>Ga0194063_10000818_pt1 | contig 21688 bp, 18 predicted proteins | sample SepL3720m_MetaG_FD_155459 | JGI IMG/M metagenome (GOLD analysis project Ga0194063, IMG submission 155459) | Anoxic zone freshwater microbial communities from boreal shield lake in IISD Experimental Lakes Area, Ontario, Canada - Sep2016-L373-20m | ecosystem: Environmental > Aquatic > Freshwater...
GCGCCATGAGGGCGAGCTGGCTGATGACGAAGCCGGCGAGCCAGGGCACGGCCTTGTTCATGAACCCGTAGGAGTGGAGGCCGACGCCGAGCATGTTCACGCCGAACCATGAGAAGCTCGTGATCGCGCTCCCGAAGAGGGCCATCACCATCAGCCCGCGCTGCCGAATAAAGCCGCCCAGGCGTGCGTGCAGGATGATCGCGCACCAGAGCACGATGAGGAGCGCGCCGTTTTCCTTCGGGTCCCAGCCCCAGAACCGGCCCCACGACTGGTCGGCCCAGATGCCGCCGAGCACGGTGCCGACAAAGCTGAACAGCGTGGCGAAGCAGATCACGCCGTAGGTCATGCGCGTGAGCGATTGCGCGGACTCCTTCGTCAGCGAGCGGGTGAACACGCCGCGCACGACGTAGATGACCGCGAGCATTCCCGCGAGGAACATCGCGGAGTAGCCGATGGTGATTGTCACCACGTGGGTCGCGAGCCAGATGTTCGTGTCGAGCACGGCCTGCAGCATTTCCAGGGTGTCGCCACTGCCCGCGAGGTGGTGGGCGATGATGAGCGTGAGGAATCCGATCGCCGCGGCGCAGGCCGCGCCGATGCCGTCGCGGAAAATTCTTTCCAGGATCAGCCCGATGGCGACCGTTCCCCAGCCGATGAAGATCGCCGACGAGTAGAGATTTGTGACCGGCGGGCGGCCCTGCAGATACATGCGCGAGGCGAGGCCGAAGGTATGCACGGCGAGGGCGAGCAGGAGCGCGTAAAATGCGGCCCTGCCGAGGCTGCGATCCGCGCCCAGCCACGATCCGCACACCAGCAGAAACGCCAGCACGTAGAGGCCCATGGCCTGATAGAACGGCGCGAGCCGGTTGAAAAGAAATTCGTAGCCGGCCCGTCCGGTGGCCTTTGGCTCGTGCTTCGCCATCCAGTCCGAGACGCCGAGCAGGTGCCGGTTGAAGAGCGCGGGATCCCCGGCGAGATAGGCGTCGCCGGCGGCCGCATACGCCTTCGTGACCGTGTCCGCTGCGCCCGTGGAAAGCGTCTGCAGCAGGCTCGTGCCGACCGAAAGCCACTCCTCGCGCGGCCCGCCGCCGGCGGGATCCGGCGGCACGGGCAGCACGCAGGCCATCTCCGCGAGCGTCTCGCAGCGCGCGGTGAACAGCGCGAAGGCGCCGAGTTTTTCCCGGTCGGAATTTCCGCCGTTTTGTTGCGCGCGCGCCGCTTCGAGCCCCGCCGGAGCGGCCTTCATGCAGGCCGCGATCTCGCCCGCGAAATCCCGCGTCCCCTCCGGCCGCATGCTGTTTTTGAGCCGCTGGTAAAGTATCAGCGAGTTGCGCAGGTTGGAGATCGCGGTCTGGTAGGGAGTGCGCTTCGCCGACTCGACATTTTCCACCTGCCGCGCCTGCGCGTCGATTTTTTCCAGAAACGGCACGAGCTCGGCGTAGCTGAAATATTTCCGCTCGTTCTGCTCCCACCCGAACAGGCCGAGCACCTCGGGGTTGTTGATCACGAACGCGGGGTGGCCGTCGGCGGCGGGGGCTTGGAACAGGACGTCCGCCAGCCAGCGCGTCGCGGTGAGGGTGCGGCCGTCCTCGAGCCGCAGCGTCTGCTTCCCGTGGATGATGAGCAGCGCGGTGCGAGCCACGGTGTCGAACGGCTTGTTCCGCCCCTCCGAGAGCACGGGGATCTTCCCGAACGCGGGGAGGTCGAAGTCTCCCGGCGCGGTTTTCGGCGCCCGGGAATTCGAGGCAATCCAGAGCGCGGCAATCGCCAGCGCAATCCATGGAAGATAACGTTTCATTCGGCGGGGAGGGGTTTCCGCCGGTGCAAAAATCCGGCGAAATGGTAGATGAGTTGGAAAAGCAGGCCGGCGCTGACGATGACGCACGCGAGGTATGGCGCGATGAAGCTCGGGTTGTACACGACCTGCAGGATCGTGTCGTCCTCCTCGAAGCTCGACTGGAAAAACGTCTCGCCGCGATACCGCAGCGGATGGTTCATGTAAATCAACACGTCCCGGCTTACGTCGCGCTCCCGGTCGCGGAGCAGCGCGCTGCTCGAAAAGTTTTTCGGGATCTGAGTGCCGGGGTAGGTCTCGTGGGTGAACTTTTGCAGGGTCAGGCTGAACGGCTTGTAATACCGCGCGGGGCGCATCGCGAGCCGCCAGGGCTTCCCAGCGAAGGAGAATGTCTGCGGCTCGCCGAGCAGCTCGGAGACCAGCCAGGTGTCCGGCGCGGTCGCGGCGGGTCCGCTCCCGGCGATCTCGATTACCGCGCACGGTGCGTCGCGCTCGTTGAGCGCCGTCGCGCGCGGGAGCTCCGAGACCGCGGCCCGCGCGCCCGCGCCCTGAGTGGCGGCGGGCACCGCGCCGTGCTCGAGCGGCTGAAGCCGCGCGTTCTGGTAATAATGGAGGACGATGATCCGGAACGGCAGGCCCGCGGTCGCGATCGTTCCGCCACGCTTCAGCTGCGCCTCGGGGATCGCGGTGACCTGCTCGAACTCCTTGTCCGACCCGTCAACCACCACCAGCTCGACCGCCTGCGAATCCTCGGAGTAATTTTTCGTTTCTCCCGGGGACAGCCGCATGAAGCTCTCGACCGAGAACAGATCGGTGAAAAGCCCGCCGGCCATCAGGAGGATCAGCCCGGCGTGGGTGAGGTGGATGCCGAGCTTGCTCCACGACCACCGGAACCTGCGCAGGTGAGCGGCGATCAGGTTCACCAGCAGCACGCCGCCGATCAGGTGACCGCCCGGAAAAACCGGTATCCGCAGCCCTTGCGACCCGGCCGGCCACCAGACGATCAGGCTTTGAAAATAGCGCGCCTGCACTTCATGGATTCCGAAATTCACCTGCGCCAGGGTTCCCGCAAAAACCAGCACCAGCGCCGCCGAAAGGCAGACGATGGTGAGCTTCAGCGACGAGATAAAATTAAAAAAGCGGCGAGCCATTGCGATCAGGGATGGAGTTGCACCGACTTGCCCGCCGCCGGGCGTACCGTGCCGATCCATTCGAGGAAAGCCGCTTTCTGCGCCGCGGCGAGCGCGGCGTTCCCGCGCATTTTGAAAAAGAACGACACGCTGTCGCCGGAGATGATGCCAGCGACGATCCGCCCGTCCTTCGCCGCGTCCGCGCCTTCGGGCAATCCTTCGAGATCCACGACCGTCACGTCGCCGAGCGGCGAAGCCACATGCCCCGCGATTTTCGCGAGCTGCTCCGCGGTGATTTCCGGCTGTCCGAGCTGCGACAGCCAGCGGTTGATATTGTCGAGGACACCGCCCGCGGTCCCCGCGAGGAGCACCAAAGAAATATCCGCGGTCGTCCCGTTGGCGCCCTTCACGAGATAGCTTGCCTGCCGCATCGTCGAGAGCGGCCGCGCCTCCCAGTGCGCCGGCGGGTTGCCCGCGACCTGCGGCAGCTGCACGGAGGCCGCCGCGCCGGACTCCCCGGACGCGGACTGCATTTCGTTGCTCTTGGGCGCGGATTCCCCGGAGGCCTCGACCTTGGAAACGCGATAAACCCGGATCGCGTTCTTGTCCTTGCACCCGGACAACAGCATATACGGAAGAAGCAGGCCGAGGCACAAAAGAGGTCGGAAAAAATTCATCAGGAAGCAGCCATTTACACCGCATGCACGGGGCAGTCCAATTTTATTGCGGTTGGCTTCTCGCGCCCAAGGAATAAGCCCGGCGCAACAAAAGCCCGGGTGCGGCGGCAACAAAAACCCGGGTGCGAATTTCCGATTGCGGGTTGATGAACCGCCGGAATGCGGGCAACATGATTTTTTTCCATGCAAGGACATCTTTTAACCGGGGCGACATTCTGCCTGCTTGTGAGTTTCGGCTACACGATGTTCGCCCTGGGCGCGGGCAGGTTCCGTCCGGGTGCCGTGAATCTCGTGGCGATGCTCGGAGGGTTTTTGCTTTTGACGATCGACCTCAAACTGAGGGGCCACGCGCAGGGGTCGTGCCCGATCAACTCGCTCTTCGACGTGCTCGTCTTCATGAGCTGGTCCACGCTCTTGATTTACCTGATCGTCGGCCCGGCCTACCGGCTCTCGCTTCTCGGGGCGTTCACGTCCCCGCTGGTTTTTCTTATGCTGCTGGCCGCGCAGTCGGGCATCGCGGGGGCCCCGGCGGCCGGGCGGTTCGCGCGTGAGCCGTGGGTCGCGCTCCACGCCGCGCTGACGCTCATCGCCTACGGGGCCTTCGCGCTCGCGGCGGTCGCGGGCATGATGTATTGGGTGCAGGATCGCCAGCTGAAGCGGCGGACAGCCGGGGCGCTCCTCTATAGCCTGCCGCCGATCACCGACCTCGGCGTCGCGAACGCCCGGCTCCTCTGGCTCGGGTTCTCGCTGCTCACCGCCGGGTTTGCGGCCGGCTTCCTCAGCGGCACGCATACCAACAGCGTGAAATTCCTCGCGTCGGCGGCGGTCTGGGCGGGATATGGCGGCATCCTCGCCCTGCGCCGCATCCGCCGCCTGCCTCCGCGCCGCACCGCGGTCGCCTCGATCGTGATTTTTGTCCTCGCCCTCGGCGTCCTGCCGACCATCCAATTCCTCTCCGCGCTGAAATGAATATCGTCTGCGCGGGGATCAGCCACCGGAACGCCGCCGTGGATGTTCGCGAGAAATTCGCCGTCTGCACGCACGAGCTCGAGGAGACCCTCGCGCGGATCCGCGGGATCGACTGCCTCGCGGGCGCGGTGATCATCTCGACCTGCAACCGCGTCGAATACTACACCGCCAGCGTGTGCCCGCTTCGCGTCATGGACGGGCTCCGCGAGTTTTTGCAGGAGCGCACCGGGGTGGAGGACGCCCCGCTCTACACCCACGATTCACCGTCAAGCGTCCGGCATTTGTTCCGCGTGGTCAGCGGGCTCGATTCGATGGTGCTGGGCGAGACCGAGATCCTCGGCCAGATCAAACAGGCATACGCCGCCGCCAGCGAATGCGGCGCCACGACCCGCCACCTCAACAAACTTTTCCAACACGCGTTCCGGGTCGCCAAACAGGTCCGCAGTGAGACTCAAATCACCCGCGGCTCGACCTCGGTCGGCGCCGTCGCCGTCGATCTCGCGGGAAAAATTTTCGGGGAATTGAGCGGGCGGCAGGTCATGATTCTGGGTGCCGGTGACACGAGCGAGCGCACCGCGCGGAGCCTGGTTTCGCGCGGGGTGAAGTCGGTGGTCGTTGCGAACCGGACGTTCGAGCGCGCCGCGAAGCTCGCCGAGGAAATCGGCGGGCTGGCCGTGCCTTTTGACCGCTGGCAGGACGCGCTCGACCGTGTGGACATTCTCATCTGCTCGACGTCCGCCCCGAGTCCGATCGTGACGAGGGAAAAGCTCGCGCCGCTCCTGGCCGAAAGGGACGGGCGCCCGCTTTTCGTCATTGACCTCGCCGTGCCCCGCGACGTCGAGCCTTCGATCAACGATCTCGAAAACGTCTACCTCTACGACATCGATTCTCTCGAGCAGATCGTCCGACAGTCGCTCGAAGTCCGCCGCGCCGAGGTGATCCGCTGCGAACAGATGATCGAACACCACGTCGGGGATTACGTGTCATGGATGCGCACCCACATGGCCCACTACACATGAAGCCTCTTCTTCTCGGAACCCGTGGCAGCGACCTCGCCCTCGTGCAGACCCGCGATGCCGCCGCGCGCCTCTGTGCCGCGCACCCGGGCCTCGACGTCGCGGAGAAAATCATCAGGACCACCGGCGACCGGCGGCTGGACGTGAGCCTCTCCGCCCCGGGGCCGCTCGACAAGGGCCTGTTCACGAAGGAGCTCGAAGACGCGCTGCTGGCCGGAACGGTGGATGCCGCCGTGCACAGCCTAAAGGATCTCCCCACCGGGCAGCCGCCCGGACTCATGCTCGGAGCCGTCCTCGAGCGGGCCGACTGCGCGGACGCCCTGGCGTCGAAGCACGAGGGCGGATGGCAGGGGCTGCCCAAAGGCGCGACTGTCGCCACTTCGAGCCTCCGGAGAAAAAACCAGATCCTCCTCCTCCGCCCGGATCTCCGGATCGTGGAGATTCGGGGGAACGTCCCAACCCGGCTGCTCAAGGTTCTGAACAATCCGGATCTCGATGCGCTGATCGTCGCGAGGGCCGCGATCGAACGGCTCGGCGACCGAGTCGTCCCCGCCGGGCTCCGGATGTCGGTCATCGAGGAAATGCTTCCCGCGCCCGGACAGGGTGCGGTCGCGCTCGAATGCCGGTCGGATGACGCGGAGACTCTCGCCCTGCTCGCCGCGATCCACCACGAGCCCACCGCGCGCTGCGTCCAGGCCGAACGCGACCTCCTCGAAAAACTCGGTGGTGGCTGCCACATGCCGCTCGGAGCCAGGGCCACCATCGAAAATGGCCGCGTCCGCCTGCTCGCCGCGCTCTTCGAGCCCGGCGGCGTCCGCTGGATTTCGCAGGATCTTCCCTCTCCCTGAGAAAATGAAAGGGAGAGGAAAACGGATGATCCCAACCCGCGATGGTAGGGATGCCCGCTTCGCTGCGCTGCGGTATCAGTTGACGCGTTCGCTCCCGCTCATCTTGCCCTGCGGGCTGCCTGCGGCAGTCTCCCGAGCGGCTGCCCCCGCCGCCTGGGTGTGCTCCCTGCACCAAACGTTCGACTGGCCCGATTCACGATGCGCTATCGCGCTGGTTTTGCCGAGGCGTCCGTCGAGAGAAGTCGGACGGCTCGGCGATCCGTCCCTACCGGAGCAGGTTGGCGCGGCAGCGCCCGGTAGGGGCACATCGCCGCAGGTGCCCCACTTTTGGCGCGCCAGCGCCGCTCTATCACTCGACGGACGGCTCGGCGATCCGTCCCTACCAATAATCATCTCACCAGCTTTCCCCACACGTCAGGATGTCTGGCGTTCGTTTTTTGGCGGGGGCTTCACGGAAAAACGCGGGCGCGTCCGCGCACTCCAAAGCGCTTCGCGCAAAATGCGGGTTGGCTTGCCCCGCTCCGCTTCCCGGCACTTGAGATCCGGAACTCATTGAATCGCGCGCCCGTTTGGCGTTTACTGCCTGCCCATGCCCTCATCCATTCTCATTGTTGACGACGAGAAGAACACGCGGGACGGCTTGCGGAATGCTCTCGAGGGGGGCTTTGACGTCTATGTCGCGGCGGATGCGGCCGGGGCGATGCGGTCGATGGAGACGATGCCGCCCGATGTGCTGCTCACGGATTTGCGGCTCGGCGGGGAGGACGGGATGTCGCTCGTCGGCCGGGCGCTCGCGCTTCCGAAGCCGCCGCTCTGCATCATGATGACCGCCTACGGGTCGGTGGATACGGCGGTCGAGGCGATGAAAAAGGGGGCTTACGACTTCGTCACGAAGCCGGTGAACATCGACCGCCTCGAGATCCTGATCAAGCGCGCGCTGAAGGATCGGGAGACGGAAAACGAAAACAAGGTGCTGCGCGAGAGCGCGAGCCGGCAGTTCACGATCGAGGGAATGATCGGGCGCTCGCCGGCGATGGTCGGGGTTTTTGAAACGATCCGGCAGGTCGCCCCCTCGAAGGCGACCGTCATGCTCCAGGGCGAAAGCGGCACGGGAAAGGAGCTCGCCGCCCACGCGATCCACCACCTCAGCCCGCGCGCCAAGGAAAAATTTCTGGCCGTGCACTGCGCGGCGCTGTCGCCCGAGCTGCTGGCGAGCGAGCTTTTCGGGCACGAGAAGGGGTCGTTCACGGGCGCCTTCGAGCGGAGAATCGGGCGCTTCGAGCAGGCGAGCCGCGGGACGCTCTTCCTCGACGAGATCGGGGAAATCGACGCCGCCACCCAGGTGAAAATCCTCCGCGTGCTCGGCGAGCGGACGTTCGAGCGCGTGGGGGGGAACCGAACCCTCGAGGCCGACGTCCGCCTGCTCACCGCCACAAACCGCGATCTCGCAAAAATGGTCGCCGAGGGGAAATTCCGCGAGGACCTGTTTTTCCGGCTCCATGTTGTCCCGCTCACGCTCCCGCCTCTCCGGGATCGGAAGGATGACATCCCTCTGCTGGCCGGTGCATTTTTGAAGGAATCCGCCGCAGAGAACGGGAAGCCCTGCCGCGAGCTTGCCCCCGACGCGATGGATGCCTTCCTCGCCTACGACTGGCCGGGAAATGTCCGCGAGCTGAGAACGGCGGTCGAGCACGGGGTCGTCATGTCCAACTCCGGAAAAATCGCGCTCCGCGACCTCCCCGCCAGCCTCCGGGCACCCAAACCGCCCGGCTCCCCTCCGGCCTCCGCCGGATTAAATTTGCAAGAAACCGAAAAAGCACTTATCCTCCGCGCCTTGGAAGACTGTCGTGAAAACCGCGCGGAGGCTGCGCGCTTGCTGGGGATCAGCCGGCGCACGCTTCACCGGCGGCTCACGGATCTGAACATTTCCAAAAAACAGAAACTCTCGACTTAAAATCTTATGGCATCCGGCGACCTCAGCGTTCAATCGGCGGTGCATTCCCTCGAGCAGGGCAAGCTTGCCCCCATCATCCGCGGGGCGATGTTTTTCGGCCTGATTATCGCGCTCACGCTTCTCTACCTATTCGTCCAGTTCCGCGGGTTCTCCACGGTCACGGCGATGGATCAGGCGCAGATCGCCCGGAATATCGCGTCCGGCAAGGGGTTCAGCACGCAATTCATCCGCCCGCTCGCCATCTGGCAGCTCGAGAACGCAGGGAAGCCCGTTCCGGACGATAACTTCCCGGATTTTTATCAGGCGCCGCTGGGCCCGCTGGTCAACGCGCTTCCTCTTTCGCTGATGAAGTCCTCGTGGAAGATGACTCCGACCGACCTCGTCTATGCGGGCGACCGGGTGATCGCCGCGTTCTCGGTGCTTTGTTTTCTGCTCTCGGTGGCGGTCTGGTATTTTGTCGGGTCGGGCCTTTTTGACAGCAAGCTTTCACTGATCGCGTGCGCGATCATCCTGATGACCGACATGATGTGGCAGTTCTCGCTTTCCGGGCTTCCGCAAATGCTGATGCTCCTGCTGTTTTCCGGAGCCGTGTGGCTGACGCTCTTCGCGATGAGGAGGCGCGACGAGTTGGTGCCGGTGATCCTGTCGCTCTTCGGTGCCGGGCTGCTTTTCGGGCTGATGACCCTGGCCCACGGGCTGGCGGCATGGATTTTTCTCGGCTGGCTGGTCTTCGCGCTGGTGTATTTTCAGCCGCGCGGCCTGGCGGCGCTGGCCGCGCTGGCCGCCTTGCTCATGGTCACGCTGCCGTGGATGGTGAGGAATTATTCGGTGTGCGGAAACCCACTTGGCCTTTCCGTCTATGCGGCGCTGGTTTCCAATGTGAGCCCTGAGGACGGATACCTGCGCTCGCTCGACGCCGCGCCGGCCATTGGCGGCGCCTACATCGTCAACAAGATCAAGACCGGCGCGTTCGATCAGGTGGGCGGGCTCTTTGCTTTTCTCGGGATGAACCTCGCGGCCGGGGCGTTTTTCCTCGCCCTTCTTCATCCGTTCCGATCTCCGGTGGTGTCGGCGTTCCGCTGGTGCATCGTGCTGATGTGGGCCGCCGCAGTGGTTGGCATGGGGGCGTTCGGTGTGGTCGGGGTCATCTCCTCGAACCAGATGCACATGCTGTTTCTTCCGCTGTTCATTTTCTTCGGGCTCGCGTTCCTGATGGTTCTCTGGAGCCGGTGGGAGTTCGGATCTCCGCTGGTGAGGATCATTTTTTTGAGCGGCCTCGTGTTCCTTTGCTCGCTGCCGATGCTGTCGAGGCTTCTTTCCTCGCAGGGCGTGGCGATCCAGTGGCCACCGTACATTCCGCCGTTCATCGCGATCCTGGGCGATTGGTATGGGGAGAAGGAGGTCATCGCTTCCGACATGCCCTGGGCGGTCGCATGGTATGCGCAGCGGAAGTCGCTGCTCCTGCCCGAGTCGGTGAGGGCGTTCAACCGGCTCAACGATTACCGCACTCTCGGCGCGTCGATCAGCGGGCTTTATCTGACTCCGCTGACAGGGAACCGCGCGCTTTTCTCCGATATCTACAAGGGCTCCTACAAGGAATGGGCGCTGCTGATCACGCGCCCGCCGAGGGTGGACGGGTTCGCGCTGCCGTTCTACACCGCTCTTCCGATCGAGGGGGAGTGCATTATTTTCTCGGACCGCGACCGCTGGAGCGCGCCGCAGGACTAAAAATCAGATCAGCTCGGCGGCCACCTCGTCGGCCAGCAGCCTGCCTTTGCGGGTGAGCGTCACCCGCGGGCCGTCGGTGGCGACCAGACCACCGGCCTCGAGGGCGGCGAGGACCCCCGGGTCGGCATCCTCCGGCCGGATCCCGTCCGATGTCCGCAGGCCGAAGGCGATCCGCTCGGCATGGCGGATAGCCGGCGTCACGTCCTCGGAAAAATCCTGCGCGGGCAGGCCGTGCCGGATCCGGCGGATGTATTCCGATGTGTTGGCGATGTTCCTGCGGCGTTTTCCCGCGCGCGTGCCGAACGCGCCCGGTCCGAGCCCGGCATAATCCTCGCCGCGCCAGTAGCCGAGGTTGTGCAGGCATTCGCGGCCGGGCCGCGCGTGGTTGGAAATTTCGTATTGTGCGAAGCCCGCCGCCGCGAGCATGTCCATCGCGATCTCAAAAAATTCCGCGTCCCGCGAGTTGTCCGGCGCGCAGCCGCCGCACGCGAACCGCCGGAAGTATTCGGTGTCCTCCTCGTAGGTGAGGCAATACGCGGAGATGTGCTCGGGCGCGAGGCCGATCGTCGTCTCCAGCGTGTCCCTCCACTGGCTTTCCGACTGGCCCGGGATCCCGAACATCAAATCGAGGTTGATGTTTGCGAACCCCGCCGCGTGGAGGATCGCGTGGCTGCGCGCCGCCTGCGCGCCGGTATGGACGCGGCCGAGCGTGCGGAGCAGGGATTCGTCCCACGACTGGACGCCGATGCTCGCGCGGTTCACGCCGAGAGCGAGCAGGGAGGCGGCTTTCCCGGGCGAGACGGTCGCCGGATTCATCTCGACCGAAAATTCCTCCACCGCCGAAAAATCCACGCGCTCGCGCAGGCCGGAGATCAGAAATTCGAGCTGGCCCGTCGCGAGTGCGGTCGGGGTTCCGCCGCCGAAAAAGACTGTTTCCGGACGCAGCCCCGGCGCCTCGGATTCCGCCTCGAGCAGCACCGCGTCCAAAAACCCGCTCGTATTCTTGCGGGCTCCGGCTTCCTTGTAAAAACTGCAATACGGACACGCCTTCAGGCAGAACGGAACATGGATGTAAAGGTGGCGGACCATCGGCGCACGGGCGGCTATTTTTTTGCGGCTTCCCGTCTGACGCTTGCCTGTTGCAATGCCGTGATCTCCATAACGCCACCTTCTCACTCCCTCCCGCCGAAAGTCAATCCGCCCGGCCACCCCGCAGCTGCCGGGTCAAAAGCGGCGTCAAGCCGCCGCACTCCAAAGCGCTTCGCGCGAAAAGCAGATGGGCACCCTTTGTGCGGGACTCTTCTGCTAGGCTCGGGGCAAATCAAGGCTTGCGTTTCCAGCGTCGGCTGGACGACATTCCGCGCTTGCGGGGAACTCAAAAAACACAAAAAGGCGCGGGAAATTTCTTTTTCAAGAACGCCATGAAAGGCTTCCTGTTGCGGGCGGCAGGCAAAGCGGCCGCTTGCGCTTTTGCGCTGCTTGCGATGGCTGGCTTTTGCCGCGCCGCAGATGCGGCGGCCCCGCCCGCGAAAATTTATTATGTGGCGGACGCCGCGGCGCTGACGTCCGCGCGGGGGGTGAATCCCGGCGTCGCGAGGCGGATGGTGGACCGCCTGATCATGGCGGCGACCGGGCAGCCGGATGTGGCGCGCGCCTGGGGGAGCCTGGTGAAGTCGACCGACCGGGTCGGGATCAAGGTCTCGGCGTCGGGCGGCGCGGTGAGCGGGACAAACCCGCAGGTCGTGGATGCGATCGTGGACGGGTTGAAGGCGGCCGGCCTCCCCGCCTCCCGGATCATCGTCTGGGACAGGAACCTTGAGGATCTGATTGCCGCGGGCTATCGCCGGGACGGATCCCGCTACCAGCTCCGCTGGGTGGATCGCGCCACCGGATATGACCCGCAGGCCCAGGTCAACGCGCCCGTCCTCGGCAAGCTCATCTGGGGAGACTTCGGGTTCGGCGACAGAGCGGGATCGCGGTTCTCCGACATGTCCGGCGACCAACTCAGCAACAAAAGTTTTTATTCAAAAATCCTGAGCCGCGAAGTCACGAGGATCATCAATGTCCCGTCGCTTACCGACAGCTTCCTCACCGGCATCAACGGGGCCCTCGCAAACATGGTCCTGCCGAACATCGACAACTGGCGGCGCTTCACCAAGCCCCCGTCCTACGGCGATCCCTACCTCGCCGAGATCTACGCCGACGCGATGATCCGGGATAAGATTGCGATCACGATCCTGGACGGGCTTGTTCTCCAGTATGCCGGCGGGCCGTTTGCGAACCCGGGGTTCCTGCAGGATCACTTCACGATTTATGCGGGCCGGGATCCGGTGGCGGTGGACGCCACGGCAGCGCGGCTGGTGGACGATGCCCGCAAGCCATCGAAGCTCCCCGCCCTGGCCCCCATGACTTCCTGGCTCCAAGCCGCGTCGTCGATCGGGCTCGGCCAGCACGCGGCGGAAAAAATCGAGCTCATCCCGGTCGGTGCCGAGGGGCCGCGCTGAACGGCGGAGTCTTGGAACGCCTGAGATTTTCAGATCCCCGCGCGGAACCGGGCATACGCGAGCTCCTGCTGGGCGCCGGAGAAGATGAAGACCGCGATGAAGAGGAGCATCGGGGACTCGAAGTAGCCGACCACCGCAAATCCGACCGCCAGCACCTGCCCGACCCGCGCCGCGATCATCGTCGCCAGCACGTGGTCGAGCCGCATCGCCAGCAGCGCCCGCAGCACCCGGCCGCCATCCATCGGAAATGCCGGGATCGCATTGAACGCGACCAGCATGATGTTGATCTCCAGAAGCTGCGCCGTCAGGCTGCTTCCCAAAGAGTCGAGCCCGGTGAAATGCGCCATGCTGAACTTCGCAGCGAGGACAAAAATCAAAATCGTGCCGATGACGACATTGACCGCCGGGCCGGCGAGCGCGACGACGAGTTCCTGGACCGGCTTGTCGGGCATGCGTTCGAGCCGGGCGACCCCGCCGATCGGGAGCAGCGTGATATCCGGCGTGCGGATCCCGTAGGCCCGCGCCGCGAACGCATGGCCGAACTCGTGGAGCAGCACGCAAAGGAAGAGGAGCAGCGTGAACCCCACGCCTTGGACGGCCCCCGCCATCCCGCCCGCCCGCCAATACATCCATCCGAACCACGCCAGCAAGAGCAGGAAGGTGACGTGGATTTTGATGTCGATTCCCGCGACGCGCGCGATGCGATAGGACCATCTCATAAAAAATAGGTTTTCCGTCGCGGCGGTTTGGCGATAGGTTTCCCAATTCCCTCTGCCGCCGACGGCAGGCCATTCATAATCCAGAATTCCAAAAAGAAAATGCCATTCCTCAAAGTCCTCGTTGCCGACCCGGTTTCCCAGAGTTGCGTTGATGAACTCTCCTCAGGTGGCGCGCTGAAGGTTGTCGTCCGAACCGGCCTCAAAGAGCCGGAGCTGATCGCGCTCATCCCGGAGTTTTCCGCCCTCGTCGTGCGGAGCCAGACGAAGGTCACGGCGGCGGTCCTTTCCGCCGCGGCGAAGCTGAAGGTGGTCGGGCGCGCGGGGGTCGGCGTGGACAACGTGGACGTGGATGCCGCGACGCGCCAGGGGGTGATCGTGATGAACACGCCGGGCGGGAACACGATATCGACCGCCGAGCACGCGTTCTCGCTCCTCATGAGCATCGCCCGCAGCATCCCGCAGGCGGACGCGAGCGTGAAGGCCGGAAAGTGGGACCGCAAAAATTTCGAGGGGGTCGAGCTCTACAACAAGACGCTCGGGATCCTCGGAATGGGGCGGATCGGCACCGAGCTGGCCCGGCGCGCGATGGCGTTCGGGATGCGGGTGCTCGCCTACGATCCGTATCTCTCCTCCAGCCGCGCCCGCAGCCTCCAGGTCGAGCTGGTCGAGGATCTCGACGCCCTCGTCCCGCTTGCGGACTTTATTTCGATGCACATGCCGCTCACCGACGAGACCCGCCACATGCTGGATGCGCGCCGGCTCGCGCTCTGCAAAAATGGCGTGCGGATCGTGAACTGCGCGCGCGGCGGGCTCATTGACGAGGCGGCTCTCGGGGAGGCGCTCCAATCCGGCCACGTCGCCGCCGCCGCGCTCGACGTCTATGAGGTCGAGCCCCCGCCCGCCGACTTCGCGCTCCGCGGGCTCCCGAACATCGTGTTCACCCCGCACCTCGGGGCCAGCACGGCCGAGGCCCAGGAAAACGTGGGCATCGAAATCGCCCAGGCGATCCGGGCCGTCCTCCTCGACGGGGAGATCCGCAACGCGGTGAACATGCCGAGCATCGACGCCAAGACCGCCGCCGTCGTGAAGCCGTATCTCACCCTCGGCGACAAGCTCGGACGCTTCGCCGCCCAGCTCGCCCCGAAGCGCAACGACCGGATCGTCATCACCTACGGCGGCAAGGCCGTGGACATGCCGACCGAGGCGATCTCCCGCGCGCTCCTCACCGGGTTCCTGAAAAATGCCGGCGGCGAGGAGGTCAACAGCGTCAACGTCCGCACGATGGCCTCCACCCTCGGCCTCAACGTCGAGGAGGTCCGCTCGAGCGAGCAGGCCGACTTCAACGAGTGGCTCTACGTCGAGGTCTTCAGCAACGGCAACAAGGTCTCCGTCGGCGGCACATTCTTCGGCGCGAAAAACAACCCGCGCATCGTCCGCGTCAACAGCCACCCGGTCGAGGTCACGCCCTCCGGCGTCGTCCTGCTCCTGGAAAACAAAGACCGCCCGGGCATCGTCGGCCATATCGGCACCCTCCTCGGCAAGGAAAACATCAACATCGCCAGCATGAGCCTCTCCCGCACCGAGCAGGGCGGCCGCGCGCTGACGCTGCTGAATCTCGACAGCCTCCCGGACGCCGGCGTCCTCGGCCGCCTGTCCGCCGATGCCGACATCTTCGCCGCTCAGGTGATTTCCCTGTAGTTAGGCTTTACATCAGGGCCAATCGTGAGAATCTGATCAGTTCCAATCATCCGCCTGACGTGGCACGAGACTTATACCAAAAATGCCGGGAATACCGGGACAGCGCCGACGCGCGCGCGCAGGGGTTTTATCCATACTTCCGTTGTATCGAGGAACCCCACGGGAACTACGTGGTCTGCGACGGGCAGCCGAAAATCATGATCGGCTCGAACAACTACCTCGGCCTGGCGCAGGATCCCCGGGTCATCGAGGCGGCCTGCGAGGCCACCCGCCGGTATGGCGCGGGCTGCACGGGGTCGCGGCTGCTCAACGGCACGATCAAGCTGCACGTCGAGCTCGAAGAGGCGCTGGCCGCATTCCTCCAGCGCGATTCGGTCGTCCTCTTCTCGACCGGGTTCTTTGCCAACCAGGGTGCGATCTCTTCGCTCACCGAGGAAGGCGATGCCATCCTCTGCGACCGCGAGAACCACGCGAGCATCATTGACGGCTGCCAGTTTGCCCCCGCGAAGCTCATCCCCTACCGCCACAACTCGCCCACCTCGCTGCGCAACCGGCTCAAGCGGCTTCCCGCCGAAGCCGGACGGCTCGTGGTGACGGACGGGGTTTTCAGCATGTCCGGAGACATCGCCGACCTGCCGCCGCTCGTCGCGGCCGCCAAGGAACACGGCGCGTTCGTCTATGTGGACGAGGCGCACTCGCTCGGGGTGCTCGGCCCGAAGGGGCGCGGGACAGTCCACCATTTCGGCCTCAACGACGAGGTGGACATCGTGATGGGCACGTTCTCGAAATCGCTCGGCTCGATGGGCGGGTTCATCGCCGGCGACGCCCAGATGGTCGAATTTTTGAAGCACCGTGCCCGGTGCCTGATCTTCACCGCTTCGCTGGCCCCGGCCGTGACGGGTGCCGTCCTCAAGGCCCTCGAGCTCCTCCAGCAGGAACCCGAGCGGATCGACCGGCTCTGGGAAAACACCCGGAAGATGCACGAGGGGTTCAAGCGCATCGGATTCAAAATCGGGATGACCCAGTCGCCAATCGTCCCGATCCTGATCGGAAGCGAGGCGAAGGCGTTCATTTTCACGCAGAGGCTTTTCGAACAGGGGATCTTCGCGACCCCCGCGATCTACCCGGCTGTCCGCTACGGCGAGGCGATCGTCCGCACCAGCTTCATGGCGACCCACACCGATTCGGATCTCGATCGCGTGCTCGAGATTTTCGAGAAACTCGCACGCGAGCTAGGAACCTTTGATGACCCAGCCTATATCAACCCGACGCGAAGAAAAAACGTGTTCGATTTCCGTTTGCCGGACACCGCGCGAGCGGAAGACATTCGAGAGGGTGGCGGAGAGCCTGCACGGAAAGGATCCGGCGTTCATTCCGCCGTTCCCCGGTAGCGTCGCGAAATATTTGGCGCCGGGGTCGGCGTTCCACCTCCGGCACGGCACGATCACGCCGTTTGTGGCCATGCGCGACGGTCGGGTGGTCGGGCGCTGCGCCGCGATCGTCAACCGCACGCACAACAGCCTCCATTCCGACAAGGTCGGCTTCTTCGGCTTCTTCGAGTGCGAGAACGACCCGCGCACCGCACGGGCGCTCCTCGGGCACGCCGCGCAAATTTTGCGGGAGGCGGGCATGGAATGGATCCGCGGCCCTTACAATCCGAGCATCAACGACGAGTGCGGGCTGCTCATCGAGCGGTTCGACCTGCCGCCATCCATCGGCCTGACCTGGAATCCGGAGTATTACATCGGCCTTCTCGAGGGGGAAGGGTTTGCCAGAGTGCGCATCCTTCACGGGCTCAACCTGCCGATGCACCGGCTCCCGCAGCCCGAGCGCCTCGGGCGGATCGTCGCGAGGATCGCCGCGCGCTCCCAACTGAAAATGCGCACGATGGATCTCCGCCGGCTTCCCGAGGAGCTCGAGATCGTCCGGAAAGTTTACAATGCGACGCTCGAGCGCAACTGGGGGTTCATTCCGATTTCGATGGAGGATCTTCTGGCGGCGGCGGACGACATCCGCGCGATCGCGGATCCGATCCTGCTGCTGATCGCGGAGATGGACGGCCGGGACGCGGGGGTCGCCATCACGCTTCCGAATTTCAACGAGATCCTCGCGCGGATCAAAAAAACCCCGCGCTGGCTCAGGCTCCCGCATATTTTTCTCCTCATGAAAACCCACAAGATCCGCTCCTGCAGGCAGACGGTTCTCGGGGTCGTTCCGGAGTGCCGGGATCGCGGGCTCCACGCCTGGCTGATCCACGAGCAGTTCGTCCGCGCACAGGAACGCTACGACAACGCCACGCTCGGCTGGATGGAGGACAACAATACCGAGATCCTGAAAAATTGCATGATCGTCGGCGGCGAACCCGAGAGGAAATGGGCGATTTTTGAAAAGCGGCTCGGCTGAGGGAAAGGCAGGGAGTATGAAATTTTTCCTCTTTGCGCTCGCAGCCCTGTCCGTGCTTGCCGCGCGCGCTGACGACGTGATCCGCGTGGGAATCCACGACAAACCGCCCTATGCAACCAGGTCGTCCACCGGGGAATGGGAGGGCATCGGGGTCAAGCTCTGGAAGGAGGTCGCGCTCGAGGCCGGGCTTCGCTACGAATTCGTCGAGATGCCGTATGCGGACATTCTTCCGGCCGTGACGGACGGGAGGCTGCAGGCCGCGGTGGGGGAGATCGAGATCACCGCCGCCGCGGAAAAAGACGTCAACTTCACGCAGCCCTACCTCCAGTCCTCGACCGGGGTCGCGCTCCAGCAGGGGGTCTGGCACCCGGACTGGATCGCGATCACGAAAGAGTTTTTCAACTGGACCCTCGTGGAAGTCCTCCTGGCCATTTTCGCAGGGCTTCTCGTGGTGAGCAGCCTGATCTGGGCCCTCGAAAAAAACCACCACGTCGGCCACTTTCGCGGGGGGCTCGCCGGGTTTGGCTCCGCGCTCTGGTTCTCGGCCTCGACCATGACGACCGTCGGCTACGGCGACAAGACGCCCTCCACATTCTGGGGGCGCGTGGTTTCTTTTGTCTGGATGCTGGCGGGGGTATTGCTCGTGGCCGGGTTCACGGCCGCCGTCGCATCGAGCGTGGCCGCCGCGAGGATCAGCGAAACGATATCCCGCCCGGGCGACCTCTGGCAGGTTTCCTGCGGCACGCTCGACGGGTCGGTCGCCCAGAAATATCTGCAGCAGCACGGGATCCCCTCCCGCGCCTGCGACTCGATCGAGAACGCCCTGCGCTCGCTCTCTAAGGGCGAAATCCAGGCCGTCGTCGCCGACAAAATCGCCCTCCGCTACCTCTCGCGAAAAATGGCGGAAGACAATCCGCCGGTCCGCTTCGCGGTCTCCCGTGTCAGCTTCCAGAATGTCTTTGTCGGGATCCCGGTTCACGACGGCTACGCGGGATACGAGGCGATCAATGTCGCCGTCCTGAAAGCGACCTCCGCCCCGGAGTGGGAGGAAACGGTCAAACGGTGGCTCGGAGGCGGAGAATAGTGACGCCCAGGGTGAAGAATTCCCCTCCGGAGGCTTGCGCGTGCGTGCGGTTTTTGTTGGGATGTGGGGCATGAAATTTTCTTTTCTGCCCGTGGTGGCCATCGCTTCTCTTGTTTCCGGCTGCCTGGTTTCGCCGGTGGCAAAGTCCGGCGGCCCGGGATCGGTCACCGTGACCAACTCGAACCCGGCGGCGATCGGCGCGGCGGCGCAGGCGGTTTTCCCCCAGGCCGGCTACCAGGTCGGGCCGTCGAACTTTCCGGATTCGATCTCGTTTGACAAAGGCTCCAACCGCTTTGCAAACATCATGTGGGGGAGCTACGGCGACCCGCAAACGATCCGCGTGCGCTTGGAGATCAACCAGATTCCCGGCACGAACGACTACCGGATTGTCCCGAAGGTTTACTCGGTAAGCGATGCCGGCGAGGCCGGGTTTGACGACCCGCGCCCGCTCATGGGCCTGTGGTCGGCGGAGTTCGGCCCGCTGCTCAAGCAGGTCGCGGCCAAGGCCGGCGGCGCCGGGGCGATGTAGGAAGACGCGCGATCAAGCGACCGCCAGCTCGATTTCGGATTGGCCCGGGGGAATTTCCAAAAGGATCGGGACGCCCGCGAGCTCTTCGAGGAGGGCGCGGTTCGTTCGTGAGGCTTCGTCCGGCGACGGCTCGATCGTGTTGAGGATGATCCCGCGGCATTCGAGGCCGCGGGCGCGGATGCTTTCGATGGTGAGCAGGGTGTGGTTCAAGCAGCCGAGCCGGTTTGCGGCGACGATGATGACCGGAAGCGCGAGCGCCGCGCAGAGATCTCCAACAAACGCCCCCTTGGCCACGGGCGTCAACCACCCGCCCACACCCTCGACGATCACCGAGACCCTCCCGGCGGAAACCTTGCGGAACCAGTCCGCCAGCGCGGGGATCGAGACCTCGCGGTTTTCCGCCCGCGCCGCCGCAAGCGGAGCGACCGGAAGTTGAAACCAAAGCGGGTTGACCTCATCGAGGGCCAGCTCGCATCCTCCCGCCGCCCGCAGGATTTCCGCGTCCGTGCGGTCGCCCGAACAAACCGGCTTGAGCGCGATCGTGTCGAAGCCGGCACGGCGGAGCCCGCGCGTGAGAAGGGCTGTCACAAAGGTTTTGCCGACCCCTGTGTCCGTGCCGGTCACGAACGCCCTCATTTCTTGGGCCCGGTCGCCTCGAGGAAAACCCCTTCGAGATCCCGCTGCGGACGACGGGCCGCGATGAACCGCCCGCCAGACTGGCGGACGAGTTCCTCGATTTTTTCGCGGAGCCCGTCGGGCGCATCCTCGACGAGAAATTCCGTCTGTCTTTCGATCGCGGTGAGGTCGTCGAGGTTGCCCTCGCGGACCATCTCCCCGCGGGCCATGATCCCGACCCGGTCGCAAACCTCCTGCACCTGGCCGAGCAGGTGCGACGTCAGCAGCACGGTCTTGCCGCGCTTTTTCAGATCAAGGATCAAATCCCGGATCTGGCGCGAGCCGACCGGATCCACCCCGGCCGTCGGCTCGTCGAGAACGACCAGCTTCGGATCCTGCACGAGCGCCTGTGCGAGCCCGATCCGCTGGAGCATGCCTTTGGAAAACCCTCCGACCCGGCGGTGGCTCGCGTCCTGCAGCCCGACGAGCTCGATCAGCTCGCGGATCCGCGCGTCGAGCGCCCGCCCGCTCATCCCGCAGATTTTTCCGTAAAACCGGAGCGTCTCCACTGCGGTGAGGAACTTGTAAAAATACGGGTTCTCCGGAAGGAACCCGACCTCCGCGCGGCTCCGGTATTCCCTGCTGTCGCGTCCGAAGATCGTGGCACCCCCGGCGTTCGGCGTGACGAGGCCGAGGAGGACTTTGAGCGTCGTGCTTTTGCCCGAGCCGTTCGGCCCGAGAAGCCCGTAAACCTCGCCCTCGCGCACCGCAAGGCTCAGGTTCCTGACCGCCACGACCCGCTGCCTCCGCATCGGCACGGGATAGATCTTCGTGAGGTTTTCGATGGTGACCGCATTCATGGAATGATGGAAAATCCTCGCAGCCCGGAGACGCGCGGGACTTCGGAGAGCAGCTCCCGCACGATGTGACCGGCCATCGCGCTCGTCCGGATCGCCTCCAGAAATTCGTCGGCCTCCTCGCCCTGGGCGAGCACTTCGACCCGCCCGTCGGGCAGGTTCCTCACGTTCCCGGCCACATCGAACCCGCACGCCATGTTTTTGACCGTCCATCGGAACCCGACCCCCTGGACGCGGCCTTCGTAGCAGGCTTGCACGGATTTCATAAACCGGAGGATGCACGCAACCGCGCCGGATTTCAAGCGGTCTTCCCGAACCCAAACGCATTCAGTCATCCTGACATGCGAGGAAAGCGTGTGATACGCGAAAGCGCAGGGGGCATGGGTGAAAGACACACGCCTGCGCTTGCAGAGTCAGTGCCCACACGGGGATCCAGGATGGTGCTGATGAGCCGATACACTGTGGGCGTGCCACCAAGGACTCCGGGGTCTTTGATCCTGTATTCGATCACGCGCACGACTACGGCCTTGTTGCCTTTGCGCCTCTCTTCGTCGGGCAACCATTGCGCGAGGTAGGAGCCGTCGGAGAGGGTTTCGGTTTTTCGCAAAGGCACGGAGATTTTCGCCCGCCAGAGCAAGTGCGCCCCGGTACCGGCGAATTGCTTCCACAGCCCATAGCTGGGAAAAAGGCGGTCCGCCATGCAAAGCATGTCGGCGCGAAGGCTCGGGGCTAGGGATTTGGCGAGGCGGATTTCCGAGTCCTTGTAGGCACCGAGGTTCGATGCAAAAACGAGGTGAGTACCGCATTCCGCCAGCGCGACAAAGCGAGCCAGCGGCCAGGCTCCCTCCCCGTTTTGATTGGACGAACGCCCGAACTCCTTGCTGTTGGTCGGCGTGTCCTGCAAGGCCAGCGTGCTGCCGTCGAAGGCCACCAAGAGCAGGTCTTTAAAGTAACTTCCCGGCAGGGATTTTTCCGACATGGGCCGAGCCATTTCCTCGTGCAGCCGCCGTACGGGCAGTTCCCCCAAGCGTTGTCGGGCATCGCTCAAGGACTCGCTGCAAGCAATTCGGAAGCGATGGTTGCCGAGCCACTGCAAGCCTCCAATCAACCACCGGAGCACGCTCTGGTAAGCCACCCCGGGAAACAAGCTCAGGGCGATCAC
>Ga0194063_10000820_pt1 | contig 21633 bp, 21 predicted proteins | sample SepL3720m_MetaG_FD_155459 | JGI IMG/M metagenome (GOLD analysis project Ga0194063, IMG submission 155459) | Anoxic zone freshwater microbial communities from boreal shield lake in IISD Experimental Lakes Area, Ontario, Canada - Sep2016-L373-20m | ecosystem: Environmental > Aquatic > Freshwater...
CCGGTGGGTTCATGAGCAGTCGTAACCGTGATTACAGGCGACTTCTTGCGCCCCTCGCCGCAACCAGCGCAGGCGTACTTGTAGCCATCGGCGCAGTTGCCTGCGGTGGAAGCGATTCAGCCTCCTCAACCTTGCCTGCTCCGACGCTGACTGTCCCTGGTGGAAGCACTGGTAGCGCTATCTCGGTTCCTTCAACAACCACCGGAACGACGACTAGCTCCACGACTGATACCACCGGCTCTTCCTCCGCAGACTCGAGCGGAGGAGGCGCAGCTCCCGACTCAGGCTCATCTGGTGTCGATTCAGGCAGCGGCGGTTCAGGTAGCTCAGGTGGCACCGCTACGCCGGCACCAAGTGCCGACGGCGGAGCCGGCGTTCAATAGCGGTCTGCACTTGTCCGCTGCGGACAGCCCGCCCTTCACACACGACTTAGCAGACGGCGACACTCGCTCAGATCAAGCCTGCTTCGCTGCGAAACACAGGGCAGCGCGATGCAGTCGGTTATCTAGTTAAGGCCAGTAGCGGTGATCAGTTTGAACTGAACACCGGGCACGCCTGAATAGCTGCAGCGGAAGTCGCCGATCCTGTTTGGCGACATCAGAGATGTCTGCTGGAAGATCACTCCGAACTTAGGAACACATGGGTCCGGGGCCTTCTTGGTATCAGGATCGATAGCGAGCGTAGGCTTAAAGCTGCCAGGTCTGCTCGCACGCCAGCGATCGGAAGGATTCGTTGCGGCAAGAGGCAGAATCGGCGCGTAGCTATCAACGCTGAGGCCGAGAATGTCTCCCTTCTTGACCGAAATAGTTGAGGCAAGCGGGATTGTTACCGTCCGTCCAAACCAGTGATCGAGGTAGAGCACTGGACTTACGGAGACAGCCTTCTTCAAGGCGCTCGCTTTGTCATACACAGCGCAGACACGCTTATTCACATAAACCCAGCGAGACCCCTGCTTAACGCGAACACGTGCGATCTTCGACTTGAGGCAACGCTTTGGCATCGTTCGAAGAACAGCCACCCGAACACGTGAACCACGGAACCCGAAGCTGGTGTCGAAGTACGTCTTCTCATTGAAGACGTCGTAGGTCGCGCAGACACGTTTATTTACATAGACCCATCTGCCGCCGCGCTTTTCGCGAACCCGCACAACCTTCGTCTTAATGCAGCGCTTTGAGTCAGCGAGCCGTCCAAGCCTCAGCGTCACCGCATAAACGACGGAATCGACAGGGATTGTCGTCGGGTTATTAGTGCTTCCATCCCGGGTCTGGTAGATCGTGGTCATCGTAAGGACGCTGCAACGACCAAGCCCCTTCGGCGCCGCGCGATCATTGGCGGCAGTTCCATTACAGCTAACCGAAGGAAGCCCGTTTGGGGCACCAAGATCGTAGTTGCGCGCGAACGCTGGGGTAGCCGGCAGCAAGCACGCAGCTAAGACTGCTGCACTGGCAACTGAGCAACGGGCCGCTAGGGGCGTTTGGCGGAAACTCATGCGTATACATGGAAGCACATTTCGTTCCCGAATCCGCCGATTGTCTAGATTCTTGCCTTAGGCCGAGCCGCGGGTAGCCGTCGAACCGCCTATCCTCCGGGTCAATGGCCGCAATCAAAGCATCAGGACTGGAGCGCACCTTCAAGGGTGGAATCAAGGCCGTCCGCGGCATTGACATTGAGGTCGCCGAAGGAGAAATCTACGGTTTCCTTGGCCCAAACGGAGCCGGCAAAACAACCACAGTGCGAATGCTCGTCACGCTGCTCAAGCCAACTGGCGGAACAGCGGTAGTCGCTGGTTTTGATGTCGCTCGTGAAGCGGCCCAAGTTCGCCGGCGGATTGGCGTGGCACTCCAGGAGGCCGCGCTCGATCCGCTAATGACCGGTCGCGAATTGATCATCCTTCAGGCAACTCTGCAAGGAATGAGCAAAGCAGAGGGGCGTGAACGGAGCGCTGAACTTCTTGAGCGTGTTGGCCTCATCAACGCATCCGACCGAAGGGTCGGCGGCTACTCCGGTGGAATGAAGCGCCGCCTTGACCTTGCCATGGCACTGGTTCACTCACCATCGGTTCTATTCCTAGATGAGCCTACGACCGGCCTTGACCCTACCTCCCGCTTTGCGATCTGGGATGAGGTCGACCGTCTGCGCCGCGAGGGCACCACAGTTTTTCTTACGACCCAGTACCTCGAAGAGGCTGATCAGATGGCTGATCGTGTTGGAATCATTGCCGATGGTCTGATTGTCGCCGAAGGCACCCCTGAAGCCCTGAAAGCGGAATCGGGGGCACCACACATTGAGGTAGTGCTCGATCAGGGCTCATCGGCAGAGGCCGCAGAGCGCTCGCTCGCACCGCTTGGCGAGCCAATTCCGGCTGGCGAGGGACATGACGTGGCCATCAGGCTGAGCGATAGCTCTACAGGCGTTGCAGACGCTGTCCGGTTACTTGATGAATCCGGACTGAGTGTTGCTGAGATCGAGCTGGTCCGTCCTTCGCTTGACGACGTCTTCATGGAGAAGACTGGGCGCAGGCTAGAGGGCGCTGCCACAGTGGCAGACGAGCAGTGATATCAGCTTCGGTAGCACTTGCCCGACGGGCACTTCGCGTCACGCTGCGCAGGCCGCAGTTCCTAGCACCGCTGCTCATCTTCCCGACCCTCTTGCTGGCGGTCAACACAGGTGGCCTCTCTCAGGCGACGAGCTTGCCGGGGTTCTGGGAGCAGTACGGAGTAACCGCGCCCTACCCTTCGTTCTTTGAGTTCCAGCTGGCAGCAGCGATGTCGCAATCGCTGCTGCTCGGTGGAGTCGCAACTGGCATCGCAGTAGCCCTTGAGCTCGAAATGGGCTTCTTTGACCGCCTAGTTGCCGCTCCGATCCCACGCGCATCGATTGTGTTGGGCAGATTGCTAGCTGCCGGGGCAATCGCCCTTGTCCAGCTGAGCTGGTTTGTTGCCCTTTCACTGATCTTTGGCTCCGGTATTGCTGACGGAATCCCAGGACTAATCGAGGTTTATCTAATCGGGGCTATCGCTGGAATCGGATTTGCTGGGATCGGCGTAACACTTGCTCTGCGTGCAGGCAACGCTTCGACCGTTCAGAGCATCTTTCCGCTTGTGTTTGTTGTCCTATTCCTGAGTTCAGCCTTCTTCCCACCGAACCTTTTGACATCACCAGCCGATGTAATCGCCAAGTGGAACCCGCTTTCGTACATCGCAAACGGACTACGTGCTCCGATCATCGGAGCAAGCGGCACCTCTAATGTGCTCGAGGGCTTCGCTGCCGCGATCGGACTGGCGCTTTTCTTCGGCCTCTTAGCAACATGGAGCCTCCGGGGAAGGTTGCAGAGCAAGTGAGTAACGAACGAATTAATGACCGTGGAGTCGTACCAGCCCTCGCCCGTAGGGCCCTAAATGAGCTGCTGCGTGTGCCAGGAGCAGGAGTTCCCGGCATTCTTGCTCCGACGATATTCATGCTCGGACTTTCTGCTGTATTTGGAAATGTCACAGCCTTGCCGGGATTCGATGGCCTTGACAAGTACATGGCTTTTGTCTTGCCAGTTGGGTTGCTTCAGGGGGCAGGGTTCACTGGTGCAGCAACCGGTGTAAATATGGCGCGCGACATTGAGCAGGGCTGGTTTGACCGCTTACTGCTTGCTCCCGTGCGGAGGCCAGTCCTGCTGGCAGGTATTGTCGCTTCAGCAGCCCTTAGGACGCTAATCCCAGCCACAGCATTGATTTGCGTGGGCTTGCTGTTTGGTGTCAAATTCCCAGGTTTCCTTGACCTCCTGATAGTTGCACTGCTTGTGATGATTGTCGCCTCCGCTTCAGCCTGTTGGGGAGCAATCATTGCGCTTCGCTTCCGCACCCAGCAGGCGGCGCCGCTGATGCAAATCGGCTCATTTATGGCGGTTCTATTCACTGCGGCCTATGCGCCGATGGCCCTCCTTCAACCGTGGCTAAAGGCGATTGCAACGGTTAACCCGGTCAACTATGTGCTGACTGGCGTCCGCCAAGGATTCATCGGCTCTGTCAGCTGGGCTGATACCTGGCCCGCATTTGTTGCAGGTGCCGGGCTACTCGCGCTGCTGGCGACATTCGCAATTCGCGGAATGTCGCGCACCACTGACTAATCCGAAGGTTTAGTGGCCTTCGAAGGTTGCGTGCCCCGGACCATCGGTCAGGAACGACTCAACACCACTATGTAGGTCGTCTGTTTCAAACAGGTCCGATGCAATTCCAACCGTGATTGCATCGGCTGCCGCCACACCGTGATCGCGGGTCGCCCGAACGATTGCCCGAGTTGCCATGTGGGCAGCGGTTGGGCCTTCAGCGAGCCTGACGGCGATCTCCAGTGCCACATCAGCCACCTCAGAGGCTTCCGCTAGACGGTTAATAACTCCCCATGAATGAAGTTGGCCGGCAGGTACGAGTTCAGCAAGCATCACAAGCTCGCGCGCGCGACCGTCACCGGCACGAGCGGCGAGCCGCTGCGTGCCTCCCATAGTCGGTGTAAGACCGATTCTCGCTTCGACAAGCCCAAAGGAACAGTCATCAGCAGCAACAATCAGGTCGCAGGCCAGCGCGAGCTCAAATGCCCAAGTCAGTGTCAGCGCATGAGCGGCAAAGACCGTTGGGCAGCGAAGCGCCTCAAGCCGCTCTGTGAAGGTGAGTAGAAAATCGAACAGCTCTGCTGCTGCATCGGTACTTCCCGCCCGACGGAACTGGGAAACATCAACCCCACCACTAACTACGCGCCCCTCGAATCGGATCAACAGTGCTCTTGGAGTGCTCTCTTCAAGCTCCTCAAGGGCAGCACCGAGCGCACCAGCGAGTTCGTCATCCCAGAGATTGACCGGCGGATGATCGATTGTAAGCACCGCCACATCGCCGCGGCGTTCGATCTCAACCGGTGAATCAGTCATTCGACATCTCCTTTGCGGCTGATTCAATTTCAGCCGCGTCAACGTTGTTAGGAATCCATGGCTGTTTAAGCCCGTCGCCTTCGTAGCGAGGAATTACATGTAGATGGGTATGAAAGACCGTCTGCCCTGCAGCAGGCTTAGCGAAACTGATTAGTGCCACACCATCAGCGCCTAGCTTCGAGATTGCCCGCTGAGCAAGTTCCTGTGCTGCGATCGAACAGGCGGCAATATCCTCCGGGTCGATCAAGGTCAGATCATCCGAATGCTGCTTAGGGATCACAAGGCAGTGTCCGCGCGTTGCCGGGTTGATGTCCATAAAGGCGAGGGTACGATTGTCCTCGCGGATCACCGTTGCTGGATTTTCACCTGAGACTATTGAACAGAACAGGCAATCAGCTTGGGTCATTGCTAGAGCCTACCGTTCGGCGTTGAGAAGCCGCCAGCGGCGGATGTGCTCAATCGCCTCATCCGCTGACTCGATCTCACCTGCGTAGCGTGCGGCTGCAATCTCCTCAAGCGCAGCTCCGAGCTCGGGACCAGCCTCAAGACCAAGCTGCTCAACCAGCTGATCGCCCCGCAAGAGAGGCGCATCGCGGGACGCCAATTCGGCTTCAACCGCAGCTTCCAACAGAATCGAGGTCACCTCAAGGTGGCGAGCCGAAGCCTGCTCGGACTTTCTTCCTCTCGTTGCCAAACGATCAGCGACCGAGAGGACCGTCACATCGACGGCTACCTTTCCGCAGTCTTGGAGGTACCCAAACACTGCTCTTCGGCTGAGCGGCATTTCGTGGGTGAGGAACCCGGCATCTAGATGATGGGCGATAACTCCTGAGACTGTTTCACGGAGCCTTGAGCTACCCCTTAGACGTGTAATCACTTCTGTGGCAAGGGTCGCTCCCGCTTCGTCATGACCGGGGAAGCCAACTCGCCCCTCCCCATAATCAACCCGTGTAACCGGTTTCGCAGCATCGTGAAGCAGCGCGGCGAAGCGAAGTGCCTGTAAACGCGTGAGCCCATCCGCAAGCGGCTGGCGGAGCAGTTCGAGAGCAGCAGGACCAGCCGGGCCTAGGGCTGTCGGATCGCTCTCAAGACCAACCAGCAGAGCAAGCACCTCAAGCGTGTGGTCGTGAACATCAAGGTGGTGGTAGCGGCTCTGGGTGACGCCTCGCAGCGAAACTAATTCGGGCAGAACAACCGGTAGCGCTTGGCAGTTGTCAATTAGCGAGATGCCATCAAGCGGTGCCGAGCTGACCAATACCCGCGACAGTTCGTGAAAGATCCGCTCCGGGGAAACCGCATCAAGGCTTGCTGCCGAGCCTGCAGCCTCCGTGACTGTTCTCTTCTCTGCACTGAAGCCAAGCTCACAGCAGAATCGAGCTAGCCTCAGCACGCGCAACGGGTCTTCACTAAAGGCAGTGCTTGAGACTGAGCGAACAACTCGGTGTTGCAAATCAGCCTGTCCCGAATGTGGGTCGACGAGTGCTCCGCCTTGCAACGGTTCAGCAATTGCATTGATCGTGAAGTCGCGTCTCAGTAGGTCGGCGTCAAGTCCGCCCTCGGCTAACGGACTTACATCAACCTGCCAGTTGCTGCCCTCAGGTACAACACGCCAGGCTCCGAACTGCTCGGAAAGCTTAAAAACGGCCGCACCAAGGTCTTGCCCAAGCCCGCGAGCAACCTTGCCTGGGTCAGCCTCAACAACGATGTCGATGTCTGTCACTGGTCTGCCTAGCAGCCTGTCGCGAATTGCTCCACCGACAAGCCAGCCATCGAGCTCAGGCGCCCGTTCGCGGAGACGACTTAGCGGGTCAAATCTCGAATCGGCGCTCAACCGAAGTACCTTCGCTTGGGTCGTGAACCAATGCTGGTGACGATTTCGTAGTTAATCGTCTCAGCTGCGTTCGCCCAATCCTCAACAATGACCTGTTCAGTTCCCTGCTCTCCGATCAGCACTACTTCGTCGCCAACGGCAACTTCAAGGCTGTTATCAGCGAGATACAACGACGTGTTGTCCATGCTCACGCGCCCAACGACTGGAACTCGAGACCCCCTAATCAGGACGCTGATTTGTCCTCCTAGTGAGCGTCTCACGCCATCGGCATAACCGATTGGAATCGTCGCAATTTCAGAATCCACTTCGGCAACAAAACCGCGGCCGTAGCCAACGCTCTGCCCCGCATGGACTGTCCTGATCGAGGCTACGAATGACCTCAGTGAAAGCGCCGGTCTGAGCCGGTTGTCAGCAGGGTTGACGCCAAACGGATCAAGGCCGTAAATAGCTATTCCGCAGCGGACCATGTCGAAAGCTGCATCGGGCAAGTCGAGTGTTGCCGCGCTATTAGCTGCGTGAGCGAACGCAGATGGGGCAAACTCTTTGACGGCTTTAACCCACAACTCGAACCGCTTGAGCTGCTCAAGTGCGAAATCAGACTGATGCTGGTCTGCTGTAGCGAGATGCGTCATCAGACCGATTAGCTCGACTGCCTCCGATTCAGTTGCTCTAGATGCGAGCCCGACCGCCAGATCAGGGCTTGAGGCTCCCAGCCGACCCATTCCTGTGTCGAGCTTGATGTGGACTCTCGCAGTGCGATCCTTACCGGAGCATGATTCGATTGCTTCGAGAAACTCGTACGTCCAGACGACCATGTCGCAGCGCTGATCGAGGAGTTCAGCTATCTCACTTGACTCCAAGGCACCCATCACGAGCACCGGGCACTTGAAGCCATGCGCGCGAAGACCAAGTGCTTCTCCGGCTGTCGCCACCGCTAACCAAGTTGCGCCGCCATCGAGAGCCGCTTGAGCGACCGGCAGGACACCATGCCCATAGGCATCGGCCTTCACGACCGCGCAGAGGCTGCTCTGAGCTCCGGCTGCGTCTAGGAGCAGCCGGCAGTTGTGCCTAACGGCATCAAGATCAACCGAGACTTCGGCGCGATTCATCTTTTCTCAACTCCGAGCACGTTACGAACCGTAGCGAGCCGACCGACTGCTCGAAAGCGCAGAGCGTGCCTGCCTCAGGCTGCCAACGATATCTCCGGCAATGACGCCGTCAACACCATTGGCTGCAGCGAGCCGGCCAGCCTCCAGATGAATTCGCACTGCCGCGCACGCAGCGCGGAAGGGCTCGACGCCCTGCGCGAGCAGTGCGGCTATCAGACCAGAGAGAATGTCCCCGGAACCGGCCGTGGCGAGTGCCGGAGCGCCGCCCCTACTCACCGCCACCGCCCCAGCGGGATCGGCAATCAGGCTGTCGTCTCCCTTCAGGACTACAACTGCCTCCGATTGCGCTGCAGCCAATCTAACGGCCTCCATTCGACGACTCTCGACCTCGGCTCTCGTCCAGCCAATCAGTTGAGCCATCTCCCCAGCGTGCGGAGTGATCACCGTCGGAGCATTACGCTCGCAGAGCATCGCAGCAGATCCGGCGAGTGCTCCGATCGCGTCGGCATCAATTACGAGTGGCCGTTCAATCGTTATGGCCACAGAAAGCGCAAATGCGGCCGCCGATGGCGTCTTGCCTAGTCCAGGCCCAAGCACGACCGCGCCAGCCCTCCTAGAGCGGTCAATTAGCTGAGAGACGCCTAGCGGCGACATGTTGCCTCCGTCGCTGGCGAGCGCAATGCCCATTAGCTCAAGAACCGTGTCGCTAACTGCTAGAAGCTCCTCTGGAAGAGCTACGGCTACGTATCCAGCACCGCCCCTTGCCGCGCCAAGAGCCGCGAGCATTGGCGCGCCGGTGAGTCCTGGTGATCCGCCAGCGACGACGACCTCTCCAGCGGCAAACTTGTCCGAATCAGTCGATCGCCGCGGTAAGTCTTGGCAGACTCGGTCGGAAATAAGGCCACAGTCGAAACCGTCGGCAACTTTAGGTATTCCGATGTCGATCAGTTCAACCCTGCCGGCGAGTGCTTTTCCCGGTCGAATCCATAGCCCGATCTTCTCTGCGTCGAAGGTAGCCGTCGCGTCAGCATTAACTGCCTCGCCGGCTGCAACTCCTGTTGAGGACTCAACACCACTTGGCAGGTCACACGCAACTATCTTCGCACCCGCTAGGCGGGACCGGTTGATCATTTCGATCACTTCAGCAATCGGTGACTTCGGTGCTCCGACTGCACCGGTTCCGAGCAGACAATCCACGATCCCTGATGCGCCTTCTAGGAGTGCCGGTGCGAAGGCGACTGGCGGTTCGCCAACGAGCTTTGAGAGCATTGTTTGGCTGTCGCCCTTCCAGTCAGACTCGGCAAACACGCGCGCTAGGTCAACCTCACGCCCGCGCTCACGCAGGATCCTTGCCAGCGCTATGCCATCGCCTCCGTTATTGCCTTTCCCCGAAACGACAACGATTCGGCCATCTGGCACCTCCCGCTCAACTAGATCTGCGAGACCGGTAGCCGCAGCCTCCATCAGCTGCTCTCCTGAAATTCCGTGCTGCTGAATCGCTCGCTGATCAGCCTCGCGACTCCGCTCAGCATCCACGAGCCGATCAAGCCACTGAACCGTCATCGACGTGATCTCAGCGTCGCGGTTGCTGCTGCGATCTCACGCCCATGTGTAATCGAAACAATCAACTCAACTTCGGCCAATTCGGCAATCTCGCGAGCCCGACCATGTAGGCGAATCTCTGGTCGCTGACTGCCACCGCCGACAACCTCAAACTCCTTGATCGTCGCCGAGCGTAAGCCCATCGCTTTTATCGAGGCCTCTTTGGCGCAGAACCTCCCGGCTAGGTGCCGCGCCGGACGCTTCCGGCGGCTACACCATTCGAGTTCAGCTTCTGTGAACAGCCGACCAGCTAGGCCCGGGCGCCGATCGAGTGCTATCTCGAGTCGGTCGATTTCAAGCAGGTCGATGCCAAGACCCGCAAGATTCGTCACTCTACAGTCACCGTCTTGGCCAGATTACGCGGCTGATCAACATTCAATCCAAGCTCTGAAGCAATGCTGTAAGCCAGAAGTTGGAGAGGAATAACGGCAAGCAACGCTCCGATAATCGGATCAGTTGCCGGTACCGCGATCCGCTCTTCTGCAATCCCCTCAAGCGCTGTTGAGCCCTCAGTTTCAACGGCAATCACAACTGCGCCACGGGCGCGGACCTCCATCACATTCGAAACAATTTTCTCGAGTACTGCGGAATCAGTCGCTACGCATACAACTGGCGTTGCTTCATCAAGTAACGCGATCGGGCCATGTTTCATTTCGCCAGCGGCATAGGCATCGGTTGGCACATAGGCGATTTCCTTGAGTTTCAGAGCACCTTCTAGCGCGATTGGCAGACCTGCATGGCGGCCGATGTAGAGGAAGAACCCGGCCTTCGCATAACGGCGGCCGATCTCCATCGCAGTCTCCTCAGTCGCAGCAACCGTCTGATCGACGAGGTGTGGCAGGTGCTTCATGGCCGAGACAAGATCGCTCAGCTGCTTCTCTTCTAGAGATCCCCGCAACTCTGCCAAACGAATCGCCAGCAGAAATAGCGCCGCTACCTGGCTGGAAAAAGTCTTGGTTGCGGCAACGCCAATCTCAAGCCCCGCCCTCGTGAACAGGCAGCCATCAGCCTCACGCTCTGCCTGCGATCCCATGATGTTGGTTAGTGCCAGAACTGTCGCCCCGGCATCGCGGGCACAGCGCATTGCAGCGAGCGTGTCGCGAGTTTCACCGGACTGAGTGATTCCGATTACAAGGTCGTTCTTGCCTACGACGGGAGTCCGGTATCGATACTCGCTGGCCAACTCAACCTCAACCGGGACTCGCGCCCAAGTTTCAATCGCGTAACGCGCAATCAAGCCTGAGTGATACGAAGTTCCGCAGGCAACGATCACAATCCGCGAGATGTCCCTGAGCAACTGATCGTCAATCGATCCGAGGTCGCCGAGGTCAACACCGTCAGCCCGAACAGTACGGTCGGCAACAGTTTCAGCAATTGCATCAGCCTGCTCATGAATCTCCTTGAGCATGAAACTCTCAAAGCCGCCCTTTTCAGCCGTTTCCACGTCCCAGTCAACCTCTGTCGGCTGACGATCAATCGCTTCCCCATCAAGGCCGGTGATCTCAATCCCTTCCGGGCGCATAGCCACCACTTCGCCGTCCTCGATACCGACCACTAAACGCGTGTAATCGAGGAAGGCCGGAACTGCAGAGGCAACGAAGCACTCGCCTTCGCCAACGCCGATCACCAGCGGACACTCATGACGCGCGCCAACCAGCAAACCGGGTTGAGTTGCTGTCATGGCCACAAAGGCAAAGTGGCCTTCAAGCCTGCGATTAGCTGTCCTCACGGCCTCGACGAGATCGCCTTCGTAGACGGCGGCAACCATGTGTGCAACAACCTCGGCATCGGTCTCAGAGCTGAACGCTGAGCCACCTGCCGCCAGTTCGTTCTTCAGAGTCGCAAAGTTCTCGATGATTCCATTAACAACGACTTGAATCGTCTCCTGATCATCGCAGTGAGGGTGCGCGTTGGCTTCGGTAACTCGTCCGTGCGTTGCCCAGCGGGTGTGACCAATACCTGTAGAGGATGGGAGTTCAGCGATGCCAACCGCACCAGCCGCGCTATCAGTCTCAGCACCAACTGCGAGTCCGACCGCCTCGCGCAGTGCGGCGAGGTTCCCCACCGACCTGATCACATCAGCGCCAACGGAAGATTGGACAGCTATGCCAGCGCTGTCGTAGCCGCGGTACTCAAGCCGCTGAAGCCCGGCCATCAATACCTCGCGAGGCTCGCGGCTACCTGTGTATCCAATGATTCCGCACATTTATGCTCGGCTACCTGCGAGTCCTTTCGGGGGAGATCATTTGCAACTAAGGCTGGAGGTTACCGGCGGACGAGGGCGTTCACGCCAGAGAGGCTGTGCTTCGGCTACTACTCGCCCAACCGCTGAGCAATTTCGCCGGCAACTAGCTGGCAGACCGCCTCGGCTTCATCCTGCGTGGGAGCTTCTGCCATAACCCTAATTAACGGTTCAGTTCCGCTTGCTCTGACGAGCAAACGGCCCCGTCCCTCGAGCGCAGCCGACTCCCGGTCGATGATCTCAGCCAACTCAATGTTTGAGGCGAACTGGTTGCGATCGCGAATCCGAACATTGACGAGCCGCTGCGGAAGCCGTTCGAGCAGCGGTCGCTCTACCAACGGCGCTCCTGCAAGCGCCTCTAACGACAGCAGGGCAACGGCAATGCCGTCCCCGCAGGGACCTAATTCAAGATCGATGATGTGGCCGGATTGCTCACCACCAATTCTCCAGCCGCGCTCGCGCAGCGCCGCAAGGACGTGCCTGTCGCCAACCGGCGTGATTGCGACCTCTACCTCTGCCTCAGAGAGGGCTCCGTGCAGGCCGTAGTTAGCCATCACAGTCACAGCAACGCCACCTGCCAGTGCGCCATTTTCCTGCAGATATCCGGATAGAAGCAGCAGCAGGTCGTCTCCATCAACAACGGCTCCGCTGCCGTCTACTGCGAGGACCCGGTCTCCGTCTCCATCAAATGCAAAGGCGGCATCCCAGCCCTTCTCCGCGACCCGCTCGGCTAGCAACTCGACATGTGTGGAACCACAATTCTCGTTGATGTTACGACCATCGGGCTGGTCGTGGATCGAGTCAACGTCGGCGCCAAGCCGCCGAAAGATCTCCGGCGCAGCAGCACTTGTTGCCCCATTCGCGCAGTCGAGCAGAATCCGCATGCCAGTCAGGTCAAGGTCAACATAACGCTGCTCAAGGCCGCGAATGTAATCCTCAAAGGCTCCTCTAAGCTGATCAATGCGACCTGGGTGACTTGGTTCATTGAAGTCTCCGCTGGCAATCAGATCCTCAATTGCGTCCTCCGCAGCATCAGAGATCTTGTCGCCATCCGATCCAAAGATCTTGATCCCGTTATCGCCGAATGGGTTGTGCGAAGCCGAGACTACGAAGGCCAAATCAAAGCCGTATTGGCTAAGTAGCATTGGAGCTGCTGGCGTCGGCAGAACGCCGCCGAGCAGGACATCACCACCGGCAGCAGCTACACCAGCGGCCAAGCCTGCCTCTAAGACCGGCCCGGACTCGCGTGTGTCGCGAATGATTAGTGCTCTCGGACGCTCAGCATCCGCAAGCTGGCTGGCAGCGCGACCGATCGCAAGCGCCAGGTCGACGCTAAGAACACTGCCGTACGCTCCCCGAACTCCATCCGTACCAAACAGACGAGCAGCCATGGCCGATCCCTCCGAGATTGTCTAGCGCTTGGAGAACTGCGGGCGCTTGCGGGCCTTCTTGAGGCCAGCCTTTTTGCGCTCGACGACACGAGGGTCACGCGTAAGGAAACCTCGCCGCTTCAGCTCGCCGCGAAGTGCAGGGTCAGCCTTTACGAGCGCCCTAGCGATTCCGTGACGGACTGCTTCCGCTCCGGACGAAACCCCGCCACCGTGCAGAAGTACATCAACATCCATCTTGCTCTCATATCCAACGACCTCAAGCGGTTGACGGATGGTCTTCGTAAGTTTGAGTCGCGGGAACATCTCGTCCAAAGCCCGCCCATTGATTGTGTACTCGCCCTTGCCCGGCTTAAGCGTTACGCGAGCGACTGAGGTCTTGCGCTTACCTGTGGCGTGGTAGCGCGCGTCCTTTGCGAGATCGATTGAGGCTGCAACAACTACCTCGACCTCGGCTACTTCCTCTTCAGCAGTTTCCTCGCTGTCACCTTCGACTTCGAAGGCATCAACATCACCCTCGGTCGGCAGAGCCTGTTCGCCTTCGGCAACGATGTCCGGCACTAGGTCGGCACCAGGAATCGCCGCTTCAGCAGCCTTCTTGGAGTCTTTCTTCTTCGACTTCGGAGCCTTTTCGCTCTTTTCAGCTTCTACGACTGCTTCTTCGATTGCTTCTTCAACGGCTTCAACTTCGGCCTCGACGATTGCTTCCTCTACGGCTTCGATCTCGGCTTCTACGACGGCCTCTACGATCGCTTCCTCAACAGCTTCAACTTCAGCCTCTACGATCGCTTCCTCAACAGCTTCAATCTCAGCCTCTACCTCTTCAGGCTTTGCAGGTTCGTCGCTCATGCGTCAATCTCCAATGTTTCCGGCTCCTGTGCCTCATGTGGGTGCTCGGGCCCGGCATAAACCTTGAGCTTCGTGATCTGACGGCGTGAAAGCCGGTTCTTCGGAAGCATTCCCTTAACAGCAATCCTGATGACCTCTTCGGGACGACGCTCAATCATCTCCTCAAAAGTGCGGGTACGAAGTCCACCGGGATAGCCGGAGTGACTGTGGTAGAGCTTCTCTTGACGCTTGTTACCGCTGACCGAAACCTTCTCGGCGTTGATAACAACGACAAAGTCGCCGGTGTCCACATGTGGCGTGTAATCAGGCTTACGCTTTCCGCGCAGCAGATCCGCGATCTGAGTTGAGAGACGGCCTAGCGTCTTGCCCTCGGCATCGACAACGAACCAGCGACGGTCGCGATTGGTGGGATTTGCTGTGAAGGTTTTCATTTCGAAAGCTTGTGCCCGTTCAACGAGCGACGGTGAAGCATAGAGGCCCGACGGCAATAACGCCGGGCGGGGCGTCTATTCCCACTCGATTGTGCCCGGTGGCTTGCTCGTAATATCGAGCGCAACCCGGTTCACATCACTGATCTCGCCAATCATTCTAGACGCAATTCGCTCAAGCAGGTCGTACGGCAGGCGCGCCCAGTCAGCAGTCATTGCATCCTCACTGGTTACGGCCCGAATAACTACGAGATTCCCGTAGGTTCGTTCGTCGCCTTGCACTCCAACGGTTCGAATGTCGGGCAGTACACAGAATGATTGCCAGAGATCTCTGTAGAGACCGGCGGCTCGAATCTCTTCCTGAAGGATTGAATCCGCCTCCCGAAGCACCTCAAGCCGCTCGCGAGTTGCCTCGCCGCCAACGATTCTGATTGCTAACCCTGGGCCAGGGAATGGCTGCCGCCAAACCATCTGGTCAGGTAATCCGAGCTCAGTACCGACCGCCCTAACTTCGTCTTTGAAGAGCGTTCGCAGCGGCTCAATAAGTTCAAACTCAAGATCATCAGGCAAGCCGCCAACATTGTGATGCGACTTAATCGTTGAAGCACCAGTGCCACCACCGGACTCGATTACATCCGAATAGAGCGTTCCCTGAACAAGGAAGTCAGCTCCTGAGAGCTTCTCAGCCTCCTCCTCAAATACACGGATGAATTCAGCGCCAATCGCTTTGCGCTTCGCCTCAGGATCGCTGACTCCGGCCAGCCGAGCCAGGAACCGCTCCTCAGCATCGACTGCGACGAGTGGGACGCCGAAATGGTCCCGGAAGGCGGCAACAACCTGTTCGCCTTCGTTCTTACGCATCAATCCATGGTCAACAAATACGCAGGTCAGCTGCTCGCCAATTGCTCGATAGACGAGCAGAGCAGCAACCGATGAATCGACGCCACCAGATAGCCCACAGACCACCCTGCGATCCCCTACTCGCTCACGGATCCGCTCAATCTGCTCGGCAACAATCGAAGCGGGCGTCCAATCGGTACCACAGCCACAGATCTCCTCAAGAAACGTCTTCAGGACCTGCTGCCCATATGGCGTATGAACCACCTCTGGGTGGTACTGGATTGCATAGACCCGGCGAGCATCATCTTCAAATGCAGCAACAGGCGATGCTGGAGAGGAAGCGAGCGCCTTAGCTCCTGGTGGCGGAGTAAAGACAGCGTCACGGTGGCTCATCCAACAGGTCTGCTCAGCCGGCTGTCCTGCCAGCAGCCTGCCTCGATCAGAGACCTCAATCTCGGTGCGGCCGAACTCGCCGTGGTCGGCCGCTCTTACATCGCCTCCCATCTCATTGGCAAGCATCTGCATGCCGTAACAGATCCCCAGCACTGGAATGCCAAGTTCGATAAGCCGGCTGTCAAGTTTCGGAGCTCCATCCGCAAAAACGGAGGCGGGGCCGCCGGAGAGAATCAGCCCCTTCGGTTTACGACGGGCAACCTCCTCAACTCCAACATGATGCGGGAGTAGTTCGGAGCAAACGCCAAGCTCGCGAATTCGCCGGGCAATCAGCTGCGCATACTGACCACCATAGTCAAGGACAACGACCTCCTCATTAGCGAGTGGCGCAGCTGCTACCGAGCTCGATTGCTCAGTCGCGCCCGCATCAGACGGTCCGTCAGTCGGAGGTAACAAGTGCTGCGGTCTTGCCGGTTGAGCCCATGCCAACGCCCTGGTCGCGCTGCAGATACTTGCCCTCTGTTTGCAGCGACGGCGCAACCATCAATTCGGCCCTGTTGAACTCAGCCATGTCCTGGTAACCGCAAGTAGCCATTGAAGTTCGCAGGCCGCCCATCAGGTTGAGTGTGCCGTCGTTCTCCCTAGCTGGACCAATCACGATCTCTTCGAGCGTTCCGGTCTGCGTGGTGGCAACTCGTGTGCCGCGTGGAAGCGTCGGGTGGAAGGTGGCCATCCCCCAATTGAATCCCCGACCGGGAGACTCAACAGCCTTGGCAAGCGGCGAGCCAATCATTACGGCATCAGCACCACAAGCGACGGCCTTGGCGATATCGCCGCCGTTCTTCATTCCGCCATCGGCAATGACCTTCACATACTCGCCAGTTTCAAGCATATGTTGGGCTCGAGCTGCCGCAACATCGGCGATCGCGGTGGCTTGAGGTACACCAATTCCAAGTACACCGCGCGTCGTGCAGATAGCTCCCGGTCCTACGCCGACAAGGACTCCTGCTGCTCCAGTCCGCATCAGGTGAAGACCAGTCTGGTAGGAGGCACAACCTCCAACTACCACCGGAATCGGCAACGAAGCAATGAACTCCTTGAGATTCAGCGGCGGCCTGCTCTCATCCGACGAGACATGTTCAGCCGAAACAACAGTTCCCTGGATCACGAGGATGTCAAGCCCGGCTTCAAGCGCAGTCTCATAGTGGGCCCGCACCCTCTGAGGCGTGAGCGAGGCGGCAACAACTACGCCCTGGGACTTGATCTCAGCGATCCGCTTTGCGATCAGTTCAGTCTTAACAGGCTCGGCATAGATCTTCTGCATCTCGCGAGTTGCCTCATCTCGAGGCAAGGCCGCGATCCGCTCAAGCTGTTCGTCAGCGTCCTCGTACCGGCAGTAGATCCCCTCAAGGTTGAGAACCGCTAGACCACCAAGCTTGCCGAGCAGACCTGCCGTGGCAGGCGAAACAACTCCATCCAAGGCGGAGGCCAGCAGCGGAAGCTCAAACCTGTACGGCCCAAGCGTCCACGAAATGTCTACATCATCAGGATCGCGCGTCCTCCGTGAGGGAACGATCGCGATGTCATCAAAGCCATAGGCACGACGGGCCTTCTTGCCTCGACCGATCTCTATGTCCATTGACAGTCACTCACCTTGGCCGGGGATGAAGAGAAACGCTCTCTGAAGGCGGAATCCAACAAGATCAGCCACATTAGCAGCGCCAACGGCGATCTGTTTCGACGCCTATTTGGCCCAACCTAGCTGCCCTAAATCACTTGAGTCATGGCGCCGAGCTAGTCGGCTGAGCCGACTAAACCGCAGCAGAAACCGATAGCGCGCGGACCGAAACCACTGCCGCGAGCTCGTGGACACCTGCTGGATCAAGAATTCCTGCACCGAAGTGCCGCGTCGATTCCGCACCACAGGCAACCGCTTGCCGGATGCACTCCAACGCTTCGCCGCCGGCATAGCGCGATGCGACATAGCCAGCCAGAAACGCGTCACCGGATCCGATCGCAGAGCGAACATCCTGAGTCGGAACCGTCGCTTTTACAAGCAGCGGCTCTCCGTCGTTCAGCAGCTTCGCAACGCAACCCTCAGCCATCGTAACGACCGCCTCCAGTGGCCCCATTTGGACGATCTCGCCAACGGCATTTGCAGCATCCTCATCCTCAGTGAATTCGTATCCAACGAGTCCTTCGGCCTCGACGAGGTTCGGCGTTACGGCGTCGGGAACCGCTTTTGCAGCGTGCATCAGCGGTTCACCTTCGGTATCGACGATCGTCTCAACACCCATTCGCTTCATGTCAGCAATCATCGTTGCGTAGGCGTCAACTGGAACGCCAAGCGGCAAGCTGCCAGCGAGGACGCAGAGCTTCGCCCCCCGCCCCAGATACCTCAACTTCTCAAGGAACTGCTGGTACTCCGCCTCCGATACAACTGGTCCGCGTTCGTTGATTTCAGTCGACTGTCCGCTAGTTGGGTCGAGTACCGCAGTGTTGGTTCGTGATTCATCATCGATTCGAACAAAATCGTTGAGAACGGATTCCTCAGTCAGCGCCTCAACGATTCGCGAGCCGGCCGATCCACCCGCAAATCCCGTCGCGATCACAGGCTGACCGAGTGCCTTGAGTGCGCGGGCGACATTGACTCCCTTGCCGCCAGGCAGGGTCGCTGCATCAACAGAACGATGCCGGTGCCCAGCGCGCAGCCCGGGCACCTCAAGCGTCTTGTCAATCGCTGCGTTAAGTGTGACTGTGATGATCATTTTAAAGTTGCCCAGCAATTAGCCGGGTTGGTTCCGCGCTCTCCTTCGCTTCACCAGATGCCTAGGGTAGCGACTTGTGAAGAGTTCGCTACCAAAAGGTGATCTGCGACTCAAAAACGACTAGCTAGCGGCTGAAAGCTGCCATGCCAGAGCGCGAAGGCGAGCAGCCTCTGCGGCTGCAGCTTCCGCAGGCTCGGTGCCGCTTGCGGCCCCGGCTCCGACGATTCCACGCGAGACTGTCACTAGCCCGCCAGCTGGGCCTGGTTGCCAAGCTGGGAGCAGTTCCTCGATACGTCCGCCTTGGGCGCCAACCCCGGGCAAAAGAATTGGCGTATTCGGCATCGCATCCCGCAACCTCGCCAAGTGACCAGGAGCTGTTGCGCCTACGACAGCCCCAAGGTCAGCGAGACCGCTGCTCGAGGTGATCCCCTCGTTTGCCACCAGTCGGGCAAGCGCATCACTAACGGTCCCTCCGCTCGCGAGCTCTAGATCCTGAATATCGGCTGCACCTGGATTCGACGTTCGAACCAATGCGAAGACTCCAGCACCCACCGAGCGTGCCACTTCCAGAAACGGACGGATCGTGTCGGCGCCCATCAAAGCATTGACGGTAACCGCGTCGGCTCCAAGCCCCAAGACCTCTCCGTATTCCGTCTCAGTGGCTCCCAGCAGTGATGCTGCGTAGGAAGCTGCAGAAACGTCAATGTCACCTCGCTTCGCGTCAGCGATCACCAAAAGACCAGCATCCCTTGCGAATGCAGCAGTGTCGGATAGCGCAACGCGGCCAGGCGCGCCAAGTCGCTCAAAGGAAGCAAGTTGCAACTTGACCGCAACACAGGACGAGGCAACAGCACCAATTACCTGCCGGCAATGATCCGTGTAACGCTGGCCTGCGATCTCCGCTGCAGCTGAGCCTGATGGCTTCCAACCAATGGAGGTAGGCCACAAGCCGCTCGGAAGCGGATCAAGGCCGAGGACCAGCTGCGATTCCCGCGCCCTGACTGCAGCGTCGAGGCGATCGCCGAAGGGGCTGGCGGTCACAGTGCCTTCAGACACTGGACCGCTGCCCTTCGCCGCGGGGCAAAATGCCCCGGACTGCTACTTGACAGCCTTCTTGAATGCAGCACCTGCTGAGAACTTAGGTGCCTTCGACGCTGCGATCTGAATCGTCGCTCCCGTCGCAGGGTTACGTCCCGTGCGTGCCTTGCGGTGCGTCACGGAGAACTTCCCGAAGCCGGTGAAGCTGACTTCGCCACCGCCCGCCAGGGTGCTCTCAATTACATCCAGGACTGCGTCCACAGCTTCGCCGGCTTCCCTCTTTGAGATGCCTGCCTTTGCTGCAACGCTGTCTACGAACTCGGACTTGTTCACTTGTTCCTCCTCGGGAGGTTGTTTTCCGCGCCATTTTCTACCAGCGTTTGCGGACAACCTCACAGTCGGATGCCGCTGCGACCGTCACAATCAGCAAAATGAACCTCGAAAGAATCGCTTGGATCGGCACCGTAACCGTCGCAGCGCTGATCGCTGTGATCCTGTTTGTTGAGGGTTACGAGGGCTACGGCTGCGTTTCAATTGCGATTGGTCTTGCCGCTTCGGTCAACCTGTTTGGCCACCGAAGCGACTAACCATCAGCGACCGTGCAGCAGCGCCCCTGTGGCTAATCGCATCCTTCTCAGCATCGCTCAGCTCAGCCATAGTGATTGTGCCTCTGCCCTCTGACCGCTTTGCATCAGCTATGAAAATTGGGTCGTAGCCGAAGCCCCCAGATCCACTCGGCTGGGCGGCCATCTTTCCGACACAGCGCCCCTCAAACAGTCGATGACTGCCGTCGCTCGGATCAACCAGCGCGATGACGCATACATATTCAAGTCGGGTTCCCGCTGGCACTCGCTCGATCAGCAGTGCGAGGTTCTCAGCATCGGTTGCCTCTTCTCCGGCGAACCTTGCTGAACGAATACCGGGAGCTCCTCCAAGTGCCTCAGCCTCGATTCCTGAATCGTCAGCGATCGCTAGACGCCCAGTTGCCTGCGCTGCGGCCCGAGCCTTGATCAACGCATTCGCGGAATAGCTGTCGCCCGTCTCCGGTGGCAGGACGACGCCAGCCGGGAGCGGATCGACTTGGATCGGGACTAGTAGCCGCTCGAACTCGCGAACCTTGTGAGCATTTGCGGTTGCGAGCAGCACCGCCTGCTGCGCACTCAAGCTGAGAGCGCAGCAGCCTGCGCAGCCAACAGTTGCTCAATGCCGCCGGCAGCTAACTCAAGCAGCTGATCAAGGTGGGTCCTTGAGAGCGGCATCCGCTCGCTCGTTGCCTGCACCTCAACCAGTCCGCCAGCACCGGTCATGACCACATTTGCATCAACATCGGCAACGGAGTCCTCCGAGTAGTCAAGATCAAGCAGTGGCTGTGAGCCAACGATCCCGCAGGAGACGGCAGCTAATCCACCGTCACGGATTGGATCTGCTTCAAGATCCCCCGCTTGACGGAGCTTTGCGAGAGCCAAGCCAAGAGCGACCGAGGCGCCGGTGATTGATGCGCATCGCGTGCCCCCGTCAGCCTCGAGTACATCGCAGTCAACCCAGATGCTGCGCTCGCCAAGAGCTTCAAGATCAACAACCGCTCGCAACGAGCGCCCGATCAGACGCTGAATCTCAACTGTTCGCCCGTCGACCTTGCCGCGCGTCGCATCGCGCGACTTACGTTGCCCGGTTGATGCAGGCAGCATTCCGTATTCGGCAGTAACCCAGCCGCGCCCGCTTCCGGCCATCCAACGTGGAACATTCTCGTCGACCGAGGCGGTGCAAATAACCCGCGTAGCTCCGCAGCTGATCAGTGCTGATCCATCCGCAGTCCTAACAAAACCAGGCTCAATCGTTACTGGTCGTAATTCGTCTGGGTTCCGACCGTCATTGCGTGATCCGCTCATTCTGATTCCCCTTTGCCGATTTTGACCCGCTCGACTTCGCCGAGTGGAAGTTGAAGGAAGCGCTCACCGACAGACTTGAACTGGTCGGCACTCCCGCTGCATGCGAAACGGTAGCTGCCTTCACCGCGATTGGCCGAGCGAAGGCCACGAACCGACAGCGCATGCTCCACACGCCTTGCCACTGCATCACCAGAGGTGACAATCGCAACATCGGGCCCAAGCATTCGCTGGAGAAGCGGCCGAACAAGCGGATAATGGGTGCATCCGAGGATCACTGTGTCCACGTCTGCATCTCTGAGTGGCTCGCAATAACTGCGAACGACGGAAACCAGCTGCTCGTCGATTGC
>Ga0194063_10000822_pt1 | contig 21599 bp, 24 predicted proteins | sample SepL3720m_MetaG_FD_155459 | JGI IMG/M metagenome (GOLD analysis project Ga0194063, IMG submission 155459) | Anoxic zone freshwater microbial communities from boreal shield lake in IISD Experimental Lakes Area, Ontario, Canada - Sep2016-L373-20m | ecosystem: Environmental > Aquatic > Freshwater...
GCCGAATTTCCCGGCCTACTACCACCTGGTGGGAAACTTCGACATCCGGTTGGCCGGCGACACCGCCACCGGGCGAACCATGTGTTTCAACCCCATGAAACTGGGCGGCGGTCCCGGGGGGCCGGAGCGAAGTGACTCGGGGGATCAGGGGAGCCAGATTCTGTTCTGTGCGCTGTGGTACGACGACGAGTTCGTCCGCAGCGCCGACGGCTGGCGGATTGCCCGGCGGGTGGAGACCAAGTGCATGGACAAGCTGCTGTAGCCAAGCTGCTGTGGCCAAGCTGCTGTGGCCAAGCTGCTGTGGCCAAGCTGCTGTCGCCGATTAACGCCCTGAGCGCCTGATCTGGCACAATCGGCGGCTGGCCACGCGAGGCAAAACCGGATTGCGGCATCCCGCCGGCGATCGCTGAATTGCAGCGTGAGATCAAGGAGTAATTTCGAACATGGCTGTCAAGATCAAGCTCACCCGGCTCGGCAAGATCCGCAATCCCCAGTACCGAATCGCCATCGCCGATGCGCGTAACCGCCGCGACGGTCGCGCGATCGAGGTCATCGGCCGCTATCACCCCAAGGAAGAACCGAGCCTCATCGAGGTCGATTCGGAGCGGGCCCAGTACTGGCTCTCCGTCGGCGCCCAGCCCACCGAACCGGTGCTCAAGCTGCTCAAGGTCACCGGTGACTGGCAGAAATTCAAAGGCCTGCCCGGCGCCGAGGGCACGCTGAAGGTCAAGGAGCCCAAGCCCAGCAAGCTCGAGTTGTTCAATGCCGCGCTCGCTGCCGCCGACGGCGCGCCGTCCGGCGAAGCCACGCAGCTGAAGAAGAAGAAGGCGCCGGCCAAGAAGTCCGAGAAGGCCGAAGAGGGCGTCGCCGCAGCTGAGGTCACCGAGGTTGCCGCAGCTGAGCCCGTCGAGGCTGAGGTCGCCGTCGAGCCGGTCGTCGAGGTTGTTCCGGACGCCGAGCCTGCGGCAGAGGCCGCCGAGCCGGCCGCAGAATGAGCACGGTCGTCGTCGACGCCGTCGAGCACCTGGTGCGCGGGATCGTCGACAACCCTGATGACGTGCGCGTCGACCTGGTGACGAACCGGCGCGGACGCACCGTCGAGGTGCATGTGCACCCCGACGATCTTGGCAAGGTGATCGGCCGTGGCGGCCGTACCGCCACCGCTCTGCGGACTCTCGTCGCCGGTATCGGCGGGCGCGGAATTCGCGTCGACGTGGTGGACACCGACCAGTAGCCCCCAGCGGGCAGGAGCGAAGCGACCCGGGGTTTTGGTCCGGCGGGCAGGAGCGAAGTGGAACTGGTGGCCGGGCGGATCGCCAAGGCGCACGGAATCACCGGCGAACTCGTCGTCGCCGTCCGTACCGACGACCCGGAAGCCCGGTTTACCGTCGGCAATCGGTTGCGGCTCAAGAACTTCCGTACCGGGCTCGAACGAGAAGCCGTCATTTCGTCGGTCCGCCCGCATGGTGCACGGCTGCTGATCCGCTTGGAGGGTATTGCTGACCGTGACAGCGCGGAGGCGCTGCGCGGCGGCCTGTTCCTCGTGGACTCCGCCGAACTGCCGGCCATCGAGGATCCCGACGAGTTCTACGACCACCAACTCGAGGGTCTGGCCGTTGTGACTGTCGACGGGCAGGACGTCGGAACCGTCGCCGAGGTGTTGCACACGCCCGGGGGTGAACTTCTTTCGGTACGAGCGGAATCCGGCGTCGAGGTACTGGTTCCCTTCGTCCGCGAGATCGTCGCCTCGGTTTCGCTGGCCGACGGCATTGTGCGCATCGACCCGCCAGAGGGCCTGCTCGATCTGGAGGCCTGAGTGCGCATCGACGTCGTCTCGATCTTCCCCGATTACCTGCAGCCCGTTCGGCAGTCTCTGCCCGGCAGGGCGATTGACTCCGGCATCGTCGAGTTCGCAGTACACGACCTGCGGCGCTGGACGCACGATGTGCACCATTCGGTGGACGACCCGCCGTACGGGGGAGGCCCGGGCATGGTGATGAAGGCGCCAGTCTGGGGTGACGCACTTGACGAGATCTGCACGGCGGAAACGCTTCTGGTGGTGCCCACGCCCGCCGGTCGGCTTTTCACCCAGGCCGACGCACAGCGCTGGACCGCCGAGGAACACCTGGTGTTCGCCTGCGGTCGCTACGAGGGCATCGACCAACGCGTGGCCGACGACGCCGCCGGTCGGATGCGGGTCGCGGAAGTCTCCATTGGCGACTACGTGCTCGCCGGGGGAGAGGCCGCGGCGCTGGTGATGATCGAGGCGGTGGTGCGGCTGCTGCCGAATGTGATTGGTAATCCGCTTTCCCACCAGCATGATTCGCATTCCGCGCAGGCAGACGGACTCCTGGAGGGGCCGAGCTACACCCGGCCGCCGGTGTGGCGGGGCCTGGCGGTGCCGGAAGTGCTGCTATCCGGTGATCACGCCAAAGTCGCTGCGTGGCGACGTGAGCAGGCGCTGCAACGAACCAGGGAACGCCGGCCGGATCTCCTCGCCGGAGAGTGATCCGGTCAGCTCTTGCCCGTCAGGTCAGATCTTCCCGCCGGGAAACATCGTTTTGAGCGCCTGGGTGACCGTGTTGCGTGCAGTGGCCTCATCAACCGGCTGCATCGACGCCACGGCCACCACGTAGCGTCGGTCGGGCCCTACCACGCCGGTCGACAGATGCACCTGGTTGTCTGGTCCCCAGCAGCACATCCAACCCTGCTTCACCGCGACGGGCTCGGCGAACAATCCGTCGGGAATGCCGAATCGCTGCGGATAGCCGTCGACGCCCTTGGGCGTCGAAGCGGCCAGGTTGGTCACGATGATGTCGGCCTGCTCCCGCGGCAGCCCGCCCGTGCCGTCCAGCAGTTTGTCGTAATAGCGGACCAGGTCGGCGGTGGTGCTCATGGTGTTCCACCAGTCGCCGTTGTAAGGCACCGTGGTCTTGCCGAGCTTATAGCGGTTAGATACCCGCTTGATGATCGCGTTGCCGCCGTCGCGGGCCCAGAAGTCGTCGGCCGGGAAGTCGTCGGAGGACCGGAGCATGACCTCGAGGCCGTGCCGGTCCTGCGGGCTGAGCCGGGCCTTCTTCTGTGCCACTTTCATCAGCAGGTCATCGGCGATGAACAGTTTCGCCACCGACGCGATCGGGAACGCTGCGGTGTCGCCGCTGGTCATGATCTGCCCGGTGACGCGGTCGAGGATGGTGAGGCTGATGTCGGCGCCGCGCTTCTGGGCCTCGGCGGTTGCCCGCTTGGCCCGTTTGTTCAACTCGGTGAAGCGATCCGGCAGCGCTGCGGGGGCGGGCCTGGCCCCCGCTTCGGGAACGGCATGCGGGCCGGCGGACATGAGTGCGACGCGCTCCGCGGGTTGAGCAACGGAACCGGCGTTCGAGGAGGCGCCGACCAACAGGACCGCCGCGGCCGCGGCGGTGCCGGAGAGCAGCACCGACGTTCGACGTCGCATGGTCCATCTCCTCGTCGGATGCTCGTTTCAACATCTGCGGCGCGGGGCGTTCCCCCGTTGGACCCCGGATTGCTAAGGGTAGCCGTCACTTTTGTACACCGCCTAATTCCGCGCGGACGGGACCCCGCCGATCACGGCGGGTCGTCGATTTCGCCCCTCGCGGCCCATCTGGCACAATTCAGTAGTTGCCCCGCGCGGGCCGGACTTACCCCCGCTGCGACAAATATCTGACCACCAGCCCGGCGGTGTCAGGCGCATGCGCCCCCGACACCGCCCGGAGCCCGACCGCAAGGAACGTTCACCCGATGAACACTCTCGACTTCGTCGACCAGCCGTCGCTTCGCGACGACATCCCTGCCTTCGGCCCAGGCGACACCATCAACGTCCACGTGAAGGTCATCGAGGGCAACAAGCAGCGTATTCAGGTCTTCAAAGGTGTGGTGTTGCGCCGGTCCGGCGGGGGCATTCGGGAGACCTTCACCGTCCGCAAAGAGAGCTATGGCGTCGGCGTTGAGCGCACCTTCCCGGTCCATTCGCCCAACATTGACCACCTCGAGGTCGTGACCCGAGGCGCCGTCCGTCGGGCCAAGCTGTACTACCTGCGCGAGCTTCGCGGCAAGAAGGCGAAGATCAAGGAGAAGCGCTGAGCTTCGACCGGGGGCGGCGAGAAGCGCTGAGCTTCGACCGGGGGCGGCGAGAAGCGCTGAGCTTCGACCGCCTCCTGATGGCTACGCTGATCCCGTGACCGAGACCCCAGATCCGGCCGAGTGGGCGCCTGAGCGCCCGGCCCCCACGGAGATCCCGGCCAAGCCGGAGAAGGTCGTGAAAAAGCGCTCGGCGTTGCGCGAAGGCGCCATCCTGGTGGGAACCGCGGTGCTGCTCTATTACGTGATGCTCACCTTCGTGGCGCGTCCCTACCTGATTCCCTCGGAGTCGATGGAACCCACCCTGCACGGCTGCAAGGGCTGCGTCGGCGACCGGATCATGGTGGACAAGATCACGTATCGGTTGGGTGCGCCCGAACCGGGCGACGTCATCGTGTTCAAGGGCCCGCCGAACTGGAACGTCGGCTACAAGTCGATCCGGTCTGACAACGTCACGGTGCGGTGGGTCCAGAACGCGCTGTCATTCGTCGGCTTCGTCCCGCCGGACGAGAACGACCTGGTGAAACGTGTCATCGCCACGGGTGGCCAGACAGTACAGTGCCGTGCCGACACCGGCTTGACCGTGGACGGGAAGGCGCTCAAAGAGCCCTTTCTGGACCCGGGAACGATGATGGCCGACCCTGTCGTCTACCCGTGCCTGGGCAATGAGTTCGGTCCGGTGAAGGTGCCCGACGGCCGGCTGTGGGTGATGGGCGACAACCGCACCCATTCCGCCGATTCACGGGCGCGCTGCGGAAGCGCGCCCGCCGAGGCGCAGAAGGGCCTGCTGTGCACCGGCGATCCCGCCACCGGCACGGTGCCGGTAGATAACGTCATCGGCAAGGTTCGGTTCATCGCGTGGCCGCCCTCACGCTGGGGTGGTGTGTCCTCAGTCGACCCGCAACAGGGCTGACATGCCTCCGAAGAAAGCCGACGTCGCGAACTGGCCCCCACGTACCGTCATCAGACGGTGTTCGGGGCTTCGGACCCTCGAGTCGGCTCTCTACCGCAACGGCCTGGGTCCAGTGGCCGGAGTGGACGAGGTGGGCCGAGGCGCCTGCGCGGGTCCGCTTGTGGTCGCCGCCTGTGTGCTGGGGACCAATCGGTTCGAGAGCCTCGCCGCGCTGGACGACTCCAAGAAGCTCACCGAGAAGGCACGTGAGGATCTCTTCCCGGTGATCCGCCGCTATGCGCTGGCCTATCACGTGGTGTTCATCCCGGCCGCCGACGTGGACCGTCGTGGGGTGCACGCGGCCAATATCGAGGGGATGCGCCGCGCGGTTGCCGGCCTGCCGGTCCGTCCGGGCTATGTGCTGTCCGATGGGTTCCGGGTCCCCGGACTGCCGATGCCGTCGCTGCCGGTGATCGGCGGCGACGCGGCGGCGGCCTGCATTGCCGCAGCGAGTGTGCTCGCCAAAGTCAGCCGTGATCGGCTGATGGTCGCCATGGATTCCGAGCACCCGGGCTACGGATTCGCCGAGCACAAGGGCTACAGCACACCGGCGCACGGCGCGGCCCTGGCTGAGCACGGCCCGTGCGGCCAGCATCGGCATTCCTTCATCAATGTCCGGCGGTCGGCCAGGGCGGGGGACACCGGACTTGTGGCCGAATTCGCGCCGGTGGCCCGCGGTGGCGACGGGTGAGACAAGATGGAAGCAACGACGTCGACGACAAGGGACCGCTGAGCTGATGAGTGCCGAGGATCTCGAGAAGTACGAAACCGAGATGGAACTCTCGCTGTACCGCGAATACAAGGACATCGTGGGTCAGTTCAGCTACGTCGTGGAGACCGAACGGCGTTTCTACCTGGCCAACAGCGTCGAGTTGGTGCCGCGCAACACCGACGGCGAGGTGTACTTCGAACTGCGCCTTGCCGACGCGTGGGTATGGGACATGTACCGGCCGGCCCGGTTCGTCAAGCAGGTCCGGGTGATCACCTTCAAAGACGTGAACATCGAAGAGGTCGACAAGCCGGATCTGCGCCTGCCGGAGTAGTCGGCTGTGCACGAGTGAGGCTCTGGGGATAACCCCGACGTGTCATTGATGACCCGGCGGGTTCCGTCGGAGTCCAGGCCGACGCTTGCCCCATGACGACTACCAGCCGGCAGGAACTCGGCGCACTCGGAGAGCAGGTCGCCGTAGAGCACCTGCAAGGTATCGGCTGGCGGATTCTGCAGCGCAACTGGCGGTGTCGGTACGGCGAACTGGATCTGATCGCGGCCGACGGCCCGGGCACCGTCGTCTTCGTCGAGGTCAAGACCCGCACCGGCGACGGGTTCGGCGGCCTTGAACATGCGGTGACCCCGCAGAAGATCCGCCGTATCCGTCGTCTGGCCGGGTTGTGGCTGGCTGGTCAGGGTGGCGGTTGGCCGGATCTGCGGATCGATGTCGTGGGAGTCCGGGTCGGCCGGTGCAGGACCCCCGAGGTCATGCATCTGCGGGGAGTCGGCTGATGGCGCTCGGACGGGCCTTCTCGGTGGCGGTCCGGGGGCTCGACGGCACCATCGTGGAGATCGAGGCCGATGTCACCTCCGGTCTGCCGGGTGTGCATCTGGTCGGCCTGCCCGACGCTGCTCTACAGGAATCCCGCGACCGGGTTCGCGCCGCGGTCACCAACTGTGGCAACAACTGGCCGATGTCGAGACTGACCCTGGCGCTGTCCCCGGCGACCCTGCCCAAGACCGGCTCCCTGTACGACATCGCCCTGGCGTGCGCGATCCTGTCCGCCGGACGTCGCACACCGTGGCATCGGCTGGAGAAAACGGTTCTGTTGGGAGAGTTGGCCCTGGACGGACGTATCCGTCCGGTGAACGGGGTGCTGCCGGCGGTGCTGGCCGCCAAGCAGCAGGGCTGGCCGGCCGTCGTGGTCCCGAGCGCCAACCTGGCCGAGGCCAGTCTGGTGGACGGCATCGCGGTACACGGCGTCCGCACGTTGCGTGCCCTCCAGCAGTGGCTCGAGGACGGTACCGGGGCCGAAGAACGAACCGACGAGCCTCCGCCGGAAAGTCCGCCGATGGCCGACCTGTCTGACATCGTCGGACAAACCCAGGCCCGCTTCGCCGTCGAGGTCGCCGCGGCCGGAGCTCACCACCTCATGCTCACCGGGCCGCCCGGGGTGGGGAAAACAATGCTGGCCCAACGCCTTCCGGGTTTGCTGCCCGACCTTAGCGGCAGCGAGGCTCTGGAAGTGACGGCCATCCATTCGGTGGCGGGTCTGCTGTCCACACGCATGCCGCTGGTCACCCGGCCGCCGTTCATCGCGCCCCACCACTCCTCGAGTGTGGCCGCGCTGGTCGGCGGGGGCTCGGGACTTGCCCGCCCCGGGGCCATCAGCCGCGCCCACCGGGGTGTGTTGTTTCTCGATGAGTGCGCGGAGATCCGGCTCAGCGCGTTGGAGGCGCTTCGGACTCCACTGGAGGACGGTGAGGTTCGACTGGCGCGCCGCGACGGTGTGGTGCGGTATCCGGCCCGATTCCAATTGATCCTGGCGGCCAACCCGTGTCCGTGCGCGAAGATCGATCCGAGGGACTGCATCTGCTCGTCGGTGCAGAAGCGCCGGTATCTGGGCAAGCTGTCGGGACCGCTGCTCGACCGCGTCGATCTGCGGGTGCACCTGCATGCCGTCCGTGCCGGAGCCTTCACCGCCGAGGCGGCCGAAAGCAGTGGGGTCGTCCGCGGCCGGGTGGCCCAGGCCCGCGCAGCAGCCGCCGAACGGTGGGAGCCGCAAGGGTTTACGACCAATGCCGAAGTCGGCGGCACGGTGCTGCGTCGGCGTTTTCGGCTGCCGGCCCCGGTGATGGCCCCGCTGAAGGCGTCGCTGGAACGTGGGCTGCTCAGCATCCGGGGTGCCGATCGCTGCCTACGAGTCGCGTGGACGTTGAGCGACCTGGCCGGCCGGACCACGCCGAGTCTGGATGACGTCATGGTGGCGTTGAGCTTCCGGCAGACCGAGGTCGCGATATGAGTGACGAGCAGCGATTGCGCGCCTGGGCCTATCTGTCCCGGGTCGCCGAGGCGCCGTGCGCCGAACTGGCGGAACTGGTTGGCAGGCTCGGGCCGATGGAAGCCGCCGAGCGGGTCCGCAGCGCCGCGGTTGAGCCGGCGGTGCAGCGGCACACCGTGGCGCGACGCGACATCGATTGCGCTGCAGAGGATCTGGAGTTACTCAACGCGCGCGGCGGGCGGCTCGTCACCCCCGACGACGATGAGTGGCCCGTCCTGGCGTTCACGGCATTCGGCGGTGCTCCGGTGCGCGACAAGCCGCAGGGGCGGGCCCCCTTGGCGCTGTGGGTGGTCGGCCCCCTGCGGCTCGACGAAGTCACCGAGCGGGCGGCTGCGATCGTCGGAACCCGCGCTTGCACCGCCTACGGCGAGCATGTCGCCGCGGACCTGTCTGCGGGTCTTGCCGAGAACGAGGTGACCATCGTGTCGGGCGGGGCCTACGGCATCGACGGGGCCGCCCACCGGGCGGCGCTGGCGGTTGACGGGCTGACGGTGGCGGTGCTGGCCGGGGGATTGGACGTGCTCTATCCCGCCGGACACTCGGCCCTGCTGCATCGCATCAGCCGCAGCGGACTGCTGATCAGCGAATACCCGCCCGGTGTGCGGCCGGCGCGGCACCGTTTCCTCACCCGCAACCGGCTGGTCGCCGCGCTTTCCGGTGCGACGGTGGTGGTCGAGGCGGGGATCCGTAGCGGCGCGGCGAGCACCGCCGCCTGGGCGCGTGCGCTGGGCCGGGTGGTCTGCGCGGTACCCGGGCCGGTGACCTCCGCAGCCTCGACGGGCTGCCACGCGTTGCTGCAGGCCGGTGCGGAACTGATCACCCGCGCGGAGGAAGTTCGCGAGATCATCGGTCGCTCAGGTGAATTCGCCGATGAACTACCGCGTCCCGCCGACCCCCTCGACGCCCTCACTGACACCGAACGCCTCGTCTATGAGGCTCTGCCGGCCCGTGCCGCCAGGACCCCTGACCAAATCGCCGTTTCCGCGGGCCTGCCCGCCGCCGGCGTGCTGGGCCCGCTGGCCATGCTCGAGATCGCCGGTCTCGTGCAGCATCAGGACGGGAGGTGGCGCATCTGCCGCAGATCCGCCTAGGAAGGACCGCGATCGTCCTTGTATGCCCGGACGTGTCCTGGGAAGCTCAGTGCAAGGCCCACCTCACACTGGCCCACCTCACACTGGTCCACCTCACACTGGCCCACCTCACACCCAGGGAGCGTGCGTGTTCGATCTGTTGATCGTCGGCGGCACCATCGTCGACGGAACCGGTGCCGATCGGTTCGTCGGCGACGTCGCCGTCAAGGACGGCACGATCGTCGAAGTCCGGCGGCGCGGTCCCTCCGATCCGCCGATTGGGGGCGAGGCCGCCGAGACGATCGACGCGACCGGCAAGATCGTCGCCCCGGGCTTCGTCGACCTCCACACCCACTACGACGGCCAGGTGAGTTGGGACGACGTCCTTGACCCCTCCGCCAGTCACGGTGTGACGACGGTCATCTCAGGCAACTGCGGTGTCGGGTTCGCCCCGGTCCGCCCGGGTTCCGAACAGTGGCTCATCGAGTTGATGGAGGGTGTCGAGGACATTCCGGGAACGGCGCTGACCGAGGGGATCACCTGGGGCTGGGAGAGCTACCCGGAATATCTCGACGTGATCGGACGGCGCGAACTCGCCGTCGACTACGGCAGCCAGATCGCGCACGGCACCGTGCGGGCTTACGCGATGGGCGAGCGAGGCGCGCGCAACGAGCCGGCCACAGCCGAGGATATCGCCGCGATGAGCCGGATTGTGCAGGAAGCGGTCGAGGCCGGCGCACTGGGTTTCTCGTCGTCGCGCACCCTGGCCCACCGGGCGATGGACGGGGAACCGGTGCCGGGGACGTTCGCCGCCGAGGATGAGCTCTTCGCGTTGGGCAGGGCGCTGGCCGCCGGCGGCGGCGCGGTGTTCGAATTGGCGCCGCAGGGAGCCGCGGGGGAGGACATCGTGGCGCCCAAGAAGGAACTGGAGTGGATGCGCAGGCTCGGCGAGGAGATTGACTGCGCGCTGAGCTTCGCGCTCATCCAGGTCGACGCCGATCCCAACCTGTGGCGTGAACAACTGGATCTCTCTGCGGCCGCGCACCAGGCGGGCAGCCGGCTCTACCCACAGGTGGCCGCCCGGCCGTTCGGGATGCTGCTGGGCTTCCCCGGGCACCACGCCTTCACCCATCGCCCGACCTATCGCCGGCTCAAGGCCGAGTGCGGCCGCGAGGAACTCACCGCCCGGCTGGCCGAACCCGCCGTCAGGGCGGCGATCCTGGCCGACGATGATCTGCCGCTGGATCCCACGATTCTGTTCGACGGCATGTTCGCCTTTGCGCAGTACGCCACCGACCGGTTGTTCGTGCTGGGCGAGCCACCCGACTACGAACCGACCGATGAGCGCACGGTGGCCGCCATCGCGCGCCAGCGCGGCGAGGACCCGCTGACCACCATGTACGACCTGATGCTGGAGGCCGACGCCGGCGCCATGCTGATGATGCCGCTGTTCAATTACGCCGAGCGCAATCACGACGCCATCCGGGAGATGATGACGCACCCGGCCGGGGTGCTCGGCCTGTCCGACGGCGGTGCGCACTGCAGCATGATCTGCGACGCGTCCTACCCGACATTCCTGCTGACGCACTGGGCGCGTGACCGCCACCGCGGGCAGAAGCTGCCACTGGAGTACGTGGTGCGCAAGCAGTCTCACGACACGGCGCAACTGTTCGGACTGACCGACCGCGGCGTGATCGCGGTGGGTAAGAGGGCCGATCTCAACGTCATCGACATGGACCGCCTGACGCTGCACGCCCCCCGGATGGCCTACGACCTGCCGGCCGGTGGCCACCGACTGGTCCAGGGCGCCTCGGGCTACACCGCCACGGTGGTCAACGGTGTGGTGACCCGGCGCGACGGGGCCGACACCGGCGCGCGGCCGGGCCGCCTGGTCCGCGGATGACCGTGGTGGTGACGGGTGCCGCATCCGGCATCGGACTGGCCACCGCCCGCCGGTTGCTCGACGACGGCGCCGCGGTGGTGGGCTGTGATCTCGCGCCCGCCGACGAACTCGCGGGAGCGGAGGGGTTCACTTTCGTCCCGGCCGATGTGACCGACGAGGACGCGGTGGCGCGGGTGTTCGCCGCTGTGCCGGGAAGGCTTGCCGGCGTGGTGCATTCGGCCGGTGTGCCCGGAGGCGGGCCCGTGCATCTGCTCGACGCACAGGAGTGGGCGCGGGTGATCAACATCGACCTGACGGCGACCTTCCTGGTTGTCAAGGCCGCCGTCACCCGGATGCTGGGCCAGCAGCGCGTCGGCGGTGAGCGTGGCTCGATCGTCACGCTGGCCAGTGTCGAGGGACTGGAGGGCACCGCCGGGGGAAGCTGCTACAACGCGGCCAAGGGTGGGGTGGTGCTGCTGACAAAGAACGTCGCTGTCGACTACGGCCCCAGCGGAATACGTTGCAATGCAATCTGTCCCGGCTTCATCGACACCCCGATGCTGGACGCGGTGTTGTCCGCACCGGAGATGGCGGAGGTCAAGGCGGCGGTGACGCACGAGCATGCGCTTCGTCGGCGCGGGCGGCCGGAGGAGATCGCCGCCGTCGCGGCTTTCCTGCTGTCGCCGGACGCCTCGTTCGTGACCGGGCAGGCCATTGCGGTCGACGGCGGCTACACCGCCGGACGTGATCACGGAGTGACGGACATGATGGGCCTGGCAGGACCGTGAGTAGAAGGAGATACCGATGACATCCAGCGTTGTTGACACCGACGTGTGCGAGCGGGCCCGCGGACTGCGGGCGGTGGTGGGAGCGGAGGCCGCCGAATCCGAATCCCTGCGGACCATGTCTGCGCCGATCGTCGACGCGCTGTGGTCCAGTGGGCTGATGACGGCGTTCAACCCGCGCGAGGCCGGCGGTCTCGAGCCGGGTTTCGCGGAGATGATCGAAACCTGGATCGAGATGGCTTGGCAGGACGGCTCTTTCGGGTGGATCGGGATCGCCAACTTCCCGTCGGCGTTAGCCGCCGCCTGCTACCTGCCGGAGGCGGGATTCGCCGAGGTGTTCACCGACAACGACAACCACGTGACGATGGGCGGCCAGTTCGCCCCGCTCGGTCAGGGTGTGGAGGTCGACGGTGGCTACCGGCTGAGCGGCTCGTGGAGTTTCGGATCCGGCACTGCTCACTCGCAGTACGTGGCCGCCGGGTTCATGCCGATGCAGGACGGTCTGCCGCGGATGATGGACAACGGCATGCCGGTCATGATGGTCGCCCTGCTGCCGCGCGAGGAGGTCACCTTCACCGACGGCTGGCACGTCCAGGGCCTCAAGGGCACCGGTTCCTATGACTACAAAGTCGCCGACGTGTTCGTGCCCGCGCACCGGACGTTCGAACTGTTCACCCGCGATCCGCTTCGCGGCGGATCGCCGGTCGCCCGGATGGGCCTGATGGCCGTCACCGCCGCCGGCCACGCGGCCTGGGCGCTCGGCGTGGCCAAGAGCATGCTCGACGACGTACAGGAACTGGCGGCCAGCAAATACCGGATGAGCGATATGGCATCGCTGGCCAGCCGGCCCACCTTCCAGAAGGATCTGGCCCATCACGTCTGCGCCTGGCGGGCGGCCCGTCTGTTGGTGCTCGACGTATTCGGCGACGCCGAGACCGCCGCCGCCGCAGATGGATTGACCCCGGCCATTCGGGCCGATCTGCGGGCCGCGGCGGTGTACGCCACCGACGTCGCGCGGGAGTGCGCGCAGTGGGCGCATTTGTCGGCCGGCACCACCTCGATCAGGGAGGGCACTCGGCTCGAGCGCGCTTTCCGGGACATCTACACCGGCACCCAACACGCCTTCATCAGTGAGAAGGTCGCCATGGACGCCGCGCAGGTCTGGCTGGGACTGGTGGAGGACCAGTTCGCGTTGTGAGCCCGGCGGCCGACACGCCTGCCGGATGGGTCCCGGTGTCCCCGCGGTCTGCCACCGTAGGGGAGTGGACGATTCGGCCCGGTACGCGGCGATTCTGGACGAGTACGCCGAGCATCTTGCGTTGGAACGCGGTCGCTCCGAACACACCAGTCGCGCCTATCTGACCGACCTGCGCTCCCTGTTCGGCTTCATCGATGAGCGAGCGCCGGGAGCTGGCCTGGCCGCATTGAACCTGCCGCTGTTGCGGTCGTGGCTGGCGGCCCAGGCCGTTGCCGGCGCGGCGCGAACCACCCTGGCCCGGCGGACGTCGGCGGTCAAGACGTTCACGGCCTGGGCGACCCGCCGCGGTGTGCTCTCCGCAGACCCGGCCACCCGGCTACAGATTCCCAAGGCCCGCCGCACACTTCCGTCGGTGCTGCGCCAGGACCAGGCGCTGGCGGCGATGGCTGCCGCCGGTCTCGGTGCCGAGCAGCGCGATCCACTCGCCCTGCGCGATCGGCTCATCGTGGAACTGTTGTACGCCACCGGGATTCGCGTCAGCGAGCTCTGCGGCCTGGATGTTGACGATGTCGACACCGGCCGTCGGCTGGTTCGTGTCCTGGGCAAGGGCAACAAGCAGCGCACCGTGCCGTTCGGGCGCCCCGCGCTGGCGTCCTTCACCGACTGGCTGGCCGACGGCCGTCCGCATCTGGTGATCCCGGACTCCGGTCCGGCACTGCTGTTGGGCCCGCGCGGGCGCAGAATCGACCCGCGCCAGGCCCGAACCGTGGTGCACCAGACCGTCGGAGCCGTCGACGGCGCGCCCGACATCGGGCCGCACGGGCTGCGGCACAGCGCGGCCACTCATCTGCTCGAGGGCGGCGCTGATCTGCGGGTGGTCCAGGAACTGCTCGGCCACTCCACGCTGGCCACCACCCAGCTCTACACCCACGTGAGCGTCGCGCGACTGCGCGCCGTGCACGATCAGGCCCACCCGCGCGCCTGAGTGAGCGGCTTCAGCCGAACCGGGATCGCTGCCAGCAGCCCCAGCGGGTCGACGTAGTCCGCCCGTTGCGCGGGCCCCCACATCGCACCCCAGTGCAGGCACGCTGCGGTGGGGCAGCCCGGATGCCCGGTGACCAGCCGCCCCAGCGGACTGCCGGCGTCGACCAACTGGCCCGGCCGCACGTCGGCCTGCACCGGTTCATAGCTGGTCCGCAGCCCGCCCGGGTGCTGCACGGAGACCACCGGCCTGCCCGCCAGTGCACCGGCGAACACCACCGTGCCCGGCCCGGCCGAGTAGACCGGCTGGCCGGGGGCGCCGGCCAGGTCCACCCCGCGGTGCCCGCGCTGCCAATCCGGCCGAGGAGCGTCGAACCCGCGGGTCACCGCTGGGGCCTCGGGCCGCAGCGGCCACTGCAGGCGTACCTCGTCGGCGCGGGCGGGCGCGGCAACCATGACGGCGACGAGCAATCCCGCCAGGGTCCTCATCGGCCCAGTTCAACGCTTAGGGGCCGAACCCCGGGATCGCCGATGCCGCGACTGTGCACCGGTGTGCGGCTGGGGACACATTCGGCGTGGTCGGAGCGGGTCCTGCTGCGGTGTAAACTTCCGACCGCAGCCTGCACCAGCTGGCTGACTTCGCGCGTCTGTATGCACCGCCGCCTCGTCGTCGGTTGCCGCGCACACCGGTTGGTCCCGTCTCCGGACGGGTGGTGTGCGCGCAGGCGCCAGGGCCCGGCTTCACCCCGAAGCCGAGCGAGCAACCGACACATAGGAAGCATGGACTCATGCCTGTTGTAACCATGAAGCAGCTGCTTGACAGCGGCGCCCACTTCGGGCATCAGACCCGTCGCTGGAATCCCAAGATGAAGCGGTTCATCTTCACCGACCGCAACGGCATCTACATCATCGACCTGCAGCAGACGCTGACCTTCATCGACCAGGCCTACGAGTTCGTCAAAGAGACCGTGGCCCACGGCGGCAGCATCATGTTCGTCGGCACCAAGAAACAGGCGCAGGAGTCGATCGCCGAGGAAGCCACCCGCGTTGGTATGCCCTACGTCAATCAGCGCTGGCTGGGCGGAATGCTCACCAACTTCTCCACCGTCCACAAGCGTCTGCAGCGGATGAAAGAGCTTGAGGCGATGGAGCAGACCGGTGGCTTCGAGGGTCGCACCAAGAAGGAGATCCTGATGCTGACCCGCGAGAAGAACAAGCTTGAGCGCAGCCTCGGTGGTATCAGGGATATGAACAAGGTGCCCTCCGCCATCTGGGTCGTCGACACCAACAAAGAGCATCTTGCGGTGGCGGAGGCGCGAAAACTGAAGATCCCGATCATCGCGATCCTCGACACCAACTGCGATCCGGATCTGGTGGACTACCCGATCCCGGGCAACGACGACGCCATCCGCTCGGCCGGGCTGCTGACCCGGGTCATCGCATCCGCTGTGGCCGAGGGCCTGCAGGCCCGTTCGGGCGCCGGCCGGAGCGAGGCTGGTGCGGACTCCGAGGCCGCGGTTGAGCCGCTGGCCGAGTGGGAGCAGGAACTGCTGGCCGGTGCGGCCATCGAGTCGGCTCCGGCTGAAGGCGTTCCGGCGGCCGGGCCTGTTTCTGACGAATCCACCACCGTCACCGTCACCGTCACGGAAGGCTGAGATGGCTAACTACACCGCCGCCGACGTCAAGCGGCTCCGCGAGCTCACCGGCTCGGGAATGATGGACTGCAAGAACGCCCTGGCAGAGACCGACGGCGACTACGACAAGGCCGTCGAGGTGCTGCGGATCAAGGGCGCCAAGGACGTCGGCAAGCGCGCGGAACGCGCGACCGCCGAGGGCCTGGTGGCGGCCAAGGGCGGCGCGCTGATCGAGTTGAACTCCGAGACCGACTTCGTCGCCAAGAACGCCGAGTTCCAGAAGCTGGCCGAGCAGGTCGTCGACGCCGCACTGGCCGCCAAGGCGGCCGACGTGGACGCGCTCAAGGCGGCCAAGACGGGCGACAAGACCGTCGAAGAGGCCATCGCCGAGTTGTCGGCCAAGATCGGCGAGAAGCTGGAACTGCGCCGGGTGCAGTACTTCGACGGCAACGTCGAGACCTACCTGCACAAGCGGGCCGCCGACCTGCCGCCGGCGGTCGGCGTGCTGGTCGAGTTCACCGGGGACGACAAGGATGCCGCGCACTCCGTCGCGCTTCAGATCGCCGCGCTGAAGGCCAAGTACCTGACCCGCGAGGACGTGCCCGCCGATCTGGTCGCCGCCGAGAAGCGGGTGGCCGAGGAGACCGCCAAGTCCGAGGGCAAGCCCGAGGCTGCGCTGCCCAAGATCATCGAAGGCCGCGTCAACGGTTTCTTCAAGGATGTCGTTCTGCTGGAGCAACCGTCGGTGTCGGATAACAAGAAGACCGTCAAGGCTCTGCTCGACGAGGCCGGCGTGACCGTCACCCGGTTCACCCGATTCGAGGTCGGCCAGGCTTAACCGCCTGAGCCGGGCCGGATGACCATGCGGCACGTCAACGCCTTCGTCGGCGACGCACTCGGCGACCTCGACGCAGTGGGGATGGTTGATGCGATCCGCACCGGGCGGGTGTCGGCGACCGAGTTGGTCGACGCCGCGATAGCCCGCACCGAGGCGGTGAACCCCGTCCTCAATGGCTTGGCGCATGAGATATTCGCTCAAGCCAGGGCGCGAGCCTCGGTGCCCGGGCGCGGGTACTTCGACGGTGTGCCGACCTACTTCAAGGACAACGTCGACGTCGAGGGCATGCCCACCATGCAGGGCACCGACGCCTGGGCGGCGCGTCCGCAACCCGAGCACGGTGATTTCGCCCGCTTCTTCCTGGCCGCTGGACTGATCCCGCTCGGCAAGACCCAGCTGTCGGAATTCGGCTTCAGCGCCTCAGCCGAGCATCCGCGTATCGGCGCGGTCCGCAACCCGTGGGACACCGATTACACCGCCGGGGCGTCGTCGTCGGGATCGGCGGCGTTCGTCGCCGCCGGAGTCGTTCCCATCGCGCATGCCAACGACGGCGGGGGCTCGATACGCATCCCGGCCGCCTGTAACGGCCTGGTCGGACTGAAGCCGTCCCGTGGGCGGCTTCCGCAGGACAAGATGTCGCGACAGATGCCGGTGAAAATCGTCAGCGACGGGGTCCTGACCCGGTCGGTCCGCGACACCGCGGCCTTCTATCGGGAGGCCGAGCGGATCTGGCGCAACCGATCGCTGATGCCGGTCGGTTCGGTGAGCGGCCCCGGACGTGACCGGCTGAGGATCGCCGTCGTCACCCGTTCGGTGACCCGCGATTGCAGTCCCGAGATCCGGGATAGCACCCTTAAGACCGCCGCTCTGCTCGAGGGTCTCGGCCACCGGGTGGACTATCTGGACAGCAACCCGGTGCCGCCGCAATTCGCCGATGATTTCCTGCTCTACTGGGCCTCGCTGGCGATGGCCCTGGTGCGCGGCGGCCGACGGAGGTTCGGTTCGAGCTTCGACCGGGCAAAGCTCGACAACCTGACCCTGGGGCTCGACAAGCACGCGACCCGCAATCTGCACCGCCTGCCGTTGGCGATCAACCGGCTCAGCCGGCTGCAGAAGGTCACCGCCCGCTTCTACACCGACTACGACGTGCTGCTGACCCCCACCCTGGCCGCCGGCACGCCGCTGATCGGCCATCTCGACCCGACCGCCGACTACGACCAGGTCATGGATCGTCTGGTCGAGTGGGTGGCGTTCACACCGCTGCAGAACGCGACCGGCGAACCGGCGATCTCACTTCCGCTTGGGCAGTCGGCGAACGGAATGCCGGTCGGCATGATGTTCAGCGCCCCGGTCGGCATGGAACGGCGGCTGCTGGAACTGGCCTACGAACTCGAGCACGCGCACCCGTGGGCCCGCATCCAGGACGCCGTTCAGCCGACGCCCTGAGGCGCTGAGCCGACCTTCTCCAGCAGTTCGTCGTAGTGGCCGACCACGTTCTCGAGAACCGTCGCACGCACCGTCGCCCGCCACGCGCGGGCCAGTCGGGCGGTCGAGTCATCGCCGATCGCTCCGGACAGCAGGCGGCAGCCGATCACGCCGGCCCACATGGCCTCGGCGGCCTCCATGGCGTCGACGCCGTCGCGGACCCCGACCGACTCGAATGCCTGAGCCAGTGAATTGACAAAGCTCTCGGTCCATTCCGTATAGATCGGGGCCGCGGCGCTGCTCACCTGGCCCAGCGCTTGGAGCAGCTGATTGCCGATGCGTACCGTCTTGTCGGCGTCAAGCATCGCCGCCGACGTGAACGTCGCCATGATCAGGCTCTCCAGAGCGGGTTCCGACGGGTCCGATCGGATCCGCATCGCCAGGCTGATCCGGCGGCGGTACTCGTCGATGATCGCCGAGGCCACGGCCTCTTTGGAGTCGAAGTGGTAGTAGAACGCGCCCTTGCTGACGCCGGCACGCTGCAGAACGTCGGTCAGCCCTGTCTCGCCGTAGCCCAGTTCATCAAAAAGATCGACGGCGGAATCGATGATGCGACATCGGGTCGCCTCGGCCCGTGCCTGCAGAACCATCTGAATGACGCCCTCTCGTCCGGTTTCTCCGGATGTAAAGCCCGATGGGCGAAAGTCTAGGTGTGGTTGCGAGTGAAATTGACGTTTGCGCCCTAGTCGCGGGAGTCCGACCCTGGGGAGAAAGGATGATGCTGGTGCGGAGTACCCTGCCAGCGGCGCTCTCATGCTGGTAGCGCAATACATCGTGAGGAGTCCGATGGCCGAGTCGACGAGCGCAGGCGGTGCCGAATCCGGACCGCGGCCGAAATATTCGCGGGTGCTGCTCAAACTCGGCGGCGAGATGTTCGGCGGCGGGTCGGTCGGGCTGGATCCCGATGTGGTGGCCCGGGTGGCGCAGCAGATCGCCGAAGTGGTGCGCGGCGGGGTTCAGGTCGCCGTTGTGATCGGCGGCGGCAACTTCTTCCGGGGTGCCCAGCTGCAGCAGCGCGGTATGGAGCGCACCCGATCGGACTACATGGGCATGCTCGGCACCGTGATGAACAGCCTTGCGCTGCAGGACTTCCTGGAAAAAGAAGGCATCGTCACCCGGGTCCAGACCGCGATCACCATGGGGCAGGTGGCTGAGCCCTACCTCCCGCTGCGGGCTCGGAGGCACCTGGAGAAGGGCCGGGTGGTCATCTTCGGCGCCGGCATGGGCCTGCCGTACTTCTCCACTGACACCACGGCCGCCCAGCGCGCGCTCGAGATCGGGGCGGACGTGGTGCTGATGGCCAAGGCCGTCGACGGTGTGTTCACCGACGACCCCCGGGAGAATCCGGACGCCGAACTGCTGACCGACATCACCCATCGTGAGGTCATCGACCGGGAGTTGCGGGTCGCCGACGCCACCGCGTTCAGCCTCTGTATGGACAACGGAATGCCGATCCTGGTCTTCAATCTGCTGACAAGTGGCAATATTGCCCGGGCGGTCGCGGGTGAGAAGATCGGAACGCTGGTCACCACCTCCACGCCGCACTGACTCCACGCCGCACTGACTCCACGCCGCACTGACTCCAGGAGCCGCTTGTGATTGACGAAGCTCTCTTCGACGCCGAAGAGAAGATGGACAAGGCCGTCGCGGTGGCCCGCGACGACCTGTCGTCCATCCGAACCGGGCGGGCCAACCCCGGGATGTTCTCTCGGGTCGTCGTCGACTATTACGGAACCCCCACGCCGATCACCCAGATGACCAGCATCAACGTGCCCGAGGCCCGGATGGTGGTGATCAAGCCCTACGAGGCCGGTCAGCTGCGGTCCATCGAGGACGCGATCCGCAACTCCGACCTGGGCGTCAACCCGACCAACGACGGCTCCATCATCCGGGTGTCGATCCCGCAGCTCACCGAGGAACGCCGCCGGGATCTGGTGAAACAGGCCAAGGCCAAGGGCGAGGACGCCAGGGTGTCGGTGCGCAACATCCGGCGTCGCGCCATGGAGGAACTGCACCGCATCAAGAAGGACGGCGAAGCCGGCGAGGACGAGGTCGGCCGAGCCGAAAAAGACCTCGATAAGGCCACCGCGCAGTACGTCCACCAGATCGACGAACTCGTCAAGCACAAGGAAGGCGAGTTGCTGGAGGTCTGAGGACCCGAGCAACCGATCGAACCGTGACCAATACCGAATCCGGCGGCCCCCCCGCCGCCGCGCCGGCGAAAACATCCAAGGCCGGCCGCAACCTGCCCGCTGCGATCGCGGTCAGTCTGCCACTGGCCGGCATCGTGATCGCCACCCTGATCTTCGCACCGCGCGGGTGGGTGGTGATCCTGTCGGTGGCGATGGCGATCGCCACCCACGAAGTGGTGAAGCGACTCCGTGACGCGGGGTACTCCATCCCGCTGATCCCGCTGCTGATCGGCGGCCAGGCCATAATCTGGCTGACGTGGCCGTTCGGTGCGGCCGGAGCGTTGGGGGGATACGGCGGGACGGTACTGGTCTGCATGATCTGGCGGTTGCTGAGCCAGGGCCTGGCCAGCCAGCCGGTCAACTATCTGCGCGATGTCGCCGTCACCATCTTCCTCGCCACCTGGATACCGCTCTTCGCATCGTTTGGCGCGCTGCTCGTCTACCCCGAGGACGGGTGGGCCCGGGTGCTCACCTTCATGCTCGCGGTGGCGTTCTCCGATATCGGCGGCTACGCCGCCGGCGTGCTGTTCGGCAAGCACCCGATGGTCCCGTCGATCAGCCCCAAGAAGTCCTGGGAGGGGCTGGCCGGATCACTGTTGTGCGGCACCACCGCCGCAGTCCTCGCGGTGGTGTTCCTGATGCACAAACCCTGGTGGGTCGGGGTGCCGCTGGGCCTGATGTTGGTCATCACCGCAACGGCGGGTGACCTGGTGGAATCGCAGTTCAAACGCGATCTGGGCATCAAGGACATGGGCACGCTGCTGCCCGGCCACGGCGGTCTCATGGACCGCATCGACGGCGCGCTGCCCTCGGCGGTGGCGACGTGGATCGTGTTGTCGCTGCTTGCCTGATACTGGAGCGGTGAAGCAGGAACTGGTCTTCGACGCACCGCGTCGTGGCCTGCCGCCCCGCCACTTCGCGGACCTCGATGCCGCCGAACGTGTCGCGGCGGTGGCCGAACTGGGCCTGCCGAAGTTTCGCTCCACGCAGTTGGCCACCCACTACTACGGTCATCTGCTCGCCGATCCGCAGCAGATGACCGACCTGCCGGCCGCGGTGCGCGACGAGGTGGCCCAAGCGCTGTTCCCGCCGCTGCTGTCGGTGGTGCGGGAGGTCGAGTGCGACGGTGGCGACACCCGAAAGACGTTGTGGCGCGGCCGCGATGGCGCGACCTTCGAGTCGGTGCTGATGCGTTATCCGAACCGCAATACGGTCTGCATCTCATCGCAGGCCGGCTGTGGGATGGCCTGCCCGTTCTGCGCCACCGGGCAGGGCGGGCTGACCCGCAACCTGAGTGCGGCGGAGATTCTGGAGCAGGTCCGTGCCGCCGCGGTGACGTTGCGCGAAGGGCCGGAAGACGGACTGGGTGGCGACCGGCTGTCCAATGTGGTGTTCATGGGGATGGGCGAGCCGCTGGCCAACTATGCCCGGGT
>Ga0194063_10000823_pt1 | contig 21587 bp, 32 predicted proteins | sample SepL3720m_MetaG_FD_155459 | JGI IMG/M metagenome (GOLD analysis project Ga0194063, IMG submission 155459) | Anoxic zone freshwater microbial communities from boreal shield lake in IISD Experimental Lakes Area, Ontario, Canada - Sep2016-L373-20m | ecosystem: Environmental > Aquatic > Freshwater...
CATATTCCTAGCCATTGCAGCCAGGCCCTTATCAAGCGTGAGAGGATCCGGCCGCGAGCGAAAGCCCGACCAGCCAACATCCCCATCAGTAAAAATTTCAGAATCCAGCGGCATGCCGATCGAGCATCACGCCAACGCCATCAGACAGACAACAAATCAACCCCCCGAACCATCCCAAACCAACCCGAACCAACCGAAGAAGAATCCGGAAGTTCAGAAAGAATCCCGATTTCAGGTTCCCCATCTTAACTTACCACTTCCGCATTCACCCTTCCGGCTTCAAAAAAGCTTCAGCGGTCTCTGACTTGTAAGGCAAGCGTTGTGCGTGTTCCGCCCGCTTGCCAGCATTCCATTGCGATACCGGCCGATGGTATCCCATCACCCGCGTCCACACCTCGCACCGAGTCCGACTTTCAGTAGGTAGATCAGAGTTCTTTTCCATAATCACTTTCAGCAATCGCCATCACGATCGTCCCGAAATTCTCAATGCTCGCAATCTTTTCCCAACCCGAAGCCGCCCCCGGCTTACTTGGTCGAACCTCGCGATATAGCCCCAGATCCCCGCACGATTCATCCCGCCGCACAATGTAACGCTCCGGCCCACTCATACGAATTGCCAGGTTGCATCCACAATAAACGGCGGACGCAGCCCGAGCACTGCCGCCGCATCAGGATTAAGATCGATCCCGCAGCCATTGCGCGCCAGAGCCGTAGCCTTCGCCGGCATCCGATCCCGAAGCTCACAGACCACCTCATGCCCATTCGCGCACACCCGCACCTTCGCTCCCCTGGCGTGAGGAATAAGCAGCTTCCAATCCTCAGGAGGCAGAGCGCACCGAGGGCCGGATCCGCTGGCACAGGAATCCCCCCAGCACCCCACCCCATTATCACCAAGCTTGAAAGCCTGTTGATCGCTCATTCCCTTAGCCTTCGCCCGTCGAAACGCAGCCAGATCAGCATCATCCGCAAACGAGCTCGCCTTTGTATGGTGGACTTCATTCATATTCTTCTCATTCCTCTCATCATTCCCATTCTTCAAAAAGTGAAATGGTCCTCAACCTTCACCTCCGTAGGAGGCACCCCACCCGAGAACTTCACGCTCAGATTGTCTTTCAGCTGTTCCCCAACTGATCGCTGATCTTCCGGCGGCTCTTGATACTTCAGAGAATCCACAGCCGCATCGATCGCTTGTTTTTCAGTCATCGGATCCCCGTAGCCCGTCGCACCTCGATATAAGTTTGAGGACCTGGCACGCCATCCACCTTCGCCCCCACGATTGCCTGAATAGATTTCACGCCATCCGCGCTCTGAGCGTTTGTGTAGTAATTCACGAGAGACAAAATCGCCGTAACGACAAACCCCGTCACAGCCACCTGGTCGACCTGCGCGCCCAGATTCGGATCCAGCGCAGCAATCTTCGCAACAGCCAGCCCGACGAGCACCGAAACAATCGGAGTCAGCACGCCGCCGGCCCGGCTGATCAGAAATTTGAGAATCGCATTCTTCATTTTGAAACCTCAGTTGCAGCCGTTACGATCGCCGCAGCCTTATCGAGAGCCATGGCATTCACCTCCGCCGCCGAGTTTGGAGATGCCCCCGCCGCGATCAGCGCCGAGGCATTATCGAAAAGCTGTTGAGCGAGCTTCTGAGATATTTCCTGCGAAGTCCCGCCCTGCTCGAGAAGCCTCGCCGTGGCCACAGGATCAATCACCTGAGCAGTCCCCTGCAGCTGCCGGATGTTGTTCGCCTGCATGTAAAGAGTATTGATCCCACCCGTTACGGCAATTTGCTGGTAGTTGAGCTTTCCCCCGCCGGCATATTGCTGGAGAGCCGCCAGAGCGGCATTGATAGCAAACTGAGAGGCCGCCTGTTCAGCGTAGAAAACCCCGGTTTGCGTGGCCGGAGATTTCCACCACTTTTCCACGTTCGTCCCGAATGTGGTATAACAACCCGGAACCGCGAAACAAATGAGGACCAGGATGAGAGCGATATATTTATTTTTCATGGTTTGTCTTTCTTTGGAATGTTTTCGAGGGGAATGAATTTTCCTGAGTGCGCGAGTGCAATCCGCTGCATCGGGCAATTACCGTCTGCCTGCATCCGCTGGCAGACCTCCTGCTCACGCCGTGGGCGGCGTAGCTTGAGCAGTCTGGAAAACAGCGATTTCATTGTTACTTTTTATCCAGCCGTTCAAGGATTGCGTTGTTGCGGATCGTGATATCGTTGTTTCGAGAAAGCATTTCAGTTGCCTTAGCGAGTTGGTTTTCGAGCCGGTCAACCTGAGCGACAATAGCCGCAACCTTGATGCTGTCTTTCTCCTTATGGTCAGACCATTCGCGTGTGCTTTCAGCCTTGAGAATGTATCTCGCGTCATTGTGAGCGTCTGCCGCTGCTGTTGCAGAGAATGAGATCACCCCGACAAGAGCCATGATTGATACAGAAAACAACCACAAGGCCCAGTTTGGGACATCCGAATGCAGGATTGATTTTATTTTATCCGTCATTCTGTGATTCCCTCCACAAGCACTACCGAGGTTGACCCTGCGCGAAACTCGATCTGCGATCCAGCAGGAGCAGATGCTTTAGCTGCCGACAGAGTTGCGTGCCTGCTGGACTCGCTCCAAGATTCACCGTTAAGAACTAAAACGTAAAACATATTATGCGAATGCGTAAATTGAACCTTCAGTTACGAGAGCGGTTGTTCCTGCTACCGTGCATACAAACCGTGAGAATTTACCATATACTCCCGCAGTTACGGGAATGATCGTGACGGACGACGCCGGGCAAGACGTAGCCGCGCTGGCATCATACCAATCTGCATTATTCAAACTCATCTGAAGTTTATAACTTGCGGGAGCTGTTGCTGTACCTGTCTTGATCGTTGCAAGAAAATTACGGCATCCTTCGACGATATACGCTGTTCCGTTTCCGAGTCCTGCTGTTCCGCTGGTAACGCTCGCAGTCCTGTCATAATACTGAAATTGCCGAGCCCATGAAATATTGCTCTGTGTCGCGGTTACAGTCACCGTGCAGGTCGTCGCCGCAGATCCATTAAGTTGTACCCAACGCATCCTGCGCAGCCCTCCGATTGGTATCGCTGGGATTCGGGCGTGACCTGTAGCTGTGAGCGTTTCACATACCCAAATGTCGGACCACACTCCGGTAGAGTTATCCAGCGACTCCTGTAGAACAGCAACCAATCCAGTAGATGAACCTGCTGACCAACTGGTTAAACTCACATCATACCCAGTCGCTGCACCGTTAGCAGATGCGATAGTTGCGCCTGAACCGGAAGCCGCTTTCCAATCCTGCGCAGAGTAGTCTAGGTTTACGCTCGGAGCACCCAGCCCCATAGTGAATCCATTTTGCCCTGTGGCTTTACCCGGATTGCAGTTAGCCATGTTTACGCCAGACACCATCGATACGTTTGCAGCGAACGAGGAACCATCACCGGGGACAACACCCATAGAGCTACTTGGTCCCGCCACCTTCGCAGACTGTATCGCAACAGGCATCGAAGCAAAACTCTCCATTCGTACCATGCCCACGCTCCAAGTCGTCGTGGAAGCTGGGGATGTAGGGCCGTTAACTAGCCTTAACTGAATGTACAAAGGAACATTCGGATCTGGGATATTAGCCAGCCTGCTTGCGCGGGATGTTCCCTGACGAGTCGATGAAGAAGTTACTATTGCATCGAGGAATCCTACAAGCCCGTCTTCTTGGGTGATTATCCCACAATGACCTGGAGCTGCTGATGTAGTTGTTGAAATTGAACCATCACCAATGCACCAGCCTTTTTTCTGCGAGTCACATGTTGCTAGAGTCGCATTTGTTCCACTGTAAATAAAATGGTGGTAGTTCCAACCGAACAATGAGCATGTGCCAGTTCCTAGCGTACCACTCTGACCGACGCTAACGAACGTAACGCTATTTCCCGACACATCTGAAATAGGAACACGTTGAGGAACGATGACAGGAGACGATCCTCCAACTAGAGAAATAGCCCCCATATACATAGACTGACCGACATTCGTTCCATCGAATCCAGCGACGGTTGCGGTAACGCCGAACGCTGTCGTGTAGGTTCCTGTTCCGCTCGTTGCTCCAGCGTTTAGACAGGTTAGCGTGAATGTATTATTGTCAGTGAAAGCAAGTACCGTTTTAGCACCTGTCGTTATCGCACCTGTATCGCTGGAAACTGTTACGTTAAACGCAGATCCAGTTGCTAGCCCATGACCCGCCATCGTGATTGTTGCAGTGGTAGTCGAGCGGGTCCATGTGAATGCGTGCGTAGTTGTGACACCCATCGCCGTGATCGGCAGGTTATCACCGATAATATCAACCAACTCGACGATGAAATTTTGATTTGCAATACGCTGAGAAAGAGCCGCAGTCCAGCGCAACGAGAACGCATCCATCCAACTACGAGCAGACCGAATAATAGTCTCTGAGTTTGCCGTTGTTCCGGTATTGATATTAAGGTTTCCTGCGTACTGTCCGACAGTTTGACCTGATCCTGTTTGCAAAACGCTGAAGTAATCAGTATCAACGCCGCTAGCCAAAAACTTTGCGAATGCACAACTCCATACATTTTGTGGTTTTGCGGTAACTGAGACTGCTGAATCAGTTTCATTCACAGATTCACCCGAGATAATCGGAAGAACCTGTTTAATTCCATTTGAATTCTTACCAAATACTAATGTGCTCATAATTTTTTGTACTAGTTACTGATTTATATTTGCTTCCTATACCGCCCAGCGCCGTTGCTGGCCCTGCTTGAGCTCGATCTTGTCCAGCTCCTCATCCAGTTTCGACATCCCCGCGCTTTCCAGCACCGATCCCTTCTCAAACTGGCCGTCTTCGCGCTGAGCCTCAGCTGCGGCCAACAGCTTCACCGCCTCAGCCAATACATATGGGAAAGTCAGCACATCCAGATCCGTGCTGACGAACGAAGGCGGCCGCATGGAAAACTCGATCCAAGGTTGCGCCGGTCCGGTAGGCAGAAGGATCCCATCCTCCACCAAAGAAAATTCATATTGCAAGGCACCGCGATGCACCCTTGGATCCACCCGATAAACTCCCAGCACCTCACCGATCGCTGTTTCACCCGCCTGATCCAGCGAGATCGTATGAATAAGATCGCTGGCCAGTGTCCAAAAAGTCTCATTTGTGGGGAGATTCCCCGTATTATTCGACAGAGCCCGATAATAGAGGCCCGAATAGAAAACCTCAGCATCCTCCACGTAAGCAGTCCCCACCGCCCAAGCTGGCCGATATGTCCGCTGTTCGATCCGAACCCACTCAGGAAACGGATACCGCTCCCAGATCGCCCGAGTTTGAGAATTGATGTACTCAAGGAATGCCGCCACCGTATGTGGAGGAATCGTCTGCGTGATGTCCAGCCCCATGCGAGCCGCAACACCATTCAACACCGAGCGAGGAGTTACCGATCTCATAAGAAATTTGCCACAGAGGACACAGAGATCACAGAGACAAAGCCAATTTTATAAAATCCTCGATTCATCATCTTACTTCTCTGTGTTCTACGTGTCCTCTGTGGCTTAAAATCTGATTCGTTCGATCTTCGCCGGTTTAATCGGAATATTGCGCCCGATATCGACCATGATCTTATCGCTCTTGCCAGCCACACGCTGGATCATCCCCCTCTTCTCACAATCCCGCATGAAAGCAGGATCCGACCAGCACTTTGCCCCAAACTTCGACCGGGCCAGCCAGTAAACATCCGCATCGATCCGATGAGTCAGCTGCCCGATCCCTTCCATCAGTCGGCTTTCCATCGCCCGAGACGCCGCATTCACCCGCTCCTGGCGAACCGCCGCCAAAGCCGCATGAACTTGGAACCCCCTGCGAAATTCCCCAACCACAGAATCAGAAGCCTCAATCGTCTCGATCATTTCAGATTTCTTATTTCAAGATTTTCAATTTTCTTCAGCCCCCCGACGCCGGCCCATAACAACCAGCGCCGGGAGCACCAAAGATCCTAGAGTTTCGAGAGATCCGAAACCGTAAGGTAAACGTGAACCTCGCCAGCAGTCAGAGCCGTCAGGTTGGCCCCGATTGCCGTAAATACCGCCTCGATCGCAGCCGATTCTTGAGGAGCAAATCCAGTTCTCAGGGTAGCAAAGGCAGCGCCAGTCGCATCACCCGCAAGGATTGGAGAGTTCGCCGTCAACACAGATGCCGCTGCGATCAGGCCATCGTCATCGTCAACGGTAGCGCCATTCCAGCCCACCTTGAGAGTGAGAGTCGTGATCGAAGCCCCGACAAACCCGCTGACGAGCCGGAATGCTGCATTTCGCACCAGGAACCCAGCAACCATTCCAGACAGCAACACCAAGGTAGCAGTCAGGGCAGCCGTTGTGTTGAGATCGGTGTATTTGATTGCCGCCTTGTGTGTAAATCCGCTCTCGCGGGTTTCCTCTGCACTTAATTTCGTGATAGTCATAATTTTATTTATTCAGATTGTTTTGATTGGAGGATCCGCCGCCGGCCGCATGGCCGGCAGCATCACCAAGTTTGATTTACTCGATTAGGACGCCGCAATTTTGCAGTGAGCAATCGGGTTCAAGACCGCCAGGCCAACGATCGCATCAATGATCGCGCGAGGTCCCCCACCCATATCAGGGAGAGGCTTGATGCGAGGCATCGTGTGGGTGCGAAGCTCCAGGTATTCCGGATCCAGAATGTATCCGCGGTTGTTGTCAGGAAGAAACGAGCTCAGCATGAGCTCAATCGTTCCATAGTCACCGGAGTAGATGTCCACAACACTCTCCACCCTTCGGGTGTTCTGTGGCTCGTAGGTCCGAACGCTGGAGTAATTGCTCACAGTCGGCTGGTAGCGGGTGAAGTCCGTGATGCGGTTCTTGATCGCGCTTCCGAGGATGCCGATCAGATTTCCGTCAGGAGTTCCGACCGATTCCCAGCGGGTTTGCAACAGCGTGCGAAGGTTATCTTCGTTGAACGCCGCAGCCGTGCTCGCATAGATCGATCCTGAAGGTGTCAGGAACGCAGTAGGAACAGGCAGATAAGACTGCGCAGTGGCCTGAAGGAACTTCCCGAGGCCGCGAGTCTTGTACGGGATCGAGCCGTTATCGGCCTGCGCTTCGTTGTCTGAAAGAAAAGTCTTCTCCATGTCGCGCTTCAGTTCGACAACTTTCTTCGCCTTGGCGCGGGCAAACTCAGTCGAGCCAGCCACACCATTCTTGTCCGGATCATTGATTCCGGCCACATTCGAGACCTCTTCGCCCATGAGCGTCACGCGAGGAGTCCTGCGGAACATCTGCACATGGTTTTCGATCTTCTGGCGGTTCTCCGCAGCATCCTCGTAGGAATCCACGTCCGCGCCGTCCACGACACCATTGGTATTCGCGTCAGCATATTTGTCCGCCTGCCAAGAAAACTTGGTATTCGTAGGCTTCTTGCCCTTGTTTAGCATGGTGGTCAGGATGGTTTTCTTCGCATCCGCGACCGAGATGATGTCGGCAAGATCTTCCCTCTTCCCGACCTGATTGATTTCAGCTGTAGCTGGCATAATTTTGTTTCTTTCGTTGGTTCGCAGGGTTATCCCGCGAAATAGTTTGTGAGGGATTCCAAGCTGCCGCCGGCTTCGAGCACCTGCCCGGCCGCCGCCACCTTCGGATTCGCCTTCTGTTTGGGAGCCGCCACTTTCGGCACCGGAGGCGCGATTGTCGGCTTTGCCTTCTTCTCAACGGGTTTCTCGATAGAAGCCTTGCGGCCGCTCCGGGAACCAAACCCCGTGATGTAGTCCCCGAGCACAAGATGATAATCCGGGAACCGGGTCACCTCTGGCCATGCCTTCACAAGGTTCTGAAATTCCTTTTCCATTTCAGATCCCCGCTTGAACATTTCCGGGTAAACCTCCCGAGCCGTCTTCGTATGCGCCTCGTTCTCCACAAGAAATCGCTCGCGTCTGGGGGCATGGACCGTAAGCAGCTCCTCACAATCGGCCAGCATCTTGCGGACCTGTGAGGGTTCAAACTCGATTTCCTTGCCATCGCTTCCGCGTACCGTGCCGCCATCCGGGTTTTCGATGCACCAGCGTTTTGCCGCTTGAGCATTGTTCACCCGCTCCGCAAGCACCGTCGCATCAGAAACATCCGACAGGGGATTTTGCGCATTGGGAGCCGTCACGATTTCAGGTCGTCCGCCCGCCTCACGCAGTTCAGCCGCCTCAGCACGAACCTTCTCAAGTTCAGCCTCAGCCGCAGTCACCTTTTCCTCCGCCGTCTTCGCGCGCGCCGTCAGTTTATCGATGCGTTTTTGCACCTTCTCACCGCCGGCAGGTTTCTCATCCTCCTCCGATTCATCCTCAGGCTCATCGCCTTCAGTTTCCTCAGTATCAGGATCTTCAACATCAGATTCAGATTCCTCCTCATCCTCCGTTGCGGGAGCGCCATCCGTCTTACTTCCATCTTCAGACTTCCGCGCTCCGCCATCAAGCAGAGCCGCCGCTTCCGGGAGAAACTCCAGGATCGCATCCGCCTCGCTTGTCGTATTTGTCTCGGCGCTATTCGCGCCCTCGTTTTCTTTAGCCATGAGTTATCCCCTCAAGTAGGTATGCCAGCACAGCACTTTGCAGCTCACCATGAGCAGCCGGCAGCCATGCAGAATCGCCTTCATTGAAAATCGTTTTGTCATCGCCCAGAGAAACCAGCAAACAAACAGCCCCCCAAACCAGCCCGAACCATCCCAAACCATCCGAAGTTGATTAAGAAACTCCTTCATTTTTCCTCGATCCGTTTACGAATCGCCTCCGCACGCAGGTTCACCATGTAAACCTCCAGCTGTTCCAGTCCGTACCGGCCACCGAGGTAGAAAGCCGTTTCCCGCTTGCAAGCCACAGACGCCCCCGCCTCGCCCAGGCATTGATCCTTTCCTCGAGCAATCAGCTCCAGCACCGCCTGAAATACCGCATGGTCCTCAGCCACATCAAAAGCCGCCAACAATTCAGCGTCCGACATCACCCGAGCCCGCACCACACGCACCCGAAACATGCTTCCCATTCTTCCCATCAGTCCCAATATTTTCTTAATCATTGCCGTTTCTTCTCATTGCTGCCCCATCATCGGAGCCGCCCCCACGCGCCCGATCTGCGCATTGCCCTGTTGAGTCACTTGGAATTGCAGAAACTTCATCCGGTTCTGGATCATCGCCGCCGTATCCGGCTGAGCCGCGATCCGCCGTTGCATCTCCGGGTTCTGTTGGATCGATTGCTGGAGAACCTGCATCCGCAGCTGGTAGTTCATGCCAGGCTGAGGCTCCATCGGAGGCTCGATTCCAGCGCACATCTTCGCCAGCGCATCCTGTTCGTCGGAAACCTGCTTTGCATTTGCCGCTTCCATCGGGATCAGCACGCTCTCAGCCATAGACGGATCCACGCCAGCCATCCCGTACTCGATCAATTTCCCGTAGTCGACCCGGCCACCCCGGTCATACTTCATGATGATCTCAAGGAATCCCCACTTCTCTTTCAGCGTCTCAATGTTGAGGTCCCGAGGATCCGCCTCAACGCTCAAATCAAATTGCCCCTGGATCTCAGCCGCCGACATCTGCCACGGCCGGCCGCCCAGCGAGCCAGCCACACGCGACACCTCCGCATCCGTCATGTACTGCTGGCAAAGCTGCAAGATCTGGCTGCAAATCTGGCGCACCTCAAGCAACCATCCGCCCACCAGATCTCCCTGGTGAAGTTCAGTGAGCTGAGAAGGCACCTCTCCCGACATCCTGCCGAAATACGTTCCAATCATCCGCTCCGTAGCCCGCTCGATCTCGATCGAACCCGGATCATAGGGAGGCGTACGCATCCATTCGTAATTTTCATTCTTTCCTGCAGAAGGGATTTGCGATCCCGGCCCGATCCGCAGCCGTCCAGCGCCCCGACGAGCCGGAACAATCAGCGGAGGCAATACCGTGACCGACGTGCGATCCGTGCGCGAATCACGCTGGACCTTCTGCTCATACTGCCACGTAGAAGCCAGCTCAGCCACGCCACGGCTCTCCAAGATCGGCCGAAGCAGAAACTCCCGCTGGCACGCCACATAAGGGTATTCCCCATGCATGAAAGCAAGCGGCTCCTCCTTCGCCTCAGAGTCAGGCACGCCAGGCGAAACCACTTGGCACCGGATCTCCGGGATCCCCGAATCATCCACCGTCTTGCGGTAAATGTGAAAGATCTCCACCAAATCCCGCCCAGCCTGCGCCCCATAAGAAGCGCCCCGCATCGCAAGCGAAAGATTCGTCGCAAAGAAACCACCCGCATCAAAGCGAGTCCCCTTGTGCTTGATCGCCTCAGCCACCCAATCCGCATCATAGCCATGCGTGTTAATCCGGTCCTCCAGATCCTCAGGGCTTATCTCCTCACGATGAGCCACCCACGGCTGGCGCTGGATGTCATCCGTGAGAGCCGGAAAATAAATATCAACCATCGGCAAAAGCGCCGTGATCCGAGGCTCAGCCGCGAAGACCTCAGGAACATCAAACTTCGTCGTCCCCGTCGCCCGCAGCTCATCCAGCGCCTTGCGAGCCGTCTTCTTCGTCAGGATTTCGCTCAGCCCCATCAAAACCTTCAGCGCCTGTTCCTCACGCGCCGGATCGAGCACCATCTGTTTCGCCGCATCGATCCCCGCAGCCACCGCTTGCGGGTTCTTCAAATCATCCTGGGAAAGCAGCACCGCCGCCAATCCCTCAGTCGTTACCGTCTGCTCCATCTTCCGAAGCTGTTGGTCCCACATGATCGAGACGACAGAAGCCCCAAACCATTGCCGCCATTGGGCCGCCAGCATCAGCTCACGCCGAATCTGATTCTTCATCCGAGTCCAGATCACATACTTCAAAACCGAAGTGACCTTTTGCCCCCAAGAAGCATCATCCGAGTTTACGCCCGTCGCCTGAATCCTCGAGCGGGTAAACGCCGAGAACATGAGCATCGCCTGTTCATTGCAGATCTCATCCACCGTCCGCACCCGTACATCGCTCGCGCCCTCCCAAGGGAAAGCCTCCCGCCCAAGCGCCTCACGATGTTTCCGACCGTCTTCCGACTGACCATCCCAAAGACAGTTTCGCGTGCTCGTAGCCGTTGAGAGACGATTGTACCAATCGCCCGCATCCGTTGCCGCCTGTTGCAAATCGCTGAGAAAGCCACTCATAGCCCCCACTCATCACCCTTGGCCCATCATGCGCGCAAGCAATACGCCCCCCGAACCATCCCAAACCAACCCGAACCAACCGAAAGAGAAGTTAGAATGCGGATCTATGAAGTCGGAACTTCAGATTTCTTCACTTCCCACTTCCGCCTTCACACTTTCAACTTATTCAGCACATCCCGCTCAATCTGTTCGCGGGAGAACAGCGCACGGCCCGACTTCTCACGCCCCGGGATTTTCAAAGTCTTGATCGTCCCCGTTTCAATCAATGTCCGCACATGCCAATCCTTAATCCCCTGCTCAGCAAACATCTTAAAAACCTCACCCCTCCGCATAAATATTGTCTTAGTCATAAATTTAATAAGTTCCACCATCCCGCACATTCAAAATATCACCCTCCAAAAACTTCAGATCCGAGAGCACCGCATACCGCAGATTGTCCACCGGATCCTTGCAAGCCCCATGCCGGCCATCCGCTCCGCTCCACTCCTTCATCGCCCATATCGTATTTTCACACTCTGAAGAAATGAAAAGCCTCGGCTCATTGAGAGCATCCACCGGCCGCCCCTGATCGTAATCCAGCATAGAGTTGATCAGATCAATCCCCTCCTCGATATGCTCACCGGGAGCAGGAACGAAGTAGAGCCCGACATCCGCGCATTCCTCCAGCAACGTCGTAACGATATCCTTCCCAATCGTCGAGCTGTTGGCATATCGAGAATCCATGATCCTCATCTGGATCACTTCCGCCTTCCCACTTCCGCCTTCCGCCTTCGATTCCAGCCTTTCAATCTCCTCCTTGTAGCGATTGAGCCCAAACCCAAACGAACGCTGCGCCGGCCCGCGATCCCCATCAGCCTTCCGGCCCGCCACCGCCCAGGCACCCGGATACCCCACGCCATCAATGTAAACTTTCGGGCAAGGCCATTCCCGATAAACAAACATTCGGCCCCGCACATCCACCCGCACCCAAGTCATAAACCAATTTCGACCAGAGCAAGGATCCACGATCAGATAATTCGACCCCTCCGTCGGGATTGCCGCCGGATCCACCACATGAGGCTTCCCATCCGAGAACTTAGGCAACCGCCCCGCGATCGCCTTCACCGGAACGCCGTACGCACGGCAAAGAATATCCTCCCGAGTAGCCCGCGCCAGCTGATCCACAAGATTCTTGTACCCGCCAAAAGGATTCTCCGAAGTGTGGAAATAAACAATCCGCGCCGCCGCCGAAGTATTGCGAGCCTCCTGCACCAGAGGCACCCGCTCATAGGAAGTGGGAAGTTGGAAATCGGAAGTGGGAAGTTGTGCAGACTTCGATTCTGAACTTCCGCCTTCCGCATTCACACTTTCCACCTTCATCGACTTCGGCAAAAGCCTCGCCTCCACATCCTCCAACGTCCTCGCCCCCGTCAAGTATTCCTTTATCGTCGGCGTATATCCCTCGATCGGCGTAAACGTCACCAGCAACCGGCCGCCCCGCGTCACCAGACGATACCTAAGCGTCTTCAAGAGATCCAGAGGCACAAGCTCATCACACCAGATCAGATCGCACTCACCGCCCTCGAATACCGTCCAATCCTGCATGTAATTCAAAAACCAGCATTGAGATCCATTCGGGCAAACGAACGTGTTTTCAGAAAACCCATTCTTCTGTGTGTAAGAAATATTTGTCACCAGCCCCTTCTTCCCCACAGCCTTCCATTCCTTCGGGAGATACTTCCAAAGGTAAGGTTGCTGGAGAGCAATCGAAGACTGAGCCGAAGAATGAAGGCACCACACCCGTGCCTGGTCCTTCCCAGCCAGCATCTCATTTGCCTGCAAACTCGCCCATTCCGTCTTTGCCGAACGATTCCCACCCAGCACCAGCAATTCACGCGCATGTTCCCATTGCGCCTCAGCCCGCAGCCAAGACTTCAACCGGAACCCATGCCGAAACGGATCATCCTGCTCCCGCCGGATACCCTCCTCACGCAACATCACGAAATTCGCCAGCTGGTCCCGAGTGAAACGCTTGCGCACCCCTCCAACCTCGCAAACAATCCGCCCGTCCTTCTCCTGGAACAGAAAGTTCGCCTTCGGATAAACCGGATGATCTGCCTGTTTCATACCCATTTACTCCTATCACCATGCGTAATCCCCCGCAACTTTCGCAGAGCCACCTTCTCAATCTGCTCAATCCGCGAGCGATGGCATCCACACCAAGCAGCGATCTCTGCACACGTCATCGGCTCCCCCTTTTTGTTCCATACAGAACAAAGCGCCAGGCCAAGGTCAATATCCCGCTTCACACCCATAGCACTCACTTTCTACCTCCATTCTTCCCAGGCTTCCCATTCTTCCCTGATTTTATCGCTTTCCCAGATTTCTCATTTTTCCAATTATCTCCAATAAATATCGCCACCCAATTCTTTCGGTATTTCTCACCGTCCACCGGTCGAGGAGAATCACCTTTTCCCGCGCTCATTTCACACCCCCTCGAATCGTTACCGACATTCCACGCATCACAATACCAATGCGCCGGATCAAATCGCGAAACGAAACAAACGTGAACCAACCATCCTCACCCGACCAGTTATCCCGGATCCCAATCGACCAGCGTGGAATCACTGGATAAATCGGTATCCCCCGATGGATCTCCATTCTCCGTTCCCGCTGGACCTCCTGAGATCGGATCCCTCCACGCCGACCAGACTCAATTTTGCGATTTCTTCTTCGACGATGAAAGCTAGTGCGTTGCATCATTTCCCTTTCGCTGCGTTCCGCATATCAAGGCGTTCGGCGTACTCATATTGGCAGCTCCATTTGTTGCTTTTCACGTTCGAGCCAAGCACATGCGGCCTTGTGGAAATCTTTTTTTATCTCGAATCCGTATCCAGACCGCTTGCACCTGTGGGCAGCGATGATCGTTGACCCACTCCCACAAACGGGATCAATGACGACCTCACCGGGATCAGTGAACAGATTGATTAGACGTTGTAAGAGCTTAACAGGTTTTTGCGTAGGATGGATCTTTTCGCTTTCGTTGTCTCTTGGCCATTCTATCGCATTGAAGACCATTTTTCCGCCGTTATTGAATTTTGGCAGCTTGTCACGATATAGGACGATCCCATATTCGCAGTTCCCTACTATCCGCATGTTTGCTTTCAGGACTTGCGCAGAAAAGTTTTTCGTGAAGACAAGATTTATATAGTTATTCAGTCCATGCTCTTTTGCCTTCTCGATGAGATACATTTGCTGATCGAACGCGCAGAAAACAACCATGCAAGGAGCTTTTCCAGTTTCTTTTGGTTCCTTTACCAGCATCGTCGAGCAGAAATGCAAGAACTCAGAGATGCGGAAATCTTTATCCGTGTCGAAGAACTCTTTATTCGCCAGCTCGCTTTCTCCCTTATTGCTATCCCCATTCACATACCAAGCTGGATTTGATCCATATGCGTTTTTCCCCACGTTGTAAGGGATGTCCGCAATTACAAGTTGAGCCTTTTGCAGTGCATGTCGCTTGTAATTCTGGAAGTGGTCATTGAAGATTTCATGTTTGCAGCGATTACGGAATGCCGAACAAGGCGATTGAGCCAACAGCGGTTGATTATCTTCTTTGGTTTTCATAAGGTTTCTTTCCGCTGTGGCTCATCTTGGGCGTTGGGCTCAGAAATATAGCGAGTGTTCCATTCATTGCAGAGGTTCTGCACATCTTGTGGGTTGACTTTTAGCTTTTCCTTGTCGTCGTCAAAGTCTGACAGTTGCGAAGATACAGTGTGCCATCCGGTGCTACACCAGCACGCAGAACACTCAATGGAAGCGTGCCAGTGTGGGCGCGGGTATCGGTCTGAGTCGTCTCGGATTCGTAGATCGAGGTGAGCGTCACACCCGCAGAATGGACAGCCCAACAAGTCAGTCGAGCCAACAGCGGACGAATGTTCAGTTTGCATAGTTGCCTTTCTCCCGCTGTGGCTCACTTCCGGCGTTGGGCTGAAGAAGAACTTTGTCTATCCGTTCTCGGATTCCTTCCTGTCCCATGCGGTCGAGATAGCCTCGGCATTCAACAAGTAGTTCCCGCAGTCTCGCGTTTTCACGCTCCAGAGTCGTCATAGTGTCCCATATCGGCTCCGTTGGCGTAACGCGTCCGGTGCTGTCGTCGATTGATTCCATCCATGCTGCCTCAGAGCGTGGTGTACCCGTAAAGCCCAACAAGTCAGTCGAGCCAACAGCGGACGAATGTTCAGTTTGCATAGTTGCCTTTCTCCCGCTGTGGCTCACTTCCGGCGTTCGGCGTAGAAGATACATCTTCCAGAAATGCTTGCCCAACTGGAGATCCGAGCCACTGAATGATTGTTGCAGCAACCATTTCATCTCGTTCCGTTATTTCTCCTCTGTGGGTTCCGTCTCCCATCAGATACTCAAACAATCCACTGTCCTGCCGACTTCTCCAAGCATCAGCGAAGCGTCCTTCTAATGGGTTTCGTTTTATTCGATATGCCGCACGACCAGAATGCCGAACAAGACGGTGCAGCGAACCCCGTCCGTTCTCCTCTTCCGAGCTTTGTTTCGTATCAGTTTTCATTTTGTATTTTCCTCCACGGGGCCGCTGACCTCTGCGTTGGGCGAAGAAGAATCAGGCATAGGCCAGTCCTCATCCGTCTCACGTAGAGGCGCGCATTTTCTGCAATAGTAGATACCAGAGGCTGGCTGCATATCGAATCGTTTGAGTTGCGACGCTTCCTCTTCGCACAGATCACATATTCCCGGCCCGCTGATCTCGCGAGATACTGGAGGAGGTTCTGGCATGATGGCTGAAAAGCCCAACATGTCGATGGACCAAACGCTTCGCGTTGGTCATCTTGGGCGTTGGGATCGGATAGATCATTGCTTTTCATCGGGTTCCGCAATCGGTTGATTATCAGTCCAGATTTGCTACCATCCCGATTCAAGAAAGGGGGTGGTAAGCATGGCGAAGAACGAAAGCACATCGAAATCCGTGGCATCGAAGGCATCGGCGATCCTACGCAGTTCGTCCGCGAGCAAGGCGGCGAAAAGCGTGGCAGCGTCCGCATTGACGCAGACGCGAGACAAAAAGAAGAAGTAAGGCAGATCATACAGAGATCCTCCTTACATGCAAGATTGCCCGTGAAGGTATGGTCATATCGCCACATCTTTGCGGGCATTTCTCGCGTGAGATATTCGCAGACAGCACCTTTGCATCTTCTCCGTCATGAATGAGCCATCCGATTGATGAGCATATCAAGGGTTCATTTTCTGAATCATCGCTCGACCATCCGGGCCGGTAGTGGGAATCAACCCACTCGACAAGAACAAGAGGAAATCCCAACAAGACGTTCGAGCGAACAGCCCCTGGTTGATCAGTTTGGTTATCCATTGTCCTCCTTGGGGCTGCCGCTCAACTTTGCGTTGGGTTTTTGATTCGTCTCCACACGTTTCATTCCGAGAGCTTCCCGAGCAGCATCGCGCACCCATGGCCCGACAGAAAATCCTTCGCACTCTGGTGTCAGGAATAGCATTGCGAATCCCCGTAGCCTCGCGTTCTGTAGTTCCAGCAAAATTCTCGCTTCTCGCATTTCGCAAGCATCAGCGTTCCGCATATAGCCGTCGATTTCTTCGCTCATTTCTTAGCCTGCCTTTCTGATTTGTTGTTGCTGTATGCCTTTTTCGTTGTGGAGTTGAAGCGGGTAAATTGCCCCCAGAATTCCAGGTTGATCGTACCAATCGGGCCGTTCCTCTGTTTGGCCAGGATCGCCTCAGCCGGTTCGCCATTCTGTGCAAACTCAGCCTTCTCCTCGTCGGAAAGCTCCTTGTCCTTGAACGGACGATGAATCAGAAGCGCCACGTCGGCATCCTGCTCGATCTGGCCGCTCTCCCGCAGATTACTCAGCGCCGGCCGCTTCCCATCGTTCTCACGGTTCAGCTGGGCGCACACGATCACCGGAACCTTCAGCTCCTTCGCCATGGCCTTCAGGTTCATCGAAATGTCAGCAACCTCAGCCGCCCGGGAAAACTCCGCCCGCTTGCTGGGAGCCCGTAGAAGCTGCAAATAATCGATCACGATCAGTCGAGCACCGCGCTTTGTCACCGCCCGCCGCGCCCGCGCACGCAGATCCATGATCGTCAGGCTGGGAGTCTCATCGATCCACAGGAGGCTCCGCGCGATCTCATCCGCACTCGCGCCAATCCGCGGAAGATCCCCTTTTTCAAGGAACCCATCCCGCCACCGTTGTAAATTGATGGAGCTGTGCGTTCCAATCATCCGCTCCCCGAGCTCAGCCCCGCTCATTTCCAGCGAATACAAAGCCACTGGCACGCCATTCAAAGCATTGTGAGTTGCCATCTGCACGCCGAGCACCGTCTTGCCCATGCTTGGCCGACCAGCGATCACGTAGAGCAAAGTCTTTTTCAGCCCGCCCGTCATGCGGTCCAGGTCAACAAATCCCGTCGTTAGGCCAATAGGTTTTCCTCGATTGTTGAATACCGCCTCAAGGCTATTCACCGCCTCATCGATAAACTTCTTCACCGGCTTCAGGGCGTCATCCGATTTTCCGCCCCCACGAATCTCCATGAATGTCTGCTCGACCTCATTCATCAGCTCATCGGCTCCTCCCCTATGGGAGCGCGCCAGCCGCTCCATCCGCACACAGCCAGCGATCACCTTGCGCTTCGCGTGTTCCTCCAGAACCAGCTCCGCATAATGGTCCCAATTCGCAGCCGAAGGAACGAACACAAACAGATCCGTCACAAAGCAAGCGATGTTCTCCACATCCGGAATCTCCCGCTTCTCCAGCTCCGCCGTCAGCGTGATAATGTCCGCCGGCTTGAGCTTCGCCCGCATATCCCGCAGCGTCTCGTAGATCGCCGCATGCACAGGAACAATAAACGCCTCGGGCTCCATGTTTGCGCACGAATCAATCACGTCCGCATCCATCAGCATCGAGCCCAGCAGGCCACGCTCCGCGTCCACATTTTGCGGTAATCCAATCGCCGCCTTCGTTTCATTTTTGCTCATTTTAAATTTCTTTCGTTGATTTGATTTTCCCCAGCACAGCAGCGCGCACGTCAGCGCTCAGATCCATCCAGGCCAGATCCGTAGAAGCGTCGGGGTAGATCCCCGCAAGCGCCTCCTGCCACCCCTCAGGCTCCACAGCAGGCCGCGCAGAAACCGAATGGCGCCAAGCCGCCCCCGTCTTTTTTTTCCAATCCTGCGCCCGAGTGATCTCCCCGCACCAGTTGTTGAGCAGCTGCGCCAGATCCTTGCGGCGGAACTTGGCGGCATCGCCATCCGTCTGCGCATACGCCTCCTCCAGCAAATCCCACTCCTCAGGAGCCGTCGCTTCGACCGCCCCTTTATTTTTTTTCCAAGCTGTGATCTGAGAGCGATCGAGACGAAGCGGGAGACGGGGAGGTGTGGCCGTGAACAAAGACTTCGCCCGAATGAGCAAAGGATCGTCCGGAGTTGGAGCATTTTCAGAGTCCCCATCGGGGACAATAGGGGTATTACTCTTCTCTTCTCTTCTCTGGTTACGAGTTGGTTGCGCTTCCGTTACGGTTGAATCGTAACATTCTTCCGGTTCTGACGTAACAGATTCGCAACCATTCCGTTTCCGCATGCGCCCCATACGCTCCTGAGACAGGCAGCGATTTTTCGCATTATTGCCATTGTGACGATCCCACTTGGGAATCTCAACACCATCCAAACCATGATCCACAAGCCACCCCACACGAACAAGTTCCGAAGCAAACCCACGCTTCTGAACCACATCATCAACATCCTCCAGAACGGTGAATCCCATCACCCCCGAATCAGTGTGCTGGTCAGCCCAAGCCCAGAACTCATGAAGCCGACCGACCACAGAAAACACGTCAAGTTTCAGCGTCCTGCTCATCGCCTTCACGGCAGGATCACCGCAAAGATTTGTCCGAATTTTTATCCAATCCCCAGCCATTTTTTATTTTTTCCTTTGAAAGCCGCGCGCGGAATCGAACCGCGCACGGCACAGTTTAAGGCACAGTTTTCGTTCAGATGTACGCAGGCAATCCCGTCGCTTCCGCGATCATGGCCACCTGGACACGCAGCGTTTCCAGCATCCGATCCTGATAGTCCTGCAGCTCGTAGATGAACGCAGGCTTGTCGGATCGCATGCTCACCCGCAGGCGGGCATCCAGCTCCACCGTGGCATCAGAGCCAAGGAACGGACGCAAACGGATCTCGAACCGCGACGGAATATCCGCATCGTTCGCCGTCCGAACCTTCTGCTCGTTGCTGAATACCAGATGATGATTCGCCCCCTGGCGGGTCACCGATGTCACCGCGCTATTGCGCGACACATGGAGCGTCTGCGCGATCTCGATCATGCTGGCTGAGTCGGGAACCACCACATCAACCGCCCGCTCCTCGATGAGGTCAGCAAACGCCTGTTGTGTCAGCTCCTTGGCATTGGACTCCAGCCACCGCTTCAGCGCCGTGGTCGTCTCATAGACGATCGAGGCAGTATGATCGCCATGGACCAGCGTTCCGGCCGGCCCACGATGGTCAATCTCCGCCTCGACAGTCCAGCCGCTCGCATAGATCGAAGACTCGCCCTCCTTGAACCTGTTGACGTAGGCAATGAAGTCGGCCGTCGTGCGGAATTTCCGGGCATCTTTTTTCCGAATCGGAGTCAGAAGCAAATGCTCCAGGCTCGCCGGACTTCCCGTGATCGGATTGATGACGTAGGGAACTCCCTCCAGTGACCGCTCAGGAGCCGACGCAAGGCCAAGGTTGAACGCCGTCTGTGTTTCAGTTGTGCGATCGCTCATGTTAGATCACCCCCGCTTTTTTGAGGTTTGTCCGCAGGTTCTCGACATCTTCAGCATGTCCTCCATCGATCGCCGCAAGTCCTGGAATCTCCGGCTGGCGTGGATCGTTGCGTGTCAACTGACCCTCATCAGTCGCGTAGAATAGAGCCGACTTCCTTGGCATCTCAGGCTTGGAAACGCTGATAGAATCAGTGATCTCCATGATGTCACTGCCATTGTCCACCGGCTTCATTTTCAGAACCAGCGTCAGCTTTCCGGATTTACCTGTGATCCTGCATTGCTGCGTCAGCTTTGCCAGCGCCTCATCCAACTCGGTGATAGCGCCCCCCTTGTTCATGCGTTGTAATGTATTTACGAACATATTTTTTCTTTCGTTATGGTTTTGGTTTTCTCCGCCCGTTATTGAGCGGAAATTTGCATGCGCGCAGAGAAGCGCGCCTTAATGATTTTGAACGCCGCCAGCGTCAACTGGCAGTCCTCCATGGCCCCATGCCACTCAGATCCCCGCGACAGACCCAGCGCCCCAAGGATCGCGTCCAGCGAACGCTTAGGAAGTCCATCGCTTCCATGAGGAAGCTCAATCAGGCCCATGGAATCAGCGAGCCACGCCACAGCCTGCAAATCAATCGGACGATGCCCCAGGCGTTTCCCAATCTCATGCCGAGCGAAAGCCGCATCAATAAACGAACGATCAAATTGCGGGTTGCACCCCATCCATTCTTGAGGTCCGAACACATGCAGCCACATGGCAAAGGCTCCCATAGCATCCTTCTCATCAGTGCCCTCTTGTTCCAGATGAGAACGGGAAAGACCATTCACAGCCAGCGCTTCATCATTGAGAGCAAGTCCATCATGGGGCCTGATCAACATGGAAAACTCCGCCCCAGATTCGGAATGGATTGCCGCGACAGAAACCAGAGCGTCACGATCTGGATCCAGACCGCCAGTCTCACAATCGATCACAAACATGCTGCACCTCCCGCCGTCTTTTTTTTCTCGAGAATCATGGGAATGAATCTGTTGATTCGATCAGTCTTCGCAGCAATCCGCCGCGCCAACTCAAGACCAATGGAAGGATCCGCAAACAGCACCACAGGCGCGCCCCTCTTTTTTTTCCGAGGCCAATATCGAGCGATCACATCCACCTCCCTTTGAGCCGAGGTAACCGGCCCTCATAGGAGTAGAGAGTTGATTGCACCATCCGGCACGATTCGATCGTCATGCCCCGCACGAAGTTCCGCGCATCACGTACCCGAACGCGCACCTTCACAGTTTCCCCATCGTCCACGAAGTGCCCCATGAGGATCCGCGGATTCGGACAAGTCCCATCCACACGAATCGAACGCATCACCGGCATCACCGGATCAGCTACAGGAACCTCATCAGCAATCGCGCCCGTTATTTTTTTTAATCCGGATTCTGTGATCTTGATCCGACCATCACGGACAAACCCCTCATTCTCTCGCAGCTCGCGTTTACGCAGGCGACGCACATCACCGACCGGGATTCCCAGCACATCCCCAGCCGCTTCCTCAGTTACCGTTCGTTGTTCAGTATCCATAAAATCATTGCTCAAATTTCGTCTGGTTAGAAACGATA
>Ga0194063_10000824_pt1 | contig 21549 bp, 11 predicted proteins | sample SepL3720m_MetaG_FD_155459 | JGI IMG/M metagenome (GOLD analysis project Ga0194063, IMG submission 155459) | Anoxic zone freshwater microbial communities from boreal shield lake in IISD Experimental Lakes Area, Ontario, Canada - Sep2016-L373-20m | ecosystem: Environmental > Aquatic > Freshwater...
ATTGTACAGATTTATATCCTTCTGAATCTGTGTTGACTATTTCTGGAAATACTTTTTCTACTTCTTGCGCAATCACTCATATTGAGGATCATCATTTTTTCCAATCAAACGTATATCCATTGAGAGAAATAATTTTTTTGAGTGGATTGAGGATAGAAATGATATTGGTCTTAAGTCTTTTATCTGAAGAATATAAGAATCATCCTGCTATTACATTGTTGGTAAATTTACCAGTTCCTACAACATCAAGTTTCTCTGTAGGACTATTTGTTCCAATACCTACATCACCATCTTCTTGTATTGTTACTCTTTCTGTATTGTTTGTATACAAACGCATTGGTTGATTAGTAACTGATTTTATTTGTGTTCATTTTTCTGTTCATGCTGGAGTAAATCAAAAATAAGAAACATCTATTCAATTTGTTGATAATGATAATTCTGGGATTGGCACCACTGGATCTGTATTATTTATTCTTACTGTAGCAAATTGTCATGAAAAGTTTCCATCACCAGATCCTTGTACATCTAAGGTATATGTAGGATTATTTGTATTTATACCTACACCATTAGTAGAATTAATAAGAAATGTATCTCTTTTTCATGCAATAAATCATGTGGTTACACTATCAGATCGAAGAAATACTCATGGTTTTGAGGCTATAGTTACTTGACGTCATCATGCGATAAGAGAATAAGGAGAAGAAATAATTTCATTATAATATCCATTTAAAATAGTTTCGTAAGATGGACGTAACATTGTTACACCTCCACCAGGAGGAGTGCTTCCAGCATCAATAATATTTCATTCTCCTCATAAAATAACTGCCTTATCATGACCAAAAATTAAATTATTGAGACCTCATACTATAGAACCATAACTTCAGTTTGTTATCTCGTTTGTATTACCTCATAATATTGATGATAAAATAGAAGATCCAGAAATTGTTTGAGCACTACCAATTTTAGCCATACCTACTACATCTAATGATGTTGCTGGACTATTTGTATTTACTCACAATCTTGCATTTGTACTATCCCAAACTAAACTATCACTTCCAGAAAAATCTGAATTACCATTGAACTGTACATTAGAAATATTTCCACCAGGTATTGCTGCAGCGCCTCCTGTAGGCCATTGAGTTCTACATTTCTGAATTGGATCACCTGGAAGACATATAGTTTGTCCTGTTATTGTTCCAGCAAAATATCCATGTCCATAGGTTCCATTCAGAATAATATTTTTTGTACCCAAATCACTACCATCATTGGTAAGATACATGGTATTCAAAAAGTTATAGAGATTTGCAATACTAGGCTGAATTTCAAATGCCTTGGTTACAAAGAGTATGCATGACATTCAGAGAAAAAATAGTGTAGCTCATTTGATGAAGCTGAGACCGCCTTTCTTTGATTGTAAGTTTTTGCTTGTGAAGCTCATTTTATTGAATGTAGAATGTAAAATGCAAAATTCAGAATTTTTTTTTCTTTTGTCTTGTAGCTTTTAGCTTTCGGCTTATCGCTTTCTGCTTTAGTCTAATTATACCCCCGGTAGTGAGAAAAACAAAAAAACTGGGCTTTTAGGTCCAGTTTTACTTGCTATTTTGTTTATTTGTGATATGATATTTTTTTAATGACCCCTAATCTCTAAGGATTTAACGGATTTCATGTTGCTATCTCTACCCAATACAATCCATTATAAGTCGTCATTCCATACAAACCATAAAAATATTTACAAATAATTAAATAATCGTGCCCAAACGAACCAATTGTTGATTCTATCAATTTCATTGTTCATCTTTCATTGGCCGTACACGAATCTCCTGGAGAAGGATATGGTGCAACACCCTCTAATCTTATACCTCATTTAACGGTTAATGCCTGTGTAGGAGTAGGTGTACCGATACCTATTTTATTTAATACATACAGATTTCATGATGTTGATGAATTCCCTACATCATATCAAATTCACATATCTCAATTTATAAAACTTGTATCTCCGCCATTTGAATAGATATCTCTTGATTGTACATTTAATCAACATGCATTAGCTGCTCAACATGTAGGTGTAGTGTCTCAGATACTTACTATACCATTATTGGTAATCGTTACTTTCGTATCATAGGCAGATCCTGACGTAAATCCAAAATTTAAGTTTGGCCCACCATCAATCATTCGATTATATGGATCACCACCAAATGATGTAAAGTTTAATTGGATATTTGGCGTCTCCTTCTTGTCGTTTGGAGCAAAACATTTTACCATCTTTCCTAATCATATCAATCTGAGAAAATTTCCTCATGTTTCAGCACTACCAGCCTCACATGAAGTATGATGAGAACCTATCTGTGCGTAGCTTTTTACTTGTACATCTTCTGTAGGTCAATTGGTTCCGATACCGACATTACCCGCAGCAGTGATTCTCATTTTTTCTGTATTACTTGTTCAAAATATCATTGGTCAATTTAATTTATTTCTTAGAGAAAATTCAGCATCTATTGAATTATTTTGGATTTGAGCAAGTGTTGTTCCGTAATCTTGATCCTTAAAATCAATACTTTGATATCAATTTGCATCTCAATCTATAGTCATTGTAGGATCAATACCATATATATGGAGTAATGATTGTGGTTTGCTTGTCCCTATACCGACATTTCATCCTGTAGTTACAACCATACCCTTAGATTGATCAGCAGCGTTTGGTACGAGATATATATTATGTCCTCATGCACCACTTCATCCTATTAAAAATAAACTACTATACCAAAACGTCATATATGGATAATTACCTCAATAATTTGAATTTCATCGATATAGTCATCATCCTGTTGATCATGTCACTAAAACCGCATCATTTGCTCTTATACTTCCATGTACATCAAGTTTATATCAAGGAGTATCTGTTCCGATACCTACATTTCATGAATTATAGTAAGCAATTCCAAGTGCTCATGTAGACCAGATATCACTTCCGGTACCTCCTGTAGGCCATTGAGTTCTACATGAATTTGGATCGTTATTAAGACAAATAGTATTTGCTTTTACTGTATCTCAACTTACTGTTCCAGCAAAATATCCATGTCCATAGGTTCCATTCAGAATAATATTTTTTGTACCCAAATCACTACCATCATTGGTAAGATACATGGTATTTAAAAAGTTATAGAGATTTGCAATACTAGGCTGAATTTCAAATGCCTTGGTTACAAAGAGTATGCATGACATTCAGAGAAAAAATAGCGTAGCTCATTTAATGAAGCTGAGACCGCCTTTCTTTGATTGTAAGTTTTTGCTTGTGAAACTCATTTTTGTACTAGTAAATAATAAATATTAGAAGATTCATTACGATATTTTTTGGTTTTCTGCTTACTCTAAGTATACTCTCGATTGTAAGAAAACCAAAAAAACTGGGCTTTAAAGGCTACATTTAGTTGACATTTTTATTTTATATAATTAAATATGTTATATAAACATATAAACCGATAAAAAAACCGATCTGTTATGATCGGCTTTTAATTATCTTACTATATATAATACACTACAACATTATATTTGCATACATTTTTTTAATCAAACTGCTCAACTTCACAACTACCTGCTTCTGGGTTGTTTGAGCTTATTCTCATTCGACCTAAAGTGTAAGGAGACGCTTCTTGTTTTTGACAAATACAAACATAACTCGAACCTGACAGTGTCGCGTTCTCATCATTATAGAAGTACATACTTCCCTCATGACTTACGTCACAGCTGAAGGGAGGATAATCACTATCTCGACGTTTCAAACTCAATACACTATCTATCTGCACAGTCACTCACGTAGCGATATCGATATGATTTTCTGTAGTAGTTGAAAAGCCAATTCCATTTTTAGCATGAACTAAGAAAGTATTGGATGTAAGGGAAGAAAAAATAGCTGACGAGTCATTCCATACAAACGTATTATCATGATTAGCCTGAGCATATGTTCACATAGCTACGCTATTATCTCAACTTATACTATTATTTGTTCATCAAAGGATAGAAGAATAAGCTCATATTATATGGTTTGAAAATCACCCAACCAAAACATTATTATATTGACCAGTAATAGAATTATTTGATCCTCATCCGATAAAACTTTTGCTTGCATCAGTAATAGAATTATTTGCTCCTCAACCGATAAAGCTGTCACTTCCGGCATTGATATAATTACTTAATCATCCACCTATAAATCCATCCCATGTTCAATTACTAATATAGTTAGTTAATCCTCAGGCGATAGTATTGTTACTAGTATTTCCGAAGATACTGTTTTTAGTTCATCAAACGATAGAATTACTAAATACTCTTCATCAAGTAATGGAATTTTCGGATCATCAACCGATAAAACCATAGTATCAGTTTTTAATATAATTATCCTCTCATCAAACAATTGATGATAGATCTGAATTTTCCATATTATTTGAATATCATCCACCAATAAAATTATCCTTGTCTACGCTCGCTCAAGTGATACTGTTGCTGAATCATCATGCTATAGTATTATATTCTCAAAGAAGCCTATTTGCATATCATCATCCGATAGAAGACCAGCTACTATTTGTGTGAATAATATTATTTTGACCTCCAACAACAAAAGAATAATGAGATCAAGTATAAATTATATTTCCTCCTCATCACCCAATAAATCCATAATCACCATATAAAGTATTTCATTTTCCTCAAACGAATCATGCTTTCCCAGATACAAATGTTGTATCTCCTATTGCGATAGAATGGGTTCCATTTGCTATTGTACTTTGTCACATTGCTGTGGAATAATTTCCATTTGCATTGGTCTCTGCTCACATTGCCGTTGAAGCATATCCCATAGCTTTTGTCCCTACTCACATTGCAGTAGAAAAATTTCCACTTGCATTAGTTTCCATTCCCATCGCTGTAGAGGTATCTCCATTTGCTCGAGTATCTACTCACATTGCCGTTGCATAATTTCCACTTGCTGATGCTCCATATCCTTTTGATATAAATCCATTCGTCACTATATGTCCTCATGTATATTGTATTCATGTGTACGTACCATCTGCTATAGCTATCCAGTATCATGATGTACTACTAATATATCCACTGATATAATTATATACTGCTCCACTTGTTGAAGAGATTAATTTTCCGCTAGCATTAGTTCCTATTACAATAGTATTTGCTAAGTTATTTACCGTTACACTATTTCTGAATCGCCCATCTCCTCATGATCATTCCAACATAATCCCTGTCCCAGAAGTATTACTTCCATCGTTTGTCAGAAAAATTGTTTTGATATATTGGATAGCATTGGTTGTTGAAGGACTGATTTCAAATGCCTTAGTTACCAAGAGTATGCACGACATTCAGAGAAAAAATAGCGTAGCTCATTTGAGGAAACCCATAGAATTTTTTCTTGATTGAATGTTTTTGCTTGTGAAGCTCATTTTTGTATTAGTAAATAATAAATATTAGAAGATTCATTACGATATTTTTTGGTTTTCTGCTTACTCTAAGTATACTCCCGATTGTAAGAAAACCAAAAAAACTGGGCTTTTAGGTCCAGTTTTACTTGCTATTTTTTGGTTTTGTTGTGTGATGTTTTTAAAGTGGACTTATTTTCCCATCTTTGTCAGTTTTTTTTATAGGATCCTTCAAAAATATAAACCATATTTTTGATTGAATCCTATATAATTGCTATCACAACAATCCATCATTACATTTCAAACTTGTTTGGATAGCAACTACTTTTTTTGTATGTATACAGTACGATTACTTTATTTTTTTCCTTTGGATTGAGTATCACAAGATTTAGCAGAAAAGCTGAAGCAAACAAACCTCTACCCCGGACTGCCGGGGCCCCTTCTCCTTATCAGGAGACCCTCGTTACATGGTAATTGGGCCTTCCTGATAAGGAACGAGGTATCCGCCGATGCGGATGGTAGGTTTGAAAAAAAATAAAAAAAAATAAAAATATAATCTCTCGTGAGTAATCAGCGAACTAGAGAAAATTATCAAAAAGAATACAAAAGAAGTATAAAAAACTGGGCTTTGGGGTCCAGTTTTACTTGTTATTTTATATTTTTGTTGTGTGATGTTTTTAAAGTGGACAACCTGCTCATGTTGCAGCAGTTAATAATCATTGGGTAAATTTCATAGTACATGGACCTAAAACACCATTTACGTCTATTATTTTATCAATTCCTGGAACGCCATTCGCAGAAAAAGATGTTCCTATTATATTACCCATGACAACATCACCAACTATAGTTGGAGCAAAAATATCTAAAGCCGTTATACTGTTTGATACAGTTATATTTCCATTACTTACAATACTTCCATTTACATCCAAAGCAGCTTTGGGATTGGGAGTATTGATACCAACTCAACCTTTATTTGTTTTATCATCATAAGGGACGTTAATTAGAAATGCATTTGATCTACTAGAAGAGAATGCGGTAGTTGTATCACTATTTCGGACAAACGTATTGGTATTCATAGCTATCGCTTGATATCCAGCTACGAAACTAGAATCAATTCCATTATCATCCATAATTTTATTTCCATATCATCATGCTATAGTAGAATTTTTTACATAATTTTTTACTTTTTTAATAGTATTATCAGATCCTCACATAATGATATTAGCATAATCTTTGGAAGGGTCAGCACCTAGAATTCTATTTCCAGATCCTCATCAGATGAATCCATAATTACTATCATAAATAGTATTCGAAAGTCATCATCCTATAATAGAAGCAAATATATCATTTGTTCCTGTTATATTGTTTGACCATCCTCATATAATTGAATTATATTTACCTCATTTATTTTGTATTGTGTTTAATTTTCCTCATCAGATAAATGATAAATTATCACTAAGAATTTTATTTAACTGTCCTCATACAATACTAGAACCGCTTCCATTGATATTGTTTCCACTTCATCACACAACACTACTAAGAGTACCAACAATACTGTTGCTTATATCTCATCAGAGAATATTCCCGATTACTTGAAGTGGTTGTGTTGGATCCGTAATTCCTATTCCTACGCTATCAGATCATGTTGTCAGATAGACATATCCACTCGTATTATTTCTAGACCAATAAGATATTCAAACTCAACCATTTCCACCAAAATTATTTCCATCAACTCGGTTTACAAGACCATTACTATCGATTGCCAATATTTGTGTCAAAGAATTATCTTGTCATACAGATCTGATTTTGAGATCACCACTGATATCAAGTGTAGTAGTCGGATCATTTGTATTTATACCGACACCATTGGCAGCATGTACCAAAAAGGTATTTGATTTTATAGATTCAAATGTAGGATCTATATCATATGTAGCATCATTCCACACAAACGTATTGTCATGATTCACTATAGATTTTTTTCCCATAGCGACACTCCAATTTCAGGAGATATTATTTTGTGATCCTCCAGGGATAACAGACAAACCTCAGGTAATATGATTGTGTACTCATCATCCTATAGATGAAAATGATCAAAAAATACTATTATCTGATCATCCAACAATAGATGATACAATACCATCTCGTATATGATTATATGTTCATCAACCAATGAATCAATAATTGCCATTTATAGTATTTGGTCATTCATAGATATTATCATTACAATTTGCTAATGGATGATCACAGAAATTGGCTATGTTTATATACATAGTTGGTTCTCATCAACCTCAGATGACAGAATTATCTCAAATTATAACATTTGCCCCACCACCTCATACAAATGATCTGGTTCATTTTATTATATTTCATGTTCATCATACTATTGCAGATATGTCTGATCATGTTTGTATTGCATTATTTATTCATCCAACTATTACGGATTTTCACACAGTCATATCAATAACATTATTCCATCATCATCAAATAAATCCATATCCTCATTTTAATCTTCACATAATTAGCACTCACGTTCATATTTTATTATCTTGTCCACCACCAACAAAAGAATTAATAGCTTTAGTATAAATAATATTTCATGTTCATCATCAGATAAATGATCATGATGAGTTTATATTATTATTACTTCCTCACGCGATTGTCGAATCTACTCCGCTTATGAAATTATTTATATTTCAAGCGATAAAGTTACCACTCACTTGCAAAGCTACAGTAGGACTGTTTGTTCAGATACCTACTCTATCAGATCATGTTGTCAGATAGACATATCCACTCGTATTGTTTCTAGACCAGTATCCAGGAATAAGCCCACTAATATAATTATATATATTTTGTGCTGTTGATGATGATATCTTTCCATCTACATCAGTTCATAACACAACTCTACCTGTCAAATTTGTTATTGTTATACCTCATGTCAAAGAACCATCTAGAATAATCCCTGTCGCAGAAGTATTACCTCCATCGTTTGTCAGAAAAATTGTTTTGATATATTGGATAGCATTTGGTGCTATTGGTACGATATTGAATGCTGTCGTTACAAACAGAACTCATGATAATCAGAGAAAAAATAACGTAGCTCATTTGAGGAAACCCATAGAATTTTTTCTTGATTGAATGTTTTTGCTCGTAAATCTCATTTTATTATCTAAAGAATAAATAATTTGCTTAAGGTTCAATGCTTATGGATTAATGCTGTAATATTACTTATTGTTACTTGTACTGTGTCTTATACCTCAAGCTTCGTACTTCAAGCTAGTTTCTTAGTTCAATTATACCCCCGGTAGTGAGAAAACCAAAAAAACTGGGCTTTTAGGTCCAGATTTACTTGCTATTTTGTATTTTTATGATGTATACGTGTCTTTAAAATACCGATTATGCTGCTCATACACTTTCGTGGTATTTAACCCAATTTTGAAATGATTCACTTTGTAATAATGCATTGGGTTCACATATATCATATACTTGACCACTACTATTAGTGGTAGTACCATCAATCATTCTCCATTGGAGTTGAGTATCATTTGTTCATATAAAATTTTGAAATGTAGTAGCTATTGATGATCATTTTGATATTAGCCTAGTACACTCACACAAAAATCATCAAAAATTTCATGTGTAATCTGTGCCCTGTAAATCATTATAAGTAATTGGTGTAGGATTCATAAAATATACTGCTCCTGTAGTAGTACAGGGAGCTCAGTTGGAAGAAACTCAATATAATCCATTCCATCATTTTATATTTTGTGGTTCGAAAACTACAATACCAGTACCACCCACATGCAGTGTACCTGTTGCAGGGTTTGCGGTGTTTATACCTATACCATTTGGAGCATTTATAATAAATGTTTTTTCTTTTGTTGTAGTAAAAGGCGTGTCTGATGCATTCCAGACAAAACTATTAGTATGATATGCTTGAGCATTCCACCCTCATACTCGAGAGTAATTTGCTCATGAAATATTATTACCTGATCATCATGCTATAGTAGAATAATTACTATTGTTGGATATAGTATTTCAAGATCATCATACTATAGAACATTGTAAACTATTTCACGTGATAGTATTACTATAATCACCTGCAATAAAATTGCCTACCACTTGAAGTTTTGCTTTGGGTAAAAAATTAGTTCCAATACCGACAAATCTTGTACTCCACAATGTGTTGTAGATATAATTTCAACTTAAATTCCATAAACCAAAGAGATCTATAGTTCAAGTTACAGCATTTGCTCAACTTACATAAAGGGTTAATAATCCATTTCAACTATTATAATTCACACCAGTAAGATAACGGTCCGTAGATGGTCCTGTTGCTCATATGTTTCCTTGTATTCATTGAATTCATTGTGATCAGTTCGTCCCATTTGTTCCTGCTGTTCATTGTATCCCCTGAATTCATTGTGCTCATGTTGCTCATGTAGATCACGTATTTCATTGTATTCACTGAATTCATTGTGATCATGTTGCTCATGTGTTTCACTGTATTCCTTGGATTCACTGTAATCATTGAATTCCTTGTATTCATTGTACTCATGTCGATCATGTTGCTCATTTTGCTCACGTTGCTCAGATATTTCATTGGATTCATTGTATTCATTGAATTCATGTCGCTCAGGTATTTCCTATTGGTCACTGTGGTCATTGTGATCATGTCGGTCATGTGTTTCCTATTGGTCACTGTGGTCATGTCGCTCCGTCTGAACACATTATTGTAGATCACAATAGCGTATCTGTTCCTGGCGTATATACTAAATCATAATTTTTATCAGCATAAAACCCTATTATATTTCCTGTGCTAGCACATTGTCCATTGGTTGATTCTGATCATGTTTGTACAATATTTATTACTACAGCATATCATGATGCTCACATGGCTCATGTATTTCCTATTGGTCACAATAAATTTATAAATGACGGTTCTCGTGCACCATTTGGAAGTTGAAATCTTAGCCATGTCGTTCAAGACCATTCATGTGCTGGTATGGCTCATGTCGCTCATGTGTTTCCTTGGATTCATTGTGGCCCACTCGTGATAAAACCACTGATATAATTATATACTGCACCACTAGTTGAATAGATCAACTTTCCACTCGCATTAGTTCCTACTACGATGGCATCGGGTAAATTATTTACCGTTACACTATTTCTGAATCGTCCATCTCCTGACAATCATTCTAAGATAATCCCTGTCGCAGAAGTATTACTTCCATCTCTTGTCAGAAAAATTGTCTTGATATATTGGATTGCATTTGGCGCTATTGGTGCGATAGTAAATGCGTTTGTAACGAAAAAAACTCACGATAGTCCTAGGAAAAATCGTACAAAATATTTGAATATATATTTACTGTGTGTTCACTGCATATACTAGAATTAGCGTTTCCAAAATAAAAATTCTTTTTTTTATATAGTACCACAAGTATATGCACAATTTTTTAGAAAACAAAAAACCTGACCGTATAGGGTCAGATTTACTTGCTATTTTGTATTTTTATGATGTGGTTACTTCACCCCTGCCTACCGCAGGCAGGCCCAACCCCTATCCATTCCCCACAGACGTCATTCCCGCGAAGGCGGGAATCCAGTTTGCTAAGTATGGATTCCGGATCAAGTCCGGAATGACGTCGAAACAAGAATAATGGGGAGGTGATCTCAAACTAAATGAAGATATCTCTCGGTTTAGCGCCGTCTTGTGGACCGATGATTCCTTTTTCTTCCAAGATATCCATGATTCTAGCGGCGCGAGCAAATCCTACGCCAAGCTTCCTCTGGAGTAATGTCGCTGAAGCTTTTCTTGTCTGTGAGATTACTTGTATCGCTCTTTCTACTAATTCGTCGTCATTGTCTCCGTTACTGCTACCAAAAAGCTGAGCTCCAGCTTCCAGTTTATTTTCGAGTAAGCCGACTATTTCTTGGTTGTAAATATCTTCTTCTGTCAGTCATCACATGTATTTGATCTTGAGTGTCTCTACTACTTTTTCTATTTCTTCTGTGGAAATAAATGGTGCTTGGATTCTTATCGGTGCTTTGGTCGAAGGATCCATATAGAGCATATCTCACTTTCCGAGCAATGTCTCAGCTCATTTTCTTCCGAGGATTGTTCTACTGTCGATTTCTGATACCGTACCAAATGCTATTCTTGTCGGAATATTTGCTTTGATAAGTCCGGTGATAACATCAACTGATGGTCTTTGTGTCGCGATGATAAGATGGATTCCGACTGCACGCGCTTTTGCTGATATGTGCGTAATACAGTTCTCCACATCTCTCTTGGCTTTGGACAACATCATAGATGCAAGCTCGTCGATAACGAATATGATACGAAACATTTTTTCTCAACTAATTTTCTGATTATAATCATCGATATTTTTGACTCTATTTTCTTTGAGGACTCCATATCTTCTTTCCATTTCTTGTTCAGTCCATTTCAGAAGTTTCAATGCTTTTTCTGGCTCGAAGACTATCGGTGCTAACAAATACGGAAGTCCTGCGTAGAGTTCAAGTTCTACCTGTTTCGGATCAACCATGAGGAATTTGAGTTCAGAAGGCGTATTTTGATACATCAATGATAATATGAAATCATTTACTCCGACGGATTTTCCTGAACCGGTCGCTCCCGCAACGAGTAAATGCGGCATAGACTCTAATGTTTTGATGATGATAGATCCATCGATTGCTTTTCCGAGTGCGAGATTATTGTCAGAAGTTTTCATATCATTGGCAAATTCTGTAGTCCCCAAAATGTCTGCAAGACGCACCATAATCGGCTTCGGATTTGGTAATTGAATACCTACACAATCGGTCCCAGGAATAGGTGCAATGATTCTTAGTGATTTAGATTTCAATGAAAGCGCGATATCATTTGTCAAACTTTCTATAGTAGATATTTTGATTCATTCATCTGGTTTTATTCTTATTTGTACTATGGAAGGCCCGATATCAAATCACTCGATCATGATCGGAACATTAAATTCCATCAATTTATTTTGTAATGCTTTTGCCTTTTCCATAAGAAACGTTTCGTCGATTGTCACTGATTGATCAGCATTGGTCTCGAGAATAGCATGATTGAATGTAGGTTTTTCTCCTGAGAAATTAATTTTTGGTCTGATTTTTTTTTCTTTGGTGTGTTCTTTTTCTTCTATCTTTCTTTGGAGTTTATCTTTGATTAAAGATTTGATAAGTGAACGAGAAACGGGTTGTCCGAAGTTTGGTTTTCCCACCTTCGTGGACAAGTCTTCTTCTTCCTCTTCCTCCTCTTCTTCTTCGTATCTCGATGATTTTGATTTTACAGCTGATTTGGGTTTATTTTCTGTCTTCAAGCTTATTTTGGGGAATGAAAAGTTGAATGAATACAGCACCCATGCAATCGCAAGTACGAGTAAAATGATAATAAATGATTTTGTCGCTACAGCTTTTCCACCAAACATAATCTGCAATAAAGCGATTATAGGTCGTGAAATATATCATCAGAATTTTTCATATTTTGCTAGATCACCATCGATGATAGGGAAATTAATCACTGCAGAGATGATCATCATCATCACCATAAACTGCCTGATAAGCAGCTTCATCAAGTGTCCTTTTGCCATGATAAATATCCCGACAAGGAAACATAATGCGAAGAATACATACAATCCAACTTCTCCAAATGCAATACTCGCGTAGGTTCTGAGAAACATAATCACCGGAGAACCTTCTGCAAAATATAATGAAAAGAAAAATAATGATCCCAAAACGGTGAGACTTATCCCAAGCTTGAATTTATTTAAAACAATATTTTTCTTTCTTCTTCTAGCCAAAACAAACTATAAAACAATAAAAAAAGTTTCAGGTTGTTGCAGATTGCTTCAGATTGTTACAGATTGTAACTATATTACAACAACATGGAGCGATGTGTAACAATATGTGGCGTTCGCTTAGGCGAACATGTATCTAATCTTTATCGTTTAAGTCTAGTTTTTCAATGCTAAATTCTGTTCAAAAAAAGAAATATCACATTAATATATATAATGTGTATTGACATTTGATTTTAATTGCCTATTGTTATCCAACACTTTACTTTATTTGTACCAATTGATTATGAGACAACTAAAAATAAATAAGAATATAACCAGCCGTGAAACAGTATCTTTTGATAAATATCTCCAAGAAATAGGAAAGGAAGATTTGATCACTGCGTTAGAAGAAGTTGAATTAGCACAGAAAATAAGAGCAGGAGACCAACAAGCTTTGGAAAAAATGGTGAAAGCAAATCTCAGATTCGTGGTTTCTGTAGCCAAACAATATCAAAATCAATGATTACTTCTTCCTGACCTCGTCAATGAGGGCAATCTAGGACTTATCAAAGCTGCCCAAAGATTTGATGAAACAAAAGGATTCAAATTTATTTCGTATGCAGTGTGGCGGATTCGTCAGGCTATTCTGAGCGCACTCGCTGAAAAAGCGAGAGTAGTAAGACTTCCGCTCAATCAAGTCTGAATGCTTAATAAGATACGTAAAGCGCAAGGTAAACTCGAACAAAAACTTCAAAGAGATGCTACTGCAGATGAATTAGAGGATATTTTGGAAATAGATAAAGAAAAATTTGCTCATCTTCTCGAAGCAAATTTACAAACAACCTCTCTTGATAATCATATATGAGATGATACTTCATGAGATACAGTATGAGATATGATGAGTTCAAATACACCTGCGACCGATTATAATGTAGCAATCGATGAATCTCTCAAAGCAGAGATAGAAAGAGCATTGGCTAAACTCAACCAGAGAGAAGTTGATATTGTGAAAATGTTTTTTGGATTAGCTCCTTATCCAGTAAGCTGAATGACATTGGAAGAAATAGGGAAAGAATTTGATCTGAGTTATGAAAGGATTAGACAAATCAAAGATAAAGCTATTAGAAGACTCAAACATCCCTCCAGAAGCAAACAGATTAAACAATATCTTGGATAAGAAAAGAACCTGTCATCCTGAGCTTGTCGAAGGGTATTGTGAACACTATATTCTTCATTAATTCATTCAGAATGACACATAATTTTACTTGAAAGCACGGGTATTTTGTTTACTATTGAAGCTCCGAGTTTTTACTCTACTAAATAGACCATAACCAATGGATCTCAAAGAGATAAGCAGTAAGTGGCAGAAAAAATGGAAAGAAAGCGAGCTCTACAAAGTCAAAGAAGATACTTCTAAACCAAAATTTTATATTCTGGATATGTTCCCGTATCCCTCATGATCAGCGTTGCATGTAGGACATCCCAAAGGATATATTGCTACCGATTGTCTTGCTAGAAAAAAAATGCTCGAAGGATTCAATGTATTACATCCGATGGGATTTGATACCTTTGGACTTGGAACTGAACAATATGCGATTGAGCATAAAATGAAACCACAAGATGTTTCCCAAGTAAATATCGCTAAATTTATCAGTCAATTGGAAAACTTTGGTACGACCTATGATCGAAGCAGAGCGGTAAACACTGCTGATCCGAAATATTTCAAACGAACACAGCGAATTTTTTTGCAGATGTACAATCATTATTACGATGAAAAGTTACAAAAAGCAATGCCGATTACTGATCCGAGTATACAACAAAGATTAGCATACGTAGATTACAAGCCGATAAATCGATGTCCAAAATGTATGACAGGATTGGCTAATGAAGATCTTGATGATGGAAAATGTGAAAGATGTGGTAGTGAAGTAGAACAGAAACCGATGAAGCAACGAGTATTGAGAATTACGAAATACGCAGATAGATTATTACAAGGGTTGAATGATTTACAGCGAGATGAGTCTATGAAAGACTTGGAAAGAAACCGAATCGGAAAAAGTGAATGAACACAATTTACTATGGTCATTTCGAATGATAACGTCATTTCGAACGACAGTGAGAAATCTCCTGCTTCAAAAACATCAAAGGAGGATTTCTCGTCTGATGACTCGAAATGACAACTTTCCTTTGAGGTCTACACTACGAGAATCGATACCGTCTTTGGAATGTCATTTGTCGCTATCGCACCAGAACATCCTTTGCTCACGCAAATGAAAAATGAATGATGAATAATTAATAATTGGAAAGAAATAGAGGCATATCAAGAGCAAGCGAATAAAAAAAGCCAGTTGGAAAGGACTGAATTACAAAAAGATAAAACATGAGTCTTTTGTGGTGCATATGCAATCAATCCATTTAATGGAGAAAAAGTTCCTGTCTTCGTAGCTGATTATGTACTAGCGAATTATGGAACGTGAGTCGTTATGGCTGTGCCAGCCCATGATGAAAGAGATTTTGAATTTGCAAAAAAGTATAATTCGAGACACAATGAAAGCTCGAAGAAAAGCGAGAGTTTTCATGATGTCGAAATTATCCCGAGGGATGATTTACCGATCAAACAAAGTATCATGTTTGTCGATCAAAGACCAAACGCTGAAGCTGAACGCAGACATACTATCTCTGCAATCATCCAAAGAAAATCAGATGATAAATTCTTGTTTTTGAAATGGAAAAAGTTTGGACGAATCTCTCCTGTCATCGGAGGCATAGAATGAGATGAAGATATTTTTGTAGCAGCAGAAAGAGAAGTTTTGGAAGAGACGTGATATACGGTAAAAGCAATAAAAAAAATAGGACGATTGTCTGAATCGAATTTTTTTGCGGAAAATAAAAACATCCGAAGACAGAGAATAGATCAGCCTGTGGTCTTGGAAGTAGTTAATGAAACACCAGCTCACGTTGATGCTGAAGAGTTTGAAAAACATGAAGTGATTTGGCTCACCTACGATGAAGCGATAGCTCAGACAACACACCAAGATAACACGTTTGGAATCACTGCTTTCGTAAAATGAGAGGCAGCATTTGGTGACTATGGTAGACTCATCGACTCAGGAGAATTTACGTGATTGTTTAGTGAAGAAGCTATCCCTGCTATGCAAACATGGTTAGAAAAAAAATGAATATGAGGAAAAAAATGTAATTATAAAATACAAGATCGAGTATTTTCTAGACAGAGATATCGAGGTGAACCATTCCCTGTCCTTCGAACAAATGAATGATGAACAATGAATGATGAATGATGAAAAAAAATAATCGCGCTTGATGAAAAAGAATTGCCAATCTTATTACCAGATGTAGAAAATTATGAACCTACGGGAACAGAAGAATGACCGCTTGCAAATATTAGTGACCGAGTAAATGTCACATTGCCAGATGGTACGAAAGCAAAACGTGAAACGAACACTATGCCGGGACGAGCAGGAAGTTCTCGATATTGGCTCAGATATATGGATGTGAATAATGAAAAAGAATTGGTAGGAAAAGACAAGGAAAAATATCGAGGTAATGTAGATGTCTATGTTGGTGGTGCAGAACATATCACCAGGCATGTAATCTATGGAAGATTTTGGCAGAATTTTTTGTATGACATCTGAGTAGTAAGCAAAAAAGAACCGTTTCAAGAATATCATTCCGTGGGACTTATCATGGGAGAAGATGGAAGGAAGATGTCAAAGAGACGAGGTAATGTAGTCAATCCTGATGATATTATCAATGAGTTTGGCGCTGATGTCTTGAGAGCCTATGAAATGTTTATGGGACCATTTGATCAATCGATTGCATGGAGTACAAATGGTATCAAAGGAATCAAAAAATTCTTGGAAAAAATAATTGCACTCAAGGACAAGGTTATCTCCCTTGATAAAGGGAGAGGGAGCGAAGCGGAAGAGGGATTTGAAGAAGCACAAGACACCAAAGTCATTCTCCATCAATCCATCAAAAAATTAACGGAAGATATCGACGCGTTCAGATTCAATACAGGGATTTCACAACTCATGATCTTCGTAAACCACTTAACGGAGTGTGCAACTATCAGTAGAAAAACATTTGAAGATTTGATTGTTTTAGTATCACCGTTTGCGCCACATCTCGCAGAAGAACTTCGAGAGCAATTGGGTAACGACTACTCTGTATTTACAAAAGCTACTTGGCCGAAATATGATGAAAAATATCTTGTAGCTGATACCGTAACCATCGCTGTACAAGTAAATGGTAAGGTCAGAGGAACGATTACTATCAGTAAAGAAGCTGAAGAAAGTGAAGTCATGCAACTTGCAAAAGCTGATGAAAAAATAAAAACACGAATTACGGGAGATCCAAAAAAAGTAATTTATGTACAAGGAAAGATTTTAAATATTGTCGTGTAATTCTTATGCACAACATACTTATTGTCGACAATGAAAGTCTTCATACTCAAGAAATTGCTCTGCTTTTTCCTGGAAAAAAAATCACTATTTGCCAATATACAGATATCCCTGAGACGCTAAATTACGACCTTATTGTCTTGTCTGGGTGATCACATTATAGTGTTGTACAAAGACCATCTCATTATACAAAAGAGTTGGCGCTTATAAAAAAAACAAAAATTCCACTCTTGTGAATTTGTCTGGGCTGTCAGTTGATTGCTCATGCTTTTGGTTCACAACTAACACTCATGCCAAATAAACTTATAAAAGAAATTGAGATCAGAAACTGATTGGATAAACAACATTATAAAGTATTTGAAGCGCATAAATATGCCGTAACCACACTAGGGAAAGAACTCAAATGAGTAGCAAAATCTATATATTGATATGAAATCATTCGTCATAAGACTAGACCGATTCGATGATTTCAATTTCATCCCGAAGTAGATATAAAACATACTCAAGGAAAAAAAATACTTCAAGAAGTTTTACATAGTATTGTCTAATATGCGAATAGTTTATTCATTGATTGTAGCCATTACACGAGGAATCCAATATGCACTTATGGACAAGGTTCTTATTTCAGTTCCTATCGTAGTCCTTTGTTTTATATCATCCATTTTCAATACAGTATTTTTTGGAATATTATTTTATCTAGGAAATTATTCTACTAACTTTAAAAAATATTTTGCTGACAAACATATTTTACGACTTTTCATTTTGGTTGTTATATTATACCTTATCGCAAGTTCACTCATTCTTGTAGCTATCAAAAATAAAAACGCAACAGTTGCATCATTAATAGAAATATCATATCCTATTTTTGTCGTGCTGTTTAGTTATTTATTTTATAAAAATGTTCATATAAATACACAAACTATCATAGGATGAATATTAATTTTGTTATGAATAATACTTATTTACTTGTTTAATAAATAAATGATCAAGCAGTGAAAATGAACCGTAATTATTACGTGATGATCAAGCTGAATAGGTGCTTGATTTGCGAGAGAATTTGCAGAACAATGATATGATTTGCTCCTCGTTGCCAAAGACAAAAATCAGATGGCGACCTTTGTAAAATATCTGAAAGTACTCTTTCCTGTAAATATTTCTACGATGCTTTTGGATTTGTCTGATAAACATCAGATCCAACAACTCGAAGCAGAAATTAGAAAAACAAGTGATCTAGAAATTTTGATCAACTGTGCAGGCTTTGGTATCAATACCGATTTCCTCGCTGAAGATATTGAAAAACGAGAAGATATGGTGACCGTCCATGACGTGGCTGCTATGAGACTTTCGTATCAAGCATTGAAAATAATGAAAAAAAGAAAGCATGGAAATATCATCCACGTCTCATCGTTAGCATCCATGTTGGCGTTGGGAAATAATCCTGTGTATGCGGCCAGCAAAATATTTTTGAATAGTTTTTCACAAAACTTATATCGATTATACAAAAAATATGGTATCTATGTACAGTCACTTTGCCCCGGTTTCACCGCGACCAATTTTGCTAAGAGAGGAAATTATAGTTTTAAACCGAAAGCAATGAAGGTCGAACAAGTAGTAAGATCAAGTTTATCATGTATGAGAAGAAAAAAATTAGTCTGCATTCCAGGACGAAAAAATAAATTGATTCTGACTATCTATCGTATTCTTCCAAGATCACGATCGCATACTATTTTCAATCATATCAAACATTAACTTTTAGTTTTTAAGCTAAAGAGAATGTGTGGAATATTCGGCTATCAGGGTAAAAGAAGTGATGCACAAAAAATTTTGGTGCATGGCTTGGAAAGATTAGAATATCGTGGATATGATTCTGCAGGATTATTGGTTTGAAATGAACAAGGTGATATGAAACTCATCAGAGCAGTAGGAAAAGTTTCCAATTTGGCGAATAAAGTAGCCAAAAATATTTCTGATACAGAAATTTTTACCTTTGGGATAGCGCATACCCGCCGAGCTACGCACGGCTGAGTCACAGAAGAAAACACTCATCCTCATCATGATATGAACAAACATTTCTATCTCGTACATAATGGAATTATTGAAAATTATCATAAATTGAAACAAGAGCTCATTGCTAAATGATATACGTTTTATGGAGAGACAGATAGTGAAGTTATTGCAAATTTATTGGAAGACAATCGAACGGGAGATTTTATGGATACCGTAGAAAAGGTCTTGTGAATGATCAGATGAGCATATGCATTACTTATCGTCTCCACCTACGCGCCTGATGAAATTATCGCAGTAAAAATAGGAAGTCCACTCCTCTTCGCCTATACAGGAAATGAATTCTTTTTTTCTTCAGATAAACAAGCACTGGCAGGATATGCTGAAAAACTCATCTATCTCGATGATGGCGATATCGTCCATTTGAAGGGTAATGATTATCATATTAAATCTAATGGTGTGCCCGCAGAAAAAAAAATAGAAGATATGGATATGGAATCTTTGGAGTCTTCAAAATGAGATTACAAACATTTTATGCTCAAAGAAATTTTTGAACAAGCAAATATTATCAGAAGGATTTTCAAAGGGAGAGCAGATTTCAACAAAAAATTTCTCAACGCAGAAGCTTTCCATGGCATGGAACATGAACATTTCAAAAAGATAGTTTTTGTATGATGTGGAACGAGTTATAATGCATGATGTCTATGAACATATCGAATGGAAAATCTCGCATGACTTGATTCAACTTGTGAAATAGCCAGTGAATATGAATACAAACATATCAAAGTGAATGATGAAACCTTGTATGTATTTATTTCACAATCAGGCGAAACTGCTGATAGCATTGAAGTATTGAAAATGATCAAACAACAAGGCGGACATACCTTTGGAATCGTAAATGTCGTAGGTTCGACTATTTCTCGTCTCACTGATTATGGTCTATTTACCAGAGCTGGAGCAGAAATCTGAGTAGCATCTACCAAAGCATTCACGGCACAAATCACGTCAATATTATTGCTCGCATTATATCTCGGACAAAAAAGAGGACTCAGTAAAGCAAAATATGATAAGGTTATGATAGAGCTCAGCAAGGTTCCCGTGATGATAGAAGATGTCTTAGCCGATACGTCCAACATCAGAAAAATCGCTGAACACATTTCAGCATATAAAAATTTTTTCTTCCTCGGAAGACATTATCAACTTCCTATCGCGAGAGAAAGTAGTTTGAAATTGAAAGAAATTACCTATCTCCACTCTGAGAGTTATCCTAGTTGAGAATTGAAACATGGACCATTAGCATTGATCGAAGCATCTATCCCTAGTGTACTCTTTGCGCCGAATGATTTGATGTTTGAAAAAAATATTTCGTCTATACAAGAGATCAAAGCAAGAGATGGAAAAGTGATTACTATTTCTGACAAAGATATCCACAATGCAGATCGGAATATCCAAGTACCATCAACGATCGATGAGATTTATCCGTTTGTGACTGCTATCGTAGGACAACTCCTCGCTTACCACGTCGCAGACATTCTTGGTAAAGACATTGATAAACCGAGAAATTTAGCTAAGAGTGTCACCGTAAAGTAGAACGATGGATTTATGGAACGATTGAACGATGGACGTATAATTTATATCTATTACAAAGCAAAATGGATAAAAGTTATCAGAAATTAGATGTACGAAAAAGAGCGATGGATTTTGTAGATTCTATATATGAAATTACTAAATCTTTTCCGAAAAATGAATATTCTCTTATAGATCAAACAAAAAGAGCAGCTTCTTCTATTGCCGCCAATATAGCAGAATGAGATCAAAGAAATACTAACAAAGAAAATATTAATTTTCTTTATATAGCAAAATGATCTGCAGCAGAAGTACAGACACACTTACTTATTGCATATAGAC
>Ga0194063_10000825_pt1 | contig 21505 bp, 12 predicted proteins | sample SepL3720m_MetaG_FD_155459 | JGI IMG/M metagenome (GOLD analysis project Ga0194063, IMG submission 155459) | Anoxic zone freshwater microbial communities from boreal shield lake in IISD Experimental Lakes Area, Ontario, Canada - Sep2016-L373-20m | ecosystem: Environmental > Aquatic > Freshwater...
GATCTCCACGCCGCCCCCGTGCTCGTTTTTGCCGGAGCCAGCGCGCTTCCGATGGCCGGACTTCTGAAAGCGCTCTCGGGGGAGAAGGGTTTCTCCGGTGCCGTTCTCGCCGATCCGCTGACCGAGTGGGCGCGCGACGGGAAGCTTGATTTTTCGCTCGACGACGCCTTGGCGGAACTTGGTGCCGTCTCGAAATGGGCGGCCGGAAAAGGGATCCGCACGGCGGGCATCCAGGCCAACCTCTGGGCGGATGCCGGCGGCACGGCCGTCGAGGAGCTCGCTTTCGGGCTCGCAACCGGCGCGGCATATTTCCGCGCCCTTGCGGCGGCAGGTGTTCCGGAGGATGAGATTGCCCCGCGTTTTGTCATGGCGCTCTCCCTCGGATCCAACCTCTTCATGCAGATCGCGAAGATCCGCGCGGCCCGGCTGCTCTGGGCCCGGATTGTCGGGGCCTTCGGCGTCAAGCCCGCCCCGCTCTTCATCCACGGGCGCTGCAGCATTTTCAATAAGTCCGTGCTCGACCCACACACGAACATGCTCCGCGCCACGGCCGAAGGCTTCGCGGGCGTCATCGGCGGGGTGGACAGCATGCACGTCGCGGCCTTCGACGAGACGGTGCGCACGCCGGACGAGTTTTCCTCGCGCATCGCCCGCAATGTCCATGTGATTCTGGCCGAAGAATGCGGGTTCGCCGAGGTCGCCGACGCGGCCGGCGGCTCGTGGTATGTGGAATCCCTCACGATCGAGCTCGCGAAAAAAGCCTGGGACTTGTTTCAGGAGGTCGAGAAGCACGGCGGCATGGCGGTCGCGCTGCGCGAGGGGTTCCCACAATCCGCCGTCGCGCTCAGCGCGAAGGCCCGCCTCGACGCGGTCTCGAAGCGCCGCGAGTCGGTCCTCGGAGTCAACCTGTTCCCGAATCTTTCCGAAACCCCGCTCGCGCCGAACCCGGACGATTCGCAAAAAAAATTCGCCGCGCGCTCGAAGCGGATCGCATCCGTCCGCAAGGGAGGGGTGAGTCTTGCGTCGGCCTCCGTTGGTGACGTCGCCAAAGCCTTTCAAGCCGGCGCCACGATCGGCGAGGTCAGCAAAGCCCTGCCGCGCAAGGGAGCCAACATGCCAGCGATCACCCGCGTGCCCGTCATCCGCGCCGCCGAAGGCTACGAGCGGCTCCGCGCCGCCTCCGGCAAGAATCCGCCCCGGGTCTGGCTCGCGAAATTCGGTCCCCCCAAACAATCGAAAGCCCGCGCCGATTTCGCATCCGGGTTCTTTTCCCCGGGCGGCTGCGACGTCCGCCAGCAGGCCGCCGGCGCGAAGTCCGTGGAGGAAGCGCTTGAACAGGCTGCCGCCTCAAATGCCCGGGTCGTTGTCGTCTGCTCGACGGACGATACGTATCCGGAAATCATCCCCGCATTTGTCCCGGCGCTGAAAGCGAAAATGCCGGGCGTCAAAGTCTTCCTGGCCGGATTCCCGGCGGACCAGATCGAAGCGCACAAGGCCGCGGGCGTGGACGACTTCATCCACATCAAATCCGATTGCCTCGCCTTCCTCACTCATCTGAATAAAGAACTCGCCAAATGACCTCCGCCGCGCAACTCCGGGGAGCATACGCGACCCGCGTGTGGAAACCGGCGACCCGCCGGTTGGTCTTCCAGAACGTCCCAGCCCAATTTTTTTCGACACCATGAAATGCCCTGACTTCACACAAATCGCCTTCAGTCCGGAACCCGCCGCCACCGAGGCTGCATGGCAGCATGCCTTCCAAACCGAGACCGGCAAATCTCCCGCTGACTCGGCATGGCTGACCAACGAGACCATCGCGGTGAAGCCGGCCTACGGTCCCGCGGATCTGGCGGACTGCAAACATCTCGGCTACACGGCGGGCGTCGCACCTTTCCTGCGCGGGCCCTACGCCACGATGTATGTCCAGCGCCCGTGGACGATCCGGCAATACGCCGGGTTTTCGACGGCGGAGGAATCGAACGCATTTTACAAGCGCAACCTCGCTGCCGGCCAGGCGGGGCTCTCGGTGGCCTTCGACCTTGCGACCCACCGCGGCTACGATTCCGACCATCCCCGGGTTGTCGGCGATGTCGGCAAGGCGGGCGTCGCGATCGATTCGATCCTCGACATGAAGATTCTCTTTGGCGGGATCCCGCTCGACCGGATCAGCGTCTCGATGACGATGAACGGTGCCGTCCTTCCGGTCCTCGCGTTCTACATCGTCACCGCGCTCGAGCAGGGCCTCACGCTCGACCAACTCGCCGGAACAATCCAGAACGACGTCCTCAAGGAGTTCATGGTGCGGAACACCTATATCTACCCGCCGGAACCCTCGATGCGGATCATCGCCGACATCTTCGAGTTCACGTCGCAGAAAATGCCGAAGTGGAACTCGATATCGATCTCCGGCTACCACATGCAGGAAGCCGGTGCCACCGCCGACCTCGAAATGGCCTACACGCTCGCGGACGGGCTGGAGTATCTCCGCACCGGCACGGCCGCCGGGCTCGACATCGACGCGTTCGCGCCGCGCCTCTCGTTTTTCTGGGCGCAGGGAAAAAACCTTTTCATGGAGGTCGCGAAGATGCGCGCCGCGCGCGTCCTCTGGGCGAAGATCGTGAAAGGGTTCAACCCGAAAAACCCGAAGTCCATGGCCCTGCGCACGCACTCGCAGACGAGCGGATGGTCGCTCACCGAGCAGGACCCGTTCAACAACATCGCCCGCACGTGCATCGAGGCGATGGCGGCCGCGATGGGCCACACCCAGAGCCTCCACACGAACTCGCTGGACGAGGCGATCGCCCTCCCGACCGACTTCTCGGCCCGCATCGCCCGCAACACCCAGCTCTTCCTCCAAAACGAAACCGGCATCTGCTCGGTCGTGGATCCGTGGGGCGGCAGCTACTACGTCGAGGCCCTCACCCGCGATCTCCTCGAAAAAGGCTGGGCCCACATCCAGGAGGTCGAAGCCCTCGGCGGCATGTCGAAGGCGATCGAAACCGGCCTGCCAAAAATGCGCATCGAGGAAGCCGCCGCCCGCCGGCAGGCAAAAATCGACTCGGGCACCGAGACGATCGTCGGCGTCAATAAATACCGCCTCGAAAAAGAAGACCCTCTCGATATCCTCACCGTGGACAATACCGCCGTCCGCATCTCCCAGATCGAGCGCCTCAAAAAACTCCGCGCCGAGCGCGACGATGCCGCCGTCCGCCGCTGCCTTGACGCGATCACCGCCGCCACCGCGGACAAGAAGAACGGGAACCTCCTCGCCCTCGCGATCGAGGCCGCCCAGGCCCGCGCCACTCTCGGAGAAATCAGCGACGCCGTCGAAAAAGTCGCCGGCCGCTACCAGGCGGTCATCCGCTCGATCAGCGGAGTCTACGCCTCATCCTACGGACATATGGACGACATCAAAGCAGTTCGCACGCTCGCCGACGCCTTCGAAAAACGCGAGGGCCGCCGACCGCGCATCCTCATCGCAAAAATGGGCCAGGACGGACACGACCGTGGTGCCAAGGTCGTGGCCACCGGCTACGCCGACCTCGGGTTCGACGTGGATATCGGCCCGCTCTTCCAGACCCCGGAGGAAACCGCCAAGCAGGCGGTCGAAAACGATGTCCACATCGTCGCCATGTCCAGCCTCGCCGCCGGACACAAAACCCTCCTCCCCGCTCTCATGGCCGAACTCAAGCGCCTCGGACGCCCGGACATCCTCGTCGTCGCCGGCGGGGTCATCCCCGCCCAGGATTACGACTTCCTCCGCCAGGCCGGCGCCGTCGCGATCTTCGGCCCGGGAACAAAAATCCCCCAGTCCGCCAAAGAACTCATCGAAATCCTCAACGCCCGCACAACGTAGAAGGTTTCACGCGGAGACGCGGAGGCGCAGAGAGGATGTGTGGGAAAATCTCCCGCTGAGCCGCGAGGGGAGGGCGAGCACATGCGACCGACGCGTATCGTGGTTTCGAAAATGAGAGATGGTTTTTCTCGCTCGAAGTTCAGACATCCTGACCTCTCCCGGAGAAAATGAAAGGGAGAGGAAAACGGATGACCCCAACCCGCGATGGTAGGGACGCCTCGCCAAAACCAGCGCGACAGCGCTTCGTGAATGGGTCCAGTCGAGCGTTTGGTGCAGGGAGCACAACCGTAGCGAAGCGGAGAGGGCGTCCGTCGAGAGAAGTCGGACGGCTCGGCGATCCGTCCCTACCAATAATCATCTCACCAGCTTTCCCCACACGTCAGGATGTCTGAAGTTTTGAAAATCAGCAGATGCGTAAAAAAAGCGGTAAAACTTGAGGTGGGGAGCAGGATGCGGTTTAAGATACGTCATAAACTGCCGCAAAAATCATCTCGATATCTTTGCGCTGTGCGTTACTGCCATCCGTGCAAACCTGCTGATCAGGCGCGCAAGCCGCCAGGACAAGGAATTTCACTTTCAGAACTGGTTCTTGAACCTAAAGTCCGGTCGGGTGGTCAAGGAACTGCCAGGGGAGGGCGAACCGTTCGGCGAGATCTGCGGCGAGCGCCTTCACCCCGAAGGTCTCGGTCGCGTAATGCCCGGCGTAGAAGAGGTTGACTCCCAGCTCCTCCGCCGCGGTGAACGACCAGTGCGGTCCCTCGCCGGTGATCAGCGTGTCCACCCCCTCGGCCGCGGCCCGTGCGATGTCCCCACCGGCACCGCCCGTGACGACGCCGATTTTTCTGGCGACGACCGGCCCGCCCGGTGCCAGGTGGACGCGGCCGCCCACGGCAATCTCCAGAAGATTCCGCAGAACCTCGCGGTTGATTTCCGCCGCGAATTTCCATCCGATCGACCGGCCGTTTTCGGAAAAAAAGGGTTCACCTTCCGCGAGTTTCAGATGGCCGGCCAGCAGGGCGTTGTTGCCGAGGCGCGGGTGGGCGTCGAGCGGAAGGTGCGCGCTGTAAATGGCCATGTCCGCTTCGATCGCGAGGCGAGTCTTGCGGTAGGCCGCGCCCGTCAGGGGGGCCAGTCCGCCCCAGTAAAGCCCGTGATGCACCACCAGCAGATCCACTCCGGCCGCCGCCGCATCCTGGATCACCGCCTCGCAGGCGTCCACCGCGGCGCCGATCCGGGAAATGCCGCCCGAGTTCTCGACCTGCAGGCCGTTCAGCGCGTTCGGATAATCGGCAAACCCGGGGATCCCCAGCAGCTCGTTCAAATATTCGACCGCCTCGTTCAAATGCATGACGGCATTGGATCCGATCCCCGCGCGGATTTGAAGGCATTCTTTCCGGGGGCTGCGGCGATTTTTTCGTTCTTCCTCCGCGCGGGCGGGCGCTGTAGAGTCCGCCGCCTATGCTTAGAGCCGGAATCGTCGGACTCCCGAATGTTGGGAAGTCCACTCTCTTCAACGCCCTCACCCGCACGCGCAAGGCGCAGGCGGCGAACTTCCCATTTTGCACGATCGAGCCGAATGTCGGGATCGTCAGCGTGCCGGACGAGCGGCTGGAAAAACTCGCCGCGATTTCCAAGTCGGAAAAGATCCTTCCGGCGGCGATCGAGTTTGTGGATATCGCGGGGCTCGTGGCGGGCGCGAGCGAGGGCGAAGGGCTCGGGAACCAGTTCCTGAGCCACATCCGCGAGGTGGATGCGATCATCCAGGTCGTGCGCTGCTTTGAGAGCGACGACATCCACCACGTCACCGGTTCGGTGGATCCGATCCGGGACATCGAGGTCGTCAACACCGAGCTGATCCTCGCAGACATGGCCTCGGTGAAAAAACGTGCCGAGCGCTCGCAGAAAGGCGCGCGGAGCGGAGACAAGGAGGCGAAGGCCGAGCTGGCGCTGACAGAAAAGCTGCTCCCGCACCTCGATGGCGGACGGCCCGCGCTCACGCTCGATCTCAACCCGGAGGAGAAGGCGCTCCTGAAGGGGTTCTTTCTTCTCTCTTCGAAGCCCACGCTTTTTGCATGCAACGTCGGCGAGAACGACCTCGGTTCGCTCGAGGGCGGATCCCCGGCCTCGCAACATGTGCGGGCCGTCCGCGAATACGCGGCCGCCCACCTCGGCAGCGAGGCGGTCGTCATCAGCGCGCAGATCGAAAGCGAGCTGGCCGACCTCCCGCCGGAGGAGGCGAAGGAATTCCTTTCCGGCCTCGGCGTCGAGGACAGCGGGGTGAGCCTCCTCATCCGTGCCGCCTACCACCTGCTCGGACTGCGCACCTACCTGACCACCGGACCAAAGGAAACCCGCGCGTGGACGATCCACGCGGGCGACAAGGCACCGGCTGCCGCAGGCGTCATCCACAGCGATTTCGAACGCGGGTTCATCGCCGCGCAGACGATCGCGTTCAGCGATCTCGTCGCCTTCGGCTCCGAGGCCAAAGCCCGCGAAGCCGGAAAACTCCGCCTCGAAGGCAAGGAATACGTCGTCCAGGACGGCGACGTCGTCGAATTCCGGTTCAACGTCTGACGCGCCCAGTGAAAACACCTGTCTTCGATAGTTGTCGACGTGGTCATGTTCGCTATGACATGGTTTATTTTGATCGCACTTGCATGAAAAATGCGCGAGGCAGCCCCGATCATTTTTCACATGGCAAATGTTTACGACATCTGAAAAGAGATTTCCTATTGACAGTTGCAAAAGTTCTGAGATTATTTTTAGGCAAAGTCAGCGGCATATTTTGTGTCAGGTAGCCGGAAGAATGATTGAACTAAAGTGATAGAACTTTGGATAGCACTCAACGTTTTTCTCACCACATCTCCCATTGCCCTTTTTGTATTGATACTCATTTTGCCAATCCTGCGTTTGGCTTGATTCCATACTTGCTCGTCAGGGCTGAGTTCTGGGCTGTAGGGTGGCAACAGAATTAGCCTTATTCCCAGGTTGGCCCCTTCGCCCTTGAGGAACTCCTTCTCGGCTTTACTCTTGTGATACGAGCCTCCATCCACAATGACCAGCGTATGCTTGCCTGCTGACTTGCGCAGATTCTTCAAGAAATTAATGAAGCGATGGCTTTCCATCCTTGCCTCGAAGCACTCGAAATACATCTGACCTTGTGCGCTGACGGCAGAAATCATGTTGATTCCAAAGCGGTCGCCGCTGTCAGTTATCACCGGAGTCTCTCCAATGGGTGCCCAAGTTACGCCACTGTGGCCGTCGGCTCGCACCCGGCTTTCGTCGGCAAAAAATATCATCGCCCCATTCTCCTTTGCCCATTCAACAGCCTTGGGGTAGCGCTGCTTCAAGTCGTATCTAACCTTCGTCGGGTTTTGCCTATAAGAGCGATACAATGGCACCTGCGGACTCAGCCCCACCTTTTTTAACAGGCGACTGATGGTGCTTTTGTCCAGTTCAATACCTTTGTGATCGATCAGCAGCAATCTAACGATGCCAAGCGTCCAAAGCGCGAACTCTAAATAGAATTGCTGAGGACTCCCGCCAGTGATCGAATTGTAAAGCCACTGCAGCGTTACAGGATCCAGTTTAGAGGGGCGACCGCTACGCACGTCGTCGCGCAGGCCAGCCATGCCCTTGGCATCCACCCAAGTCAGCCAGCGGAACACATTGCTTGGTGCTACTCCATGAACTCTAGCCACGACAGCCACAGTTTCTCCACGGTGCACAGCCTCAACCACAGCCTTGCGCCTCTCAAAACGAGCAATGGCTTCTGGCGTTGCGGCTCTGCGTTCCTGCTTTTTAGCTTTGAGCGCTTTCTTGATCGCCTTTTTACGAGCAGACGCCCGAGTTTTTCTTGATGATGGTTTTGCTGCTCTAGTAACGCTCATTCATGATGAATACACTGTCTCAGAACTTTTGCAACTGTCAATACCAATGATCGGCTCACCAGCTTTCCCCACACGTCAGGATGTCTGAATCTGATTACTCACACGAAGGACAGCACTGGGGGAAGAGCGAAAAGGGCCGGGGCGCATCTCCAAAACTGCAGTTGTAGCGCCGGTCTGTGACCGACGCCGTTATTCCCCCTGCGGACATTGACTGATCGAGATGGCGACGGTCACAGACCGCCGCTACAACGCGCAGCCGCCTTGCCATCAGAGATGCGCCCAAATGGCAGATGGAATCGGGACAGAAATAGGCGGCTTGATTTTTGTTTTTCCTCTGTGATTTTCATGAACTCCGTGTTTCAAAAATGTTTATTGTTTTTTAAACGCGTTTTTGATCCGAGCCAAGCTCACGCCCAGCGTGGCGCGGGCGATCGCGTCGAGATTCTTTTCGCTGCCTTGGAGGTGAATCGTGCGGTGGACGTGGGTGGCCGTTGCGCCGGGCTTGAGCGCGAGGGCCGGGGAGGAGCTTTCCATTTCAAAGAATTTCCCCATGCGCTCGCCGCCCGGCTGTTGCGGGCCATCGTTATAGCTGTTCAAAACATCTCCGGCAAAGGGATGCGTCTGCAGCTTCCACATCGAATTGACATAATCCTCCGCGTGTGACGAATAGGTGAACTCGACGAGGGTCAGGGTGCGGGTGGTGGAATCATAGCTGCCCAAAAGCGGTTTGACCCGGCGGGGGGAGAGGCCGATCTTGCTGCGATAATTGGCATCGGCGCGGAAGAACAGGACGTTGTCTTTGACCACAAGCCGATCCGAAGGGACTTTGCCAAAGTAGGTGTCGTTGACAATCGGGCCGCGTTCGGACTCCGGGCCTTTCTCAAATGGAACGACGATGACGGCATTCGGAGAGGCGTTGAACATGCCGAGGATCCAGATCGAAAGGAGGCCGGTTTCCTTTGCCCACGCCTGCTTGCCCGTATTTTTGATGGTGTTCACCGACTCGAATGCGACCGATTGGATTTCCGGCGGCCGCTTGATCCCGTGTTTCGAGAGGGTGGAATCGGGATTCACCAAGCGGATCTTGCGTGTGACTTCCAGGTTGAACCGGGTGCCGGAGTAGTTCGAGAGGGTGATCGTCCGTTTGCAAACCACGCTGCCGGCCGTTTTGCCGGCGACTTGGAATGGCTCGGTGTCGAGCGAAGCGGGGGTGAACCAATGCTTCAGATCAAACGGCACGCCCTTGGCAAAGAAAATCGAAAACTGTCCGCCTTCCGGCCCGAGCCAGAACCGATCCTCGCCGCCAAACGCATTCATGTGCGGCTGGATTTTTCCCGATGCGATGAGCGCGCGGTTCACCCAGCCGAAGCTGGTTCCGTTTGCTCCGCCGGCAGTGCTGGTCATCACCCGGCCCTGCCAGGTCGGAGCCACTGCAACTTGGGCGTTGCCGGATTTGTCCGTCAACACGACCACCTCGGCGTGTTTGCGGAGGAACTCCAGATCTCCGCCAAACTTGTCGGCGGCCTTGAGGGTTCCCGGAAGTGCGGCGGCAAGCGCCGTCATTGCGACGAGAGTGTGGTGGGATCGCACAAGCGGTGTTTTCATGATTCTGGGATTTGTTAAAGTGATATTTTCGACAATTGTCCAGCGTTCAGAAATAAATTACAGCCCCTTGATTCGTTCGGCCACCGGGGCGAGCGGGGGCAGGACGCCGCCCGGGGCATCCAGATAGAAATAGGCGGTTGCCGACCAATCATCCTGCCGCCGGAAGTTGCACCAGCCGTCCGGGGCCGAGGGCGATTGCAGATCGATCGGCTGGTCCAAATCCAAGAGAAGAATCGGATCGGCCAGCGAGCGGGTGATCGGAGAGTTTGCGTTTGATCATAGCGACATGCATTGCAGCATTAGCCGTGCCATATTACTAATGCTTAGCATTTTATAATGGCTGTTTTAGCATATGAATTTTTCCGCTTTTATGATGCGGGGAGTAGACATCCCCGCCTTCAGCTCCACGGGGAATGAAAAAAATCGGGCGGGAGAGAGCCTGTCCCTCGAGGAAAACACAGGGGAAACGGGCGTCTCCGCAGCGACGGAAGAATATCCAACAAGGATTTTCCAACGCCAAGGCCGGAATCGCGAACGCCGCCCCTTCTGCCGTTGGGAGCGCGCCCATCTTGGGTGCTTTTTCCGGCATCCTGCCGGAAAATTGATCCGGAGGGAAAATTGGCCCGGCAAGATGCCGGGCCATGCACGCAGGATGCGTGCGCTCCGGGGGGCTTCGTCGGGCGCCTTTTTTCTGCGGGTGCGATTTTTCTTTGTTTACTTCGCGGCGCTGATGATTTAGAAGCAGCAGCATATATGCGTTTCTCCCGTTTCTCCCGTTTCTCGCTTGCGCTCGTTGCTGCCGGGTTGCTGGGCTTTCCCCTGTCGGCCCGATCGCAGCAGGTGCCGTTGAACAGCGAGATCGTGATTAAAAAGATCGTGCCGACATTCGTGGAATCGCCGAAGATCGCATCGGTCGGCGATTCGAAACCCACCCCGGGTCCGCAACCGAAGTGGCTCGAGATCGAAGTCACGTTTGACCGGAAAGCAAAAGTCCCGAAGTTTGCCGGCGAGCTGACCTTTCAGTATTATATTCTCCTGACAAATGACAGCGGGCTCAGCGACAACGGCATTTCAAACAAAAAGCCGACCCTTCTCACCGGCGCGGTGACCCATGTGAACACGCCAGAGGAAAACGGGCTCCACGCGGTCGCCTTCGTGAGCCCGCGGACGCTCGCAAAACTTTTTGATGGTAAAGTTCCGGTGAGCGTGCCGCTGGCCCTGATCGACTGCGGCGTGACGGTTTCCGGCAAAGAGGGGATTCTGGCGATTTCCAGCTTCAAGACCAAGGACATCAAAGGAGACAAGGGCTGGTGGGACAACCCGGCCGCCTACTCGTCCGTCCCCGACCTTGTTCTCAACAAAGACCAGACCCCGTTCGCGCCGTTGGCGTGGGATTATTTTGAACCCGTGAAGTCAAAAACCGGCAACTGACCCATCGGGATTCTCAATGGCCAAACCGATTCGAATCTTTGCCCTTGATCTCGGGATGCAGACGGTGAGTCTGGCCGAGTTCCACAAGCTTCCCGGCGGCGGGCTGAGCCTGCATGCGTTCCGCGAGAGCGGGCTGATCGCGGATCCCTCGGCCGACGCCACGCGGCCGGCGCAGATCAAGCAGGCGGTGCGGGAGCTGCGGGAGGAGCTTCATATCCGGGCCAGGGAGCCGGTGAATTTCTCGCTTCCCGCGCAGTCAGTTTTCTCGCGATTCGTGAAGCTTCCGGGCACGACGCCGGAGGATGTCAGCGCGATCATCGCGTTCGAGGCCCAGCAGAACGTGCCCTTCCCGATTGACGAAGTGGTCTGGGACTACCAGATCATGGGGGCTTCGCGCGATGGCGCATGGGATGTTGTCCTCGTGGCGATGAAATCCGACCAGCTCACCGAGATGGCAGGCTCTGTGGCGGCGGGCGGGTTCACGCCGGCGGTCATTGATGTGGCGCCGATGGCGGTCTTCAACGCGTTTCGCTACAACTACCCCGAGGCGACCGGCTGCTCGCTTCTCATTGATATCGGCGCGCGGACGACGAACCTGATTTTCGCCGAGGGCGGGCGCGCGTTCAGCCGGAGCATCCCGGTCGGGGGCAGCACGATCAGCGCGTCGGTGGCCAAGGAATTCAAGCAGGACATCACGGTGGCCGAGCAGCTGAAGATCCAGAAGGGATGTGTGAGCTTGGGCGGGGCGTATGCCGAGCCGACCGACCAGACCGAAGCGCGGATCGCGAAGGTCGTCCGGAACACGATGACCCGCCTCCATTCCGAGATCGCCCGCTCGATCAGCTTTTACCGGACGAGCCAGGGGGGCAGCCAGCCGGTGCGGGTGTTCCTCTGCGGCGGATCCGTCAGCCTTCCGTACATGGTGGAATTTTTCAGCGAAAAACTCCAGACTCCGATCGAGTTTTTCAATCCGCTGAAAAACGTGACGGTCACGAATCCCGCCGCCGCGGAAGCTCTCGCGATGAAGGCCCAGACCGTCGGGGAGCTTGTCGGGGTCGCCCTCCGCGCGATCGGCAACTGTCCGGTCGAGATCAATCTCCGCCCGCAGTCGGTTGTCAAGGATCAGGCGCTCGCCCGCAGGAAGCCGTTCCTAGTTGCAGCCGCGGCCTGCTTCCTCCTGACGCTTGCCGCCTGGTGGATGTATTTCGACCGTGCCGCCGGGATCACCGACGAGGTTCTGGCCGGCGTCAACAGCGATGTTGCGCGGCTGGGGGAGCTGGCCGGGAAGATGGACAAGCTCGCCGCCGAGCAGAAGAAGCTCGAGGCCATGGCGGTTCCGCTTCTGATGGCCGCCACCGACCGCGCCGCATGGGCCGGGATTTTCGAGGAGCTCGGCACCCGGCTTCCCACCCGTTACATCTGGATCACCGAGCTGCAGCCGCGGATGGGAGGCAAGGGGGGCGACAAGGCCGGAGCCCCCGCCGCGAGGCCCGGACAGCAGCCCGCCGAACCGGCCTCCATCATCGCCATGGAGATCAAGGGGCTCTACCTCGACAATCCGCCGAACGACAAGGAGGCGCGAATCATTGACGAGTTTGTCGAGAACCTCAAGGCGTCGCCGGTTTTTGCCATTCCGGATGAAAAGGAAAAGGTCATCACCCAGAGGACCACTCCCACCGGGGAAAGCTGGGCGTATGGCTACACGCTCGTCCTCCCGCTGCGCAAGCCCATCCTGCTCCCATGAACTGGTTCACGAAAAACTCTTTTCTCGCGGGCCTCGCCGCCGCCACGCTCGTCGGCGCGGGGGCGCTCGGGTATTTGATTTCGCAGGCGGCCCTGACCTACTCCGCCTCGTCGGAGGCCTACTCGGCCGCCGTGGCCAAGCTGCACGGCCTTCAAAACAAAGTTCCGTTCCCCAGCGAGGAGAACTGCAAGGCGATCAAGACCGGGCTCGATGATTACTCGGCGCGGATCGAGGCTCTGCAGTCCCAACTCGACAAAATGGAGGTGCCGCTCGACGAGAAGATCACGCCCCAGCAGTTTCAGGACGGGCTGCGCACGGCGGTGAACGACATCCGTGCCAAGGCCGAAGCCGAAAACGTCAAGCTCCCCGAAAAATTTTATTTCGGGTTCGATCAATACCAGACGCAGGTTCCGACCGAGCAGGCGTCGCCCGCGCTTTTCCGCCAGTTCCGGGTCATCCAATCCCTTGTCACACGTCTCGTGGAGTTCAAGGTCGCCTCGGTGGATTCGATCATCCGCCCGCCCCTGCCGGAGGAGGGGCCCGCGCCGAAGAAGGGGGATGAGCCGGTCGTGAAGCGGTTTGCGTTCGATATTTCCTTCACGGCCGACCAGGGGAAATTCCGCGCCGCGTTCAACTCGCTTCTCGGATTCGACCCGTTCCTGATCGTCCGCTCGCTCGAAATCAAAAACACCAATCCCCAGGCACCCTCGAAGGCGTCGGGCGAGGCGGCCACGAAGCCCGTAAATTTCCCTGCCGCCATCGCGGGCGACAAGCCCGATGAAAAAAAATCCTTGGTGGTCATCCTCGGGCGCGAAAATGTGAAGGCGACCCTGCGGCTGGAGATGCTGGATTTCGCGGCCCCCGCCGCGCAAAAAAAATAAGAGACATGGACTGGATCAAGACCCACTTCGAACGCGCGCTTCTCGGGCTCTCAGCCTTGGTGCTGGTTGCGTGTGCCGGCTGGCTCGCGTTTCAGGCGATCTCGTTTCCCGATACTTTCTCCGGTCGCAACAGCTCGAAAAAGCCCGACAACAAGATCTCCCCGCCGGATAGCAAGGCGGTGGGTTCCGCGTCTGCTCTCGCGGCCGCTCCAGGCGCATGGAGCCCGCACGAAGGCTCGCTTCTGGTCTCCAGGCCGTATGTCGTCAAGGAGGGAAAGCTCTTCGATCCGGTGGAGGGCGGCGAGGATCTCCACCCGCCGATCAAGAACGCCTGGCTGATGAAATACAACCTCGATTATTCCGCCCCGGATATCAAGGATCAGGATCCCGACAACGACCGCTTCAGCAATCTCGACGAATTCCTCGCCGGAACCGACCCGACGAACCCGAGCTCGGTGCCCCCCTTTTATACGAAGCTCCGCCTGACCAAGTTCGACCCCGTCGCGTTCCGGCTCAAGTTCAGCGGAGATTCGGGCGACGGCGAGACGTTCATCATCAACGCGAGCGATGCGAAGTCGCGCACCCAGTTCCTCAAGCTCGGCGACGTGATCGCTGGAACCCCCTACAAGGTTCTCGGTTACGAGAAAAAATCCGAAAACCGGAATGACATGGAGGTTGACGTCTCGGTGCTCACGGTCGAAAACTCCGAGACCGGACAGAAGATCCCGCTCGTTTTCAACAAGGAGGCCAACGACCCGACTTCCTTCGGGGAATTCCTCTACCTCTACGACAATTCGAAGATCCGGGTGAAGAAGGAAGACGAGTTCACGCTCACGCCGGAGACGGCCCGCAAATACAAACTTATTGACATTTCCGCTCAAGAAGCGACGATACAGGATCTTTCAACCGGACAAAAGATCCGCATCAACAAGGCCGACTGACCAACGGCTTTTCCTTCCATGCTGCCAGAACCACTCATGAAATTGACTCTGCCTCCCTGTGGCACGGGCTTCCAGCCCATGCTGACAGAACTTCGTCGGGCCGCCAAAGGAGCGTGGGCGTCCCGCCCGCTTCTTCCTCAAGCGGGCAAGATGCCCGCGCTCCTGTTTGCGCTCGTTGCTCTCTTCTCCCCGTCCTCCCACGCCCAATACCCGGGCGTCCAAGGCACGGTGGCCGGACAGATCCAGCGCTCGACCCAGACGGCCGACTACGCGAAGACGGTTGTCGCGAAAGGGCGAAAGGCGCTCGAAGCGCGGGATTTCGAGAGCGCGTTCGCGTATTACAAGAGCGCGGTGGACATGCTGCCCGGCGGGGGTTCCGCGAGCATGGCGCTCCGGCAGGAGGCACTCGACGGGTTTTCCGAGGCGGCGGTTCAGCTGGCCCGCCAGAGGATTTCCGAGGGGCGTTTTGAGGATGCCAAGACGACGGTCGCCGTCGTTTTGGAGGATCGCTACAACCCGTCCTATAAGCCGGCGGTCGCGCTCAGCAAGGAGCTGAAAAGCAAGACGTCCTTTTACAGCCAGACGATGACGCCCAACTTCGTGGCAAACGTCGAGGAGGTGAAGCAGCTCCTCCAGGAGGCCCAGGGGTTCTACGCCTCCGGCCGCTACGATCTTGCGTTCAAGCGCTACGAACAGGTCTTGAACGTGGACAAATTCAACATTGCCGCCCGCCGCGGGCAGGAACAGGTCAATCTCGCCCGCCAAAAATACGCCGACACCTCCTACAGCGAGGCTCGCGGCGACATGATGCGGCAGGTCAACAAGGCGTGGGAGCTGCCGGTCAAGAAATTCGAGGTCACGGGATCCCAGATCATCGAGCAGCCGCAGATTGATACCCGCGGCACGGCCTCGATCAACCGCAAGCTCGACGACATCATCCTCCCGTCGATCAATTTCAGCGAAACCACCATCCGCGAAGCCCTCGACGAGCTCAAGCGCCGCGCCGCCTCGGCCGACAAGGACGAGCCGGATACCACCCGCAAGGGGGTGAACATCGTGCTCAAGCTTTCCCCCGAGCAGGAAGCCGCCATCCTTCCCTTCACCCTCACGCTTTCGGATATCCCGCTTCGGGCGGCGATTGATTACGTCGCTCGCGCCGCAAATCTCAAGCTCAAGGTCGAGCCCTACTCGGTCGTCGTGGTTCCGCAGTCGGAGCCGACGGACATCCTCATCACGAAGGAATACAAAGTCCCGCCGAGCTTCATCTCGTCGCTCCCGGCCAACGCCACACCGCCGGTGGCGGGCGTGGCCGCAGGATCCCAGTCGTCGGTGACCGCCCGATCAGGGGCTAAAGATTTTCTGGAAACCCAGGGGGTCACGTTTTCGGAGGGTGCCAGCGCGAACTTCATCGCCTCGACCAGTCGGCTCATCGTCAAAAACACCCAGTCGAACCTCGATCTCGTGGATACCCTCGTGGAGAACTCGCTCACCGCCCCGGCCAGCCAGGTCGAAATTGAATCAAAATTTCTCGAGATCACCCAGAACAACCTCAAGGAACTCGGCTTCGACTGGCTCCTCGGCCAGTTCGCCCTCCCGTTCGGGACGGGCACTTACGCGGGCGGTGGAACGACGACGGGCGGCACCTCCCTTTCCTCCAACGCCTATCCCATGTTGAGTTCGGACGGCACCACCCCCATCGGGGCGACTTCAACAACCCAAGGAGCGGTTACCGCTGGAAACCGCTCGGGAACCCGTGCGATCAGCGTCAATGCGCTGGACAGTCTTCTCTTTGCCAGCCCTGCAGGCCCCGCACCGGCCATCATGGCCCTGGCCGGAGTCTTCACAAACCCGCAGTTCCAAGTCGTCCTCCGCGCCCTCAACCAGGCAAAGGGCGTTGACCTCGTCAGCGCACCGAAGGTCACCACCAAAAGCGGCCAGCGCGCGAATATAGAAATCGTTCGTGAGTTCCGCTACCCGTCGGAATATGACCTCCCTCAGGTGAGTGGCAGCAGTGGATCGAGCCAATTTACTCCCGTCGCCCCGACCACTCCGACGGCGTTCGAAATGAAGCCCACGGGCGTCACGCTGGAAGTGGAACCCACCGTCGGGCCGGATGGCTACACGATTGACCTCGTGCTCGCCCCGCGGATCGTTGAGTTCGACGGATTCATCAACTATGGCAGCGCGATCAATGCCAATGTGCAGTATTATTTAGGCGGGTTCCTTTTAGGTGAGAATGTCATCCAGGTGACCCCCAACGTGATCAACAAGCCGGTTTTTTCGACCCGCGAAGTGACGACGCAGGTGTCGGTTCGCGACGGTTCGACCGTGGTGATGGGCGGGCTGATGCGCGAGGATGTGCAGAAGGTCGAGGACAAGGTGCCGATCATCGGGGACATCCCGCTGCTCGGGCGGCTTTTCCGCACGAGTGCCGACCAGCACTTCAAGCGGAACCTGATCATGTTTGTGACCGCCAGCCTCATTGACCCCGCCGGGCAGCCGTTGATCCGCACCGACGAGGAGGATCAGGTCGTGTCCATCCCGAATGCTCCGGCCATCGAGGCCGAGGCCATCCCCGGCGATGCCCTCTCTGTCCCGCTTCCCCAATAAATTTTCTCCGATGAAACAAAGCATTTTTCACGACGCATCCCAAGGGACACATTTGACACAAGGGACAAAAAGGCCACAGGGGGCACGGGCGTCCCGCCCGTCGTCGAAACCATGGGGCGTTTCGCCCGTGATCTCTCCTCTCAGTTGCGAAGGTCAGCGCTTAAACGGGCGGGACGCCCGTTCTCCTTGGTTTTTCCCAGGCATACCGGCCTTCATCCTTCTCTTGCTGGCGCTTGCCTCCCCGCTTTCCGCCCAACAAAATCTCGCCTCGCTTTCCGAGCGCGAGATCGTCCGGCGGCAGGAGGATCTGGTCGTCGCCGACAAGCTCATGGCCAAAGGCGATCAGGCACTCGCAGAAAAGAATTTTGAATCCGCCTACACGAATTACCTGGAGGCGTTGGACAAGATTCCGGATGGGGATGCGGCGGGGGATCAAAGGAAGCCGGCTATTGAGAGGTTCAGCCGGGGCGGGCTTGCCTATGCGAACGATCTGGTGAAAAACGGTCGCTATGCGGACGCCGAGCAGGTTGCGAAGACGATCCTTCTCCCGCGCTACAACCCGGGGTATCAGCCAGCTGTCCAGTTCCTCTCAAATCTCGAGCAGTCGGATTATTACAACAAGACCGTGACTCCGCAGTTCGCGGCCCAGCGGGATCAGGTGACGAAGTTCCTCGTGGAAGCCGACGGGTTCTATGCCACCGGGCGGTTCGATCTCGCGCTGAAGCGATACGAGCAGGTTCTCAACATCGACCGCTATAACAATGCGGCCCGGATGGGCATGGAGAAGGTCAACAACCAGAAGAGCAACTACTACGGCGACGCCCGCAACGAAACCCGAAGCCGGATGCTCTGGCTCGTGGATCGCGCGTGGGAACGGCCGGTCAAAAAACTCCAGAACCGCGACACGTCCTCGGGCACGCAATCCCGTAACATGACGGGAGTCGGCGCCGAGGCGATCACCGCCAAGCTCAACCGGATCATCATCCCAGCGATCAACTTCAAGGAAACGACCATTCGCGAAGCGGTCGAGCAGCTCAAGCAGATCAGCAAAAAGCTGGATACCACAACCGATGACCCCAAGCAGAAAAGGGGCGTGAATATTGTCCTGAAACTCGCGTCGGCCCCTGCCGCAGCAACTGCCCCGGCGGTTCCGGATCCGGCTGCTTCTGCGACGTCCGCGACAGCCGCACCCGGTGCCAATGCCGATACCAAGGTGACCCTCTCGCTCAACAACGTCCCGCTGATCGAGGCTCTCCGCTACCTCACCGAACTGGCCGGCCTGAAATACAAAGTTGAACCCTTCGCGGTCTCGATCGTCCCAAACTCCGAAAACACCGACGACCTCCTCACCAAAGAATATCGCGTTCCCCCGGGCTTTATCCCGGCCAATACGGTCGATGCATCATCGACGATCCCCACCGCAGGCGGTTCCGGATCGGATATGACGAAGGACAGGATCAAAGGCGGGAAGGACGCCCTCCAGTATTTGAAGAGCCAGAATGTTCCCTTCCCCCCGGGAGCCTTCGCCCAGTATGTCCCGGCCGGAAGCAAGTTGTTCGTTCGCAATACGCAAAACAATTTGGATCTCATTGACACCCTCGTGGATGCCGCCATGGGCGTCCAGCCGGTGCAGGTGGAAATCGAATCGAAATTTCTCGAAATCACCCAGAACAACCTCAAGGAGCTCGGCTTCAACTGGCTGGTCGGCCCGCTCTCGATCGGAGGAGGGGTTTACGGAAGCGGCGGAACGTTGGGGCAGAACAGCACTCTCTCCGGTGATACCTATCCGTTTGGAACGACCGGCCTGGATTCGCTCACCGGCGGTTTGCGCTCCGGCCTGGGAACATCCCCGAATGCCGCCGTAACGGCCAATTCGATTGATGCGCTGCTCGCCGGGATCTCTCCTTCCTCGGCAATTGCCGCCGCGCCCGGAATCCTCGGCATCGGCGGGATCTTCACCAACCCGCAGTTCCAGGTCGTGATCCGCGCTCTCAACCAGAAGAAGGGGGTTGACCTGATGTCGGCTCCCAAGGTCACCACCAAGAGCGGGAACAAGGCCGTCATCAAGGTCGTTCGCAATTTCCCCTACCCAACCGAGTTTTCCGCGCCTCAGGCTCCTACCGCAACCACGGGAACTTCTGTATCAACTACCTCAACACTCAAAACTGGATTTTATTCCGATTCTCTGTTGACACCAACAACTCCGACCGCATTCGAAAAGCGCGACATTGGCGTGACGCTCGAAGTCGAACCGGTCGTCGGGCCGGACAACTACACGATCGATCTCAATCTGTCTCCGGAAGTCGTCGAGTTCGATGGGTTCATCAACTACGGAAGCCCGATCGTTGGGCCCACTTACAATTGGACTACTTTAAGCATCGGCACCTACGACATCACGACCAACGTGATCAACCAGCCGATCTTTGCGGTTCGCAAGGTGACGACGAGCGTGAGCATCTGGGACGGGCAGACTGTGGCCTTGGGCGGGCTGATCCGCGAGGACGTGCAGAAAACGCAGGACAAGGTGCCGATCCTCGGGGACATCCCGCTCGCCGGACGGCTGTTCCGCTCAAACGCGGATCAGAAGATCAAGCGCAACCTGATTATCTTTGTCACCGCCCGCCTGATGGACGCCGAGGGCAAGCCGGTCCGCCAGGATGATGAGCAGGACGAGATCGTCGAGCCGCTGGGCCTTCCCGAAAACCTCCCGCCGCCGACGTTCCAGACCCGCTCGCTCGGGAAGTGAAATTTCAGTTTTCTGAGAGCGAGGAAGCCCCCTGAGACGCGAAACCCACGGGTCAAAGGCGGTTCGACTGTTTGGGCACTGGTTTCCATCCCGAATGAGGGCATCCGTTTTCCTCACCCTTCCAATTTCTCCGGACGCTATCGGGATGTCTCCCCCGCACGGCCGAGCAGCCGGAGGAGCCCGTCGAGGATCGTGAGCGGGTGGGGCGGACAGCCGGGGATATAAAGATCCACGGGCAGGAGCGGATCCGCTCCGCCGTTCACCTCGGGATGTCCGGCGAACGGCCCGCCCGCAATCGCGCAGGCACCGACAGCAATCACGATCTTCGGCTCCGGCACCGCGTCGTAGGTTTTGCGGAGCGCGACATCCATGTTTTTTGTGACCGGTCCGGTGACGAGCAGCCCGTCGGCATGTCGCGGGGAGGCGACGAACTGGATGCCGAAGCGCCCGAGATCCCATCCGATCGTGCCCAGGACATTCGTGTCGGCCTCGCAGGCCGCGCAGCCGCCGGTGCTCACCTGACGGAGCCGCAGCGAACGCCCGAAAAGCTTGCGGAGCTTCGCGCCGAGCGCGTCGGCCAGCCGGAGCTCCTCCGCGCCGGGCGCGCCCAGCACGAGGTCGCCGCGCCGACGGACAGCCATCCGGTGGTCGCCGGTTTTTGTGATGGCGTGCGAAGGGCACGCTTCGGCGCAGGCCCCGCAGAAGAGGCAGCGCCCAAGGTCGAGTGCAACCCGGCCACCGGGCGGGCGCGCCACCGCCCCGCTCGGGCAAACGGCCACGCAGGCCGCGCAGCCGTCGGCGCACAGCCCGGCATCCACTCGCAGCGCCCCGCCATGACGGTCGGGCAACGCGGGCGCCGGGCCACCGGGATACGCCATCGTCTGGCATCCGCGCTTCAGCCGGTGGGTGATGGTATCGAGGACATACATAACTAAAGGTCGAATCCGCAGTAGGACAGGTTGAAGCTTTTGTTGCAGATGGGAAAATCCGAGATCGCGGTGCCGCGCAGCGCGAGCGCGAGCCCGATCCAGTTGTGGAACGAGGGATCGGTGATCTTGTATCGGCGGAATCGTCCGGAGCCGCCGGTGACCGCGACGTGGCACACCTCGCCGCGCCACCCTTCCACCAATGCCACCGCCAGCGTGTCCGGTGCCAGCCCGGGCAGGTCCTCGCGAACCGGCCCGTCGACGGGCGCGGCGAGCTGTTCCAAAAGAAAAGCCCCGGACCGCTGGATCTCGAGCGTGCGGACACGGGCGCGCGCAAAAACATCTCCGCTCGGCCAGACGGCGACCGGCAGTTGGGCGAACCGGAACCACCCGGCCGGATGGTCGTAGCGAATATCCCGGACAAGCCCGCAGGCGCGCGCGGCCGGTCCGACCATCCCGGCCTCGACGGCCTGTCCGGGAAAAACCGTCCCCGCGCCCTCGAAGCGGGCGCGCACCGAGGCGGCATCCCAGAACCATTCGCCCGCCTGCTCGGCCTCTGCCAGAGCGGATTTCAAGCTGTCGCGCAATTTGTCGGCGCGTCCGGATTCCAGATCGTGACCGCAGCCGCCCGGCACCGCGAGCCCGCGCCCGAACCGGTTCCCGCAGATCAGGGCGGTCAGGTTCAGGAAGTCGCCGCGGATTTTTCCGCACGCCGAGGCGGAGGGAAGGAACGCAACGTCGCCGGCCAGGGCGCCGATGTCGCCGGTGTGGTTGGCGAGGCGCTCGAGCTCGAGCGCAATCACCCGCAGCCATTGGGCGCGCAGGGGCGGCTCGATACCGGCCAAGGATTCCATCACGGTTGAGTAGGCGGTGGC
>Ga0194063_10000827_pt1 | contig 21478 bp, 17 predicted proteins | sample SepL3720m_MetaG_FD_155459 | JGI IMG/M metagenome (GOLD analysis project Ga0194063, IMG submission 155459) | Anoxic zone freshwater microbial communities from boreal shield lake in IISD Experimental Lakes Area, Ontario, Canada - Sep2016-L373-20m | ecosystem: Environmental > Aquatic > Freshwater...
GGTGAAGTTGAAACCGTGGTCGATCAACAGACTGTCAAGGCCGAGGTGCCACGCGTCGGGCGCAACGAGCCTTGTCCTTGCGGCAGCGGCAAGAAATACAAGCAGTGTCACGGCAAGCTGGCGTGACAGATCGGGACTGAGCCATGGCTGTCAATTTATCCGCCCCCAAACCGTCCGAGCTCTATCCGATTGCTGGCGTGCGACTGGGTGTCACTGAAGCCGGTGTGCGCAAGGCGGGTCGCAAAGACCTGACCGTGCTGCTGCTTGAGCCCGGGGCCTCAGTGGCTGGGGTCTTTACGCAAAACCGGTTTTGCGCCGCGCCGGTGCAGATCTGCCGCGAGCACCTCGCCCATGGCGCCTCAGTGCGGGCCATGCTGATCAATACCGGCAATGCCAATGCCGGCACCGGCGAGGACGGCCGCCGCAGAGCGCTTCGCAGCTGCATCGCGCTGGCAGAAAAATTGAAGCTTTCAGCGCAGGAAATCCTGCCATTTTCGACCGGGGTCATCATGGAGCCGCTGCCGCTCGATCGCATCGAAGCCGGGCTTGATGCGGCGCTTGCCGATGCGCGCGCAGACAACTGGCTGCGTGCTGCCGAGGCGATCATGACCACCGACACGGTGGCCAAGGCTTTTGGCAAACAGTTGCTGATGGATGGCGCGCTGGTGAGCATCACCGGTATCAGCAAGGGCGCCGGCATGATACGGCCCAATATGGCAACCATGCTGGGCTTTCTGGCCACCGACGCCTGCATCAGCCCGGCCTTGCTGCAACAGCTGGCCAGAGAACTGGCAGAAGCTTCCTTCAACCGCGTTACGGTCGATGGCGACACCTCCACCAACGACTCATTCATGCTGATCGCCAGCAACCAGGCGCGCCACGCAGTGATTGACGATCTCGCTAGTACGAATGGCCAGGCGCTCAAGGCAGCCCTGCTGGAAGTCGCGCAGCAACTGGCACAGGCCATCGTGCGCGATGGCGAGGGCGCCACCAAGTTCATCCGGATCGAGGTCGAAGGCGGCAAGACGGAAGCGGAATGTCGCCAGGTCGCTTACGCGATCGCCCACTCGCCGCTGGTCAAGACGGCGTTTTTTGCCAGTGACCCGAACCTGGGTCGTATCCTGGCGGCGGTGGGTTATGCCGGCATTGAAGACCTGGACCAAAGATGCATCGACCTCTACCTCGATGACGTGCAGGTCGCCTCCTGCGGTGGTCGCCATCCTTCCTACCTTGAAGAAGACGGCCAGCGCGTCATGCGCCAGAGCGAGATCACGGTGCGCGTGCTGCTCGGCCGAGGTACCGCGATGCAGACGGTCTGGACCTGCGACCTCAGCCATGATTACGTCAGCATCAATGCCGATTACCGCTCATGAACACCCAGTTCGAGCACTTGCTGGCGCGCGCCGAGCACCTGATTGACCGCATTGAGGCGGTATTGCCGCAGGCCTTGACGGCACCGGACTGGAACGCCTCCATGGCGTATCGCTATCGCAAGCGCAGCTCCGGCCACGGTGTGCTGGAGCCGGTGCGCCACGTCGGTGCCATGCGCCTGTCGGACCTGAAAGAAATCGAGCCGCAGAAAGAAAAGATCCGCCGCAACACAGAGCATTTCGTCAACGCTCAGCCAGCCAACAATGTGCTCCTGACCGGCGCCCGGGGTACCGGCAAGTCCTCTCTGATCAAAGCCTGTCTGAATGAATACGCAGCGCGTGGTTTGCGCCTGATCGAGGTGGACAAGGCCGATCTGACCGACTTGCCCGATATCGTGGATGTGGTGTCCGAGCGAGGCGAGAAATTCATCGTCTATTGCGATGACCTGAGCTTTGAGGATGGTGAGCCGGGCTACAAGGCGCTCAAGTCGATTCTTGACGGCTCGGTGGCGGCGACCACGGCCAACGTGCTGATCTACGCCACCAGCAACCGGCGCCACCTGCTGCCCGAGTACATGCAGGAGAACCTGAGCTACACACACACCGCAGATGGTGAAGTTCATCCAGGCGAGGGGGTGGAAGAAAAAATTTCCCTGTCCGAGCGTTTTGGTCTGTGGGTCAGCTTCTACCCCTTCACGCAGGACGAATACCTGACCATCGTGGCACAGTGGCTGTCGTCCTTTGACGTGCCAGCATCAGCGATTGAGGCAGCCCGAGCGGACGCCCTGATCTGGGCGCTGGAGCGGGGTTCGCGCAGCGGTCGGGTGGCTTACCAGTTTGCACGCGATTACGCTGGCGGACATTCGCAAAATCCATGAGCTCACCGGTTCTGGTGGCGAACGCCGAGTTGCCGCGCAGCGGTGGCGCCGATCGGGCAGCCATTGATGTGGCGGTCGGTGTGCTGTTCCGCCCGGACGGTGCCTTTCTGTTGACTACGCGTCCGACGGGCAAGGTCTACCAGGGCTACTGGGAATTTCCTGGTGGCAAGTGCGAAGCCGGGGAGACCGTGGAGCAGGCCTTGCGGCGCGAGTTGCAGGAAGAACTCGGTATCCTGATCGGCGAGGCTCTGCCCTGGCACTGCGCCACGGTGGACTATCCCCATGCGCTGGTGCGTCTGAATTTTCTCAAGGTTTACCAATGGAGCGGAGAATTGCAGATGCGTGAGGGGCAGTCCTGTTCCTGGCAGCAGTTGCCGGTGCAACTGACTCCCGTGTTGCCGGGGACGCTGCCGGTACTTCAGTGGCTGGCGGACGAGGGCGGCGAGTCCTCAAGTGGCTGATCTTCAGCGTTGCTGCTGATCGGCATACGAAAACTCTCGCTGGCCCAGGCACCCAGATCGACGTTCTTGCAGCGTGCGCTGCAAAAAGGCCGAAACGGGTTGGAAGTTGCGTAAATGCTGTCGCCGCCGCAACTCGGGCAAGAGACGGTTTTTGGGGCTGTTGTCATGCGCACAAGGTCAGTTCAAAGGCGGTGTCTTCCTGGCTGGCGTGCAGCTTGTCATCATCACCGTGGCGCATCAGGCGAATCGACACCATCAGGCGATTGCCACTGATCTCGGGGATCAATTCCAGCGCCGGATCCAGCGTCATGCGCAAGAGCTGAAAGGTCTTGCCCTGCGGCAGGTTTTGCTGGAACTGACCACCGGTCGCCATTACTTTCTGCGCCGTGCTGGAGCCACGCAGCACCTTGAGCAGAAGATAAATTGCTTCGGCCAGCGGCGTCAGTGTGCCGGCCCAGCGTTCCAGGTCGGCTCTGCGCCGGGCTGCGTCGTGCTGCTGCCAGGCGTAGTAGGCCGGCAGGTCGAAGGCGCAGGTGCCCCCCGGGATGCCAACGCGACTGCGGATGCTCATCAGCCAGTCGTTTTCTGTCAGTGGCTGCCCGGCTTTTCCCGGCACACTGTTCAGGGCTGCAAAACAGCGATCCACCTGATTGAACACCTTGTCCAGAACCTCTGGTGCAATCGCCGGATTGTCCCTGTAACCGTCGAGCACGTGCTTTTGCTTGTCCAGGTCCTTGAGTACGTCTGACTTGAGGTCGGCACGCGCCCCCACATCCATCACTTCGAAGATCGTCGCCAGCGCAAAGTGGTGGTCCAGCGCAGATTCGCGCACGATAAATTCGCTCAGGCGAAGAAAGAGCTGTTCCAGTCGCAAGTAGGTGCGGATGCGCTCGTTAAAGGGGTATTCGTAAAGGATCACGCTGATTTCTATGCTGGTCAGGCTTCGGTGTTACCCGGATGATAGCCCGAAGCGGGCCGAAATTTGCTGCAGCTCGACCGCCAGTTCATCAAGGGACAGACCCACGTTGAAGATGACGCTATCTGCCGCCGTCAAGCGCAGACTGCGGCTGGCCTGGGAGGCAATGATCTTTTCAACTTCCGAGCGCGACAACTGGTTGCGCGCCATGACACGGCCGATTTGAACCTCGGCCGTGCAGTCAATCACCAGCACAAGATCGAGGTCGCGGCGCCAGTGGGGCGATTCGACCAGCAGCGGGACATCAAAGACGATGCAAGGGCAGGCCTGTTCGGCAAGAAGTGCCGCCTGACGCCGGGTTTCCTGCCCCACCAGTGGATGGATGATGGCCTCCAGTCTTAGCCGTGCGCTCGAGTCCGTGTGCACCAGCTGGCGCATGCGGTCGCGCTCCAGCGCTCCGCTGGCGTCGACAAAGTCTGAACCAAAAGTGGCAGCAATGGCTGACATTGCCAGGCCCCCCGCAGCGCTCAGCTGGCGCGAAATGGCATCGGCGTCGACCAGGCCAGCACCGAGCCCGACCAGCAGATTGGCAACCGTGCTTTTGCCGCTGCCAATGCCGCCGGTCAGTCCGAGCCGCACGGGAAATGGCACGATTCAGAGTCCGATCAGATGCATCAGCGTGGCCGGTCCGAAAACCATCACCGCCAGACCGGCGCCAGCCAGAAAGGGGCCAAAGGGCAGGTAGCCACCCTCGCGCAGACCGCTGGAGAATTTCATCGCAATGCCGATGACCGCACCGATGACCGAGGACATCAGGATGATGGGTACCAGCGCCTGCCAGCCAAACCAGGCACCGAGTGCGCCGTAGAGCTTGAAATCACCAAAACCCATGCCCTCCTTGCCGGTGATCAGCTTGAAGGCCCAATAGATCAGCCACAAGGAAAGATAGCCCACAACGGCGCCCCAGAAAGCAGACGGCAGTGTGACGCTGGTCCACTGCAGTGCGGCGGCGATCAGCCCGGCCCAGAGCAGCGGCAGCGTCATGGCATCGGGCAGCAGCGTGGTATCCCAGTCGATCAGGGCCAGTGCCAGCAGCGTGGCTGAAAATGCACTCCAGAGCAGTGCCGTCGGGCTTGCGCCCCATTTCCAGGCACAACAAGAAAACAGGACGGCGGTGCTCAGTTCCACCAGCGGATAGCGCAGGCTGATGGCGGCCTTGCAGGCTGAGCACTTGCCGCCCAGGCGGAGATAGCTCAGGACGGGAATATTCTCATGCCAGCTTATGGCGTGGCCGCAATGGGGGCAACGAGAGCCGGGTTGCATCAGGTTCAAGCGCGCTGGTGCTGGCAGCGGCAAGCCATTCTGTTCGGCGCACTCCGCCTTCCACTGCGCCTCCAGCATGATCGGCAAGCGGTGGATCACGACATTGAGAAAACTGCCAATCAGCAGTCCCAGGACGCCAAACAGGGCGGCGTCCATCCCGCTTGATATCAGCATCAGACCACCTGACCCAGTTTGAAAATGGGCAGGTACATGGCGACCACAATGCCGCCAATCAGGGTACCCAGAATGACAATGATGATGGGCTCCATCAAGCTCGAAATGCCGGCCACCATGTCGTCGACTTCGGCCTCGTAAAAATCAGCTGCCTTGCCCAGCATGTGATCGATCGAGCCGGACTCTTCTCCAATCGCGCACATCTGCAGCACCATGGATGGAAACAGGCCCGCATTGCCCATGGCGACAGTCAGGGCCGTGCCGGTGGAAACCTCCTGCTGGATTTTCTTGGTGGCGTTCAGATAAACCGAATTGCCGGCCGCACCACCAACAGAGTCCAGTGCCTCCACCAGCGGCACGCCGGCCGCGAACATGGTTGACAGCGTGCGCGTCCAGCGCGCCACACAGGATTTGTCCACCAGCACACCGAAGATCGGCATCTTGAGCATGATGCGGTCCATCAAATTCTGCAACTGCTCATTGCGTCGCCAGGCTTGCATGAAAAAATAGAAACCACCGCCAATCGAGCCAAAAATCAGATACCAGTACTTGACGAATATTTCACTGATGGCAATCACCACCAGCGTCGGTGTTGGCAGGTCGGCACCGAAATTGGCGAACACTTCCTTGAACGCCGGCACCACAAAAATCATGATGACGGCGGTCACCACAAAGGCGACGATCAACACCGAAATCGGGTACATCAGGGCTGACTTGATCTTGGATTTCATGGCCTCGGTCTTTTCCATGTAGACCGCCAGGCGTTCGAGCAACTGATCCAGGATACCGGCGGTCTCGCCAGCCTCGATCAGGTTGCAGTAGAGATTGTCAAAGTACAGGGGATACTTGCGAAAGGCAATGCTCAGCGAGGTACCGGTTTCGACGTCGGTGCGGATGTCGTTGAGCAGCTTGGTCACACTCGCGTTCGGGTTGCCACGGCCAACGATGTCAAAGGCCTGCAGCAGAGGTACACCGGCTTTCATCATGGTGGCGAGCTGGCGCGTGAAGATGGCCAGGTCTTTCGGTTTGATGGCCTTGCCGGAGCGCATCTTGCGCTGCTTGATCTTGGTTGGCGTCACGCCCTGGCGGCGCAGCGCAGCCTGCACCTGGTGCACACCACCAGCCCGGGTTTCGCCATGCACCGACTTGCCGTTGCGGTCCCGGCCCTCCCATTCAAAGACGTAGTCCTTGATGCCCTTGATCCTTGAAGTTACCATCGCGTCCTCTGGATTGCTGGTTTATTCGTTCGTCACCGCGAGCACTTCTTCCAGCGAAGTCAGACCCAGTTTAACTTTGTGCAAACCGGCTTGCCGCAGTGTGCGCACACCTTCGGTGGCTGCCTGTTGACCGATCTCCAGAGCATTGCCGTCACGCAGGATGATGCGCTGCATGGCCTCGCTGATCGGCATCACCTGGTAGATGCCGACACGCCCTTTGTAGCCTTTGGTGCAACTCTCGCAGCCGACCGGCCGGTATGACACCCAGGGATCGTTGAGCTCGTTGTCCTGGTAGCCGGCATCAAGCAGCGTTTTGCGCGGAATATCAATACGTGTCTTGCACTTCGGGCACAGGCGTCGCGCCAGACGTTGTGCAGTGATCAGAATCACGCTGGAGGCAATGTTGAACGGGGCAATGCCCATGTTGCGCAGCCGTGCCAGTGTGGCCGGTGCGTCATTGGTATGCAGCGTGGAGAGCAGAAGGTGCCCGGTCTGCGCCGCCTTGATCGAAATATCGGCGGTTTCCAGATCGCGGATTTCACCGACCATGATGATGTCCGGGTCCTGCCGCAGAAATGATTTCAGCGCAACTGAAAAGGTCAAACCAGCCTTCTCATTGATATTGACCTGATTGATGCCGGGCAGGTTGATTTCGCACGGATCTTCCGCGGTTGCGATGTTCAGGCCCGGCTTGTTCAGCAGGTTCAGACAGGTATACAGCGAAACCGTCTTGCCCGAACCGGTTGGGCCGGTCACCAGGATCATGCCGTAGGGCCGTTCGATGGCGCGCAGCAGTCTTTCCTTTTCCTCTGGCTCGTAACCCAGGGCATCGATGCCTAGCTTGGCGATGCTGGGGTCAAGAATGCGGATCACGATTTTTTCGCCAAACATGGTTGGCAGAGTGCTGACCCGAAAGTCGATGATGCGGTCGGGACCGACCTTGAGCTTCATCTTGCCATCCTGCGGTATTCGCTTTTCCGAGATGTCCATCCGCGAGATGACCTTGATGCGCGATGCCAGTTTGTCCTTGATGGCGACCGGCGGTGTGGCGATTTCGTGCAGTTCTCCGTCAATGCGAAAGCGCACCCGGTAATGGTGCTCATAGGGTTCGAAATGCAAATCGGATGCGTGCAGGTTGTAGGCATCGAGCAGCATCTTTTGCAAAAACCTGACGACCGGGGCGTCTTCTATTTCAGCAGCAGAGTTGTCGTCAATTTCGGTCAACTCGGCTGAGCCGGATTCATCAAACTCAAACTCGTCACCGATGATGCTGTCTATCGTTTCCGCCACAGAGGCGGCGCTGCTCGATACCAGAGCCAGCAGCTTGTCGTATTCGGCCAGCACCCAGTCAACGCGCAACTGGGTGGCGAACTTGATTTTTTCGATCGCCTCGCTGTCCGAAGGATCGGCGGTGGCCACGATCAGCCGGTTGTGGCGCTTACCCAGAACAAGGACCCGGTAATCGAGGCAAATCCTGGGGTCCAGCAGTCCCTTGGGCAGACGCTGAGCGTCGATCTCGTTCAAATCAAGCAGGGGTGTCGAGAAGGCGGCCGACAGGGTGTGCGCCAGATCAACCGCGGACACCACACCAGAGCCGGTGAGTTCCGCGATGAAACTGGTTCGCGCGCCTTGTGCCTTGCGGTAGATTGCCTCTGCCTTCTGCTGCCCAATCTTGCCGGCCAGTACCAGCGCGCGGCCCAGCCCTGGCAGGACGGTGCTGGAAGTTTCGGAAAAAGAGAGATCGACGGCGGCCATAGGGTGGAATGTACTACGACAAATCGGGGAACTGCCTGATTATCGTCAGTTGCACGCCGCTGTCGCGGTGCACGCTGGTGAACGCGAGGTGCCGGGACAGCAAGTCATGGCTGTCTGATAATGGCCCCCTTGTGCAGTACCAAGAGTAGCCTATGAATGCGCCTGACAAGTTGGCTCAGCCCGACATCACCCTCGCCGATAAGTACCAGGTCAAAGAGGGCTGGGTCTTTCTGGCGGGCACGCAGGCGCTGGTGCGTCTGCCGATCCAGCAGCGCTTGCGTGACGAGGCCCAGGGCAAGAAGACCGGCGGCTATGTCTCGGGCTACCGTGGCTCGCCACTGGGCCGCTACGACATGGACCTGTGGCAGGCCGAAGCGGTTCTCAAGCAAAACAATATCGTCTTTCGCGCGGCCGTCAACGAAGACCTGGCAGCCACCGCCATCTGGGGTTCGCAACACGTAGGCAGCTTCCCGGGCGCCCGTGTCGATGGCGTCTTTGGCATCTGGTACGGCAAGGGCCCCGGCGTGGACCGTAGCGGCGACGTGCTGCGCCATGCCAACAGCGCCGGCACCAGCGCTCTCGGTGGTGTGCTGGCGCTGGCGGGGGATGACCACGGTGCCAAGTCGTCCACCATCACCAATTTCTCTGACCAGATTTTTATCGCCGCCGGCTTGCCGGTGCTGTACCCGTCGAACACCCAGGAACTGCTGGACTTCGGTTTGCACGGCATCGCGATGTCGCGCTTTTCCGGTTGCTGGGTCGGCATGAAAGTGGTGACGGACGTTGTCGAAGGCGGCGGCACCATTTATGTCGGGCCGGACTCACCAAAGATTGTGCTGCCCGAAGTGCCCTCCTTGCCGGTGGGTACACCGATGGGCGCACCCAGCCTCTCCATCCGACCCTTCGATACCGCTCTGCTGGCCGAAGAACGGCTCTACAACCACAAGCTCTACGCGGCAGTGGCCTACGCCCGCGCCAACCACTTGAACGTCATCAGCAGCGACACGACCAGGCCACGGCTGGCCATTGTGTCGGCCGGTAAGGCCTATCAGGATGTGCGCCAGGCCGCGGTGGAACTGGGCTGGTCGGCGGCGCAACTCGATGAGATGGGCATCCGCATCGCCAAGGTCGGCATGACCTGGCCGCTGGACCCGGAGTTTGTGCGCACTTTGGCGCAGGATGTGGACGCGATTCTGGTGGTCGAAGAAAAACGTCCGCTGCTCGAAGAACAGATCAAGTCGATTCTGTACGACCTGAATCTGGGCAAAAAGCCCAGGGTGATTGGCAAGGCGCTGGGCGCGCCTACCTATGGTCTGGAGCGCACGGCGCGCGTGTTCCCGAACAACGCCGAAATCTCGCCGCTGATCGTTGCCAAGGTGCTGCTCGATGTCATGCTGATGCTGCAGCCTGACTGCGGCCTGCAGCCTATCAATTTGCCGGGTCCGAAGGCGCCCGGGCCGGGCTCGGCGCAACGCAACGCCAGTTTCTGCTCCGGCTGTCCGCACAACCGCTCCACCAAGGTGATCGAAGGCTCACGGGCGCTGGCCGGCATTGGCTGCCACACGATCGCCATGCTGAACAATCCGCGCACCACCGGCACGGTGTCCCACATGGGCGGCGAAGGCGCGATGTGGCTGGGCCAGCAACCCTTTACCGACGAGCCCCATGTGTTTGCCAACATGGGCGACGGCACGTTTTTCCACTCCGGTTTTCTGGCCATCCGCCAGGCGGTCGCGGCCAAGGTGCCCATGACTTACAAACTGCTGGTCAACGGCTTTGTATCGATGACTGGCGGTCAGCCGGTGGACGGCGATCTGACGGTGCCACAAACCATTCGTGAACTGCTGGCCGAAGGTGTCAGCGAAGTGGTACTGGTCAGTGACGAGCCCGAGAAGTACGCCAACGCCAATTTGCCCGCCGAGGTCAAGGTGCATCACCGCGACGACATGGAGATGGTGCAACGCCGGTTGCGCGAACAAAAAGGCGTGACGGTGCTGGTCTACGAGCAGCCCTGTGCCACCGAACGCCGGAGGCTGCGCAAGCGCGGCAAGTGGGCCGACCCGGCCAAGCGCAGCTTCATCAACGCAGCGGTCTGCGAGGGTTGTGGTGATTGCGGCACGGTCTCTAATTGCCTGTCGATCGAGCCGCTGGAAACACCGTTGGGGCGCAAACGCCAGATCAACCAGAACAGCTGCAACAAGGACTTCACTTGTGTCGAGGGCTTTTGCCCCAGTTTTGTCAGCGTGCACGGCGGCGCGCTTCGCAAACCGGCCAAAGTCAGCAGTCAGACCAGTGCTGCGCTGCCCGAGCCGACGCTGCCGGTCTTCGAGCGGCCGACGCGCAGCTTCAGCGTGCTGGTGGGCGGCATTGGCGGCACGGGCGTCGTCACCATCGGCCAGTTGCTGGGTATGGCGGCGCACATCGACGGCCTGGCCTGTTCGATCCTGGACGTGACCGGCCTGTCGCAAAAATACGGTGCGGTGCTCTCCCATGTCCACATGGCGCCGAACGCCGCTCTGTTGCATGCGACCCGCATTGCGCCGGGCGAGGCAGACACCGTGATCGGCTGCGACCTGATCGTGACCGCTGGCGACGAGGCGCTGTCCCGCATGCGCGCCGGGCGCACCCGTGCCGTGGTCTGCACCGACGTGACCCCGACCTCCGAATTCGCCCGCAACGCCGACTGGAGCGTGGACGCCGATGCCATGCTGAAAAACATTCAGAGTGTCTGCGGCGGGCAGTTCTTTGCTGCCAACGGCCTTGAAATCGCGCGTGCCCTGATGGGAGACAGCGTCGCGTCCAATATGTTCATGCTTGGCGCGGCCTGGCAGCGTGGCTGGGTGCCGGTCACGCTGGAAGCACTGAACAGGGCGATCGAACTCAATGCGGTACAGGTCGAGTTCAACAGAGCAGCGTTTCTCTGGGGCCGGCGCGCCGCCACCGACCTGGCGGCAGTGCAGAAAGTGGCAACGCCCGCCAATGTCATCAAGTTTGTGCCACGCACGAACGAATCGCTGACTGAACTGATGCAGCGCCATCAGACCTTCCTGACCGAGTACGAAAACGCTGCTTATGCCACGCGCTACCGCGCCTTGGTAGATCGCGTGGCCAAGGTGGACCTGCAACTCGGTGGCAAGGAAAGATTCGCCAAAGCCGTGGCGCAGAGTTACCTCAAGCTGCTGGCGACCAAGAACGAGTGGGAAGTGGCGCGTCTGTACTGTTCTGACGCCTTCAGGCAGCAACTCGCCAGTACCTTTGAAGGCGCCTACCAGTTGCACTTCCACCTCGGCGCCTGGCCCTTCGGCAAGGTGGACAAGCAAACTGGCAAGGTCAAGAAGGCCGAACTCGGTCCCTGGGTCATGACGGCGTTCAAGGCGATGAATGCGCTGCGCGGTCTGCGCGGCAGCTGGCTGGACCCGTTTCGCAACAGCGCCGAGCGTCAACTCGACGCGCGCCTGCTGGCCGACTACGAGCAGGAGATCAACACCTTGCTCAAGGCACCGCAGGCGCAGTCGCTCGACACCCTGGTGGCGCTGGCGGCCCTGCCACAGAAGATTCGTGGCTACGGTCATGTGCGGGAGACTTCAGCCGCCGCGGTGGCGAAGGAGCGCGCGGGCCTGCTGGCTGTCGCCGCCGCGCCGGCTGCCAAGCTGGCCTGAGTCGGATACGGCGGCAGCTTCCTGCCTGTAGGGCGGGCCGCCTGCAAGCGATGCGTTGCACTATAATTCAATGATTGTTGTACAATCAGAATATGGACACATCCTCGGCTGTCAAAGTTTTCGAATCCCTCTCGTCGGGCATCCGTCTGGACATCTACCGGCTGCTGGTCAAGGCTGGCCCTGCTGGTTTGGTGGCTGGCGAAATCGGTGCTGAGCTGGGCGTGCCGCCAACCAATCTGTCTTTCCATCTGAAGGCGCTGACGCAGTCGCAACTGCTGTCGGTGACGCAGGAGGGGCGCTTTCTGCGCTACCGCGCCAACCTCGGCCTGATGCACGACCTGATTGCTTACCTGACCGAAGAATGCTGTTCCGGGCATCCGGAACTTTGCGCGGAAACCTGCCAACCTGCGGGATCAAGCGCCTGCCTCAACACCGCAAGCTGATTGTGGAATTTCCATAAATGATGCCAAGCCAAATTGCATGCGAACGTCTGTCATTGCGTCCCCGGATCGGGTCCGGGGTTTCAGCACCCGCAATCCAGTGCATGCGTGGCACTGGATCCCGGATCAAGTCCGGGATGACAACCTGGAAGTCCGGGATGACAACGGCGTGGTCGGCATGACAGCACCCTCGGAACTCTTAATAAAGGACTATTCCATGAAAAACTTGCAAGTGTTTGATCCGGCCCTGTGCTGCAGCAGCGGCGTCTGTGGTACCGAGGTGGACCAGAAACTGGTCACCTTTTCTGCTGATGTGGACTGGGCCAAACAGAACGGCGCTCAGATTGAGCGCTTCAACCTGGCGCAGCAGCCCATGGCTTTTGCCGGCAACGCAGTGGTCAAGGGCTTGCTGGAACGCAGCGGCGAGGGCGCGCTGCCGGTCATTCTGCTTGACGGTGAACTGGCGTTGGCCGGGCGCTACCCAAGCCGCGACGAACTTGCGCGCTGGGCCGGGCTCGACACTGCTCGGGCACCTGCGGCGGCTGGCAATTGCTGCTCGGGTGGTCGCTGCTGCGGCTAATGAAATTCCTCCAGAACCCGCCACGCTTTCTGTTCTTCACCGGCAAGGGTGGCGTTGGCAAGACCTCGATTGCCTGCGCCACGGCACTCGTTCTGGCTGCTGCTGGTAAGCGAGTACTGCTGGTCAGCACCGACCCGGCAAGCAACGTCGGCCAGGTCTTTGGCATCGCGATTGGCAACCAGATCACCGCCATCCCGGATGTGCTCCATCTGAGCGCGCTCGAGATCGACCCGCAGGCCGCAGCCCAAGCGTACCGGGACCGCATTGTGGGACCGGTGCGCGGTGTGCTGCCTGACGCCGTGGTGCGCGGCATCGAAGAGCAACTCTCGGGTGCCTGCACCACCGAGATCGCCGCCTTTGACGAATTCACCGCCCTGCTGACCGACGCAGCGCTGACTGCTGACTACCAACACATCGTTTTTGATACCGCACCGACCGGCCACACCATTCGCTTGCTGCAGTTGCCCGGTGCCTGGAGCGGCTTTCTGGAACAGGGCAAGGGCGATGCCTCCTGCCTGGGGCCGCTGGCCGGACTGGAGAAGCAGCGCACGCAGTACAAGGCCGCAGTGGACGCACTGGCCGACCCGGCGCGCACACGCCTGGTTCTGGTGGCCAGAGCGCAGGCCTCGACCCTGCGTGAGGCCGCGCGCACGCACGAGGAACTCGCCGGCATCGGCCTGTCGCAACAGTATCTGGTGATCAATGGCGTCCTGCCACCGGGGGAAGGCGCGCAGGATCCACTGGCGGCGGCCATTGGCCAGCGCGAACTCGCTGCGCTGTCGGCCATGCCCGAGGCCTTGCTGGCCCTGCCGACCGATCAGATCGCCCTCAAGGCTTTTGATCTGGTGGGCCTATCCGCGCTGCGCCAGTTGCTGACCAGCGCAGTGTCCGTTTTTGCGACTGAAGTCGTGCAGCCCTCTGCGCTCGCCGCGCCCAGCCTGTCCGATCTGGTCGAGAAAATAGCCGCCGACGGCCACGGCCTGGTGATGTTGATGGGCAAAGGCGGCGTTGGCAAAACCACTCTGGCAGCAGCGGTGGCGGTGCAACTTGCCACGCGTGGCTTGCCTGTGCACCTCACCACCTCGGACCCGGCTGCGCATCTGACCGAGACCCTGCACGGCACGCTGGAACACCTGACGGTCAGCCGCATCGACCCGCACGAGGTCACCGAGCGCTACCGCGCCCAGGTGCTTGCCGCCAAGGGTGCCAGTCTGGACGCCCAGGGCCGCGCCCTGCTCGAAGAAGATTTGCGCTCGCCCTGCACCGAAGAGATCGCGGTGTTTCAGGCCTTCTCGCGCGTCATCCGCGAGGCCGGCAAAAAATTTGTCGTGATGGACACGGCCCCCACCGGCCACACCCTGCTGCTGCTGGACGCCACCGGTGCCTACCACCGCGACATGGTGCGCCAGATGGGCGCCAGCGGATTGCACTTCACGACGCCGATGATGCAGTTGCAGGACCCGAAGCAGACCAAGGTGCTGCTGGTCACGCTGGCCGAGAAAACGCCGGTGCTCGAAGCCGCCAATCTGCAGGCCGATCTGAAGCGTGCCGGCATTGAGCCCTGGGCCTGGATCATCAACAACAGCGTGGCTGCCAGTGCGCTGGGCGCAGCTCTGACTTCACCGCTGCTGCGCCAGCGCGCCCAGAACGAGCTGGTCGAAATTGATTCGGTAGCGAGTCGGCATGCGCGCCGCTATGCGCTGGTGCCCTTGTTGCGCGAGGAGCCGATTGGCGTCGCGCGGCTGTTGCAACTGGCTACCCATGGAACCCATCCTGGCCATCCCAATGAGGAAAAATGAAATGAGCGGAAAAGTCCTGAACGTGCTGTTTTTATGCACCCACAATTCGGCGCGCAGCGTCCTGGCTGAAGCCATCCTGAATCACATTGGCCAAGGCCGCTTCAAGGCCTGGTCGGCCGGCAGCAGCCCGCGCGAGAACCAGCAGCCCAATCCGCTGGGCTTGCAGGTTCTAAAAAGCGCAGGGATATCGGTCGAAGGTTTGCGCAGCAAGTCCTGGGACGAATTTGGCGCGGCCGATGCACCGCACATGGATCTGGTGATCACCGTCTGCGACAACGCTGCAGGGGAGGTTTGCCCCTACTGGCCCGGCCAGCCCGCCACGGCGCATTGGGGCTACCCCGACCCTTCCGTGGGTGAAGGTAGCGACGCGCAAAAGCTCGAAGCTTTCCGGCAAACCCTGCACGCGCTCAAACGCCGGCTGGAGTTGCTGATCAGTCTGCCGCAGGCCAAGCTCGAAAAGACGCTGCTGCAACAGACGGCGCGCGGACTGGCGCGGGAGTAAGGGATATGGAATTTTCAAAAATGCCAGTTGTCCCCCGGTTTGTCATTGCGGCCCCTTTTGTCATTGCGGACTCGATCCGCAATCCAGTGCATGCGTGGCACTGGATCCCGGATCGAGTCCGGGATGACAAAGGCCGAGTCCAGGATGACAAGGGCGTATTCATATTTCCCACTTCCCAAAGCACATGAACATCTTTGAGCGCTATCTCACGGTCTGGGTCTTTCTTTGCATCGTCGTCGGCATTGCGCTCGGCCAATTGCTGCCCGGCGTGTTCCAGGCCATCGGCGGCATGGAGGTCGCGCATGTCAATCTGCCGGTCGGTCTGCTGATCTGGGTCATGATTGTTCCGATGCTGGTCAAGGTCGATTTTGGCGCTTTGCAGGAGGTGCGCAAACACATCAAGGGCATAGGCGTCACGCTCTTCGTCAACTGGCTCGTCAAGCCCTTCACCATGGCTTTTCTGGGTTGGTTCTTTATCCGCAATCTGTTTGCGCCGCTGCTGCCACCGGACCAGGTCGACAGCTATATCGCAGGCCTGATTCTGCTGGCCGCCGCACCCTGCACCGCCATGGTGTTTGTCTGGAGTCGGCTCACCGGCGGTGACCCGCTGTTCACGCTGTCGCAGGTGGCGCTCAACGACAGCATCATGGTGCTGGCCTTTGCGCCGCTGGTGGCTTTTCTGCTTGGCATCTCTGCCATCACCGTGCCCTGGGCGACGCTGCTGATCTCGGTGCTCTTGTACATCGTGATTCCGGTGCTGCTGGCGCAACTCTGGCGCCGCTCGCTGCTCTCCAAAGGGCAGGCTGTGTTTGAGCGCGCCATGGAACAAGTAGGCCCCTGGTCGATCGGCGCGTTGCTGGCGACCCTGGTGCTGCTGTTTGCCTTTCAGGGCGAGGCGATCTTGAAGCAACCGATGGTGATTGCGCTGTTAGCCGTGCCGATCCTGATCCAGGTCTTCTTCAACTCTGCGTTGGCCTACTGGCTCAATCGCGCGCTCGGTGAAAAGCACAACATCGCCTGTCCCTCGGCGTTGATCGGTGCCTCCAACTTCTTTGAACTCGCCGTGGCTGCGGCCATCAGCCTGTTTGGCTTTAACTCCGGTGCCGCGCTGGCCACGGTGGTGGGGGTGTTGATTGAAGTGCCGGTGATGCTGCTGGTGGTTTACATCGTCAACCACAGCCGGGGCTGGTACGAGCGGGGCTGAGCGTCCGCGCCGGGCTCATGCGGTCGGTTCGCATGGCCCGTTTTGTCATCCCGGATGTGAGTTGTCATTCCGGACTCGCAATTCGTCATCCCGGCCCCGGATCAGGTCCGGGGTTTCAACATCCGGGATCCAGTGCTACTCGAACACTGGATTGCGGATCAGGTCCGCAATGACAAAAGGCCGCCGCAGTGACAAAAGGCTGCCGCAGTGACAAGAGGCTACCGCAGGGTTGAAACGGCCCGCCAGCCAGCTACCCAGTCAGGCAGTTCGGCGCCAGCCATGGGCTGTGCAATTCCAAAACCCTGCGCCAGATCGCAGCCGAGCTGCAGCAGCAGCTGGCTTTGCTCGGCCGACTCGACACCTTCGGCCAGCAACTCGAGGTCAAAGGCGCGGGCCAGCCCGAGAATGCTTTTCAGAATCGCCAGTTCGTCCGGGTCTTCGACCATGTGCAGGACGATGCTGCGGTCCAGCTTGAGCCGGGCAAGCTGGAGGCGCTTGAGATAGCTCAGCGAGGAGCCACCCCAGCCAAAGCCGTCCAGCGCAAAGCGCACACCCATCTGGCGGCACTCGGCGACGATCTGCGCGACATGTTCCAGATCACCCACAACGCTGGTCTCGAACAGTTCGAGTCCCAGGCAGGAGGGCGCCAGCGTCGGGTGCGCCGCCAGGGTCTGGCGCAGCTGCGCTACAAAATCAGGCTGTTGCAGATGGCGTGCGCCGATGTTGACGCTGACCGACATCGCCAGGCCTGCCTCCCGCCAAAGCTCGACCTGTTGCAAGGCGCTTTCCAGTACCCACTGACCCACTTCGATGGCCAGCGGATGGTCCTTGATCAGCGGCAGAAAATGAGCCGGTTCCAGCAGGCCTTTGTCTGGATGGCGCCAACGAATCAGCGCTTCGGCACCGATCACCTGTGCTGTGCGAAGGTTCACCTGGGGCTGATAGTGCAGCGTAAATTCGCCATCGAGCAGGGCGCGCCCAATGTCGTCCCGACTGGCATGACGCGCGCGCACGCTGCGGTCTTGCGCTGCATCAAAGAAGTGGAAACGGTTCTTGCCGGCAAGCTTGGCCTGGTACATGGCTTGATCGGCCTGGCGCATCAATTGGTCGGCATCAATATCCTGCGCCTGCGGGAAATAAGTGACGCCCAGGCTGGCCGAGACCTGCAGCGTGAGGCTGCCAAACAGCACGGGCTGCGAGGCTGCGGCCAGCAGACGATTGAGCATCGGTGTACTGCTGGCGACGTCAGTCAGGTCCAGCAACACGGCAACAAACTCGTCGCCACCGATGCGCGCCAGCGTGTCGCCGTCGCGCAGCGCGAGCTTCATGCGGTCGGCCACGCTGACCAGCAAAAAGTCTCCCGCATCGTGCCCGTGGCCGTCGTTGACAGCCTTGAAGCCGTCCAGATCGAGAAACACCACCGCCAACTGCTGCCCACGGCGTTGAGCTTGCGTCATGGCCTGGCTCATGCGGTCGGCCAGCAGGGCGCGATTGGGGAGCCTGGTCAGCGGGTCGTAGTGCGCAATGCGCTCGAGTTCCTGCTGTTGACTCTTGGTCACCGTGATATCGGCCGACAGCGCAATATAGTGCTGCAGCTTGCCCTGCGCGTCGCGCACCGCGCTGATGTGTTGGGTGGCGGCATAGACCTCCCCATTCTTGCGCCGGTTCCAGATTTCACCGTACCAGTTGCCGTCTTCGGTCAACTGCTGCCACATGGCCTGGAAAAAGTCCTTGCCCTGCAGCCCCGAATTGAGCAAACGCGGGTTCTGGCCCAGCACCTCTGCGCGGCTGTAACCGGTGATGCGGCTGAAGGCGGCATTGACATCGATGATGCGGCTGTCCGCTGCGGTGATGATGATGGCTTCCATCGCATGCTTGAAGACGCTGGCGGCGAGTTGCAGGTTTTCTTCTGCCTCCTTGCGCAGGCTGATGTCGGCGTGCGTGCCTATCATGCGCATCGGTGTGCCGTCGGGGCCGCGGCTGACGATCATGCCACGGCTCAGAATCCATTTGTAGCGTTCGTCCTTGCAGCGCAGACGAAACTCGGCCTCGTAAATTTCTGATTGGCCATCCAGATAGGCCTGGTCGCGGCGCACGACTTCGGCGCGGTCGTCCGGATGAATCCGGTTCAGCCATTCGTTCTCGGCCGGCAAGTGGTCATGTTCTTCATAACCCAGCATCGCCTTCCAGCGCGGGCTGTAGCTCGACGTGCCGGTCTGGAAATTCTTGTCCCAGACACCCTCGGCGCTGCCTTCAAGCGCAAATTTCCAGCGGAATTCGTTCTCCTGCAAGACGGCTTGCTGCTTCTCCAGCGTGTCCATCAGCGCGCTCTTCTCGTCCACCAGGCGCGCCAGTTTGGCGTTGACACGGCGCTCCTGCACGGCCTCTTGCTCGATCTGGCTGGCTTGCGCTAACAGCTGGCGGCGTTCTTGATGCATGCTGCGCAGACGCACCGCCAACGCCGCCTGCATCGACAGAGTGACCAGGAGCAGCGTCCATTGTTGCGAGGACAGCATGTGTGCAAACAGTTCGCCCGGCATCAGGCCGAGCAGGAACATCACCGCGCTGACGCCGCTCACCAAGGTCAAGGCGGTGCCCAGCAACAGATAAGGAGATTCGTGTCGACCTTCGCGCCAGAGTTTGAAGGAGAGGTACAGAACCAGCGCGGCGGCCAGTCCTGAATATCCCATGGCAAAGCGCGCCGCCTCGGTGAAGTGCCCGGTGTAGAGCGTGACCAGCAGCAGGCAGGGCAGCACAACCATGACCCGAAAGACATTGAAATAGATTTTCTGATCGTGCTCTATGTGCAGCATGCGCCGGTAAAAAGGCGCTGTACCTGCCAGGAAAAGCAGCACGCCAGCGCCGACCGAAGCATCAGCCCATAACGGTGAGAGGGGCAGCAGGTACTGCGCTGCCAGACCGTTGAGGCTGACGTAAAGCAACAGATTGGCGCCAACAAACATGCTGAACCAGCCATACAGCGATTCGCCGATGCCCAGCCACAGGATCAGATTGAGCAGCAACACCAGAACGTAGAAGCCGACCAGCAGTCCCAGGCCAGCGTACTCCACATTCTTGGCGGCGTGAAATTGTTCAGGGCGCCAGAGCTGCAAGCTCAGGAACGAAGAGCTGGTGGTCTGCAAGCGCAGGTAGAAGGTGCGCGGCGCGCTGTCGGGCACGGCAAGTTTGAAGACAAAGCCGCGGTAGTTTTCTTCGCGGCTGGCAAAGGGCAGGCGGTCGCCGCTGCGGCGCTCGGCGTAGCCGCCAGCGGCGCTGGGCTCGTACAGGCGCAAGTCGTCCAGGAAGGGCGGTTCGATTTCCAGCCACCAGGCGCCTGCGCTGGGCGTCTGTACGGTAAAGCGAAGCCAGTGGACATGGCGCGTATAGCCGGCGCCGAGCACGGCGTCAAGTTGCTTGAAGTGGGTTTGTGCCTCTGGCGCGCTGACGCTGGAAATGGTTTGCGAGCCATCCGGATCGACCAGCACGGCAAGATCCCGCACGTCGAGCGGCTGGCTGCTCACTGCCAAGGGCAGGTAAAAAGTGAGCAGCAGCAGGATGCCGAGAATGTATCTAAAACCAGAACGCATATTTGATGTATCTTAAAGGCATACCTTGACCATACTGATTGATGCTCGACAACGACTTCACCCCACGCGACGCCGCCGACCATTTCGGCGCACGCCGCTACAACGCCTGGAACGAACATGTGAAGCAGCGCTACGGCGCCCGCGTGCAGAAGGTGTCGGTTGAAGCCGGCTTTACCTGCCCGAACCGTGACGGTTTGGTCGCCACCGGCGGTTGCACCTTTTGCAACAACGACGGCTTTACACCGCTCTACCTGGAGCGGCGCCAGAGTGTGACGCAGCAGATTGACGCCGGGTTGGACTTTCTGCAGCGCCGCTACCCCGGAACGAATCGCTTCATCGCCTATTTTCAGAGTTATAGCAACACCTATGGTGAGCTGGAGCGGCTGCGCTCGCTCTACCAGGAGGCGCTGGCGCATCCGCAGATCAGCGGCCTGGCTATAGGCACGCGGCCCGATTGTTTGGGCCAGCCGGTGCTGCAGTACCTGGCTGAACTCTCAAGTGAGCACATCATCGAACTGGAAATCGGCGTTGAGTCCTGCAACGACGAGGTATTGGCCAGCGTAAATCGGGGGCATGATTTTGCTGCCAGTGCCGACGCCATCAAGCGCGCCGCCGCGCTGGGGCTGGACGTGACGGCGCATATGCTGCTGGGCCTTCCCGGCGAGTCGCGTGACAGCATGCTCGACGGCGCGCGCAAGATGTCGGCGCTGCCGATCCGCGCGCTCAAACTGCATCAGTTGCAGTTGGTGCGTGGCACGGCATTGGCGCGCCAGTGGCAGAGCGACCCGGCCAGCGTGCCTTTGTTCGACGAGCAGGAATGCATTGACCTGTTGTGTGATTTCATCGAACGCCTGGCGCCACACATTCTGCTGCAGCGCGTGGGCAGCGAAGTGCCGCCGTCGATGAAGCTGGCCCCGGTGTGGAACGTGCGCCTTTCAGAGCTGGCGCCACGCATCTCAGCCGAACTGGCGCGGCGCGGTAGCTGGCAGGGTAGTCGTTATGAAACGTGACGCCTGATTTGTCATTGCTACCCAGTTCGTCATTGCCACTCAGTTCGTCATTGCGGGCTTGACCCGCAATCCAGTGCAAGCGTGGCACTGGATCCCGGATCGAGTCCGGGATGACAAATTGCGAGTCCAAGATGACAAACTGCGATTACGTGTTTGCCGGAGTCGGCAGCACAATCACCGGCGCAAAGCCGCCGCCCTGGGTTCTGAAGTTGGTGGTCTGGCCGGCGTACATGCGTGCTGCGAGCAACTGCACACGCCCGGCGTAGCTGTAAGCGCGCAGGTCGAATTTCAGGTCGGTCTGCACGCCGTCGACTTCAATCAGGCGCTCGGCAGGCGGCACCAGCGCTTGCGCCACAAAGTCGCCCGCCAGAATCTCGCTCCAAACCCGGCGTGTCAGCTTGTCGCCGCGGTAGGCCGCTTTGGCCCCATAGCCGGCCACCGGTTTGAAAAACAGCTGGCGCCGCTCGGCCCACAATTCGTCGGCGCGCTCGGTGGTGACGAGGCGTGTTCTGGGCACCGCGATGGAAAGCAGTTTTCGGTCCCGCGCCGAGGCGCCCCAACTGGCCAGCAGGGCCTCCTGACTTAGCGCGATCAGGTTGCGTT
>Ga0194063_10000828_pt1 | contig 21475 bp, 24 predicted proteins | sample SepL3720m_MetaG_FD_155459 | JGI IMG/M metagenome (GOLD analysis project Ga0194063, IMG submission 155459) | Anoxic zone freshwater microbial communities from boreal shield lake in IISD Experimental Lakes Area, Ontario, Canada - Sep2016-L373-20m | ecosystem: Environmental > Aquatic > Freshwater...
CGACATATCAGGGGGGGTAAAATGATAGTTACGCCTATTCACTTTACCCCCCCTTATGTTCGCTCTCTATTGTTTCCCCTGTTGCACTTCGAATTGAAACTTAGGAGAGACTGCCAATTTTGAACATGTAAAATAAGGTGTTCTGGTGCGTATTCATTTGAAAAATTCACTGCTTCCTCCATATTTTTTACGAGCAAAATAAAACTTTTTTGGAGACTTTTTTCAATATATTCTTTTCTTCCCAGAAGAGATTTTTGCTCTTCTATTTTTTGTAACACTAATTTTGAGAGGGCTTCAGACGAAGTCACCAAAACCGACTGAGAATCCGCACCGTGTTCCGCTTGGGAAAGAAGATCTGCTGCTATAAAATCAGGATTCCCCGTTTCATCGGCAATAACCAAGACTTCACTGGGACCCGCTGGCATATCTATTGCTGTGTGTGATGAAACAAGAGTTTTTGCCGCCGTTACAAACTGATTTCCAGGCCCAAAAATTTTATCCACCTTGGGAACGCTTTCTGTTCCATACGCCATGGCAAAAATAGCCTGTGCTCCACCGGCTTTTATAACGGTACATCCTCCACACACTTCTACCGCAAAAAGTATTTCCGGAGCGATACTTCCATCTTTTCTGGGGGGGGGTACACAAAATAATTTGCTCGCATCCGGCAAGGCGAGCAGGAACAAGGAGCATGAGGACAGTGGATACCAAGGGCGCCGTACCACCCGGAACATAGAGTCCCACACGAGAAACCGCTCGAAATTCTTTCCAACATTCTACACCATCAGTAGTAACCACCCGATTTGATTTTTGAAAATGTGTTTGAGTGTGAAAGGTTTCAATGTTTTCTTTTGCTTTTTGTACTGCGTTCTTAAGAGCTCTTGAGATATTTTTTTGGGCATCTTTTTTTTCTGTATCAGAAACGATAAGAGAAGAGAGATTAACCCCATCAAACTTTTTTCCGAGTTCCAAAAGTGCACCGTCTCCATTTTTGAATACTGCCTCTCCAATATCTTTTACAATAGAATACACACTCTCTTGCATATCAGCGTTTCGAAGGCAAAGATTTTGTTTTTTTTGATCAGAAAGAGTAAGAAGAGAAAAAATTTTCATAAGGAGGTATAAGAAATTTAGCGAATCACCCGTTCAATAGGCTGGATGAGAATTCCACTCGCACCGAGTTCTTTGAGCTTTTTGATAATTTCCCAAAAATACTCATCTTCAGGAACTACGGAGTGAAGTGCTACCCAATCGGGATTCAGAAGGGGCATAATGGTGGGACTATCCAATCCAGGAAGTACTTTTTGTATCTCTATAAGCGCCATTTTTGGCGCATTACAAATAATAGACTTCAAAATTTTGGCTTCTAAAACAGAATTAACGCGCAAAAGCACTTCTTCAACCAAACTTTTTTTTGCAGATTCCAAATTATTTCGCTGCGTAAAACACACTTCCGAAGTCATCATTTTTTCAATTTCCACCAAATTGTGACTTCTGAGAGTGTTCCCAGAGCTCACAAGATCGCAGATCGCATCCGCTATCTCTAAAGCCGGTGCAATTTCTACCGATCCTTGCATCTCAATAATATCAGCAGAAACTCCTTTATCTTTTAAAAATGTTTTTAAAAGTCGTGGATACGAAGTCGCAATGCGTTTCCCCTCTAAACCCTTAAGAGTAGTAATATCTCCACCTTTGGGAACCGCTAGAGAAAGGGAACATCTCCCAAAATTCAATTCTTTTGTAATGCTGAGGAGATCTCTTTTTTCAGATTCAAAAATCGTATTTTGCCCCACAATAGCCATATCAACAATTTCATCTGCCAAAAGTTCTGGGATATCACTATTCCGAAGAAAGACAATTTCCAGAGGGAAATTTTTTACCCGCACTGAAAGCTCTCTATCACGCACAGAAAATAAGAATCCTGCTTTTTCAAGCAGAAGAAGAGACTCATCCCCAATACGCCCTTTTTTTTGAACAGCAAGCCGAAGGAAAGAAGAAGAAGAAGAAGAAGAAGAAGAAGAAGAGTAAATACTCATTTTTGAAAACGAGAAAGTGCCGCTTTATACCCTCCTTCTCCATTTTGGAGCCAAAAAGAAATGCGTGCCACAGTAGTCGTAGAAAGCCCAGTTTTTTGGGCAATTTCACGGTACGGAATTTCGTCTTTTAAAAGAAGAACCGCCTGCCACCGGAGTGACGCCTGAAAAAGCTCTTCTTTGGTGAGGAGGTCACGCAAAAAAGAACAAAGCTCGTCTGTTGTGTTAAGGCTTTTAATTGTCTCTGCAAGGTTTTCTACCGCCGTAGTTTTCCACGAATTATCCATTTTATTGTATTAATGCGTTAATACAATAAAAAATAAAATACTATCCGTCAAGAAAAAAAGGGAATCCCTATTCTCCGTTCGCTTGTATTTCCCCTAAAAACCCTGGAGAAAGAAATATTTCTTCCTCTTTACTAATAAGGAGGGCTTGTAAACCCTCTGTCTTACAAAGGATTTGCGCATCGTCATATCCCAGTGCAAAAAGTGCAGTAGAGTAGCCGTCCGCCATAATTCCTGTTGTTGCCTGGGCAGAACAAAAAAGCATATTTTGGGCAGGTGTTTTGGTTCGGGCATCTACCAAATGGTGCCGATTGCGCCATCGACGCTTAAGGGGACTGCTGGATGCCAGAAAAAAATTATCCACTTCCACTTCTCCCATGCTTTTTGTGGCGTCCAGAGGATGCTCAAAAAAACATTTCCAGGGCTCATCTGCTTCATTTTTCCCGCGGGCATAAATATCTCCGCCGGCATTAATAAAAACATGGGGAAAATCGCTTAGGATTTTTTCCATTTGGTCCAAAGCATAGCCCTTTCCGATGGATCCGAATTCTATCGGAGCACGAAGAAAAACTTCACGATCGCCTTGGAGTTCAAATGCCCCCGTTTCGCCATTTCCGTATTCTTTTCCTAATTCATATTGGGCATTGTATCCCCAACTCTCTAGCACTGTTTTCACACTCAATGAAAATGCCCCAGAAGTTTGATCTTCCAGCATTTTTCCCGTTTTGAGGAGAAAAAAACATTCCGGAGAAACGGTTTGCCATTTCCCAAGGTTGCGATTCATTTCGTCTAAAATATTTCCCGAAAGAAATCGTGAATATGTCTTCTCAATGCGAAAAGCCTCCTGAAAAGCGTTCCCTATAGCAGGTATGGGAGAAGAAGCGGGGGAGTGCACCACAATTCGAACACTCGTTCCCAAAACTTCTCGAACCGATTCGTACATACTATTTTGTAGTAGCCTCTTTTTCAATGGCGTTTAATGCAGTGGCGAATGCTTTTGAAGTCTCAGATGCGCCACTGACATATCCCATTTGTTTTGCTTGAGAAATGGTTTTTCCGATAATTTTTGATTGGACATCCTTTTTAAATCCATCTGCATATTTTATTGCCGTTTTCCCATTGGGATCGGGAATAACCTCAATCGCAGTAATTTTTGCATCCTGAAGGGTGGTTTTCACATCAATATAAAATTTATTCTCTTTCACCGAATATTCCTGACGATGGCTATAACTTCCTCCTTTTACCGACGGAAGACTGGATTCAGTATTGGGCGCAGCAGGATTCATTCCGCAAGCACTGAGAAGGAAGAGTGACAAAAAAGCACCTCCGAATGATATTTTTTTGTTCATGGTAAAAAAAGAAAAAGTATAGGACGAGCCTATCAAACTTTTTCTAAAACGCAAAATTTTATACCCGCCTCCCGTATCGAAAAAAGAAAAATACAATCCCTCCACAGAAGAACAATGCTCCTAAAAAGAGGAAAACTGCCGGTCCGGTATCTGTAGTCCGGTTTGGATACGAAATAAGAGGATTGGCAGAAGTCACATACGAACCTTTTCCTATGGGTGTCGCATTGGCAGAGGGATAATCTGCAGTCAACACTTCTCCGTTATTTCCCAGAGGAGAGAGCCGAAAAAAATAGGCTCTTCCCGGAATAAGGTCTTCAATCACTTTATTCGTGGTCCCTGCAGGAATTTTTCTACTCGCACGGTACACATTTGCCTCCACCCCGTAGTCAACGCGGTATTCTTTTAGGCCGGTCCCAGTAAACGCATCCCACGAAAGAATAGCCGAATTTTCTCCAGAAACAGCTTTAAAATGGTATCCTTCTGGCGCTGCGGGATGAAGATCTTCTGTAGGCGTAGGAGTAGAAGTGGGACCACCCTCTGCCGGAGTAACCGCAATCGCAGAGGTTTTTAGCCCCTCTTTTCCATCGGTATTAATAGCGGAAACCGCAAAAAATCGTTTTTCTCCGGGAGTAAGAGCATCTATTTTCACACTATTGGTTTCTCCTGAAACACTTTTTGCACGGGTGAGGTTTTGTTCATCTTTCCCAGAGTGAATGATATACATCACCACTTTGGGGGTAATATCCGTCATGGGATCCCATGAGAGCTCTGCACCACCACCAATAGGAACTGCTTTAAAATTTTTGGGCGCTGGAGGCGTACCAGAAAGTTTATCTTTTACTTCGAGTTTTTGATCAACTTTTTTAGAGGTCACATTTCCTGTCCGATCGGTGAGGGTGATAGTAATATCATAACTCCCCTGTGTTTTTGGCGCAGCAGTGGTCAATTCATAAGTTCCGGGGGTGGCAACACTCTCTTTTAAAAACTCATCTTCTCCGTTTACCGTTACTTTTGCGGTATCCAAACCGGTTTCAGAAAGGGCAGAAAAAAGCACTTGAGATTCCGTTTCTACTGCTTCTGTTGAGTAAAGGTGAAAATCTTTCAGTACCGGAGGAACGGTATCCACTTCAAACGAGACCACAGAGGAAGTCTCTCGAGATCCTTCGGTTTGCATCACATACGCCGTATGTTTCCCATCTCCTGTTTTTGTCAGCGTTCCACGAAATTCCCCCTTGGCATCCACCGAAAGCGTCGTATTTACCTGGTCATCCAGAAAAACCTTTATTTCACTATTTGCTTGTGCCAGTCCAGTAATCAAAACATCACCGGAACCAAATTTTGCATTTTGTTGTGGAGTAGTAATGTTAATTTTGGAAGACCCCGAAGGATTAGTATTGGTAGTTTTTTCCGTTACCGACACCGTTTTTAAGCCCGAAAGCGCGGTATTTATTTTTTGATTTACCGTGTCATATTCATACACTTCAATATGCTGTGTCCCAATTTTTGAGAAAATAAGCGCCAGTGGAAATGTAAATTCCCCCTGATCTTCCGTAACAAAGGTATATTTTCCTCCTTGCCCCGGAAGGGTAGATTTATCATCATCTGGCGTTTTAATAATAATGGTCTTCGTATAATTTTTTACCACTTGCTGGTCTTTATCCAAAACTTGAATGGTCAGGTATTGTTGATCACTATTGACCGCTACTTGATCGGGAAAAGTAATTTTAAAGGATGCTGGCTCTCCAAAACGAGGAGCAGCGAGAGCACCAGAAGATAATGCAGAAGCTGTTGTCCCAGCCACAACAGGAGTTGGGGAAGGGACAGGATTATTATCCACAGATAATCCGGAAATATTTGCAGAAAGAGACGATGACCAATGCGAAGATGCAGCAGCAGAAGAAGAAAAGAACGAAATACTCGTTCGACTGTTCAGCACCGTTCCAGAAATTTTTTCAATCGCAGAAAAAGTCCCCGTGCCTTCTTGTGGAGAAGCGACTTGAAAGGTTGCCTCACCTCGGGCATTTGTTTGTGCCGTTTCGGGTGAAAACTGGTCAGCCGCTCTGGATGCCACGAGCGTTATAAACTTCCCCTCCACAGGGTTCCCGTATTTATCCACCAAATGCGCCACAATACTTCCCGTAGTCCCCATTTTTAAAGAGGTCGGAGAAGCCGTAAGGGTGGAATCCGCCAGGGAAAGATTGTCAGGATAAACAGTGAAAGAAAATAGTGGTCCATCATCATAAGTTTGTCCATCTCTTACCGCAGTAGCAGAATATTTTCCTGCAATGCGAGTAAGCCCTCCAGAAACTGTTGCTTGTGCATATCCCTTACTATTACTTTTCGCCGGAAACTCTCTCCTCATTCCCGTAGGATCCTGAATAAAAAACGAAATATCCTCATACGGCTTGGCATATGTAGTAGAGAGAGTGGTTTCATATCCCGCAATGGTATCCGAAACCTGGAGGTGAAGTGGCGCCGATTGCGCCAAAGGACCTACTCCAAACAGAATAATTCCCAAGGACACCATCACGCCGGCTGCGATTAAATACGGATTCTTCAAGGATTGTATGTGTAAAAATCTGGTCATTGTATCAGAAAACCAAAAATATTTCAACAAAAAGTCGTTCTTTTCTTGATTTTCATGTTTGTTTTCTGAGAGAATACAAAAGTGTATTTTTTAGGGCAGATACCAGAGTGGCCAAATGGGGCGGACTGTAACTCCGCTGGCTTCGCCTTCGAAGGTTCGAATCCTTCTCTGCCCACCAGTTTTTTATAACAAAGCCATTACCCATGGTTAATTTCTCCTACAGGAGAAACCGGTGCAGGAGTAAACGGAGAGGGAACAGAAAGTGCAGGAGTAACAACATCTGCAACAGGAGTATTCGTTACTTCTGGTGTTTCTGATACCCCAGCGGCACGAATCATACTTTTCCCTCCTTTATACAGCCCGGCAGTTACCAGTCCAATCAGGAGCCCTGAAAGTCCGGCATCAATGAGCGCATTTTGGTCTCCTCCCGCTCGAAACGCGAACAAAACAGAGAAAGCAACCCCAAAAAAAATTGCCGCCAAAGGAGTATATTTCGGAGAAACCCCGTAATATTTTACTAGCTCGGAAAGTCCTGCAACCAAAGCCCCAATTTCAACCGGAGAAAAATTGGTTTCCATAAAAAAAGAAAAAAAGACTAAAAGTTTTTTATATCTTTCGGATCGTTTCCGCTGCGCAGGCGTTTCATAAGTTTTGCCATTTTAATGGGGTTCATCCAGCTAAAGAAAGAAGCATCTTTTCCATCCTGCTCTTCTGCAACTTTTACATTAGGGCCTTGTTTGCACAAGCCCAAACACTGTGTCTGCCGAAAAGTAATGCCGCCATCCTCAAACGATTCTACGGTAAAATCGGTAATCCCATGCTCATTGCAACAGCGTTCCCATACATATTGGGAAGCCCTTTTTTTACACGCTTTGGGAGAGGTGCACACCGAAACAAGGTATTCCTTCTTCTTCTTTTTTCCGTTTTCTCCTGGTATTGCCTCAGCCATACAAAAAAATAATATCGGGAATATTATGCGGAGAAAACAAACTCCTGACAAGGCGAACCGTAAGCTCGTAAAAACAGAAACAAAAAGGGTGTCCGTTAACGGGTAAAAAGGGAGTTTTTCCAGAGAAGGTGAAGGTGCATGATAAAATGCTTTGTGATATTCTCAGGAAGAATTTTGAGATTTTTACCCCTTTTTTATGTTCCCCCCCTCTTCCCGCTTATTTTTTAGCGCTTTGGCATGTACTTTTTTGTTTCTTTTTACGCCGGTGCAAGGGTTTGCGGAAATTCAAGAAGAAAATCCATACACCGCTTGTGATATTGCATGGGCAAATCAACATAATGGCACAGCCCCTATCTCTGCTATTACAAGAGAAGAATCAAATCTTTTGAGAAGTATTTTTGGAAAAACGGTAAAAAAAGAACAAGTAGCGAAAAATGAGAAAGGAGAAATTATTTGTATTTTCGGTGCCTATTCAAAATTTAAGAAACTTTCACCAGAGATTCGAAAACTAACGGCTCTTCAGGGGCTTGATATTTCTCAAAACACCATTACAAGTCTTCCAAAAGAAGTAGGATATTTGGTAAATCTTCAGGATTTGAGAATTCTTGGCAATAATATTATAACTATTCCCTCTGAAATAGAGGAACTCATCAATCTTCGGTATCTGGATATTTCTGTGAACCAATTAATGATTATTCCCCCTGAAATAGGTAATCTCATCAATCTTCAAACTTTGTATTTTTGGCGTAATCAAATCACAAAACTTCCGCCTGAAATAAAGGGACTCAGCAATCTTCATAATCTAGATCTTGCTTATAATAAACTTACCAATCTTCCCCCTGAAATTGGAAATCTCAACAAACTACGGAGGTTAGGTCTTTTTTATAATCAACTCACCACTCTTCCCCCTGAAATAGGGAAACTCACAGACCTTCAACACCTATATCTTGGAAATAACCAAATCTCCACCATCCCCCCTGAAATAGGCAATCTCATCAATTTACAAATGTTAAACCTTTCTTATAATCAACTCACCACTCTTCCCTTTGAAATTGAAAATCTCACCAATCTACAATATATATATTTTTTCGGTAATCAATTTTCTAAATCAGAAAAAGCCCGTATTAAAGCCATTTTTAAAGAAGGAGTGGTGGATACGGAGGGACTTATTTACTAAAACTTTAAACCTGTTCTTCAAAATTTAAAAGCCCCTGTTTATTACAAGCCCCACAAAACCTGGATTGCTTCTCCCGCCAAGCGGGATCGCAATGACGGAACATTCCTCATTTGGGCAAATACGCAGATTTGCCCCTACAGGACGGGAAATTTCAAACTCCAAATCCTTAATTTCTCTCTTACCCCTTCTTTATGAAACTCGGATACATTGGTCTTGGAAAAATGGGACTGGGCATGGTGGAACTGCTTTTGGAAAAAAAGCACGACATCATCGCCTACGCGCCCAGCACATCATCGCAACAAAAAGCATCTGCAGTGGGCGCTACGGCGGTTTCGTCTCTGGCAGAATTGGTACACGATCTCCCGACTCCTCGAACAGTGTGGCTTATGGTTCCCCATAAAGCGGTAGACGGCGTTTTAGAGGAACTCATTCCTCTTTTAAACGCCGGAGATACCATTATTGAAGGAGGAAATTCCCCCTACAAAGAAACCATTCGCCGCGCAAAAGAAATAGAAGCAAAAAATATTCGATTTTTAGATATTGGTGTGAGTGGTGGTCCATCCGGTGCGCGTAACGGTGCGTGCCTTATGATTGGCGGAAAAAAAGACCTGTACGAAGAATACATTCCACTGTTTCAAGATATTGCTGCCGAAGGAGCGTATTCATACCTAGGGAAATCCGGAGCGGGGCATTTTGTAAAAATGGTGCACAACGGGATTGAATACGGCATGATGCAGGCAATAGGCGAGGGGTTTGAAGTGCTCAAAAAATCGGATTTTGCGTTGGATTTGCAGGAAGTTTGCCACATTTATAACCGGCAAAGCGTTATTACTTCTCGGCTTACCCAGTGGCTGGAAAAAGCATTTCATGAATACGGAACGGATCTCAATGGGATTTCTGGATCTATTGCTCAAAGTGGAGAAGGGTTGTGGACATTAGAAACCGCGCAAGAACTAGGGATTCCTGTTCCCATTATCGAAGGTTCTGTAAATTTCAGAAAACAATCAGAGGGGAATCCCAGTTTTACCGGACAAGTGGTTTCGGCGCTCCGCAACCAGTTTGGGGGACATGAAGTAAAAGCGTAGCAGTTGTCTTGTTTTTTCTATGAAAAAATTCCAGATTCAATCCTTTTCCACCAAATCTCAAGCACTTCAAAGTGCTGCAGAAACTATTACCCATTTTTTAGGCGAATTTTCAACAGTTCCCATTCTCTTGCTCGCTTCTGGCGGTTCGGCATTAGAGATTTTTACAAAAACCCAGTTTCCACAGAATCCGAAAAACATAACCCTTTCGGTTTTAGATGAGCGGTACAATAGCGATCCGACTATCAATAATTTCGCCCAACTCTCTGCCTTGGAGTTTTTTACTCCTTTTGTACAGTCTGGAGGAAAAATTATAGATACGCGTCCAAAAGAAGGAGAAACCTTAGAAGATCTGGCAAGTCGCTTTGATACAGCACTAAAAAATTGGAAAACAGAAAATCCAAACGGAAAAATTTTTATCACCCAAGGAATGGGATTAGACGGGCACACAGCAGGGATCATACCCTTTCCGGAAAATTCGGAACAGTTCACCACTACTTTTGAAGATGCAGAAAAATGGGCAGTAGGCTACAATGCCGGAGAGAAAAATCAGTATCCGCTTCGCGTTACCACCACTCTGTCTTTTTTACGGGACGCAGTGGACCAGTCTCTCGTTTTTATTACCGGAGCCACAAAAATTGCTCTCCTCCAAAAAATTCTGGAAGAAAATAAACAGCTGTGCAATGCGCCCATTGGCATTCTTAATACCATGAAACAGTGCATCATTCTTGAGTCTCCCCTATGACCGTTCCATCCCTTACCCCTATGCAACGGCAGTACCAAGCGTTAAAATTGCGTGTTTCAGATGCGATTTTGTTTTTTCGCCTCGGTGATTTTTACGAAATGTTTGGAGACGATGCGGCAGAAGCCTCAAAAATACTGGAAATAACCCTTACTTCCCGCAACAAAAATGCCGAAAACCCCGAACCCATGTGCGGTATTCCTCATCATGCGGCAGAAAATTATTTGGCAAAACTCATAAAGGCGGGCAAAAAGGTGGCTATTGCCGAGCAAGTGTCAGACCCCACCGCTCCTGGGCTTACGGAGCGGGATATTGTAAAAATTATTACACCGGGAACCACTTTTTCGGAAAATATTTTAGAAACGAAAAAATCAAACTATCTCGCTGGATTTTTTGGCGATTCTTCTTTTTCTCTTGCCCTTTGCGAGGTGAGCACTGGAGATATTTTCGTCATCAAACGCGATACTTTTGAAGAAATTTTTGCCGAAATCCAAAAATTTCGTCCTGCAGAAGTGGTCTTTTCTCCTGAGCAATTTACGGTTTTTTCAAAACCATTTTCTGCTCTTCGTATCGCGCTTTCTCGTCAATTTCTTCCTAAAAATCCATCTCAATTTACTAGTGAGTTTTTTGGTGTTCAAACTCTTAAAGCCTTTGGAATTCATGAAGAACAAAGCAGTATTGCCGCTTGCGCGCTTCTGCTTCTCTTTTTGCAAGAAACGCAAAAATCGTCCCTCTCCTACCTCTTCGGCATCAGAAAATACGACGATTCCGAGCGGCTCCCCATGGATATTCAGACCCTCAAAAATCTGGAAATTTTTCAAGGCAGTAATGGAGATGAGAATGCCTCACTGCTATCACTTTTAGACGAAACAGAAACGGCAATGGGCGGACGATTTTTGCGCAACACCATGCTGGCTCCCCTCAAAAAAGAGGATGACATTCTTCGGCGCATTGCAGGTGTTGCGGAGTTGGCGGAGAATTCTTCCCTTTTGAGCAGCATTCAAAAATGCCTCAAAAACACGGGAGACATGGAGCGCATTATCGCCAGGCTTTCTACCGGTAGGGGCACCCCACGCGATTTGGTCGCCCTTAAAAAATCACTCCTGGCTATCCAAGAGTTAAGCGCCATACTGAAAAATTCTACTTCTCCGGTTTTACAGGAACTACAAAAGGAATTAGAAGAGGAATTTTTATAAATTATTCAACGCTGCGAGAATGGCATCCGGATCTTCTTCTTCTCGGGCTTCTTCCTCTTTGCGTTTTCGTTCTTCCGCTTGTTTGCGTTTTTCCGCCTCCATTCGTGCAATATCCTCTGCGGAAACTTCTGGTACTTCTCCCATGGGCGCCGGAGCCGCGTATTTTTTATCGATTTCTGCGAGTTTCCGTTTTTCGGTGTCCAAAATATCTCGCAATTCTTTCACCTGATCTTCCGTCATTACCGGTAAAACCTGCAACCAGTAATTCCGCTCTTGGTCATTCATGGACTGGCTCTCCAAAATAAGCACCACCAGGTCGGGAAATTTTCTTTGCGTTTCATCCGGAATTACCACAGCGGGGTTTGTGGCTATGGGAGCGGTAGGAGTAGTGGTATCGTCGGGCATGGGGAAAGAATTAAGAATTAAGAATTTGGAATTTCGTAGGGGCGGTGCCCGAATGTTCCGTCATTGCGAGGAGGAACGACGAAGCAATCCAGGATAAAGAATTACAAATGAAAAACTACAAATTTGGAGGGTGTGGAACAAAATTTTTCTCCCCATTTTACCACTTCTCTTCACACTTCTCAATCTTTATTCCCGAAAAAATACTCTAAAATTGCTGTGGAAGTGTGCATTCTACATTCCGCTTCGTCAAAGATTTTTGATTGTGGTCCGTCAATAACCGCACGAGAGACTTCTACATCTCTATAAGCGGGTAAACAGTGCATAAAAATGGCACCCGCATTGGCCTTTGCAAAAAGCTCCGGAGTCACTCCAAATCCTGCAAAATCAATAAATCGCTCGGTTCGCTCTGCTTCCAGCCCCATAGAAACCCAAGTATCCGTCACCACTACATCTGCGCCTTCTACTGCCTCATCAGGAATAGAAGTACGAGCAATATCTCCACCATTTTTCTCTGCCAGGTCTACAATTTCTTGCCACTCTTTTTTAGGAATTTCATATCCGGGAGGGGTGGCAATAGTAAAGTGCATCCCTAAAAGGGCGCACCCTTCGGCTAAACTCGTGGGCACATTACATCCGTCTCCTACAAACGCCACACGCTTTTTTTGAAAATCTTCTCCAAAATGCCACCGAATGGTTTGAAGATCGGCAAGCGTTTGCATGGGATGCGCAAGGTCAGAAAGAGCGTTAATAACCGGAACCGAAGAAAGCTCTTTCATTTTTTCTAATTCGGAATGGAGAAAAACCCGGGCAAAAATAGCATCACAAAAGCGATCCAGATTATGGACGACATCCGAAAGAGTTTCTCTGGTGCCCGAAACTTCTCGGCCATCGATAATAATCGTGTTTCCTCCGAGCATATTTGCAGCACAGCTAAAGCTTACCTTTGTCCGCAACGAAGGCTTCTCAAAAAACACTGCAATATTTTTTCCAGTAAGAATCGGCTCGTAAGGTTCCCCTATTTCTCGTCTTTTCCGAAAGTACTCTGCCCGCTCTATAAGGTGTAAAAGCTCATCCCCGGTGAGGTCTGTAATGCGGAGAAAGTGGTTCATAGTGAAAAGAATTTTTGCATACGGTAGTATAGGGAACAGAACAAACTTTGTCATCCTTTCTCGTGTTTCAAAAATTCACTCCCCACTTTTTTTCTCAGGCGCTTCAGACTTTATATCCCAAAGTGGATCGCTTTTTAAACGGAGAAACAGATTTTCAGTTCCTCATGTCTATTATGCTTTCGGCACAAATGACGGATAAAGGCGTAAATAAAGCTACTACCCCACTTTTTGTCCTCGTAAAAACACCAGCAGATGTGGTAAAAATGGGACCAGAAAAACTCTACCAATTCGTAAAATCGGTAAACTATGCGCCCACAAAAGCCAAAAATATTTTTAAAACGGCACAAATTTTGTGCGAGCAATTTGAAGGGAGGCTCCCAAAAACACGCAAAGAACTGATGACTTTGCCCGGAGTAGGCGCTAAAACAGCAGGAGTATTTACCGTACAAAAAGGCTATGAGGCAGCGTTTCCGGTAGACACCCATGTGGCACGCGTAGCGCGAGCCTTTGGATTTACAACAGAAAAAGACCCATCAAAAATAGAAAGGGATCTCCAAAAAATATTCCCGAAAGAAGAATGGTTGCCACTGCATTTACGAATAATTTTATACGGACGGAATGTTGTAACAGCACGAAAAATACCCCAATCGCCGAAAGAGGCGTTTGAGGAACTGGAGAGGGTATTAAGAATTGGGAGTGTGTAGGGACAATCTATGGCTTTTTTATTTTCCCCATAAATTCTTGGAGCCAATGGGGGAGTTTTGAACAGAACGGGGTAGTAGGGATTCGAGGATCGCGATGCTCTAAATGAGCAATTAAATTCTCAATTCTTACGGGGAGCGAATCATTTGGGTTTATCACTCCTAATGCTTCTAATTCATGATTTATTGCATCTGCTTCGTTCATGTCCGGTGGCTCTGGATCAGGAAGGTCTAATTCGGGGGGATCAGGAAACTTCTCACTCATATAAACAGAGAAGAGAGGATGTATAATATTCTTTTTTGTGAATCTTTTATGGAGATTTATGAAGAATGTTTTTCGTCTTTTATAAGAATCTCCACATGCTGTCGAGTTTTGGGGTCGTACTTGCGAAGTGCCTTAATTTTATCGGTGTTTTGCCGAAAGTTATTAATATAGAGATGCGCAACAATATTCTTCCCTACTTTTGATCGGGCTACAACCGCCTTTTTTTTCTTTCCTCGTGGCATATTAATATACAAAATAGCTGGTCTATTTTTTCTGAAAAAAGCCAAAGGGTCAAGTTTTTCTTGAAAAAAAACAAAAAAAGTGCAATAATACACAGAAATTTTCTTTACTTATGAGTGAAATAGAAAACATAACCCCCGAACAAAAGGCAGACGCGAGCCAAAATAAAGATATTGCGGCATTTGCATACACGCTTCTTTTTGCCCCCATTCTCCTCATTACCAGACGAGAAAGTCCGTTTATTTTGTTTCATGCCCGACAAGCGCTAATTTTATTTATTTTTGCCGTTATTTTTTGGTCTTTTGCTGGACCTCTGCGATATTTTAATATTTTTGTTTTGGTGGGCTGCGCCGTAGGGTTTTTGCACGCCATGGGAGAAGAATGGTACCAAATGCCCTTTGTGTACGAATTTTCCAAAGGAGGTATTTCTCCTTCTTCCGTTTGGGCACATACTAAAAATGTGTTGCTCTTTCTGGCTCGCATATTTGCGGGGATCCTTCCCAAAAAAATTGCGGAGAAAATAAATCTGGGAGAGGAAGAACCAGCAGAAGAAAGTGCATTAGGAGAACGAATGGGCGAAATAGAAAAATTCTTCTGTATTGAAAAATATTTTCGGCAACAGCCTCTTCGCTCCTGTTCAGAAGATTTTCAAACCCGTATTGAAGCTGTTTTACAAAATTTTCGGCTTCATGATGAAAAAATGACCATTCGCTCTGAAAATGATGTATTTTTTCTTTCGGGGACTTTCGGGAAAGTGGTTTTAGGAGGCTTTAGCGAGCAATCCTTTTTTGTAGGATTCTCCAAAAAAGCCTTTCCAAAACATCGTCCAAAGTTTCATTTGGGGGATTTTGGAATTGAAGAGGTGAAAAAGGCGGAAATGGGAACCTATTCATTTCTCTAGAAGGGCGGAGACAAAAAAGTCCATGGATTTTTCACTCCTTTTGAGGTATTATTGGGGCAATTTTTTGTTTTTCTATGCGAAAATGTGCGGCTTGCCAAAAAAATCTTACTGCTCAAAATCTTTTTGGATATGAGATTGATGTGTGTACCGCCTGTTCTTCCCTTTTTTTAGATGCGGATGAATTAGAATTGCATCAAAAGGGGTCTCTCCAAAATTTTGAAAAAATTTCTCATTCAGAAAAAAGAACAAATGAAAACGATATTCGGCACTGCCCGCATTGCAAAACACAAAAAATGGACGAGCAAGAATTTGCCTACAACTCAAACATCCATATCGATGTTTGCCCAAAGTGTAGGGGGATTTTTTTAGATGCCGGAGAGTTACGGGCTATTGACGAATACTGTGAAAAGGAGAGCTCTTCTGGAATTTCACCAGAACTCCTGAAGCGGATTAAAGAGGAAAAAGAAGAGGTAAAAAGGAGTTTTGCACTCCTCGAAGGTGAAGCAAATCCGTTGTGGGGGATGGTGTCTAAAATCCCATACGCGGGGACAGCCCTTCATTTTTTAGCAGCAGTGGTAAATGCACCGCTCTCTTCCCAAATATAATTTTGTCCCTTTCTTCCCGTTTTAACCGCTGGCTGGATATTACCGGTCCCTTCTCTAAAACGGGGGTGGTTCTTTTGGGGCTGGGGCTTCTTCTCACCCTTATTTCCTTTAGCAAAGGGATTCAAGTCCTGATGTTTTTGCCGGCGTTTGTACTGGCACTGTTTGTGTACGGGCTTTGGGATGTCTGGCAATCTAAAAAATCGGTCCAATTTTCATGGGAATATATCCGCGGCGAACGAGTGCTTTCGTTTACATTTTCTCCACCTTTTCGAGATTTTGTATTTTTTCGGGTGGTGTTTGAATTACCCTCCAAATCCACCCCCCTACCCCCCTTACAAGGGGGGCTTAAGGGGAATGGCACCCCCCTTACAAGGGGGGCTCAAAAAGGATTCCTCATTCTTACTCCAGAAACCACTTCCAACCGATTTTTTCTGCCGGCAGAAACGGGAAAAGTATGGATAAGCATTCAGGGGCGACTGGATATTTTTCGGATTCTCGTCCCTCTTTTGCCCCTTTCGTTTCGAGCAGAAGCCAAAAAGGGAAACCGAGAGGATGGAGATTTGTATTTTCGCATCCGTCCTTTTGTGCCGGAAGATTCTTTACACCGAATTGACGCCCTGCAAACAGCAAGGCGAGGAAAACTCATGGTGAAAGAGAGGGAAGTGCAAAAACGAGGAAATGATAACCCAGACAGTACCGGAGAACCTTTTTTTGCCTGGAAAGGAAACGCGGATATGGCACGGCGAAGAGACATAGAGCAAGGAGAGTTGGGCGAGTGGGGAATGATTTTTTTAGGAAGCATTGCCGCATTTTTGGAGTGGGGAAATATCCCCTTTTTGATCCTCTCTTTTGCGAGCATGGCGCTGTACTTTTTTTGCCGCGCCAAAAAAATACTCCCGTTTGGTGGGCGAAAATCGCTGAATTTTTTTGGACTCCTTCTTTTTGCCGTTACCATTAGCGAGGGAATGTTACTACGCGACACCGTTGCCTCTGGGGTTCATTTTTTACTGTTTCTCTCTGTGGGGAAACACTTTTTTGAGCGGGAACGCCGTGATGGATTTACTCATATTTTCCTCATTCTCTTTGTTTTTGTTGCGCTCTCTCTTTTTACGCTGCGGGTTTGGTTTTTGCCGTTTTTTCTCGTCTACCTGCTTTTTTCCGTGTTTCTCTTCTCTTTATATGCGGGAGGAGAAAAGCCGGAAGAATACACGCAGAGTATTGGTCGCGCAAAAACGCGGAAAAGTTTTTGGACCATGGCATTCAGCGTTCTAGTTCTCACACTCCTGTTTTTTCTCATTCTTCCGCATGGAAACAAAGCGCAAGACTCGTCCATTTTGGGGCAAAAAGAAGTGCAGCAAACGGGTTTTACAGAGGAGGTTTCTCTCCATGATGTGCAGGGAATAAAAGAAAATTTTGCAAAAGCCATTGTGATAGAAAATGCAAAAAAAGAAGAACAGGACTCGTATAAAGAGTGGTATTGGCGTGGCGCACGATTTGACCATTTTACCGGAAGCGTGTGGAAACGCATGGAAAATCTCCAAAAAAATATTCCCTACCCCATGGCGGTTCGCCAAAAAGGAGGAACGGAGTACCGCATAAAACTATACCCAGAGGGAGGCACGACGATTTTTTTGCCTGCCAGTCCGCTAAAAATAGAGAGTGGAACAGATTCTCTCGTTCTTTCGGGATTGGATCGGACCACCGCCGGATTTGAGAAACCGCAGTTTTCCGCCAAAACCATTTCTCTTTTTCTTCAGAAAGCGCCTAATGGTCTTCCTGAAGATTTTTCTCCCAGCGTTCCCAAATCTTTTCGTATTCCTCCCGTAGACCGCGAGACAGAAACCCTGCTCACCCCTTTTTGGGAAAAAATTCCGCAAGAGATTCAACAAAACCCCAATGCCATTCGAAAATATATCCAGGACGATGCGGGATTTTCGTATTCATTAGATGCGCCGGCAAAAAATTTACAAGATTTTGTATACGGCTCTCATCAAGGGCATTGCGAGTACTTTGCAACACTTTTGGCGCTTACACTGCAGCATTTTGAGTATCCTGCCGTTCTGGTAAATGGATTTATGGGCGGAGAATGGAATGACGAAGCGGGCGCGTGGATTGTACGGGGAAAAAATGCCCATTCGTGGGTGGAAATTTTGGAAGATGGGAAATGGGAAATCTTGGATGCCACCCCCCTTGTTCCGGCAGAATCAGAAAAATTTTGGTTTGAAAAGGTAGACCTTTTTCAGACGGTTATTAAATACTATGACACGGTAGAGCTGAAGTGGTACGAGTATATTGTGAGTTTTACGGGAGACCGGCAAAAAGCATTTTTCCGCACCCTCTGGGCAGAAAAAACATGGGGCTTTTTCCTCCTTCTTTTAGGCGGAATGCTGTGGGGAATACACCAGGCATGGCGACGGTGGAAAATTCTTCAAAACACTTCTCACGCGGACCGGTTTTTATTATGGCTCAAAAAAAGATACGAAATGGCTTCTTTTCCTCTCGCGGCCTTAGAATGGCGATATCCCAAACTGGTACAAAAAATACGAAGATTGTTATACGGAAAATCCTCAGGGGTAAAAAATCTTTTGGATCTGAAAAAGATGTGGGAGGAAAAGAGGTAGAGAAAAATAGAGCGAAAAATTTGTATTCTTCTCTCCTAAAAAGGTATTCTTCCTCCTGTATTTTTAAAAAATGAAAACAGGAATTCCTATAAGTCCAGCGGTTTTAAAATGGGCAAGAGAGCAACAAGGACTTTCTCTTGAAGAGGTTTCTGTATTTTTTAAAAAAGATATTGAGATTGTTTCTTCTTGGGAAGAAGGATTATTAAATCCTTCTTATTCTCAGTTAGAAAAATTAGCATACACCCTGTACAAGCGCCCTATTGCACTTTTCTTCTTTCCAAATCCTCCTCAAGAAAAATCATTAGCGAAATCTTTTAGAACATTGCCGACTACAGAAATTGACAAAATTCCATCTAAACTTCGCACCCTCATCCGTAAGGCAAAGGCAATGCAGATAGGAATTTGTGAATTAGTGGAACAAAAGACAATGGTTCTGAAAGATTTTGAAACTTCTCCATCCCTTCCTCTGGAAGATATTACTCAAGCGGTAAGGGAGTACTTAGATATTCCTCTGGAAAAACAATATTCTTGGAAAGATGATTCTGAAGCCCTTTTAGAATGGAGAAGGGCTATAGAGAAAAAAGGGGTTTTTGTTTTTAAAGAAGCTTTTCATACTGATAAATATTCTGGATTTTGCCTTCATGATGACTATTTCCCGCTTATATATATCAATAATACTCAGTCAAAAAACAGGCAAATATTTACACTCTTTCATGAGTTTGCTCATCTTCTTTTTGGTGTTGGGGGAATTGAAATTCCAGATGACAGCTACATTTCTACTCTCCATGGAGAAGCAAAACTCATTGAAATTATTTGTAATAAATTTGCTGGTTCATTTTTAGTCCCAGAGGATGCTTTTCAGAAAGATATTGAGAATCAAACGGTTTCAGAGGATCTTATTAACAGTCTTTCTGTTCAGTATAAAGTGAGCAGAGAGGTGATTTTGAGAAGATTTTTTTCTCAGGGGTTGATAACATCTGAGAAATATAGATATTTTGTAGAAAAATGGAAAATGCAAGGAAAGGAGAAAAAAACGAAAAAAGGCGGTGGTGATTATTACAATAACCAAGGAGTATATATTAGTGAACATTACGCGAATATTGTCTTTCAAAAATACTATAATAACAGGCTTTCTCTTTCTGATGTTGCCAATTACTTAGGAGTAAAAGTAAAAAATGTGGAAGGCATAGAAACCTCTTTTCTTAAAAAACAGTTCGCATGAATAGCTATATTTTTGATTCAGGCCCAATAATAATTCTGGTACAACACTATTACCAGAAGCGATTCCCCTCGCTTTGGGAGAAAATTTCTGTAGTTCTCAGTGAAAAAAGATTTTTTTCGGTAAAAGAAGTTTTTCATGAGTTGGAAGGCAAAGAAGATGATGTTTTAGAGTGGGCAAAAAGGAACAAATCGATATTTTTAGCACCAACAGAAGAAGAGTCTCTTTTTATTATGGAGATTTTTAAGATTCCGCATTTTCAGACATTAATAGGTGAAAGACAGCGTTTAAAAGGTCTTCCCGCTGCTGATCCGTTTCTTATTGCAAGTGCAAAAGTGAATAATGCAACCTTGGTAACCACTGAAAAAGAAAAAGCTAATTCTGCAAAAATACCAAATGTTTGCAAACATTTTGGAGTTGATTGTATAAATTTGGAGGAATTTATGGAAAGGGAAGGATGGAAATTTTAATTTTTGTTCCCTCCGAAAACCTACACTAACCCTAATAAAAACTTATTGGCACTCATCACCCGAATTCCGTCTTCTTCAAAGTCTACCCCGGGCGTGCTGATGACCTGAAAACACTTTTCTATGGAAACCCGTTCTTTAAGGTATTTGAGGTTTTTACTGGGCTTTTCATCTGTTAATTTTACTTCTATTGCCCATATCGGATTTTTGCCTAAAGAAACAATAAAATCTACCTCCCGCCCATCTTTGTCGCGCCAGTATTCCAGCTTTGCATCTTGCCCGTATACATCCTCTAAAAAATGAACATATTTTAATAAATGGCTCCCAATCATGTTTTCAAACCGTGCCCCTTCGTTTTCCACCTCGCTCCAATCCCATAAAAAAACTTTTGGCTCTTTTTTTAAAGATTTTGAAAGGGACCCTCGAAACGGATAAATGCGGTAAAGATAATAAAAATTCTCAAAAATTTCTATCCACTTGGCAACGGTTTGATGCGCTCCGGAAAGATCTTGACGAAGGGATTCGAGCGACAAAAGCGACCCCACTCGGTCGGGAATCATGCTCATGAGTATTTGAAGTTTGGATAGATCATGAATATTGGAGGTATCCCGAATATCTTCCCGAAGAAGTCGTGTTTTTCGCTCTTTCTTCCACCGATTGGCATTGACCATATCTCTCTCAAAAAACGGCTCTGGGAAGCCTCCAAATTGATAGAGTATCTTGAGAGCCTGCTGCGATTCCTGCAAATCTCCAGAAAAATTTATGGGGAGCGTAGGCGTTTGAGAAAACAGAAGAGAAAGCGCCGTTTCTTCATCCCATTTTTTCCCCAATGCTTCGGCAACAGAAAAAGGGTGAAGGCGGTAGTAATGGTACCGTCCCATCAGGAAATCTCCTCCTTTGCGATATAAATCCAGCCTCGCAGAGCCAGTTACCAACATTTTATACTGCTCTTTTTTGGTATCATAAAGACCCTTTATGTAATTTTTCCAATTTTTATATTTATGGATTTCGTCAAAAATCAACAGGTCATCATCTGGAGAAAATTTTTCAGAAATGATCTTCTGTTGGTCATCACTACTATCCCAGTTGTAGTACGCAGAATGATGAGTAAGAGAATCTGCCGTTGCCAGAGCCAGGGTTGTTTTGCCCACTTGGCGAGGACCGCCCAAAAAAACCATTTTTTGAGAAAGGTCTTTGGCAATAAACGGAAGAAGAGAGCGATATCCAGAATCTGCCATTTTTCTTTTTTAAAACAGGCTTATTTTATGCAGATATACAAAAAAGTCCAGACTTTTTTGTAATGTAATACAAAAAACGCCTCATTATTCCTGCATTTTTTCTCCTCTTTGTGCGTTATGCAAATTACCCACCAACTTAAGTCGGGGGGGGTAAAAATGTAAAAAAACTTTAACTTCTCCTAGATTTTAATTCGAAGTGCAACAGAGTGAATTAAAATGAGGAGGAGTTTCAATTCGAATTGAACAGGGGAAATGAGTAGCAAAGACTTGAGCAGGGGTTTGGTAATTAAGACGCTTACGGGGCT
>Ga0194063_10000829_pt1 | contig 21472 bp, 18 predicted proteins | sample SepL3720m_MetaG_FD_155459 | JGI IMG/M metagenome (GOLD analysis project Ga0194063, IMG submission 155459) | Anoxic zone freshwater microbial communities from boreal shield lake in IISD Experimental Lakes Area, Ontario, Canada - Sep2016-L373-20m | ecosystem: Environmental > Aquatic > Freshwater...
CCTCTGGAACCCGCTCTGGCTTGGCGCCCTCGAACCCGATGACCTCGCGCGCCTCACCGGATCCTCCGCAGGCGTCGAGGAGATCTTCAGCGAGGCAATCGAGGCATGGGACGCCTGCCACAACGACGACCCGATCGACCGGACGCTTCAGTTTTATACCGAGATTTACCTGCAGGACGGCATCCTCGCAAAGGCCGACCGTGCGAGCATGATGAACTCTCTGGAGGTGCGCAGCCCCTTTCTTGATCTCGAAATGGCTAACTTCGCTCGGCGGCTTCCGCATCATTTTAAGCTGCGAGGGAACACGACAAAATACCTCCTCAAACACGCGCTGCGGGATGTCCTGCCAGACGGCATCATCCACCGAAAAAAGAAGGGCTTCGGCAGCCCGCTCGGCCCGTGGTTCCGCAGCGGACGGCTCGCTCCTGATGCCACCAACCGCTTTGTCCGCGAGAAGCTGGATGCCCATGTGTCGGGCCGTTCCGACGAGCGCCTCTTCCTCTGGTGCGAGTATGTGTGGCAGCAATGGGCCGCACGGCGCAGCGCGGAGGTCGTCGCATTCGGCTGATACGATGCCTGCGCATCCAGAAGACACCGCTTGCGGCCGGCTTTCCTTGACGGCCATCGCTGCGCAGGCGCTGATTCTTGCGCTCCTGACGGTAGCGGTCTACTGGCCAACCCTTCATGCGGAGTTTGTGTACGACGCCAGGATTCAAATTCTCACAGATCCCTTTATTCATTCCGCTGCGAACTGGGGAAATGTCCTGAGTTTCCGTGTGCTCGGCATGGATGTGCTGGACTTTAACCGTCCGGTTCATCTCATAGGGCTGATGATCGACACGGCCATTTGGGGAACCAACCCCATTGGGTACCATCTGACGAGCGTCCTGCTGCATGCCGCCAATACCGCGCTCCTCTTTTTTGTGCTCCAAAGGCTCTTTGTGGACGGCCGCGCGACATGGCCAGCCATCGCGGCACCCTTTCTTTGCGCGCTATTTTTTAGCATTCACCCGATCATGACCGAGGCGGTTTGCGAGCCCACCTACCGCGAAGACCTGCTCGTGACAGCTTTCTCGCTGGCCGCAATTTTGCTGGTGCTCGGGCACAACAATGCCGCCGGGGGGAGGGACCTCATCCGGGCCGGCCTCGCCGCGTCCGCCTGCTTCTTGGCTGTAGGCAGCAAGGAATCCGGCGTTGCAGCCCCATTTTTCGTCCTCGGCTGCTGGTTGCTTCTCCGCAGAAAGGACCGTCCGGCATTCTGGATTGCTGCCGTGGCTGCAGGGATGTTTCTTGTGGCCGCTTTTACAGCGCTCCGGTTTTATCTCGAGACAGGATCGTCCGTGATTTTTGAACACAAGCCGGGCTATCCCGGCGGCTCGTTCACAAGCGCGATGGAGCTGCTGCCCCGGATCCTCGTCCTCTACCTCCAAAATCTGGTCTGGCCAACGGGACTCTGCGCCGATTACGGAATCGTCTCCGTCTCCCACCTGAACCCGGCTTTTTGCATGGTTCTGTTGCTGCTGATGGCCGCCGCTTTTGGCTTGGTAATGTGGCGCTCGCCACGCCTCTCATTCGCTGTGCTGGTCGTGGTTCTCCCGATCCTTCCGGTCGCCAACCTCATCCCGATCTACCGCCCCGCAGCCGACCGCTACCTGTATTTGCCGATGGCTGGAGCCGCGCTCTCACTCGCCTGCTTTCTGTGCTCCGAACTCTTAATGGCCCGCAGGGCCTGCGCAATCGCAGCAACGTCCGCCCTCGCCGTCGTCCTGCTTGCTTTCGGCTGGATGAATATCGACCGGCAGATGGCCTGGAGCAGCTCGATCGCCCTCTGGCAGGACACTGTCAAAAAAAACCCTCTTTCCCATACGGCTGCAGGCGGCCTCGGCGAAGCGCTCCGGCTCGATGGACGCCTGCAAGAATCCGAAAAATATTTTCGCCAAGCCATTCGTCTTTCCGGCGGAAGAATCGCCGAAAACCTGATGATGGACGCGGTGGCCCTCGAAGCGCTTGGCCGCAGGCAGGAGGCAGACAACCTTCTCGAGCTGGCTTTGGATAGGGACCCCCGCCTGGCAGATCCGGATTCGCGCGTCGCCGCTCTGGCGATCACTCACGAAGAAGCAGCCGCCATCAAAGAGCTTCTATCCCGACATCCTTCCGGCCAAGGAGGAAGGATCCGGCTCGATTTTTTTACTGATAAAATGCCACCTTTGCCCGTAAATACCGAAGCTCAATGGAAAAGCCATAGATGATCCGATCTGTCATACCTCAATGAAAAAAATCCTCCACGTCATCGACAGCCTGCACCTCGGCGGCGCGCAGGAAGTCGTGATGAACCTGGCGACTTGCGGAGACCGCTCCCGGTTTTCCCACGAGGTGGCGACGATGCACGGCCAGGGCGTCTACTGGGACCGGATCGCTGCGCTCGGCGTGAAGCTGCACTCGCTCTCGCCGCATAAGCTTTTCCCGTGGTATGTCCCCAGCCTCACCGCCCTGCTCGTCAGAGGCAAATTTGACATCCTCCACTGCCACCTCATCGCCTCAAACATTGTGGCCAAGCCGCTCGGCGCGCTCTGCCGCGTGCCGGTCATCATCAACCACGACCACACGAACGACTCCTACCGCGCGCAACAGCGAGTGAGGCTCGCGCTCGACACGTTCTCAAACCGCTTCGCCACCCACATCATCACCGTCTCCGAGTCCTGCCGCCAATTCCTCCTGACCCGTGAAGGAATCCCGGCACAGAAGCTGACGCTCGTCCAGAATGCCATCGACCTCACCCGGTACTCACCAAATTGCGGCACCCGGGAGGCCGCCCGCAAATCGCTCGGCCTTCCGCCCGATGTCCCGATCGTCGCCGGCGTCGGCCGGCTCAACCCCCAAAAAAACTTTTCCCTGTTTGTTAGGATTGCCGAATCCGTGCATCGCCTTTATCCGGCCGCCCACTTCGTCCTTGCTGGCGAAGGCCCGGAAGAAATCGCTCTGCAACGGCAAGTGCGCGAAGCCGGGCTGGAAAGTTGCTTTTCGTTCGCCGGCTACGTTGCCGACACGCGCAAGGTCTATCTGGCGGCCGACGTCCTGCTCATGCCTTCGCTTTTTGAGGGCCTTCCCATGACCCTGCTGGAGGCTATGGCCATGCAAATGCCCGTCGTTGCCTCCAAGCTCGATGGCATCGCGGAAGTCATCACCAGCGGGCACGACGGCTTCCTCGTCACAGATCTCGATGCTTCGGCTTTTACCGAACGGGTCACCTGCCTGCTGGCGGATCCCCCGCTCGCCCGCGCGGCCGGCGAGGCCGCAGCAAAAACCGTTGCGGCGCGATTCTCTGTCGAACGCATGACTTCTGCCGTCGAGGCCATCTACGAAAAGTTTCTCCCATGAAAATCCTGACCCTTTGCTACGAATACCCGCCGGTCGGCGGCGGTGGCGGAAGGATGGCCCATAACGTCAACGCGGTTCTTGCCCGGCGCGGACACCAGATCCGCGTGCAGACCGCCTGGCTGCCCGGGCTCCCCAAACGGGAAACCCGCGATGGAGTGGAAATCTTCCGCACGTTCAGCTTTCGCAGGCGTGCGGATCTTTGCACGGTTCCTGAGATGGCAGGGTATGTGGCGACCTCGCTGCTGCCATCGCTCCGGCATATCCGGGAATGGAAACCCGATGTCATCCATGCGCACTTCGCCGTTCCGACGGGCGCTTTGGCGCTTGCCTGCCGTGCGGCGACTCGGGTTCCCTATGTCCTGACCGCACACCTCGGCGACCTGCCGGGTGGAAATCCCGACCAGACGAAATCCCTTTTCCGCATCCTCGATCCATTGATTCGGCCGATCTGGGCTAAGGCATCCGGCACATCAGCAAGCAGCAGCTTCGCAGCCGGCCTCGCCCAAGAAGCCTATGGCGTCGTGCCTCGAATGATCCTCAACGGCATCTGCATGGACGGACGGCCTGCCGCAGCAAAACCTCCAGCATCCCCGCTCGCCCTCGCCGCCATCGGACGGTTCAACCCGCAAAAGAATTTCCCCTGGATGATCGATGCGCTCTCCGGCTGTACTTTCCCCTGGCATCTCACGCTCATCGGCGACGGCGACCAGCGCGCCGCAATCGAAACGGCTATGCGTCAGGGAAATCTCGAAAACCGAATATCCTTGGCCGGCTGGGTCCCGGAAGCGCGCATGCGCGAGATCCTTGCCGCAACCGACATTCTTCTCATGCCCTCGACCTCGGAAGGCAACCCGGTCGCCGCCATCGAAGCCCTCAAATCCGGCGTCGCAATCTTGGGCAGCAACATCGGCGGGCTCATCGATCTCATCGAAGAGGGAGGTAACGGATTCGCTGTTCCGATCGAAACCCCATCAGCCTTTCGCGAGCGTCTGAAAAAACTCTCCGCCGCCCCCCTCCTCCTGGAACGCTTGAAAAATCGAAGCCTCGAGCTGTCGAAGAATTTCGATATCGAGAGGATCGGCGAGGAGTTCGAAGACCTCCTGAACTCGGCAATTTAACCCGAACGTCGAAATTGAGGCCCTCTCGCCCGAATGCCACTGGCACTTCCGGGATGACGTTCCCCACGTTGTAAACTGGAGGGCGATGCGCCGTCGGCGCCCACTTTATCTGCTTTCGGAAAAAACAGGCGACGGCACGGCGGACCATCCCTTGAGGTCACCCTTCCTTTGGGGTCAGGCGACATCCTTTGGGGTCAGTCCCACATAATACATCCAAACAACGTTCAATTTTCGAATCTTCCGATCTTCTTCGTCGACATAAATCTTCTCCAATCGGTCCCCTCGGCTCATCAAATGATAAACCGAGCCTTCATATTCCCGCCGTTTTTGCCTTGGCATTCCCCTGCTTTCTCTGCTCGTCGCCTCCTAGTCAACGACTCATCGTCGCTTATGTGGGTCTGACCCCGCCCTCACACAGCCGTATTTGCCCGTCAGTGATGCGCCCCGCGGGCCCCTTCTTCCGTTTTCGGGTCTAACCCGAGTCTGCGGCTAAGAATCCGTTGCGACCGGCTGGTGGATGGCGTGCGTCAGGGTTTCCCACGGCAGGACAGCGCATTTGACGCGCTGTGGGAACTGGTGGACGCCGCTCATGACGCGCAGGCGAGTCGGCACGTCGGGGCCTGCTCCGTCTTTTGCCAGCACGCGAAAATCTGCGGCCAGCTTCCCGGCGGCGGGGCAGGAGAGACCTTTGATCTCGACGGTCATGATCGAGGCCGAGGCCGTGCAGATCGCGCAGGCGTTGCCGGTGAATTTGATATCGGCAATCGTGTCGTCTTCGATGCGGAGGGCGACCGAGATCTCATCGCCGCAGAGCGCGTTATGCCCGTCGGCGGAATGGGTCGGATTTTCCAATGGCCCGAAATTCTTTGGCCGTTTCGAATGTTGAAGGAGGACTTCCTGGTAGAGTTCGTTGTCCATGGATTAGAGGAAAAATTTGATAGTTTCAGCTAGGATTGAGAGAAAGGCATCTACCTCCTCGGCCGTGTTATAAAGGTAGAAGCTGGCCCGGGTTGAGGAAGGGCTTCCCAGCTTGCGCATGAGCGGCTGGGCGCAGTGATGGCCAGCCCGGAGCGCAACGCCGCGCTCGCTGGCAAAGAAGGCCACATCGTGAGCGTGCAGCCCCTCAATGCTAAAGGTCACGATTCCCGACTGCCGGGCTTCTGGCCCGAAGACGCGCACGCCGTCGATCGCGCATAGGCGTTCCGCAGTCCGGGTGGCCAGTGCGGCCGAGTGGGCGCGGATATTTTCCAGCCCGACTTTATTCAAGAACTCAATGGCTGCCGACCAGCCTGCCGCTTCGATGATCGGCGGAGTTCCTGCTTCGAAGCGCGCGGGCGGCTCACGGAACGTGGCCGGCCGGTCGTAGTAGGCCCGGTCGACCATCTCGCCCCCGTATTGCCACGGCGGCATGGACGAAAGAAGTTCGGCGCGTCCGAATAGCGCGCCGATCCCGCTCGGCCCGCACATCTTATGCGAGGAAAACGCTAGAAAATCGCAGCCGATTTCCGCGACATCGACCGAAAGGTGGCCGACGCTCTGTGCGCCATCGACAAACGTCGTGACCCCTGCCTCGCGTGCCAGGGCGCAGAGCTGGGCAGCCGGGTTCACGAGGCCGAGCGTGTTCGGCGCATGAGCAAACGCGAAGAGTTTCGGCCTGCGCGCAAGCAGGCTGCGGGCGGCCTCGAGATCCACCGCAGCCCCATTCTCAAGCACGGGGACGAACTCGACTTTGGCGCCGACCGTACGGGCGAGATGAAGCCAGGGAAGCAGGTTGCTATGGTGCTCCATCTCGGTGAGCAGGATCGTGTCGCCCGTGCAGACATTTTTGCTCCCCCACGAATTGGCCACGAGATTCACGGCTTCGGTCGTGCCGCGGGTGAAGACAATCTCCTCCGGGCGCGAGGCGTTCACGAGGGCGGCCACGTCCGCGCGCGCCTTTTCGTAGGCCGCGCTCGCCCGCTCGCTGAGCGTATGGATCCCACGGTGGACATTGGCATATTCGCTTTCCATGAAAACGCGCGTCCGCTCGATAACGCAGGACGGCTTCTGCGAGCTTGCCGCGCTGTCGAGATAGATCAGCGGAAGCCCGTTCACTCGCTCGCGCAAAAAAGGGAATTGTGTTCTCCAAATGCTCATGCCGTCGTCAGTTACGATCATAATTTGTTGGTAACAATAGCAAGAATCGGACCACTTGCCAGCTCGACATCCCATTCAGTTTTCGCGCGCGCACCGGCAGAGAATAATCTCGACGCAAATGGCTTTCGGAATTTGAATCTGGCGCGGGCGAATTCCAAAATGCGGGGCGCGCACCGGCTCAGGCAATCTGAAATGCCGATTGATTTATGAAGCACTTGATTTTTGTTTGCACCGGAAACTACTACCGCAGCCGCTTGGCGGAATTGCTTTTTAACCACTATGCCGCGCCGCTCGAGCTGCCGTGGCATGCTGAGTCGCGAGGGCTGATGGTCAGCGGGCGCATGCATGGAATCGCATCCGAGGCGCGCAGCTTCGCCGAAGCCCTCGGGCTGGCTGCCGTTCCCGTACGCAATCCGCTCCCGATGCTTGTCGACGAGCTCGCGGAAGCCGACCTTGTCGTTGTAATGAACCGAGCCGAGCACGAGCCTCTCATGGAACGGGACTTCCGTCCCATTTTCCGGCGGCTCGTTTCGCAGGGCCGGCTCCGCTCGTGGAATGTGTATGATTTGCCGGCTTCTCGTGCGGCATGGGGAGCCGAGCCCCCGCCCTCGCAACCTGGCTGCAGCTCGTCCGAACACATCGATTTTGCCGTCCGTGCGCTGGTCAGCGAACTGGCTCAGACGAGCCCGTGAACAGATAGACAAATCCAGTTGAGGTGGCGCACCTTGTCACGCACGCCGTTGGAGCGCCGTGATGCCCGCGCACCACTTTCCGCGGGAAACAATCCGGGGCGCCTCAAAACCGGCCGCTTCCAGCCCAGCCACGACATCGTCGGCTTGCGTGCGGAGGACGCCAGAAAAAATCAGCCTTCCGCCGGGAGACAGCTTGTGCGCAAAGCCTGGTGCCGAAGCGATCAGCAGCTCGCTGAACAGGTTGGCCAAAATCACATCGGCCTTGTGGAACCCGCCAAGCACCCGTGCGTCCGCCAGAGTGAAGTCAATCTTTCGGCAACGGTTTGCGCGGGCATTGGCCTTCGAAATCCGCACGCAAGCGGGATCGAAATCAAACGCCTCTACGGCCAAGGCTCCCAGCCGCTCGGCCGCAATCGCGAGAATCCCGCTTCCTGTGCCGGCGTCCATCGCCCGCCAGCCATCGGGCAGTTCCCCTGCCACATCGCTCAGCAATCTCAGACACGTGGCTGTCGTCGCGTGGTCGCCGGTGCCAAATGCCATCCCCGCCGGGATCCACATCGCACCAGCAAAATCCGATGCGCGCCACATGGCTTCATCGGAATAGACCCGCAGCTTCCCACGGATGGAAAGCGGCGCCCGCGGTGCCGCAGGCTGTCCGCTCAGAAGCCGATCATCAACCTTGGCCGTGCGTCCGCCAAACCGTTTAACCAGCTGCCCGGCCGTGCGCCGATCGCAGAAGACCTCGATTTTCAACGCCCGTGAGCCTGGCCAGGTGGACATCGCCACCCGCTCAGGCCCAATAAATTGCAGTCTCTCGACCCATGCGTCCTCCCACTTTTGCGAGCTTAGTCTAGTCCAGCGATACATCTTGCCTTCAGCCTGACGACCATCAGCAGAGGCGTCGAATGGATTTTTCCCAAATCGGCCAAAAGCGAGGCCCCCAGGGCGTTTGGCTGGAAGGGCTATAGGACGGGGCGAGCTTGAAGGATGAGGTTGAGGGCTTTTGCCGGGTGGCGGTGGTAAAGCTCGAAGAAGTGAGCAAGTGGCTCGCCTTGCTCGAAGGGAATGATGGCAAGTAGGGCGTTGCGCGTGAGAGCGAGATTGAGCGCGGCGTTGGGTCGGCGGTGCCGGTGGCGGTCTTCTTGCCAGGCGGAAGCATCGCGTTTGTAGTGGTTGCGGTTCTCAACGCTCCAGTGTTCGCGGGCGGCTTGGGTGGAACGGGACTTTTCTTCCGCGAGCAGGCTGGAGAGGAAGATGCGGGTGTGACTTTTGAGCGTGTGTGGTTCTTTTTTTTCGATCCAATCGCGCTGCACGCTCACGGCGGAACGGGCACCGGGCAGTCCGGCTGATACTGGGGAAATAGCCTCTACGGCGGCTTTGCGGGAGTCGATGCGTCCGTGCTCGCCTTCGCCATTCAGGTCAAAAAAGGGGAGCCCTTGAGGGCTTGATTGGCTCCCTCGAGTCGCTTGGAGGTGTTTTCTTTTGTGCCGATGAGGTAGTCGCCACCTTTATCCAAAATGATTCGCACGGTGGCCTCTTTGTTGTGGAGGGGGTCGGCGGTCACGAGGGCATTTACCAACTCCACGTGCGGATCGGAGAGCAGCGCCCGGGCCTCGGAGACTTCGCAGTCTTCCTTTTTCCCACTGGCCGGGATCATGGCGACGGGGCGGCCGTCCTCGTGGCGGCAAAGGGTGATGATCATACCGCATCGTCCGTCTCCAACGCTTTTGCCATCGAGGGCCAAACTGCGGGGAAGCACTCCCGCGTTGGCTTGCAACCAAGCCGTCAGCGCCCGGGCGTAGGCACTGGGTTCCACGGCGGCCAGAAGATCATTGAGCGCGTCGTAGCCTGGCATTTTGAGGCGCTTGCTTTGCTTGTCGCGCACTCGCAAACCGATGGCCTCTCTCTGGCTCTGGGAAAGGCAGGCGACTTTCCTCCAGATATCGAGCACGTCGCGCGCTCCCATCAGCAATCCCAGCGCAATCAAGGCGAGCATCGCTGGCTGGGGGTGGCGGCGACTCTTGGGATGACGAGGATCGGGCACTTCAGCCAAGGCGTCGCGCAGGCTTTTGAGCCCCGCGTTCTTGAGCGGGCTGCGGGCTCCCCCGCGAGTTACCAGTGCCCCTTTGCACGCCTCGGGCAACTCGCGCGCACTCATCAACTCGTAAGCGCGAGGCGCGAGTTCTTTGAGCCACAACTTCTTGGGCCTCCCATTGGCAATGTAATAATCGGTGTGGTCTTGAGAAAATCCCTTCGTCGTCCCGGCTTGCGTCCAGTTCGTCGCCTTGTAAACGGTGCCCGCGTGACTTTCCGGATCGCTGAAGCTTTCCGCCAAGAGCGGGCGGTAGCCGTGTTCGCGTTCCCATTGGGATACCAGTTCGCGCATTCCTGCCCCAAGACATTGGCTGGCCAAGTTTGGCCGACGTGCTTCTTCCAAAACCAGAAAGCGTCGCAGTTGCACCACCAACTTGAGCCGTTCCGAGCGCGTCACCGCATCCCACCCCACCGCTTCGTCGCGATCCTTCAAATGCCACGCCGCCGCGCACCACACCAGCACCCCGGCAAGCTTCCCGTCCTCCATTACCAACTGGCAAAGCCGGTCTCCAGCCTCACTCCCAACTCCCAATCCGTGCTCCCGCCCTAGGGCTTCTTTCGCCCGCCTCCAGTCCTGCGCCGAGTGCGCCACCTTCACTTCCAGTTTTCCCTCAACCCCGACAATAACTCCGACTTTCTGTGGTGTCTTCTTTTTCACCACCGTAGTTGAGCTTTTTTCGACTCTTTTGTCTAGCCTTTTCTTCTGCCCTGCTTCTATCGGCTCCCTGCGCCGTCAAGCCAAACGCCCTGGAGAGACTTCTTCGGCGCAGGTTTTTTCCTTTACAGCTTTACATTTGGCATTGTCTGACCTACAGTCCAGCTTATGAGAGCGAGACGTAACAACGGTGCGTTCACGCTTGTCGAAGTTCTCATTGCTCTGGGTATAGTATCTGTATTGGGTGGAACAAGTTATGTTGCCACCAAAAACTTGAAGCAAACTTCCGACGAGACGAAGCTGGAACAAGACGTGGCGCAGATCAACAACGCGATTCAACTCTATCAATTGCAGTCATCAAATGCGATTGGCAGTACAGGGCAAGCGGCTCTTCTGACACTTCAAAAGCGGGCAGATGCGGCTTCCGCCAACCAAACCATCGGTCTCAAAAGCAGCGTGCTTGACGAGCGGGTCGAGGCCCCGGTCGGCGATTCCGAAACTTGGCAATCTGCTGCGGAGGCCGCATCTGGCAGCCTTCGTGCCTATTGGGACGCAGGCAATAAAGTATTTTACACTTCCCGAGCTGGTGCCGCTGGAATAAAAAAATTCCGCTTCAAAGCCTCCATCCCTGCGGTTGCCGCCACAGAGACTCGAACCCCATTCCACTCTTCGGCCGCGAGCGGGTGGGTTTGGTCTTCCACGGCAGCGAGTGCAACCTCTGCGGGGCTGACTGGCGTCTCTCCAACCTTGGGAAGCACACTTGGAAATGTGGGCGGAGTGTCTGGTTCCCAAGATTTCGGCGGTGGCTATTGGACGGTTGGTCCGAGCGGGATCGTGCCGGTCAGCTACGTCTACCGCGAAGCGGGCTATTCCTCTAGGCTGGCCCTCTTCTCTCTGGAGGGCATGGGCTCGGATGTTTATAATTTAGATACTCCTGAAGGCCAAAGAGATTTTTTGATCGAGGCCATTCGGCGGGTTATTGCGGGGGATCGCGCCCAGACGATTATTGACGCCAGCGTTGACGTATCGATGGGCAGCGGAACTCCGTCAAACCAGCTCCATGTTGAAAACAATAAGGAGTTTACGTTCCGTCCCGGTGACACGGTGGCCGCGATCATGATTCCGAATGGCACGATGCAATCCGCCCTGACTGCGCTCACTAATTTGGGCACTCTTTCGAGCGGATCAACAGCTTTGAGCAGCTTGGCTTCATCCAATGGCCAGCTATTCCCTCTCACCTCGCTGAGCCGGGCAAACGACGTGAATAGCACCAATACGAACTTCCCCTTCTATGCCAACCAATATGCCTCGCTGGGAACAGGAACGAGCGCGTACGCGATTGAGGACACGTCAAACGGTGGGGATCAGGACTTTAACGATCTCGTTTTCAAGGCGACCGGCATGACTTCGCCCGAGGGCGCGACCGGGACAACCATCCCTGACCCTGTTGCCTACTATTCAAACTGGGATAACCCCACCACCGCTACGGTTGAGCACCTGAATAAACTGGATGCCGTAGGAACCAATGGCGGATTGACTCTGCGGCAGGCTCTTACGGCCGCCGGCATCATTAGCCCCTAATCCGCCGCCCGAGATCACTTTTTCATAACGAACCATGCGCCTCCTCGACCTTCCACCTGAATCGCCCGTCGGCCAACGGATCAAAGACCTTTCGACAGGCGAGGGGATTAGTGATTTTTATCTTACGCCGAGCGAGCCGCTTTCCTACAAGAAGAACGGCAAGCTGATCTACGACGCGACAATTTTTGAGATGGTCGTGCCAGCGCATTTGGAGCCAGGCTGCGACGACAGCGCGATGGATCTGCATGGCAGGCGGTTTCGCGTGAGCCAGATGCTGACCCAGGGGAAGCTGCGCTGGGTGCTTCGGTTGCTGCCGAACGAAATCCCGCAGCCGGCCTCGATTAACGTGCCCACGTCTGCCCTCAAAGCCTTCCTTGAGGCAAAAAACGGTCTCTTCCTCATCTGCGGAGCAACCGGCAGCGGCAAGTCCACGACGATTGCCTCGATGGTCCTCCACCGCGCGAAGCGCCGCCGGGAGCATGTCATTTCGTTCGAGGACCCGATCGAATTCGTTTATCCGGAGGGACTGCCCTCGCTCGTCTCCCAACGTGAGATGGGGACCGACGAAATCGATTTTTCCAAGGCTCTGCGGGCGGCTCTGCGCCAGGCGCCCGACGTCATCATCATCGGAGAAATTCGCGATGGCGAGACGGCGGAAATTGCGCTGCAGGCTGCGGAGACCGGCCACGTCGTCGTGGCAACCCTGCACACTTCCACGGCCTCGCAGACCGTCCAGCGATTCCTCAAGCTCATTCCGTCCGAGCGCCTCGACAGCTCGCAGGAAACCTTGGCCGACTGCCTGCGCCTGGTGATGTGCCAGCGCCTGCTCCTCGACGAAAAGAAGGGGAAGCGGTTTCCGATTCACGAGGTGCTCCTGCAAAATGACGGCTGCGTAAATATTATCCGCCGGGGAGATTTCAAGAAGCTTGATCAGGAGCTTGAGACCGGATGGAAGCGCGGGATGTTTAATTTCGAGAAAAGCATTGGCCTCCGAAACGAGGAGGGCTTTCACAGCAGCACGCCGCCGCTGGCGGCGGCCTTCTCTTGGGGAGATGTTGAGGACTATATCGATCGGCAGCAGGAGATTGAAAGATGAGCAAAATTGACATCAAATCGGTCTTGAACTTTTCCGCATTTCGGCCAGAGCCGGACGATTCCTCGGCGGCCTGGCGCAAGCGGTTCCCGGGGAGCCGCACGCTTTTCTTCGGCTTCGGCCGCAATGCGCTGTCTTGGCGGAGCGTCGGGCGAGCAGGAAAAGTCGATGAGGTGGAAATTGAGCGAAACGATCCGAAAGAAGTCCTCGCGCAATCGGCCGCTCGCCTCAAGGAGCTGACCGATAACGGGTGGTGTTCGGTATCGCTAAATACCCGATATGTCATCAGCCTGGAAACCAATCTCTCTCGCAGGCCAGGCAGCGAAGAGCTGCTGAAGGTAAACCCTCGCGCGGTTCTTGGCGGCCGCTACGAGCGAGGCAAGCAATACGCCCTTACCCACAATCCTGAGACCAATTCGAGCATCCTCTTTTCTTGCGATGAAGAGCAGACCCGCCGCGTGGATACCATGTTCCGCGAAGCTGGATTCCTAATCGGCCGCATCGCCTGCGGGACCTATATGCTGCTGCGGCATGCCCTCGCCGCTGTCAATGCGACCAAGGGCTCAGAGCAGCCGGCCAGCACCTTTTTTGTCATCTGCTGCGAGGGGGCCGTCTGCGCGCTCGTCCAGGACCAGGATCGCTGGCTCGAATTGCGCTCGCGCACGGATGTCTATGAAAGTGATCTCTCGCCGATTACCGACCTGATCGCGCCATTCCAAGCGCGGCTGGCGCCACAGATCGGCATCACGCTCGTTGCCGATGAGCCGATGCCCGGATTCACTGAGCTCCTGACCGCAGTGCTCCCCAATCGTCCGATCAACGATCTTTCCCAGCCTGGACTGCTCTCCACTTTGATGCTTCAAAACTGACATGCAAATCACCGGGCGCAAAATTGATGATTTCAAGACTGACCGAAAGGGGATCGCTCCCCCGCTTCCCGTCGTCCTTCGCCTTGTGCCGGTTATGCTCTACTGCTCGATTGCAGTGACAATTATTCTGAGCTTGGTCTATTTAATCCAGTATCGACAGTCGGTCAAAAAGCGTGACGCCCACAATGCGACCGTCGTCTCGCTCAATGCGCAGACTCAGGAGGCCCGTAACCAGCGTACGGCGCTCGAAGCCCAGATCAAAATTGCGACAGATATCGAGTCGTGGGTGGCCGGGTCGCGGCCGCTGCAACCGCTCATCGTCGAAATTGCGAACAGCATGGGTACTCGTTCAACGATTGTGGATCTCCGGCTCGATCGCGATGCTAACGCTCCGGCACAGCTCAAACTGGCCATCAAGCTGGGCACAGACTCGACTAAACAGCTCGACTTTACGCTCGAAAAAATACCGGGCAGAAATACCGGGCGTTCTCGCCGCAGCAGACTCTCGGTCGTAGTGAACTGGATTACAGTGCAACTCTCGTATGGCAGAATTCTAACCAGCGAGTACTTCAACCCCCGCAGACAAATGAATAATAAGCATATCGCCTGTGGGATTGTTGCTCTGTTCATCGTCGTTCTGGTGCAGGTGACCATGTGGGTGCAACAATCCAGTGCGGGAATGCAAAGGGAAGCCACTACTGCACAGGAGGCCGAGAAGGCGGCTACGGGCGCCCTTGCCAAAGAGAAGGCTCAACTGTCTGAGCTTGGCCGCCAATCGACAAGCCTCATCGCCTTCCTCAAAGTCTGGCAGCCGTATTTTCAAACGATCGACACTGCGCAAAGCGCGGAAATTAACTTCACGATGAAGGTGAAGTCATCTAATCTCCTCAATCTTTCCCAAAGGTTCGAACAGTCTGGAGTTAATGGTAATAGCTCTGTGCCGACGGCGATGCGCGCAGTCCTCATTTTTGAGGATGATTACGTGCGTCTCCTCAACTGGCTGGGCCAGATTGAATCCACTATGCCAACCGCACGGGTGAGCAGTGTGCATCTCACCAAGGGCACCCGCGCAAACGACCTGCGCATGGAGGTCGCGATTGATCAACCGCTGATCAAAAAATGAGATTCGAAACCTCCAATTTTAGATCGTTGGTTAGCCGCCCATTTCTCTCGTCGTCCGGTTTTCTCTGCGCAATTTTGCTGCTCAGCCCCCAGATGGCGTCTGCTCAAAATTCCTTATTACCAACCGGCCGCACGCCGGCCGTCCTCCAGCCGAATGCACGAAATCCTTTCGGCCAAGCAGTGACAGCTCAGGAGCCAGCGACGATCGAGGCGACCGAAACCGAAGAGACGAGACTGCGCCGCATTATCGGGTTTATCAAAGTGGGGGGGGTCTCCGGTACCCCGGACAAGCTGCGTGTCCTTCTGGGCTCATTAATCCTCAAGTCAGGAGACACGATGCCGCCGCTGATTGAAGAGCAAAAGGAGCGCCTCCAAGTGAAGGGCATCACGAAAGATGCCGTGGAGCTCTCTTTTGTGGAAACGGATCCAAGCATCGACCCCCGACTGGTCCGGATCCCGATTATGACGCCTCCGCGCGTGGCCCACATGTTTTATGGGGAGGCCGTGGAAAATCTGGTGAGCATTGCGCCAAAGCCCGCGCAAAAGGCACTGGCCAGCGTTCCGCTCAAGGGGGTTCAGGACTTTATTGAAGACAGCAAGGCCATTGACTTACGCAATGTGACCGACCGAAAAGTCGAAATGATGGGGGTGGTCAAAGATGCAGAACAATCAATACCGGATAAATAGCGCTTTCACATTTGTCGAGATGGTGGTGGCGCTTGCCGTGGGTGCTTCTGTGATGATGGCTGCAGTGCTCGCCTACGGAGCAATTGTTCATAACGGCTTCCCCAGCGTCAAAGACGAAAACGTTGTGATCAATGACGGTTCCCTCCAGGTTTTTTACGGTATGGACTCAAACACGATCTCGGTGAGCCGTGCTCCCAACTTCACGGCGGCTGCGATGGCTGAGGACATGCGCAGCCGTTTCCAAAACGACGTTTCAAGTGCTGTAGCCGTCTTTTGTCTCGGGCGGACCGGGTCGAACACGCTGCATCCCGTATCCATTCCGATCAGCGCGACGAACGACGTGAGAACGTGGGCGGGACGGTCCAATTTCAGTGCGCTTCTCGCGAATTCCAATGCCTTCACAAACAGCACATCAAACGCGATTAATGGCGGCAATCTGTCCGTCTACATTCTCGGTCCCTCGACGGACGCGACGCATCTGATCGTGCGAGCGGTTTATGATACGGATCTGGTTACAAACACGACTCCCGCAGGAGTGTATGCGAGCGTGAAGAGATACGAGGGAAGCGACCTCACCGGCTACTACCATATTTTTTATACGTCGGACAATTGGACTGTGATGAACACGTTTTGGCCCCTGGCCTGCTATTTTCCTCGCAACTCGTCTACATGCACAAATTCCAAGCCGTTCTATCTCGTCTGGTGGCCGGATCCTGCCGCAGCCTCGCTGCCGCCTGCCGCAAATCTTAGCCCCGGCACAAACGTGCGTGCCTCCTATACGAACATGGGTGGCCAATCATCTTTTTCTTTTGTGATCCCTGCCTTTCCCGCGCTGTGAAACCTCCTGCCGCCATTATCCGCCAGCTCGAAGGCTCTCTCATGGTCATGGCGCTTCTAGTTGTCGTTGTCGGGGCTATCATTCTTTCTGGATGGGCGCAACTGCTCGCCACGCGTGCGAGGTTCGCCGATGCGGCTGACGATGGGCAGGCCCGCAGGGTTACGCTTGAGAATGCCCGCGCCTACGCAAGGCAATACATCCTGACAAATATGCCGTCCGGCACAGTGCCTGGGCTTACCAACTCTTCCTTTCCAACCCCATGGGGGACCGGGACGATCACGATTAGCAACAGCGTCCCTCTCTGGACAAGCGCCTACAGGATGCCCGATTCCACAAGCACCAACTTCAACCCGTTCAGCCCGATGGAGCGGCTTGGCTTTTATGTGACGATTCATGCTTCGCTCACCGATGGCACGAACAGCTACCCATGGACATTCCTCGTCCGCAGCCGCAGCCCGATTGCCGCAGGTTATGGGTATGTGCTGCACAATACAAATGCGACCTACTCGGCGACGAATCTTCCAGCGAACTACATCGATTTCCGGAGCGGAACGAACGGGACGAATTTCGTGGGCACATCTACGAATATGCCCCAGGTGCCATTGACCTCTGCCACTGCCAGCTCGACCTCCAGCTACAATGGCTCATTTCAGCTGCCGGCAAGCACGATTGTCACTGCTGATACGAGCTTTGTTTATCCTAGCAGCACGAATAATTACGGGGTTATCACCAACACGCTCACAACGAATTCGATCGAAATCGTTATCGATACGACCAGCACGAATCCGATTCTCAGATATACGGTTCCCGACACCATCACGAACCGGACGCTTACAAACGGAACCAACCGGTACACGAACCTCACCCACCGGGTTGTCACCGCCAGGATCCAAAGCTCCGCAAATACCAATACCTTTCACATCATTGCCACCAATGGAAATAACCTCACAAATCTTGTGCTTTGCGGGCTCACCAATACTCGGAAAATCTATTTTTACCGATCTGCGAGCGCCAACCTAACTCTTTCCACAACCAACACGGCTGATGCAACCTGGAATCTGGGTATGACGATGTCGTCAAATTCGCCGCTGAGCATTTCGTACAATGCCTCCCACACGCTTACGATCATCGGCGGAATACGGGCTAGTGCTCCGATCACCAAGGTGGGCACGGGGAGCTGGACGATCTCGCAAGATCCAAGCCCGGGAACTCTTGATGATGTTGGCGACAGGATCATGTGGCTCGAAGACTATCCAACTCCCCAATGAAAACCTCCGCCTATTCTCTCATTGAAGTGCTCATCGCCGGTGCCGTTCTGGCGGTTGGGATTTCAGCCGCGGCGCTGCTGGCAAATTCAATGCTAATCCAGCAGGACGCGAATACGGATCTCACGCGTGGGCTGAATGTCCAAGAACGGGTCGCAAAGCTCTATCATCTTGGGCTGGCGACGAATGCCATTACAAACGTTCTTCCGGAAACATTCAGCAACTCCGTCGCAGGCCCCGACAAGTTCGTGTTGAGCTTCAGCGCGGCAGCTACAAATAACGGTATCGAATCAGTCACTAATACGCTGATTTTTTCTGTCGGCCTCCAAAGGGACGGCACCGTGGTTTACCGCACGAACACCGCCACGCTCTACCGTGAAACAACCCGGTAGGAGGTGGTTTTATAATATTTGGCCCGGCTCCGACGCAGCGCCAACGGAGGGGGGACATTCCTGTCCCCCAAACAGAGTGCGGCGCATCACTTTCCCTTCGCCCCGACCACTTTTCTCAGTTTTTCTTGTTCATTGCAGCGGTGAACCAATCGACTTGGGGCGCTGCATTGCGGCCTCCGGCGTTATTGCGCTGAATATCTCTGGCGCTGCCCGGTGTGCGGCGCTCTCCGGGCTTCACACGGGTGAGGTCCGGGTTCGTCTTCATCGAGAGGGCGATGCGTTTGCGGCCGAGATCAATCTCCTGCACGGTCACGGTAACCCGCTGGCCGACCTTAACGAAATCTGCCGGGTTCTTGACGAATTCGTCGGAAAGCTGGCTGATGTGAACGAGCCCATCCTGATGGACGCCGACATCGACGAAAGCGCCGAACGCCGTGACGTTCGTGACGATCCCGGGAAGTTTCATGCCAGGCTGGAGGTGTTCCATCTTGTCGACACCTTCGGCGAAATGGAAGGCCTCGAATTGCTGGCGAGGGTCGCGTCCGGGCTTGGCGAGCTCCTGCAAAATGTCGGTGAGCGTGGGAAGCCCGACCTCATCGGTCACGTACTTTTTCGGGACGATCTTATCGCGTTTAATCTTGTCGTGGAGGAGGTCGGTGACGGTGCAGCCGATATCGGCGGCGATGGAATCGACGAGGGCGTAGCGTTCCGGGTGGACGGAGCTGGCATCGAGCGGGTGCGCGCCCTCGCGGATGCGCAGGAACCCTGCGGCCTGCTCAAAGGCCTTCGGCCCGAGGCCGGATACCTTCAGGAGCTCCTGGCGGGATTGGAATGGGCCATTTTTATCGCGGTATTCGACGATGCTGGCGGCGGTGCGCGAGTTGAGTCCGGACACGTAGCCCAGGAGGTTTTTGCTTGAGGTGTTGAGCTCGACGCCCACGTTGTTTACGCAGGAGACGACGACGTCGTCGAGCGAGCGTCGGAGCGCCCCTTGGTCGACATCGTGCTGGTATTGGCCGACGCCGATCGATTTCGGATCGAGCTTCACAAGCTCAGCCAGCGGGTCCATGAGCCGGCGGCCGATGGAGACCGCTCCGCGCACGGTGAGGTCGAGATCGGGGAACTCTTCGCGGGCAATTTCGGAGGCCGAGTAGATCGAGGCGCCGGACTCGTTGACGACGACGACGGTGACCGATGAGGGAAGCCCGCATTTGGCGACGAACGCCTCGGTTTCGCGAGAGGCGGTGCCGTTGCCGATCGCAATCGCTTCGATCTGGTATTTCTTGGTGACCGAGTGAAGGAACTCCGCCGCTTCAAGCTGTTCACGTGCGCTCTTTTCCGGGTAGATCACATCGTGGTAGAGGAGCTTGCCTTGGCGGTCGAGGATCGCAATTTTGCAGCCGGTGCGGAAACCGGGGTCGATGGCCATCGTCGTCTTGCGGCCGAGCGGCGAGGCAAGGAGCAGCTCGCGCAAGTTGTCGGCAAAGACGCGGATCGCTTCCTCGTCGGCACGCTTTTTAAAGAACATCCGGGCCTCGGCCTCCATGGCAAAACCGAGCAGACGCTTGTAAGAATCCTCCACGGCCATGCGCACCTGCATGGCGGCCGGCGATGAGCCATGAACGAAGAGGCTCACCAGGATGGCGACGGCCTCGTCTTCGGGCGGCGTGAGGCGCGAGAAGAGGAATCCCTCAGCCTCGCCACGGCGGATTGCCAGAATCCGATGCGAGGGCGCTGCCTCTGCGGGTTCGCTCCAGTCGAAGTAGTCCTTGAATTTCGCGCCGTCCTCCTCTTTTCCGAAGGCGACCTTGGATTTGATGACCCCCTTGGTCAGATAGAGTGCACGGAGCTTGGCGCGCGCGTCCGAATCGTCGTTCACCCGCTCGGCAAGGATGTCGCGCGCTCCCGCCAGCGCCGCCTCGGCATCTGGAACTTCCTTGGCCGCATCGACGTAGGCCTCCGCGCTGGCGGCCGGATCGGTGGCGGCGTCCTGCGCCCAGAGAATTTCTGCCAGAGGCTCGAGCCCGCGCTCCTTGGCGATCGTCGCCTTGGTCCGCTTTTTCGGACGGAATGGCAGGTAGATGTCTTCGAGCGTCGTGATCGTTTCTGATGCGTCGATCTTGGCTTTAAGCTCCTCGGTGAGAAGTTTGCGCTCAGCGAGCGAGGAGAGGATGAACTCCCTGCGCTTGTCGAGTTCGCCAAGCTGTTCCAAGCGATCGCGAATGGCGGCAATTTGGACTTCGTCCAGCTCGCCGGTGCGTTCCTTGCGGTAGCGCGCAATAAATGGCACCGTCCCTCCCTCCTCCAGCAGGACAGCTGTGGCTGCCACCTGGCGCGCCTGAAGATTGAGTTCCTTGGTGATTTTGAGGATGTGATGTTCGAGCATGGAGAAGGAAAAGCCCGATATGATGAGTGAAGGCATCCGGAGGAGTCAATCTTTCCGAAGTTTTTCCGCTGTGCGCAAGATTGCCGATCTGTCATTTGTTCCCGATCATGGACTTCCACATTCCGACACTTATCGAGCGCAAGCGTGACGGCGGCGAGCTGACGGCCGGGGACATTGAAAAGCTCATCCGTGCATTTTCGTCGGGCGATGTCCCGGACTACCAGATGAGCGCGTTTGCGATGGCGGTCTTTTTTCGTGGGATGTCGGATGCTGAAACTGCTGCGCTCACGGCGTCAATGCGGGATAGCGGGCGGGTTTTTCGATGGCCGGCTGGGAGCCCTCCGAAGGTTGATAAGCATTCGACTGGAGGAGTCGGCGACAAAGTTTCGCTCGTTCTCGCCCCGCTTCTGGCCTGCGAGGGCTTGTGGGTTCCGATGGTGGCCGGCCGAGGGCTCGGGCTCACCGGGGGCACTCTCGACAAGCTAGAAAGCATTCCCGGGTTTGACGTGAATCTCGATGAAGCGCGCTGCCTCAGGCAGCTCGAGCGAATTGGCGTCTTCATGGCCGGCCAGACCGACGACTTTTGTCCTGCCGATAAGCGGCTTTACGCGCTCCGGGATGTAACGGCGACTGTCCCTTCGCCGCCGCTCATTATCGCAAGCATCATGTCAAAAAAGCTCGCCGAGTCGCTTGATCGTCTTGTGCTTGACGTCAAATTCGGAGCCGGGGCTTTTATGAAAACCCGGGACGAGGCAGAGCAGCTTGCCAAAGGGCTCTGCACCGCCGGCCTCGACAACGGGGTCCGCACTTCGTTTATCCTCTCGGATATGGATGAGCCGCTTGGCCGTACGGCGGGAAATGCGCTGGAAGTCGGAGAGGCCTTGGAAACCCTGCAGGGAAACGGACCTGAGGATCTCGTCAATCTGACGCTCGATCTCGCGGAAGCGCTTGCCGATGTGCCTCGCGCGCAGCTCAAAATGCGGCTGAATGACGGGACGGCCTACGAAAAGTTTATCAGAATGGTTGAGTGCCAGGGAGGAGATCCGCGCGCGCTTGAAGATTTGAGTTCGTTCCACAAGGCGGCAGTCGTCCGCCCGCTCGTTGCTCCGGCAAGCGGGAAGCTTGTTCGGATGGATGCCGGAGCCATTGGGCGCGCGTGCGTGGGG
>Ga0194063_10000830_pt1 | contig 21467 bp, 18 predicted proteins | sample SepL3720m_MetaG_FD_155459 | JGI IMG/M metagenome (GOLD analysis project Ga0194063, IMG submission 155459) | Anoxic zone freshwater microbial communities from boreal shield lake in IISD Experimental Lakes Area, Ontario, Canada - Sep2016-L373-20m | ecosystem: Environmental > Aquatic > Freshwater...
TTTCAGAACTATCTCTCCATTATAACATTTATGGATAGTATAGTCAAGTTAGGCAATTTATGATGTGATATAATAGAATGTAATTATGAGCGAAAATACGAAAAACGAAAAAATGGAAGCAATCGTCAGTTTAGCAAAACGCCGTGGGTTTATTTACCAGGGTAGTGATATTTATGGGGGATTGAGCGGTACTTGGGATTTCGGTCCACTAGGTGTAGCGTTGAAGCGCAATATTATGAATTTGTGGTGGAAGATGTTTGTGTTAGACCGCGAAGATATGTACGGTGTGGATGCGGCGATATTGATGAATCAAAAAGTCTGGAAGGCTAGTGGGCATGTTGATACTTTCAGCGACCCGTTGGTTGAATGTGGCAATTGTAAGGCGCGTTTTCGTGCAGACCAAATAGACGTCAGTAAATGCCCAACTTGTGGCAAAGAAGGCGCGATGAGTGAAGCTCGTCAATTTAATATGATGTTCAAAACTAATGTCGGCCCGATTGAGGATGAGAATAGCATCAGTTATTTACGACCAGAAACTGCACAGGGTATTTTTACCAATTACAAAAATGTAGTTGATTGTTTTTACCCTGATTTGCCGTTTGGTATTGCACAGCAGGGCAAGGCGTTTCGTAATGAAATTAGCCCACGCGATTTTATATTCCGATCACGCGAATTTGAACAAATGGAAATTGAATATTTTGTGAACCCGAATAATTGGGAAGAGGCGTTCGATATGTGGCGTAAATTGGTTTGGGATTGGTGCGCTGCAATCGGGCTGCCAAAAGAATCAGTCCACGAAGACGAAATACCGGCTGACAAATTAGCACATTACAGCGAACGGACAGTTGATTTTATGTTCGATTTCCCGATTGGCCGTGAAGAATTATTGGGGCTGGCATATCGTACGGATTTTGACCTAAGTAATATCCAGCGTGAAGCTGGCAAAAGCATGGATTACGTTATCAAAGGCACAAATGAAAAACTAGTGCCACACGTAATTGAGCCATCATTTGGTGTCGAGCGGGCGTTGATGGCGGTGCTATCAACTGCATATACCGAAGACGAGGTAAACGGTGAAAAACGTATCTATTTGAAATTGCCAGAACACTTGGCGCCGATTAAATTTGCTGTTTCACCGCTACTAAAAAACAAACCAGAATTGGTAGCCAAAGCCCGTGAAGTATATGCAATATTAAAGAAAAAACATGGTGCAGTTATGTGGGATGATAATGGCAATATCGGTAAACGCTATCGCCGTCAAGATGAAATCGGTACGCCACACTGTGTCGTGATTGATTTTGATACGCTAGAAGATGATACCGTTACTGTCCGCGATCGTGATACGACTGAGCAAAAACGTATAAAGATTAGTGAGCTATAACCTGATGGACTTTTATACTATATTCGTAGTTTTAAGTAGTGTTTTGACAATATTAGCCATAATTCCTTATCTGGTTGAAATTGTACGCAAGAACACAAAACCTAGGATTGTGTCTTGGATTGTTTGGACAGTTATCACAGGTATTTCCGCAGTAGCTTCATTGGTTGATGGTCAATTTGCAACTGCAATTTTGCTATTTTCAGCTATGTTAGAAACATTGGCGGTTGTGGTATTGGGTTGGAAAAATAGTGATAAAAAGATAGAAAAATTAGATATAGTTTGTTTTACGGGTGCTATGATTGGTGTTATTCTGTGGCAAGTTTTTGATTCACCAGCACTGGCGGTGATTGCAACAGTTTTGGCTGATTTTATAGGCGGTATACCGACATTGGTTCATGCTTGGAAAAAACCTGGCGAAGAAACGGCTATTACATTCTTTTTGTCAGGGCTTGGTGCGGTTTGTACATTATTGATTGTTATTGATTGGCAAATTACGTCAGTTGCATATCCTATATTCTTGGTTGGAATTAATTTGTTATTTACATCAGTAATAGTGCTGCGAAAAAGGGTTTTGAAAAAGAAATAACCGCTATAATTTAGCGGTTATTTTGTAGTGATCAAGCTTAGTAAGATTTTTTTGCTTTTGGCAATTTGTCTTTTTTGGCTTTTTTGATCTTTTTTTCACCTTTGTCTTGGTTCTTTGCCATATATTTACTCCTTTTCCTCGGGAACGTTCACCCTATGTATATATTATGCGCTTAAGCTTTAGAATATCAAATAGGTATTTTATTTGTTCTTTCTTTTAGTAAAGAACCAAAGACTAGTTCCTTTTTGGGTCACAAAAAGGAACCGAAAAATTCTTGGGACGGCTTCGAACCCGCGGATTGAACATGAAACAATCATCTTGGTTGTCTGCGGAACTCACAGCCCTAACGGGTGTTCAAACAGTCCTCGCCAATCCAGGATGCTTGTTTTATGTTCATCCGGGATTCTGCAGATGTCCCGGTGGGCTACAAATCTCAAATCTCAGAAAATCATTCAGTCTACTACATAACCATGTTAAAATAGTTATTAATGATTATTTATTATACAGATGGAAGCTGCAGCCCTAATCCTGGTCCTGGTGGGTTTGCAGTGATACGAGATGGTAAGCCGGTGCTAGCAGGACACGAGGATATATCAACTAATATTCGCATGGAAGGTATGGCCATGATTACTGCATTGCGTGACAGTGCTGGTCAAGAATGCCAGATATATACCGACAGTGAATTCTGGGTCAATGTCCTGACCAAATGGGGTAAATCATGGGAAGCTAACGGCTGGAAGAAAAAAGGCGGCGGAATTAAAAATATAGAATTGGTTCAAGAGGCTCATAACCTGTATCTGCAGTCAAACGCGCAATTAGTCTGGGTCCGAGGCCACGTCGGCAATGCTAGCAACGAAATGGCAGATGTTTGGGCTAACAGGGCGCGTGAACAAAAACTTGATGGTGAAATAATAATCTAAAGGAGTAATATGACAGAGATTGGTGAAAAAACCGATATATTTTTGTGGGCTAACAATATTGATGGGGTTAAAAAAGAATTGGATGTGGAGTTTTTCTTGTTTAATAAACATTACACACCATACACGACCAGTTTTAGCGCGGAATTAAATTCGCAGATAAAGCCATTGTTTTTGTTCGACCTAATTAACTTTGTAAATATGGGGGCGGGGACTGGGCTGTCGGTACGGGATTTTGAATTGTCTGATGGCGAAGATAATGTATTGCTGCGAACAGATCTAGAAAACGTTGGTCGGGCTGAGACATTGTTGCACTTGATTGAGCATCAACGTAGTGACATTGTCGAGTTCAGCGAATCAGAACACGAATTCAAGCGCCTGAAGGGTATCATGGCCAGATTCACGCATAAAGATTCACCGAACAAACCTTTCTATGTAATCAAACAAATTTCACAAGGCAGTGTATTAAAAGGCGCAACCGCGTGGGAGTTCCGTGATGGTAAATTTGGCGCCTTCCAGGCTGATATTGGTATGAAGGTTCCAACCGATAACCAAGTGCTGATTATTGGCAAAGATATATTTGTTTTCAATGAAAGTAAGTTTGAACGAATTTTTAATTATGATTACAAAAAACAAGCATTGGCAGATCAGAAAGTTGCCGAGATTGAAAAACAATTCCGCCTGAGTTTCCCTGATGGAATGGATATGCAATCGCTAGTCCGTGAACGTAAAAAAACTGTCAATAAATTGCAAAAGATTGAAGTTGGCGCGATTACCCAAGAACAGGTGGTTGAGTATTCAGACAATATGCAGCTGGAATTAATGACAGATGATGCGGGTGCGATTATCATAATGGATGGTAACGATCTAGATACATTTGTAAATCTGATTAATGAAGATTATATTACCAGTGAAATTACTGGACGACGCTATGAAGTGAAGTCTAAAAAACTATTAGATGATCCCGAAGGCGAACCGCCAAGAGGCTAGCAAGTAGATTATAGGATGGGTCTCAATCTCATTGTTCTTTCTTTTAGTAAAGAACCAAAGACTAGTTCCTTTTTGGGTCACAAAAAGGAACCGAAAAATTCTTGGGACGGCTTCGAATCCGCGGATTGGTTATTTCACCAGTCTTCTTGGGTATCTGCGGAACTCACCATTGCAAGCAATGGCTCAAACAGTCCTCGATACTCCAGGAAGCCTGCCTCATAACCATCCGGGATTCTGCAGATGTCCCACCGGGCTGCCAATCTCAGGATCTCAGGTCTACCATGAGATTTATACTATAATCCATAATCTATAATCTACTTTGAAGCTGTTATAATAGACATAATGAAACAGGGGATGGCACTAGAGATAATGCTTTCGGGTGAAAGCGTGTTACTAACTGGCGCAGCGGGGGCCGGCAAGACTTTTGTATTGAACCAGTTTATACGTATTGCCAAGAATGAGGGCAAACATGTGTCTGTAACTGCCACAACGGGTCTGGCAGCAACGCACTTGGGTGGAACGACTATTCATTCGTGGAGCGGGATTGGCATCAATGATGACCTAGAGTTAGGTTTCGTTGAACATATGTCAAAAGGCCGCATAGAGATTATTGAAAAAACTGATGTATTGATAATCGACGAAGTTAGCATGTTACATGATTATCGGTTGGATATGGTAGACGAAGTTTGCCGCGCGGTGAGAAAAAAAGATGAACCATTTGGTGGCATTCAAGTTATTATGAGTGGCGATTTTTTCCAGTTGCCTCCGATTAACAGGGGAGATTCACGGGCTGGTGGATTCATAGTTAATAGTAAAGTCTGGCAGGAATTGGACCCAACGATTTGCTATCTAGCTGAACAGCATCGTCAAGACGACGAGATATTATTAGATATTCTAAACGCGATGCGAGCAGGGGAATTGAAACGTAACCACGCCGAAAGTCTATTGGCACGAGTTGATGTACAACCCGACACAGATGAGTTATTGACGGAACTTCATACCGTCAATATCGACGTTGATAAATTAAATGAAGCCAAATTGGAGACCCTGGAGGGTGACGAAGTTTTTTATACACAGACAACAAAAGGTGGTAAAAATTACATCGAGAATTTACAGCGTTCAGTTCTAGCGCCAGCCGTTTTAAGATTGAAAAAGGGCGCATTGGTCATGGCGGTTAAAAATAGTTTGGACAAAAAATACGTTAATGGTAGCTTGGGGCAGGTAGTAGATTTTGAAGCTGTGACTGAATACCCAGTCGTGGAATTTAAAAACGGCAAGGTCGTTACGATGACGCCAGACACTTGGGAACTACGTGATGGCGAGAAAAAACGTGCCAGTATAACCCAGATTCCACTAAGGTTAGCGTGGGCAATCACAGTTCATAAATCACAGGGGATGACATTGGATGCGGCGCGAATTGACCTGCGCAAAGCTTTCGTTGAGGGCATGGGATACGTGGCGCTTAGCCGAGTAAAAAATTTGGACAATCTCTATTTGTCGGGAATAAATCAGATGGCGCTGAGGGTTAGTGAAGACGCCCAAAACATCGATGTATTGCTGCGCGACAGAGCTGCGCGGGACAAAAAACGCTTTGCTCACCTGGAAGAAGTGGCAAAAAAACGTAAAGACGAACTGCCAGTTAAACAAAAGAAAAAGGCTAGCGGCTGGACAGAAAAAATTGCAAAGATGCGCGAAACGTATCCAAATGCTTATATGCCGTGGGAATCTAAACAAGACGCATTATTAAAAGAAAAATTCCAAAATGGAGCAACGATCCCAGAATTATCTAAATTACTAGGTCGCCATGAAGGCTCAATTACGATGAGGTTGCAAAAACATTTTGGCGAAGATGTAGTGCAATCCTAAAATGTGTTTATAATGGTTATTAGAATATGATAGACAATAATCCAAAATTTGATTTCCCTAAAAATTTTTTATGGGGCGCATCCACGTCGGCTCATCAGGTAGAAGGTGGCAACCATAATCAATGGACGGTTTGGGAACTAGAGAATGCTCAGGCTCGATCAGTCAAAGCTGAATACAAAATGGGACATCATGATAATTGGGATAGAATTAAAGACGCAGCACAAGACCCTGGTAACTATGTGTCTGGTAAATTAGCTGACCACTATCATCACTACAAAGAAGATTTTGGCTTACTACAAAAAATGAATATGAATGCTTATCGTTTTGGTATCGAATGGTCACGGGTTGAGCCAAATGAAGGAGAGTGGGATGAATCTGAGCTGGAACATTATGAGCAATACGTCGACTACCTGATAAGGTGGGGCATTGAGCCGATCATAACATTATTCCATTTTACGTTGCCGTGTTGGTTCGCGGATCGGGGTGGATTTGAGCATCGGGGCAATGTCAAATATTTTGTCAGATATGCCAAGAAGATAGCCGAACGCTTCCATGGTAAAGTCAGGTTGGTGATTACCATTAATGAACCAGAGGTTTATGCTTTTGAGAGTTATTATAACGGTAATTGGCCGCCTTCGGAAAAAAGTTTTTTGAAAATGTTATTTGTTATGGGCAATTTAGCATATGCTCATAAGTTGTCATTCAGAGAGTTTAAAATAATAGACAAAAAATATCAGATATTAATCGCCAAGCATTCGGTTTTTTTCAAGCCACTTAACAAAAAGTTTGCGAGTGTTTTGGTCGCACGATTATCTCAGTTTGCACAAGACGATTTCTTTATTGGCAAAGTCAAGCGTCACTGTGATTTTATAGGTGTGAATTATTATATGAGCGAGGAAGTCGATGGAATTAATATGTCGCACAGTGGCAGTGACAAGGTTAATGACCTTGGTTGGAACTTAACACCGGATGATATCTGTCCAGCTTTAGAGAGAATATATAAAAAACACAAGTTGCCGATAATCATTACTGAAAATGGCCTGGCAGATGCAGGGGATGAACATCGTAAATGGTGGATTATGCAGACGATTGTTGGTATGCAAAAAGCAATCAAAAATGGGGTGAATATTCGAGGTTATCTGCATTGGAGCCTGATGGATAATTTTGAATGGGCATATGGTAAATGGCCACGATTTGGATTGGCTGCAGTCAATTACAAAACCGGCGAACGTAAATTACGGCCAAGTGCGGTTTGGTTCGGCGGTGTTATAAAGAAGCTGCGAGGGATACAGTGAACGATCCTTTCACAAAAAATGATATTAAAATTGCAGTCATAGGCGGCGGGACAGGCAGCTTTACACTATTGTCCGCATTGAAAGATCATACAAAACAATTAGCAGCGATAGTTAATATGGCTGATGATGGTGGCAGTACCGGAGTATTGCGCGACGAATTAGGCACATTGCCGTCTGGTGATGTGCGTCAATGTTTGGTTGCACTAAGCGATTCGCCCAAAATACGAAACCTTTTTGATTATAGATTTGAGAAAGGCACATTTGGCGGCCATTCGTTCGGTAATATATTATTAACAGCGCTGGAAAAAGTTTGTGGCAGTTTTAACGAAGCGGTCTCGACAGCTTCTGACATATTGCGCGTTAATGGGGTTGTTATACCTGCGACGCTGGATAATGTACGTCTAAAGATGGAATGGCCAGAAGTCAGCACGATTCTGCATGGTGAGCGCAAAATTGATGCCGATTATTTTAAACACGATCCGCGTAAAGCAACGTTGTCATTGGTCCCGAAGGCTAAAGCTAACCCAATGGCGCTAGCTGCTATTGAGCAGGCCGATATGGTGGTGATAGCGCCTGGTGATTTATATACTTCATTGGGGCCGCTGCTGGTTATTGATGGTATAGCCGATGCATTGCAGCGCACCAAAGCGGTTTGTGTATACGTATCTAATTTAGTTACCAAAGAAGGCCAGACGACTAATTTCACTGTCAGTGATCATGCAGCCGAGATTGAACGATTTGTTGGCAAAAAGTTTTTAGATTACGTTTTGTATAACGAACAGAAACCCGACAAAGAGCTGGCAAAGCGATACGAGAAAGAAAAGGCATTCTTTGTTAAGGTCGACAGTAAAAAATTAGCAGGTGCATCGTATAAATCTATAGCCGGTGATTTCTTGGGCAAGATGGCTTGTCGTAATAGGGCTGATAAATTGAAACGATCACTAATCCGGCATGATTCCGAGGCGGTGGCACACGCTTTAGTCTATATCTACAACAGCGCTAATAAATAGAATGGTAATATAGCAGAAAATACTACACGGTCGTAGTTTTATTTTTGGCGTTATATCTGTAAAATTTGGGCTTATCCACAGAACTGCGGATAACTTTTAGCGGAATGGGTAAATAATATATAAATTAGGTATTGTAGTGGGTAGTAGTGGGTAGTATAGTAGAAATCAGTGGAAACCGTGGGTCACACCACCAAAACAAAAACACCACTAAAATTAAAAAAATAACCTAAGCGGAGCCAAGAGAAAAACAATAACATGGCAAGTGTAGATTATTTCGAACGAAAGCTTGACGACAAGCATCGGTTAACAATACCGACAGAAATTCGAAGTGAACTAGCCAGTGGAGTTGTTATCACTCGTGGTTTTGGTCAATATTTGCACCTGTATCCTAAACAAGTTTGGGATAGGGAAGTCGAATCAGCGTTAGGTGGCAGTATTCTCGATGAGAAAATAGCCGATCTAAATGTAAAGTTTCGACGTGGCAAAACCGAAGCGGAACTGGACCAAAAACAAGGTCGAGTTACAATCGAGCAACATTTGCTAGATTACGCTGGAATTGACCGTGAGCTAGTTGCAGTCAGGGCAGGCGCATATTGGCGCATTTTACCGGCCGGGGCTGACATTTAGGTAACAATTCGTTCTTTAACAAATCATTGATTTTAAAGACAACTCTCGAGATCAACTATCTGGTAGTTAGGCAGTGGGCTACGAAACCACATTAAAAAATTCGCGTACCTTATTCAAAAAAACACCTCCCAAATAAACTCCACCTCACACATAAGTCTCTCAACCGAATAATGAACGGAATCTGATTGCCATTGGCAACTACCGCCAATTGTTCGGAACTTATTACAAAAACAAACACATGCGAAAACAAACAGCCTCAATTACCAGTTAGGTGATCTCGAAAATCGAACCTTATGTTATCATAAGAGGCGATGAGCATAACAGAACATCCACCACAAATACTACATGTTCCAGTCTTGCTAGAATCTACGCTTGAATTGCTAAAACCTGCCAAAAACGAGAATTATCTCGATTTGACAGCTGGTTATGGTGGTCACGCAGGTAAGATTCTGGAAATCACAGGCAACTATAACGAATCTGTTTTGGTTGATCGCGATGAATACGCTTTGGAGCGTCTACGATCGTTTTCAGACAAAGGGGCTCAATTAGTTCACAGTGATTTTGTTAGTGCTGCAAGGCAACTGGCAGAGGACAATAAAAAATTTGATATTGTATTAGTTGATTTGGGGGTGTCATCACCACAGCTCGATCAGAGCGAACGAGGGTTTTCCTTTACAAATAGTGGTCCGCTAGATATGCGGATGGACAGAAATCAGGTGTTAACAGCTGAGAAATTAGTTAATACTGCCTCGATTGATGAACTGACACATATCATTAGTCAATATGGTGAAGAACCAATTGGCCTAGCGCACAAGATTGCAAAAGCAATCACAATGAACCGACCATTATCGACAACAGGGGAACTAGCCGATCTGATAAAGCAAAACTATCGTGGCAAATGGAAGAAAACTCATCCGGCTACGCGCACCTTTCAATCACTCCGTATAGCAGTCAACGACGAATTAAAACAAGTCGAAGACCTGCTGCCATATTTGCCACAACTTTTAAAAAAAGGTGGGCGAGTAGGGGTAATTAGCTTTCACAGCCTAGAAGACCGATTAGTTAAACGTTATTTCAAAGAACAGTTTGACGCCGGATTCGAAGCTATATTGCAGCCATTGACCAAAAAGCCAATTGCGGGGGACATTAATGATGTTCACAACCCGCGTTCACGTAGTGCAAAATTACGTGTCGCAGTGAAAAAATAAAAACAACACAAAAAGAAAGGGCAAAACACCATGCCTCTACACATTCCAGTAAAATGCACGGATGTAGCTCAAGTAGTTACTGTCCGTATCAAATAAGACTTTGGATGCCTCAGCCGCCCATATAATAACGGGCGGCGAGGCTCTTGGTCTAAAATCTAAAAATAAACAATAAACAGAAAATATATAAAATGTCTTATCAACGCACACAAAATTATGTTAGTCGCCGTCAACAAAACTGGTCTAGAAACCAGAATACTGTCGCATTTGTATCGGCTATCAAGCTTGGTCCAGTGACACACACTGTGCTGATTGCATTATTGATTACAGTTTTGGGTCTGATTTATCTGACGCAGGCAACTCGTGCTACTGGTTATGATTATGCCACACAAAAAATCGATGGTCAGATCGCAGAATTAAATATCCAAAAAAGTGATTTAGAAGTTGAAAACGCTAAATTAACAGCACTTGAAAATGTTAAAAACAGTAGTGTTGCAGCTACTATGACGACGCCAGTTTCTACAAATTACGTTCAACAATAGAAAACATTATGAAATTTGAATTGCAAAAAGGTAGTAGGTCCAAGATACTAGCAGCCATAATGTTCGTTGTTATGGCGGCGTTTGTTGCCAGACTATTTTATTTGCAAATTATTCGCCACGATTATTATGTGCAAATTGGTAATGCCGAGCAAGTCAAGCGCTTGAAAATTCCCGCAAAACGCGGGCTTATTTATGCACTAGACGGCAATACTCCCGCGCCACTGGTAATGAATCAGACTATCTACACGGTTTTTGCGGACCCACAGACTGTTAAAGATAATTCTAAAATCGTAGATGTTATTAGGCAGGTTGCTGGCGGCAATGCTAGGCCAAATCTGGAGTCATTATTAGGTAAGAAAGACAGTCGGTATCAGATATTGGCGACCAAAATAACACGTACTCAGGCTGATAAGATTAAAGCTGAAAATTTAAAAGGGATTGGTTTTCAAGAAGGAACTGAGAGGGTTTATCCAGAAGGCGGGCTGGCGGCTCAAGTTTTAGGATTTGTTGATTATGAGGGCGTGGGGAAATATGGTGTCGAGAGTAAATTAAATGATCGACTAACTGGGGTTGACGGTTTATTGCAATCTGTCACAGACGTTAGTGATGTCCCACTGACGATTGGTAATAACAATATAAATAAGCCTGCGGTAAATGGCGAAAACGTAGTTTTGAGTATTGATCGAAATATTCAATCTCATGTCGAGCAGGCATTGGCAGACAGTATAAAAAAATCTGGGGTCGATAAGGGAAGTGTTGTAGTTATGAACCCGCAAAACGGTAAGATTTTGGCAATGGCTAATTTGCCATCTTATGAGGTTGCTAATTTTGATAAAGTACAAGACGCATCGGCCTTTAATAACGCTACGGTGTCTGACCCTTATGAGCCAGGATCGGACATTAAGACTCTGACGATGGCGACAGGTATAGACAAGGGGGTCGTGGCTCCTGACTCCACCTTTGATAATAATGATTACATAAAAATTGACGATAGGGTAATATGGAATTATTCTAGGGGTCATATTGGGAGATTAACTTTTCAAGAAGGTCTGAATTATTCTTTAAACACGGCATTCGTGAACGTAGTTCAGCGATTGGGTGACGGGAATAATATAACCCGTGAAGCCAGAGATACTCTTTATGATTATTTTCATAATAAATTTTTGCTTGGTCAAAAAACTGGCGTTGAGTTAGCGAATGAGGAAGATGGCACGATTATTTCGCCCGAAGAAGCCGATGGTAACGCGGTTAGATATTCGAATATGGCTTTTGGTCAAGGTATGGACATAACCATGGTCCAAGTTGCGTCGGCATTTTGTTCGTTGATAAACGGTAGTAATTATTATAAGCCTACGATATTGGCAGGCTATTTGGACGAAAAGGGCAAGTTTAATGAAAAAAATACAACAGTATTTTCACATCCAGTTTCAGTTTCGACTGCTAATCAGATGAGAGATATGGTGCATATCACTAGAAATAATTTATTTGGTAATCTAGATAAGCAAGGTTATTATATTGGCGGCAAAACAGGCACATCGGATGTTATAAAAAATGGCGTTTACACCTCGGATGAGTCTATTGCAACATATTTAGGTTATGGCGGCACCAAAGAACTTTCACAGTATGTCATAATGGTTAGAGTATCAGGAAAAAATAAGGCAATGTTTGGATCTACTAACGCTTCTCCTATTTTTACCGATATTTCAAATTGGATGTTAGATTATTTAAAAATACAACCGAAAGGATAGGGTTATGATACAAACAATAGGGCAGTTACCACAGGAATTGAACGGCACATTTATTTTGAGCGTTGGGGCTTTTTTGCTGGCGATGTTGCTGACGCCTATTTATACGTATCTGGCTTATAAATATAAATTCTGGAAGAAACAGCGATCAACGGCTACGAATGGTGAGGCTTTAACTGTATTTAACAAGCTGCACGCTGACAAATTCAAGCGTAATATTCCAACAATGGCAGGAACTATATTTGTGGCTGCAATCACTATCACTACGCTTGGTTTTAATCTTGATAGAGGTCAGACCTGGTTGCCTTTGGCTGCCTTGGTTGGCGGAGCTATAGTTGGTTTGCTGGATGATATTATTAATGTGCGCGGTGACGGCCGAGGCGTGGCGGGGCTGCGATCTAGTATTAAGTTTGCTATGATTACGGCCATTGGCTTGGCCCTTGGTTGGTTCTTTTTTGCCAAGCTAGGTTTTTCATCAATAAATGTCCCATTCTTTGGAGGGTTGGAAATTGGCTGGTTAATCATTCCGGTTTTTGGCTTTGTCGTGGTTGCGACTGGCAATGCGGTCAATATTAGCGATGGTTTGGACGGATTGGCCGGTGGGTTGTTGGCAATTTCGTTTGGCGCTTTTGGGGTTATTGCTTTGTTTCAGTCACAGCTGATGTTATCGGGATTTTGTTTTACAGTAGTTGGGGCACTGCTTAGTTATCTTTGGTTTAATATTTATCCGGCGCGATTCTTTATGGGGGACGTCGGTAGTTTTGCCTTGGGGACAGCCCTGGGTGTGGTAGCCATGTTGACTAATACGCTGTTCTTGTTGCCAATAATTGGCGTCGTATTTGTAGCCGAAGCCGGGTCTAGCCTGATACAGATCTTTAGTAAAAAGGTTTTCCATCGCAAGATTTTTATCTCGGCACCTGTGCATCATCATCTAGAAGCTAAAGGTTGGCCAGAGGTAAAGATTACTATGCGTTTCTGGGTTATTGGTAGCGTTGCGGCATTTGTCGGCGTATTACTAGCTATTTCGGGTGGTGGGATTTAAGGTGAGCCGGCCAGAGACTAGGCGTATCGTTGACTCTCTGTCTGAAAATAAACAGACTGCAGATTTGGTTTTGTCGCGTAAACACAGGCCGGATTATTTGTTGGTTTTATATATGGGGCTACTGATGATGTTGGGGTTGATTATTATCTATGCCATTGGGCCTCAGCGGGCAAATGTTTTGAACAATGCTTATGGCAGTAATTATAATGATATTTATTTCTTTTCCAAGCAAGCAGCTAGCTTGGCTATCGCAATTGCCGCCTTTGTTTTTATGTCTCTCACTCCATTTATTGTGATTGCCAAGCGGGCTCGAGGTTTGGTATTGCTGGCCTTGGGGGCTTGTTTGTTGTTGGCAGTCGCTGGTTGGACGGGTATTGGTATAGCCAAAGAGTCTTTGGGCGCGACACGTTGGTTTGAGTTTGGTTCGTTGGGTGGGTTTCAGCCGTCCGAGTTGTTAAAGTTCGCGATACTGATATTTGGCGCGATGTTTTTGGGTAATAAAATTAGACAGGGCAAGTTAAACGACATCTGGGGAACTTTAGCGCCGCTAGGTGTTATTTATGCTATTTCAATGATTTTTATTGTCATTATTCAAAAGGATTTAGGCACGGGTATTGCGCTGACTGGGATAATCGCGACGATGTTATTTATTGGTAAAATCAGCGTTCGCAGGGGGCTGGTTATTTTTGGTATTTTGGCAACATTGGGCATCGCAACGATTTTAGCGGCACCACATAGGGTGGAGCGTATTATGACTTTTTTCCAGGGAGATAGTTCGGCGTCGTCAACCAGCGATGACGAAAACTATCATATCGAGCATGCCAAATTGGCGATTGGTTCGGGCGGGTTATTCGGTGTCGGGGTTGGCAATAGCGTTCAGGCAACAGGCTATCTGCCCGAGGCAATTAATGATTCAGTTTTTGCTATTATGGGTGAAGTTTTTGGATTTGTAGGTTTGGTTTTGATATTGGCTTTGTTCGTGGCTTTGTTGATGCGGCTGCTAAAGATAATTGACCATTTGGCCGATGTTAGATTGAAGTTATTAGTGGCCGGAGTCTTTGGCTGGCTGGGCTCGCATGTTATTCTTAATGTAGCGTCAATGACAGGAATAGTCCCGTTGACGGGAATAACGTTGCCATTACTTAGTTTTGGTGGCACCAGTATGGCTTTTATTGCAGCGGCATTAGGTCTGACATTCCAGTTATCAAGATACACAGTTCATCCATCAAGCATAAAGGAGGTAAATAATGAAGATTTTAGCAGTCGGCGGGGGATCGGGCGGTCACGTCACTCCAGTCGTAGCGGTTTTGGCAGAAGTTAAAAAATTTCAGAAATCAGCCGAAATTAGGTTTTGGTGTGATTATAAATTTGCACCTCAGGCCAAATCAATTATGAAAAATTTTGACCCCAAAATACCAGTGCATACGATTATCGCTGGTAAGTTTCGTCGTTACAATCATCTCTCTGTCTTGGGGCATTTCTTTTCACCATCATTGGTATTGTTGAATATTAGGGATATTTTCTTGATTATCGCAGGATTTGTCCAAAGCTTTACAAAGCTGATTATTTGGCGACCAGATGTTGTGTTTACCAAGGGCGGTTATGTCTGTTTGCCAGTTGGGATTGCAGCCCGTTTGTTGATGATACCGCTGGTTATTCATGATTCTGACGCTCATCCAGGATTAACTAATCGTGTATTGGCGACGTGGGCTAAATCTATCGCAACAGGCGCGCCATTGAAATACTATTCTTATTCGGTCAACAAGTCGGTTTATACAGGCATCCCCGTATCGGACGATTTTCATGAGTTTTCCGACATAGAACGAAAAGATGCAAAAAACCTATGGAAAGTTGACAGCAAGCGGCCATTGATTGTGATCACTGGTGGCGGCCTGGGTGCCCAGCGTATGAATGACGCAACGGCGGTGGTATTGGACGATTTATTGCATCTGGGGTCTGTAGTTTTGGTTTCTGGAGCGGGGCAATATGATGAACTAAGGTCGTTGGTACCACCCAATAGCGAAAGATTTCAACTGCATTCTTTTGTGTCCAAAGATATGGCATCATTATTAGGTGCTGCAGACGTTGTTGTGACCAGGGCAGGGGCAACTACAATACTAGAGCTAGCAGCGTTACACAAACCAACGATTTTAGTCCCCAATGGCCAATTGACTGGTGGACATCAATTAAAAAATGCGGCAGTGTATATAGAAAAAGACGCCGTCAAGGTAGTTGACGAGTCCATTATGGTCGATAACCCACAAATATTGGTATCTGCCGTGCGCGAAGTTTTGCATGACTTGTCGGCTGCTAGCAAGATGGCTGAACGATTTGCAAGTTTTTCTCGACCTGATGCTGCACGCGATGTGGCTGATATGATTATTTCTAGCGCTAAATAAGTTATAATAAGCATAAGTATTAGTTGCTGTAATAAAAAAGCTAGATTAAAAGAAGGATAAATTTTAACTGGATGCATTTATTCAAAAAAAAACAAAAATATATTCCTGGTCGTCGATTGGCAACCGCCGATGAAAGCCTTGATATTGTTGGCGCGTCCAATTCTTTTCGTCGTAATCAGACATTAGCCAACAGCCAATTGGCACAGTCGCCTCGATCTCAGGCGCACCATTTGACTATCCATCGCCGCAAAGTCTTGTTGGTCTTTGGCGTGGTGTTGCTGTCGGTTATATTTTTGTGGTTGCTGATCAGTAATTTTACGGCCAGAGTTTCGGTCAGCGTGTTTAATAGCAACATGTCAAAAACACTCGATCGGGCAAATTATGAAAAGGTTATACAGGATTTTTTGGACACTAATCCTATGAGCCGGTTTACCTTTTTTTTGGACAAAGTGGCATTAAATGCCTTTGTTTCTAGTAAATTGCCAGAGGTAAATATGGTCAGTCAGCAAGGCATGTTACAAATTGGGCAAACTGGTTTTGCCTTGACGATGCGTCGTCCAGTTGCTGGATGGGTTATTAATAACAAACAATATTATGTTGATGCTATCGGTGAATCGTTTGATATTAATTATTTTGATAATCCATCCGTTCAAATTATTGATAACAGCGGTGCTGCCAACCAGTCAGATACAGTTGTGGCCAGCAGGCGATTTTTGGGCTTCGTCGGCAAGGTAGTGTCAGAATCAGCTGGTGCCGGCTATACTGTCACCAAGGCCGTTTTGCCGCCCAACACGACGCGTCAATTAGAATTGAGCATTAAAGAGGGTGACTATACAGTAAAACTGTCAATCGATAGGGCGGCGGGGGAGCAAATAGAGGATATGGTTCAGGCACTAAGATATTTTAATAGTAAAGGTTACAAGCCAGCGTTTATTGACGTTCGGGTTAGCGGCAAAGCTTTCTATAAGTAAAAAATAGGGCTACCTCACTCCACTGCTCTATGTTCTAATTTTGTTCGTTTTTGTGAAAACTTTTTATTTACATAAAAAACATATATTAATATTAAAATGGCAAAAAAGCAAATAGCGACACAAAGCCGGAGGATAGGGCGGCCTGTGGAAAAGTAACACGAATAACAACAAAACATACAACAAACGCTCAGTAGATTTATGATTTAGGATTTATGATTTAAGAATGGAATTGAATCGCAATGCAGTGGTTGTTAGCGGGCTATTGATATATGCATACCCCTGCTAATACAGCGATAGTGGCAGTAGCAGTGGTTATATAGACGACCACTAACTCATCTATTAAACATATATGTTATGTCGTAAAAGGTATATTGTGCGACGTTAAGACTGTGTGTGAATTGTGGTTAGTAATTCAATTCGTTTGGTATTGTTTTTGCTGGTTGCCCTACTATTTTGTATATGCAAATTATAGCTACTATCGTTCCCGTGTTTTATATATCAATTTCCGGCTGTTTTTGATATTTTTAATTTATATTATTTTTGGTCTGATTTTGTGATTCGAATATTTTGGTGTTATTTACGGCTGCTGGGCCTGGCCTGGGTTCGTTCTGATTCGTTTTCGTTGTGTTCTATTTATGTTCTATTACGGTAGCACTTTCGGCTAGCCCATGGTAATATTCGGCCAATTTAAAACACCACAGTATTAACTGTGGTGTTTTTGATATTCATAAATCTTAATCGTCTTTCAATCATACTACTATGCCACCGATTTGCGATGCGTCTCTATTCGATAACTCAGTATGTCGTTTTTCGCATCTTGCGTGAGATATCTCATTAATGGCTTCATATGATTTGCTCTCATGCGGTGCTAGTTGGCTGAGGGGTTCTATACTGTCGTCATCTGATAGTTCAGCAATCTTTGGCAATAAAAATGCGTCTATCTTGTTGATGACGGCTTGTCTGGCGGTTCTATCGTGCGGAGCATGATTTAATAGAAACTTTAATTCTGTGATTTTGTCTTCAAATGATGGGAAGGTTTCTACTGCCAAATCTACGTCGAATTTGCCTTCATTTAACTCATTCATTACAGCTTGGTTCAGGATTATTGCCAGTGCGTCTTTGTATTCACCAGTTGCTTCCTTGTGAGCTGTGAATAATGATTCTATCGTCCACATCACAGATAAATTGGTTATGTGGAGGTCGTGCCTGTCACGGTTGGACATTGTTACTCACCATCCTTTTAAAAAACTACGAGGGCTAGATCTATATTAAAAAAATTATTTTCAGATTTACAAAATATCAAATTACTAGCTAGAAACGATACGTCTCGATAGCTACTACCAGATTAACACGGTTTTATATTGGGCGAAAGCATATGCGGGTTGGCTATCCCCTGCGGTATTATCTGGCCAATTAAAAACACCACAGATTAACTGTGATGTTTTTTTGATATTTGTAAATCTTAACCGAATTGTGACTTGTCTTTATCAAACTCAGCCTGCTTTCTGCGGATTTCATCCGAAATAGGCCTTTCTTCCCTGATTGTCATACACCTGAGAGACGCAAAGAATATAGATATATGATCCAGTTCGTTTTCAGTTATGGCATTGGCTATGTCCCGCAACGTAGATTCGGTAACGCACTGAATTACCCTGGAATATCCGATACTATCGACTGGGGCGATTTCAGTGAAACGCAGCAGTTCCTCTTTGTCTTTATCCGGTTGGATATAGGGACTTTGTGAGATTGCCAGGTCTATCTTTTTTGTACAGACCTCCATTTTATCAACGTCATTTACTGCTTTTGCTCGGAGATATTGGTCATATAATTCTGAAAGTTCTTTCAGGGTATAATTCCTAGTGATTTGCGTTCTGTGTTTTCTGGTTACTGGAACCGGCATTTCCAACACTGTCCTCTCTGTAAACTACGAAGGCTAAATATATGATAAAAAAATTATTTTCAGATTTACAAAATATCAAAGTTCCAGCTAGAGACGTGTCATCTCAATAGCTGCTACTATATTAGCACCACTGTTAATAGTCTCCAAGCATTAGCCTATTAGATGTTAGTGATTAATTTGTAGCGTCTCGCCTGTATCTGTTTGTGGGTTGTTCTGATTTGGTTGGTAACCATCGGGTCGTGGTTTGCGTTTGCGGTTGCGTTTGCGCTTTGGTCGAGGGGCTTCAGAATCCAACTCTGTTGTAACAGTGGTGGCTACACTACCCTGCTGGGCGGCTGGTGCTGGCTTTGGTTCTGGTGATACTACAAAACTTTGTGGTCGGCTGACTGGTTCGCCTCCCATTGGCCATTTAGGCTGGTTTTTAGGCACTCGTTGCAAGTTTTCTGGTGGAGTTATGGCTGCGGATATTTCGACCTCTATTTCGGCTCGAGGACGGCTGTAGTTGCGGCGGGTGTTTTCAATAATTAATTTGGTGTTGTCCATCTGTGGAGTTGGCAGCGTTAATGTCGATGCGTTAAAGGCTGGAGATTTTTCGCCTTTGATAACCATATTTATTATGAAATTACGGTTGTGCATCTGTAATAGATCATTTGGTTCGAATTGTGGTTCGAATTGTTTGGATAATATTGGGGCATCATCAGCTGACACGCGGAAAGATATAACCGTACCGACGTTACCGAATACAGCGTCACGAACAGTTTCGCTCATTTGGCTGATGTATTGGTTGGCAACAGTTAGGTTTAGACCGTATTTGCGGGCTTCGGATAGAATCGTGGCGAACGAATCGGTAGCAAAGTTCTGGAATTCATCTACATACAGATAGAATGGTCGGCGGTCTTCGACACGTTCGATATCGCTACGGCTCATTGATGCCAGCTGGATTTTAGTGACCAGGAAAGCACCTAGGATTGACGCGTTATCCTCGCCTATTAAGCCTTTAGACAGGTTGACAATTAGAATTTTACCTTCGTCCATCATTTTGCGGATATTGAATGTAGATTTAGGCTGACCGATGATATTACGGATGATTGGGTTGGCGGTAAAGGCACCGACTTTGTTTAAAACTGGCGAGATTGCTTCGGCGACGAACTTTTCATTCCAGCTGGCAAATTCGTATTTCCAAAAATTCAAGACGACGGTGTCTTGGCAATAATCTAGTGTTTCTGATCGGAATTTTTTGTCTGTTAGCATCCTAGTGATATCCAACATAGTTGTCGTTGGGCGGTCCAGTAGTGCCAATATGGTATAGCGCAATATGTATTCTAGGCGTGGTCCCCAAGACTCGCCGAACATACGTTTTAGAACGCCGATGACCTCGGAGCTGATATTGGGTTTTTGGTTTTTGTTATATTCAGTGATTTCCAGCGGGTTAAATCCGATTGGGAATGAAGTATCAGCTGGGTTAAAATATACGACATCGTCCAGACGGCTGCCTGGGATGAATCGCATATTGTTGACGGCGAAATCTCCGTGTGGGTCGATAATAGCGTAACCGTGTCCGTGAAATATATCGCTAAGAGCAAACAACTCCAAGGTGCCTGATTTACCAGCACCAGTTTGGCCGATGATATAAACATGGCGTGAGCGGTCGCTGCGTAACATCCCAAATTGGTGATTAATACCGCGGAAATTGGTCATACCAAAAGCGCTAATATTCTCGTCGATGGCATTATTGCCAGTTATAATCGGCAATTTTGATGGTGGTTCGGCGCTTTTACTGCTGGCCCAGACGACGTTTGGCGTTTCGACATTAGTGTGCGGTAAGTGAAATACACTGGCCAACTCTTCGATATTAAGGATATATCCCCCACTATGAAATCGACGGTTACGATAATCGACCAAGTCTTCCTTTTTGAAACTAGCAGACGACATTTTGAAACCGTTAAGGTTGGTGCTGTTATATTGTTTGAAAGTCCCAACAATCGCTTGCATTCGCAGCCGGGCGTTGACGGTGCTCTCTCCCATATAGACTAGGCGGATTTTGACTTTATAGCCTAATTTGGTCGCCTTTTTCTCGGCTTCGGCTATGCGAGTTTTGTCGCGGTCGCTGATTTCCTTTGTCGCGCTGCCAGCTTTGGCGTCATCTGGTGGAATCCATAATGCTGTAATAAATCGCCCTATCCATGACAAACTTTCGCCACTGATTAAGCTGGTTTTACCTTTTTTTATCTCTTTGATCCAGTGGTCAGAGCTTTTGTGCCAGCTGTCGGCGATGGGCTGGGCCAGTATCTGTATCCAGACCTCTTCGCCGGTGGATTCTAGCTTTGCCAATGCACCCGTAATGCCCGCCAAAGGGTCAACTTCGAAGTTTTGAAAAGTTTTAATAGGTAGCATTTCGCTGGCCGACAGTGTGATCTCGGATGAATAAGCGACGCTATGCTCGCGTTCGTGGTTGACGTAATCTTCATCAGCTTCGCGGATCTGGACGGTTGGATATTGAGAATAAATCTGTCCTTCGACAAAACTTCGCAATGTTTTTGGCACATATACGTAAAATTTAATTTGTCCATTAACAGACGCAATCTCAAAACTAAGGTGTTCTTGGTGACCGTTGCTAAGTTTTAATTCTTCTTTGTCGCGCAATATACCGTGCAAACTGGCAAATAACTGTTCGGCTGCTAATTCGCTTTTGTCGTTGGCTTTTGGGATTTCAAGGACTAATAAGTCACTGTCTATATCTGGGTGATCTTCGGCTTTGCGGTTATTGCGCCACGTCAAAAAAGCCAATACGGCTACAATTGGAACCCACACATACCACTGTAGTAAGAAATTTATTATAGACGACAATATACCCATGATTTACCCTTTTATTGTCTCACTTTGACGGCAACTTGACAATGTTAGTTATTTTGAAACTGGTTCAAAGATATAAGTAGCTTTGGCAACACGTTTGAACTGAGGTTTACTCTGTAAGTTTAGCAAGATTGTGGT
>Ga0194063_10000832_pt1 | contig 21389 bp, 19 predicted proteins | sample SepL3720m_MetaG_FD_155459 | JGI IMG/M metagenome (GOLD analysis project Ga0194063, IMG submission 155459) | Anoxic zone freshwater microbial communities from boreal shield lake in IISD Experimental Lakes Area, Ontario, Canada - Sep2016-L373-20m | ecosystem: Environmental > Aquatic > Freshwater...
GCCCAACCCACAGCGTCTGCCACGAATAGGAAAGCGCCCCCTCGTAGTTGATGGCTGTGCCCTTGAAGCAACGCCCGTCGACCTCGATTTGCGTGTCGTCAAAAAACACCTCCAACTGGCCGCCGTGCCTCACGCGGCCCGGCTTGGCTTTCTTGAGCACCCAGCCCACGAACTCGCGGATCATGGCCCAGAGTTGCTTGAGGCTCTCCTTGTTCTGGGCGCGCAGCCATTCGCCCAAAGTGGACTCGTCAGCCCAGCGCTCCATGCCCAGGAGTTGCCCGAGCGCCTTGTCCTCGCTCAGACGTCCCGCGTCGGCCAGACTGATGCCTCCGCTGCAAAAGCTAAAGAGGATCTGCGAGACGATGGCCTCTGGAGAAAAACCGCGCGACTTGTCCTTGCGCGGATCCATGTAGCCGCAAGCCTGGATTTTTTTCCAGAGCCCGAAATCTTTCGCCAGCGCATCGACGATTAACTGGCCGCCGTGGGCTGTCGCGCCGCGCGCATCTTGGAGGACTAAGTCGATGTTGGAGCGTTTTTTTCGGAATGAGGTGGCCATGCGTGAACAACACCATAATGGTGCTGTAAAAGCAAGGCTTTTTTCACCTTTTTTTTATTTTTTCCTCCGTGGGGCTAATGATTGGGGGGAGCTTTGCGAGGCTTTACAGGAGCTTCAAACACTGGTAGACTTCCTATAACGTGGGAGCACAAAGTAGAACTTTTGGTAGAACTTCACATGTTTTCCCACCTCAAAAACACATGATTCGTTCAATTTCAACGTCCTCATAGCTCAAGTGGATAGAGCAGGGCTCTCCTAAAGCTCAGATGGTGGTTCGACTCCACCTGGGGACAATGTGTCGAAGCATCGCCCGCTCCCCATGAGATTTTGCGTCTCACAAGCTTTTCTTATTCCTCTGAGATCCGATTTGCTTCCTTGATAACCATAACAAAGGAAATCCGCATCTCCAAGTTTGCCGCATTTTTTTCTCGCATTCAGAATGGCATCAGGGTATCCATATTTTATGAACACCTGCCCATGCCTCGAATCGGTCAAAACGCTCATCACCACGGGAAAATGGGAGGGGGGGAGTTGTGAGTGCGGAAAAAAACTTCCGCTCAGCCATCTCCTGATTGCGGGTGCCGTGGGCCTTCTGCTTTCCGTCTTGGTGGGCGCTTTGATGTCGCGCTCGCGGAAGAATTGAATTCGGAAAACCAACTTGGTCTTCCATCGGCAGCAAGCCGGATCAAATGACGAAGCGTCTTCGCTCCTCATGTTGTTTGCATGCAGCCCTGCTGTGCCTTTCGGGTTGTTTCAGCATTTCCCTCGCCCATGACCCATCTGGCGTTGCGGCCGATGAAGCACTTCGGCGGCTGGAGCAGGGGAATGCCCGATTCGTCCGGGGCCAGCTTTCCGAGACGACTCCCGCTTCGATCGCCGATAGCCGCCGGAAAGTCGCACAAGGGCAAAAGCCGTTTGCGATCATCGTAGGCTGCTCAGATTCCCGCGTCGGCCCCGAGGTCATTTTCGACCAACAGTTGGGGGCACTCTTTGTTATCCGCACTGCGGGCGAAGTCGTCGATCCTGTCGGATTGGGCAGCATCGAGTACGCCGTTGCGCATTTGGGTTCGCGGTTGATCGTGGTGCTCGGTCATGAGCGCTGCGGAGCGGTCACCGCCGCCGTCTCGGGGGCAAAGGAACCGGGGCAAATTTCCACCGTCTTGAAGGCGATCCGGCCTGCCGCGCGGATGGTCAAAGGTGAGGCGGGCGATCCGGTTGAAAACGCCGTGTGCGCCCAGGCACTTCATGTCGCAGCGCAATTGCAGGCCTCGGGGCCAATTCTCAAAGAAGCTGTCCGAAGTGGAAAGCTCGAAATCGTTGCCGCGCGCTACGATCTGGATTCAGGAAAAGTCTCTTTGCTGTCCGCCGCGCGGGAGTCATCCCACCTCTCCGAGTGGCGGACTCAGGTCCCGAGGTAGGCGGCCTGCACGCGGGGGTTTTGGAGCAGGTCGGCGCTGTTGCCGGCGAGAGTGATGAGGCCGGTCTCCAGCACGGCGGCGCGGTGGGCGAGGCGGAGCGCGATGTTGGCGTTTTGCTCGACGAGCAGGACGGTGACGCCGGCGCTGTTCACCTCGCGTATGACGCTGTAAATTTCTTTGACCAGCTTGGGAGCCAGGCCCATAGAGGGTTCGTCCAGGAGGAGGGTAGTGGCGCGGCTCATGAGCGCGCGGGCCACGGCGAGCATCTGCTGTTCGCCTCCGGAAAGCGTGCCGGCCAGCTGATTGAGGCGCTCACTCAGGCGCGGGAGAGTGGCAAGGATGCGGTCAAGATCCACCGCCACAGCCTTGCGGTCCTTGCGGATCCACGCGCCGAGGTGGAGGTTTTCCTTCACGGTGAGATTGCCGAAGATCCCCCTCCCCTCCGGCACTTGGGAGAGGCCTAGGGCGACGATTTTTTCCGGCGGGAGACCGCGGAGTTCCCTCCCCTCCAGGCGCACGCTGCCGCCGAATCGCAGGAGCCCGGAGATGGCACGCAAGGCCGAGGATTTGCCAGCGCCGTTGGCTCCGATGATCGTGAAAATTTCGCCCTTTCGCACCTCGAATGAAATGCCTTTCACGGCATGGATATCGCCGTAGGAAACGGTGAGGTTTTCGACGGTGAGAGCGCTCATTCGTCTTCAGCTCCTCCCAGGTAGGCCTCGATGACGCGGGGATTGGCGCGAACCTCTTCCGGCGTCCCTTCGGCGATGGTCTGACCGAAATCGAGGACGGTGATGCGGTCGCAGAGATTCATCACGAGATGCATGTGGTGCTCGATGAGGACGAGAGTCAACTGGAAGTGATCCCTCACCCAGCGAAGGAATTCGGTGAGGTCGGCGGTTTCGCCTGTGTTCATCCCGGCGGCTGGCTCGTCGAGGAGCAGGATATCGGGCTTGAGCGCGAGCGCCCGGGCGATCTCCAGCTTGCGCTGGGAGCCGTAGGGAAGATCCCCTGCAAGATCATGCGCCAGATCCGCCAGGCCGAAGGGCTCAAGGAGTTCGAGGCAGGCAGCGACAGAATTTTTCTCGTCTCGGCCAAACCGGGAGAGCCGCAGCATGGCCTCCAGCGGCGAATAATGGAGCTGCGAATCAAAGGCGATGCGCACATTTTCCAGGACGGTCTGGCTTTTGAGCAGGCGGATATTTTGAAACGTGCGACCAACGCCCTTGAGCGCGATGCGGCCCGGTCGGAATCCGGAGATGGACTCGCCGCGGAACTGGATGTCGCCCTCGGTGGGTTTGTAGATGCCGGTGATGAGGTTGAAGAGCGTGGTCTTGCCCGCGCCATTGGGCCCGATGATGCCGTGGGTGTGGCCGGCCTCGACCTTCACGTCGCAATTCGAAATGGCACAAAGGCCGCCGAAGCGCTTGGTCAGATGATGGATCTCAAGAATCGCGCTCATGGCTTGGGACGTTTGAAAAGTTCGCGTGCGGGAAGAAACCACGGCAGTTCCCTCATCCCCATGATGCCGCGCGGACGGAAGAGCATGAGCAGGACGAGAATCAGCGGCAGGATGACCATGCGCCAGGTGCCGAGAGGCTGGAGCACCTGGAGGAGAACAGTGAAAATCACCGCGCCGATAATCGAGCCGCCGAGAGAGGCGATCCCTCCGAGATAGACCATCACAAGAATCTCCGTGGACTTGACGATGTCGAACGACTTCGGATCGATAAAAAAATTCACCTGGGCGTAGAGCGCTCCGGCGACCCCGCCGAAAAACGATGAGGTGACAAAGGCCAGAATTTTCGCCTCGCGGACACGTACCCCCATGGCATTGGCCGCGATCTCGTCCTCGCGGATCGCGGTGATCGCCCGCCCGAACTTCGAGTAGACGAGGTTGCGGATGACCCACAGCGTGACCACCACCCAGAAGAAGGTCCAGGGCAGGGTCGTCAGCACCGGAGGGGTCATCCCCCGGGGGCCGCCGACATAGCTAATGTTCTCGATCGCGGACTTCACGATCATCAGAAACGCCAGGGTGATGATCGCGAGGTAATCGCCGCGGGTTTTGAAGGAGAGCAGGGCGAGGGGAAAGCCGACGAGCGCCGCGACCCCTCCCCCGAAAAGAACCCCCAGAGGCAGCTCGAAAAACGATGCCGGCAGCCATTTGGTGGTCATGATGGCGGAAGCGTAAGCGCCGAGCGCCATGAAGCCCGCGTGCCCGACGGAGAACTCGCCCATGTAGCCGTTCACCAGGTTCAGGCTCGCGCAAAGGATGATGTTGATCCCGACGGTGACGAGGACGACTTCGGAATAGTCGTTGAGGATCGGGAAATACTCGCAGGCCAGCGCGTAAGCGAATCCCGCGGCGACCAGCGCGGGCAATGCCCATCGGCAGCGGGCGACGGAATCAAGGAGGCGCTTCACGGGTCAGACCTTCTGGTTGGGCGGCTGACCAAGCAGGCCATAGGGTTTGAAAACGAGAATCGCGAGCAGCAGCGAGTAGGAGATCAGGTCGCGGTATGTGGAGGGAAGATAGGCCACGGCCATCACCTCGACTCCTCCGAGGATGAAGCCTCCTAACACCGCGCCCCGGATGCTGCCGATCCCCCCGATGACTGCGGCGATGAACGCCTTCCAGCCGATCAGCACGCCCATCGTGGCGCTGATCTGCGGGTAGGCGAGGCCGTAAAGCATGCCGGCCGCGCCACCGAGCCCGGCCCCGACAAAAAACGTCAGCGAGATCATCCGGTTCACCGGGATCCCCATCAGGGGCACCGTCCGCGCGTCGAAGGAGATCGCCCGCATCGCCATGCCGAAGCCGGTTTTCCGGATGAGAAGATCCAAGCCCACCATGAGCCCGAGGGCCACGCCGATGATCAGGATCTGCAGCGTCGTGACCGTGAGGCCGGCGTAGCTGAGCGTCTTGCTGGCGAATAGTGTCGGCAGGAACTGCGGGTAGGGGCTCAGGCTGAGCGTGGTGTTCTCAATCACCAGGCCACAACCGAGCGCCGTGATGATGGCCGAGACCCGCGGCGCATCGCGAAGCGGGCGGTAGGCGATCCGCTCGATCAAGGCCCCCAGCAGCCCGATGACCACCATCACCAGGAGCAGGATGACCACGAAGGGCAGATGGACGGGCAGCAGCACCGCGAGCAAAAGACACGCGAAGGCACCCAGCATGAACAGGTCGCCGTGAGCGAAGTTGATCATCACCAGCACTCCGTAAACCATGCTGTAGCCGAGCGCGATCAGGGCATAGATCGAGCCCAACTGCAGCGCGTTGATGGTCTGCTGGGCGAGGTAGAAGATCATCGTTTGATACGTTTGCCCCCGCCCGTGCGATGCTATGGCTGGCCGTTTGCGATCCAGACGAACTTGCCGTCCTTGATCTGTAGGATCACTGCGGTCTTGATGGGGTCTCCACTGCCGGGCTGAAAGCGCAGGGTACCGGTCACTCCTTCATATTTGGGGATTGTTGCCAGCGCGTCGCGCACCGCCTGCCGGTCGGCTTTTCCCGCGGTCCTGATCGCCTCGGTGATGAGCCCCATGGCGTCATAGGTCAGCGCGGCGACGTCATCCGGAGCCTTGCCGTATTTGGCGGTGTAGTCGGTCACGAATTTTTTTGCGACCGGCGTGGCGATCTCGGTCGAGTAGTGGTTGCAAAAATAGGATCCCTCGATGTCCTGGCCGCCGAGCGTGATCACCTCGGGAGAACTCCAGGCATCGCTGCCAACAAACTGGGCCGTGATCCCCTGCTGGCGCGCCTGGCGGGTGATTCCGGCCGCGTCGTTGTAATACGCCGGAAGGAAGATGACCTCCGGGTTCTGGGCCTTGATCTTGGTGAGCTGCGCCGAAAAATCGCGGTCCCCGGTCGTGTAGGTTTCAAAGGCAACGATCTTGCCGCCGTTCTGCTCGAAGACCTCCTTGAAGAGGTTTGCCTGGCCGTTCGGGGCTTCTGAAGCCACGTCATAGAGGGCCGCCGCCGTGCGGGCGTTGAGGTCGTTGAGCACAAACTTCGCAAGCACGCGGGCCTCGAAGGGATCGATAAAACAGGCGCGGAACACGTATTGCTTTGGTTTGCCCGCTTCATCGAGAGTCGTCTTCGAATTCGTGGACCACGGCGAGATCATCGGGCACTTGAATATTTCTGCCACGATCGATGCCGGGATCGCGCAGGAGCTGGCGTCCGGGCCGATCATCGCGACCACGTTGTCTTGGGAGATGAGACGCTGCGCCACCGTGCGGGCCTGGTCGGCCTTGGCCCCGTTGTCGCCGATGACCAGCTTGATCGGGAGCTTCTTTCCTCCGAGATCCAGTCCTCCGGCGGCGTTGACCCCGGCGACAAACATCTCCGCGGCATTCCGGGAGGAGGCTCCCACCGCGGGCATCTCGCCGGTGAGTTCCGCATTCAATCCGATCTTGACCGAGGGCACCCCGGCGTCGCCGCAACCGGACAATCCCGCCAAAACAACAACCGCGGCACAGGAAAAGATTTTTTTCATGATCGACGAGAGATGGAGGAATCTCCGGGCGATGGCAAGCATGCTTTCGCCGCCGCCGCGCATTTTTTTGTTGCATCACGCAGTATAATAGAAAATGATTATGTTCATGCTCAGTTCCTCCACACGGCGCGGCGGTTGGGGTGGGGCGAATCTGTCGGTTTGCCATTCTTCTTTCGCTCCTTGCCGCGACGATCAGGCCTTCGCAGGCGATTCTCTACAGTGACAACATGGCATATGGCATTTACACGGGGGAGCTCGCCGCAAGGGCGCTTGCGAGCGACACAACCTTTTGCTCTTCATTCGAGGCAGTCGGGCAAATTCAATATCTTCTAAAAAACGCCAAGGGAATATATGAACCCTACGGTGGCACCGGCACGATCATCGCCAACCCGAACGACGGCACCCAGTGGGTGCTCACGGCAGCGCACCTCTGGGACCAGAGCGTCATCAACATGACGTTTACGATCAACAACACCACTTACGCCGCCAATATATCGAGCCGCATCCAGCACCCCAACTGGAATTCAGCGCCGCCGCCGCTCGCAAGCGCAGCCGTAGGAGTTTCCCAAGGCTGGGATGTGGCGCTCTTCCGATTGAGCGATCTCGCTACGGGCAGCAATGTCGCCACGACGGGCATTGCGCCAGCGACACTCTACACCTCGAATCAGGAACTCGGAAAAATCGGCTACACGGTAGGATTTGGACGCATCGGGAACGGAACAAGCGCCAGCGAACTCAACACATCGAATTATAAATTAGCAATGGCAAACGTGATAGACCGGGTCACCACACAAGGCCCAACCGTCTTTAACAAGTATCCCGGGGGAAATCTTGTCAGTGATTTTGACAGTGGCTACTCAATCACAAACACTTTGTCTGCCGAGGGGTGCCCTGCCACCCTGTCTTCTCCGGGGCTGCCTACCACCGTGGTTCCAGTGAAGAAACTCAATCCGGCGGGAACCATTTCGAGCACCCAGGCGGGAAGCGATTATAGTTTGCCTGATCAGGTTTCTTATATCGGAGGCGTTATCGAAGGCGGCACCGCCCAGGGCGACAGTGGCGGGCCGACCTTCATCTGGGATAACGGCAACTATAAAATCGCAGGGATCACCTCCTGGGGATTCAATCCCGCCCGAATCAATTCTCTGGAAGGTTATTTGAATGGCTACTATGGCGACCTCACTTATATGACTCGCGCCTCCCAGCAGGCTGCATGGATCAACGAGAAGATGATTCAATCCGGGCCTGCCGGCATTTTCTTCAACCCCACTAATCAGGGGACTTCCTTCTCCGGCACAAACTGGGCTTCCATGAACTCCTTCGGCAGCAGGGTTGCCCTCTCCGGCAGCAACACCTACACCGGCGGCACCATCATCAGCGGCGGAACGCTCGAGGTGACAAACAGCTCCGCCCTCGGCACAGGCAGCGTCACGGTCGCCGACGGCGAGTTGTTCATCGACGCCGGCGTCGATATCCCGAATGCGATCACCGTCACCGGATCCACCGCCATCGTCACTTATAACGTCCTCTCCGGCGAGGATCTCGCCACCACCGTCAATGTCACCAGCTCGCTCGGCGGCAGGGACACCTCCGCCGTGATCCTCTCCGGCACCGCCTCGCAAGACGGGAACATCATCTCCGGGTTCAATGATGCCTCCGACGCCCTCAACGACAACCTCCGGATCAGCGACGTCTTCACCTTGAGCGGAGTCCCGGTGGTTGAGGGTTCGAAAACAGACACCTTTACCCTCGAGCTCTTCTCCTTCACTCCCGTGGACAATTCGGCATTCATCGCCTGGCTCGCTGGCGACGGCTCCTGGGTCAATGCCGTGAACGGCAACATCGGCGGCACCGCGACATTCGTCGCTGGCGCATGGGCTGCCGCCTATGGCCTTGGCACCTACGGCGTGGACATCGACACCAATACGGTCTGGGCCGTCCTCAACCACAACAGCGATTTTGCCATGATCCCCGAGCCCGGCACGTTTGCGCTCGTGGTTCTCGGGTTCGGCTGCCTCCTGGCCTGCCGCCGATCCCGCAGACGCCCGCGCGACACGGTTCGGATCATTTTCCATACACACATGGCCGAATCAACAGGAACCCGCTCCAAGCTTCAGTAGAGAAGGATCAGATGCCCGGAACACATTTGTCGGACTCCCGGAGCACCGCCGCCAGCCAATTGCCACAGACATGGATCATCGTGGAGAGCCTGGTGGGTGCCGGGATTATTAATTTGCTCAGAGACCGCCCGTCCATTCAGGTTGTGACCAAGGATGAGCTTCAGGGGAATCCGGGTTTGCGGATCAAACAGGGTGATAAAGTCATCATTGCCACAGAAACGGTGCTGGATGAAGCCCTGAACAGGCTGGAAGACGACGGGAAACGCGAGCTGGTATCGCGGTTGAAGAACAAAGTCACATGCCGCCAGATGCTGACCTCCATCTTCCCGGATTTTTTCTTCCGGGAAATTCCCGTGCGGGATCTTCCCAAGATCGATCTGGATCCCGATGAAAAGTATTTCGTCAAGCCGATCAAGGGCTATTGGGGCAGCGCTGCGTTTCCGCTCGATGTGCAAACGGACAGGGTGGGCCTGATGCAGGAAATCGAAGCTCAGCTTGCCAAGCGCACCAACCTTTTCTCAGAACAGGTGGTGTCGAAAGACCGGCTGATCGTGGAAGAGTTTCTTGAGGGCGAGGAATATGCGGTGGATATGTTTTTCAACGAATCCGGGCAACCGGTCATTACCAATGTTTGCCACCACCCTTTGCCCAAGAAGCGCGATTACCTGCATGTCGTTTATTACACCAGCCATGAGGTTTACCGGAACCTTTATCCGAAATTCATCGAGTTTTTCCAAGCCCTCAACCAATCCCTTCAGGCACGTTCGATCCCGATCCACGGCGAGTTCAAACTCCACAAGGGGAAGCTGACGCCGATCGAGTTGAATCCTCTGCGCTTCGGCAGCGACGGGTTCGCAGACCTGAGTTTTCATGCCTTCGGATTCAACCCGTTTTTGTATTTTGCCGAAAACCGCTCCCCCGATTGGGACGCGCTCTGGAAAGGCCGCGAAGAGAAAATCTTCGCGTTCTACCTGGGCTACAACGGCAGCGACCTCGATACCGGCCACTACCGTCCGGATTTCCACAATTTCCGCCGCTTGTTCTCCCATATCCTCTCCGATACGGCGATGAACTACCAGGACACCCTCGCCTTCGCGGTCATGTATATCGAAGAGGACAGCCTGGAACGGATCCACGAACTGCTGGGAGTGGAATTCAACGAATACTTTGTCGATCTCAAGCAGTATTCGCAAAAGTCCTACCAGGAACTGTATCGCGCCGGAACCGAGATGAAGCTGGCCCCGGGTCAGATTCTTTGGAAAGTGGATGACCCCGGCGATTACCTCGTGCTGATTTTGCAGGGCGAACTCGAGGTTTTTTTACCCGGTGACCCTGGCGAAATCCTCCTGGAAACCTACGGCCCGGGAGCGGCCGTGGGAGAGCTTTCCGCGATCGATGGCCTGCCGCGTTCGGCCACGGTGCGCGCCAAAACCCGGGGCAAAGTGATGAAAGTTTCCGGCAGCATTTTTCGCGAACTGATCCAGCGCACACCGGATATCCTCGAAGATCTCTTCTGGCAGCAGGTCAACCGGGTCCGAAAGCTCAACCATGAGCTGACGAACATGCGAAGCCGGGGGAACACCTCGACCCAGCCCTGAGGACGTTGCAGGAAATCAGTTTTGCGCCGGGAAAAATCTGGCGATAATCGGCTGGATGGCGTCCGCCCAGATTTGGTAGCCCTTGGGCGAAGGGTGCAGGAAGTCAGGCATGACTTCCTTGCTCATCGTGCCGTCGGGTTCCAGAAATTTGTCACCGAAATCGATATAGATGACGCGCTTGTCGTCACCCAGCTTCGAGATGATCTGGTTGATGGCCTGGATTTTCGCCCGGGCTGGATCGGTGGGCAGTTCGGCACGGGGGAAGATGGCTTGGAGCAGAACCACGGCTTCCGGGCAGCGCTTCTGGTAGTCGGCGACGATCGCCTTCACGCCGTCGGCGATTTCCTCAACCGTGTTCGTGCCAAGATTGTTGGTGCCGATCATGAGGGCGATCAGCTTGGGATGCATGCCATCCGTCTGTCCCTGGGCAAGGCGCCAGAGGACGTGCTGGGTGCGGTCGCCGGAAATGCCGAAATCGAACGGGTTGAGCTTGCCGTATCGTTCATTCCAAATGTCCTTCCCCTTGCCCTGCCATCCATCGGTGATGGAGTCGCCGTCGAAAATCAGTTCGATTGAGCCTGCTGCTTGATGGGCTCGCTGGTTTGTTTCAGCCACGCGTTGCACCCACTCCACCCTAGGTGCCGGGTATGTGGCGGAATTGTATCCCTGCGGAACAACCGGCAGGGGCGAGGGCATCGGACAAATGACCGGAGGGGTCTGGGCGAAAGCCGACCCAGCGAACAAGAGAGCAGCGAGGAGTATGTTTGGTTTCATATGGAACCGAATGGTTTTCGTTGAAAATTTCCAGAAGTCAAGCGATCCACCTGACAGCGATCCAACTGGCCCCGTCCCCGCGCCAAGGTTGGGAGCAATGCGACAATGCCTGCTTGTCAAAACGCCGAATCCTTGCCACGTTAAATTGTGGCAATGACTTTAGAGCATTTGGAAACTTGGTATCTCCGAAAACACGAGTCCTCGGAAGTTTTCGGCCCGGTGAGATTTGAGCAGATCCGGGCGTGGGCTAAGGCGGCTCAAGTGAACTCGCTCGACATGGTTTCGACTGACAAGGATGTCTGGACGAAAGCCCCGATGATCCCGGATCTCGGCATGGACTGGTTGATTGAGGTGTCGGACAGCCTCCTCTATGGCCCGACGACGGCGGAATCCCTGCTCGAATTCGTCAGGCTCGGAGAAATCACCCGGGACACGATCTTGATCAACTGCCGGATCGGAGAATCCATGGCCCTCGGGCAGGCCTCGTTTTTCCGCGAGAAGGCGACATCCCCGACAACGGAAAACGTCTCCCACCCACTGCAGATTGGAATCCGGGTCAATCTTCAAAAGCGCATCCGCGAGTTGGAAGTCTCCCTGATTGAATGCCGGCGCCAGCATGAAACGGCGAAGGAGACCATCAGCAAGCTGGAGGCGCTGGTCGCGGGGCTGCAAAGTCGGCTTGCGGATATCCGCACAAGCCGGAAGTAGCGGGCGCTGGGATTCCTTGGAGGGAAGGATCTCCGTTCTAAAACGGGACATCCTCTTCGTCCCCTCTCCGCACGTCCCGTGCGGGCGAGCCGACATCCCAGGTTTCCATGAGGTTTTCCGGGAGTTCGGAGAGGAAGCGCGAGGGGCGCTGGAAGTTGTCCCCGTAACCGCCGCCGAACCGGAGTTCCGGATACGTGAGGTAGAGCTCGTCCTCGCAGCGCGTAACGCCGACGTAGAAAAGCCGGCGCTCCTCCTCGATCGAATCCGGATTCTCCAGGCTGCGCGCGCTGGGGAACATCCCGTCCGCGAGCCAGATCAGGAAGACGACCTTCCATTCGAGGCCCTTCGCCTGGTGCAGCGTCGAGAGAGTAAGCTTTTCGGAAGCCCCCTCCCCCGCAAAAGCGTCGGCGGTTTCGACGCTCCCGAGCAATGCGAGTTGGGAAAGGAACTCCTCGGTGGAGGTAAATTGGGACGCGAACCCGGCGAGCGTCGTGAGGTCCTCGCTGCGAGCCTCGTAGTTCTCATATTTCTCTTGCATGTAGTCGTCGTAGATCGCGAATTGGACGGCCTCCATCATGGGTGCCGGGGCGAGCGATCCGGTGCCCGGAACAAGGTCGCAGAGGGTGTGGACGAACTGCGCCCAGGCCTTGCCGGCCTTGGCCGGAACTTTGAACGGCATCAGGGATGCAAAATCCGGCTTCCCGCCGAGGGCGGAGTTCACCTTGGTCCAGAGGGTCTCGGCGGTTTTGTCGCCAATGCCGGGAAGCAACCGGGCCATGCGCTTGAACGCGACCTCGTCGCGGGGGTTGATCGCAAATTTCAAAAACGCGGCGACATCCTTGATATGGGCCTGCTCGAAAAACCGGAGCCCGCTGGTGAGCGTGAACGGAATCCCGCGCTTCGTGAGCTCCATCTGCACGTCCATCGAATGGTAGTGGGCGCGGTAGAGGACGGCGATCTCGTGCAGCCCGATCCCCTCGTCGTGGAGCTCATTCACCCGCTGGCCGATGAATGCCGCCTGCTGGATGTTGGTCTCGAGGCAGACGAGGGCCGGGCGCACCGGATGCGATTTCCGGACGGCCCCGAGGGTTTTTTGTATCTGCTTTTCGTTTCCCAGGATCGCGGCATTTGCCAAGTTCAGAACCTCGGGCACGCTGCGGTAGTTGGTCTCGATCTTGAAAACCTGTGCACCGGGATACCGCTTGGGAAAATCCAAGATATTTTCAATGTTGGCTCCGCGCCACGAATAGATGCTCTGCGCGTCGTCGCCGACGACCATGATGTTCCCGTGCTTGCGGGCGATGCAGGCGACGAGGTCGGCCTGGATCCGGTTCGTGTCCTGGTATTCGTCCACGAGCACATGCCGGAACTGGCCCTGATACTCGGCCGCCACGTCCTCGTTCGTGAGAAAAAGCTCGAGCGTCTTGCAGAGCAGGTCGTCGAAATCCATCGCGTTCGCCTCCCGCTTTTTTCCTTCGTAGAAATTCAGCACCGCTTCGATCTCCATCTCAAGGTGGATGAAGTAGTGGTATTTTTCGCCAAGCACCTTGCGAACCGGGAAGCCGGTGTTGATCGAGTAGCTGTGGATGTCGGCGAGGACCCCGGCCTTTGGAAAGGCCCGGTCCTTGGTCACCAGCCCCTCGCGGGCCAGCACGCTGGCCAGCATGTCCTCCTGATCCTCGCGGTCCAGGATTGTGAACCCGGGCCGGAATCCGATCCGCTCCGCGTGGCGGCGTAAAATCCGGTTTCCGATCGAGTGGAACGTCCCTCCCCAGACCCCCTCCGCTCCAGGCACGAGCGCCCGCACCCGCTCAAGCATCGCCTTCGCCGCCTTGTTGGTGAATGTCAGCAGCAGGATCGAGCGGGCCGGAACCCCCTGCGCCAGCAGCCAGGCCACCCGATAGGTGAGCGCCCGGGTTTTCCCGCTCCCCGCGCCTGCGATGACCAGCGAGGCTCCGGGCGCGGACGTCACCGCCGCCAGTTGCTGCTCGTTCAACTCCGCCGCAAAATCAATCGGCGCACTGACCCCGGCAGGGCCGTCGAGTGTGTAGGCTCTGGCCACGCGTCACTCGGCACCGGCTATGTGAAACTTATTGATCTGCGAGGTGGAGATCCCGAGCCCGTAGGCCAGCAGGGCGAGCGACTCGTCCCAGATCCGGCTCTTCGACGCGTCGAGCACGACCGCGATCACGTCCCGCCCGTTGTAGGAGCCGCTGGAGATCAGGCAGTGGCGGGCGAGCGCGGTGTAGCCGGTCTTCATGCCGTTGCAGAACGAATAGTTGCGGAGGACACGGTTGGTGTTCTTGAGCGTAACCGTCTTTCCGGAGGAGAACCGGAACGCGTAGTATTTGGTGTTGATGATCTCGCGGAGCGTGGGGTTCCGATAAACCGCGCGGGCGACGCGCGCCATGTCGCGGGCCGACGAGAACTGGCCGGATGCGGGCAGGCCGTTCGGGTTCACGAAGTTCGAGTCGTTTCCGCCGAGCCGGCTCATGGTCGCGTTCATGCGCGCGGCGAATGCGGGGAGGCTGCCCGCGTTGTCGCGGGCCAGCGCGCGGGCGGTGTCGTTGCCGCTCTTGATCAGAAGGGCGTGGAGGAGCTGGAGGCGGCTGTATTGCTGGCCCGGCCGGACATAAATTTTGGTCGGCTCGACGTCGGTGTCGATCTCCTTGATCGTGACCATTTCAGAAAGATCGCCGGAATCCGCCACGATCAGCGCGGTGAGCAGCTTCTGCGTGCTCGCCACCGGCCGCTGCTCGTCCGGGTTCTTCTTGAACAAAACCTTCCCGGTATTGGCATCGAACAGAACGACCGAGCGCGCGGTGACAGGCGGCGGGTCGGCGGCAAAGACGCCGGCCGCCACAAAAAGAACCACGAAGAGAAGATGAGAAATTTTCACGGTGGGTACACTACAATTTTCCGGGCGCGGGTTTAAGAACTTTTTCGATCGCGGGATCTTTTTCCGCGCCGAGCTCGAGCGCGCGGTAGTAGTGCCGGCGGGCGAGTTCGATCGCGGGCGGCTTGTCCTCGAGGTAAAAGACCGCGAGGTTGTAGTGCGCGTCGGAGTAGTCGGGATCGAGCTCGACCGCTCGCCGCAGTTCCGATTGAGCGCCGTCAAGCCAGCCTTTGCGGCCGATCACCACTCCCAGAAAATTCCTTGCCCGCGCGTTGCGGGGATCCTGGAGTACCGCCTGCGAAAGATCCGCGAGTGCCGCGTCGAACTCCTCCCGGTCCATGTGGATCATCCCGAGGGTCAGCCAGGCGGCGGGGTTTTCCAAGCGGAGGGCGACCGCCTTTTTCAAGAGCTCTTCGGCGCGGCTGGTGTTCCCGGAGTAAAACTCCACGACCCCGAGGTTCACGAGGCCGACGAGGTTTTCTGGGACGAGGGTGAGAACCCGCTGGTAGGCCTTGCGGGCCCCGGCGTAGTCCTTCCGCAGAAACGCCGTGTTGCCCTCCGCGGCGTCCACGCGGGCGACCGCAGGAACAAACGGCGCTTCGGGCGCGCCCTGCGCCGACAGCGCTGCGCCCGCGAGCGATAGCGCGCACAGCGAACCCCGCCATGCTGGAGCACACCTCATTCGCCGGAAAGCTCCTGCGCCCGGACAGCGCCGGCGGTCACCGCCTCGAGAAACGCGCTGTGCACGGCGTGGGACTCCAGCTTGCGGAGCCCGGCCATCGTCGTCCCCGCCGGGCTCGTGACCATCTCGCGCAGCACGGCCGGATGCTCGGCCGTCTCATCAACCATCATCGCGGTGCCGAGCACGGTCTGGACAGCGAGATCCAGCGCGAGCTTGCGGGGCAGCCCGCAGGCCACCCCCCCGTCGGAGAGTGCCTCGATCACCAGATAGATGTAGGCGGGACCGCTGCCGCTGAGCCCGGTCACCGCATTGAGCAATTTTTCCTCGACGGAAAAAACCGTGCCGATGCTGGAAAAAACGGCGTCCGACACCGCCTTGTCGGCGGGGGTCACCGGCCCCGCGCAGGCGTAGGCGGTGGCCGAGCGCGCGACCATCGCCGCAGCGTTCGGCATGGCGCGGATGACACGGGCCTTCGGGACGAGGGCGGAGAGAGAGGCAATGGGCACCCCGGCCGCGATCGAGATGAGGAGCTTTCCGTCAAGCGCGGCCCCGGCCTGCTCGAGCGCCCCCGCGACATCCGCGGGCTTCACGCACAAAAGAACGGTCGAGGCAAATGCCGCAGCCTTCGCGTTCGACGCCGCGACGTTCACCGAGGTGGCCCCGCTCAGCTCCGCCAGCAATTCCGGCTCGGGGCATGCGGCCATGATGTCCGCCGGCCCGCACATCTTGGAGCGGAGCATTCCCTGGATGATCGCGGACGCCATCTTCCCCGCTCCCAAAAAAGCATATTTCATGCGCGTCACTCTACCAGCGCTCCCGCCCGAGCGCGAGCGCGGATTTCCGCACCCTGCCCGCGTCAGGCCGCCCGGTCCAGCGGCAGATGAAAAGAGAATGTGGATCCCTTGCCGACCTCGCTGCGGACAAAAATTTTTCCGCCGTGGCCCTCGACGATTTTGCGGACGATCGCGAGCCCGAGCCCCGTGCTTTGCTCTCCCGCCGTTGCGCGGACGTTGGCCCTGCCGAACGCCTGGAAAAGCTTGGGCAGGTCGGCCTCCGGAATTCCCTGGCCCTGGTCGGCGACCGAGATCGTCACCCGGTCGTCGCCGCGCTCGACGCGGATCGAGACGCGGGTCTCCGGATGGGAATACTTGACCGCGTTGCCGATCAGGTTGTTGAGGACCTGCTCGATTTTTCCCCGGTCGAGGGTGAGCTGCGGCAGGAGCTTTCCGGCATCGAAATCGAGATGGATCCGCTTCTGCTGCGCAAGCACGCGGTTGAGCGAGACGTTGCGGGAGATGAGCTCGTTGAGGTCGGCCGGCGCGCACTCGAGATGGAGGCGTCCGGATTCGATCGTCGAAACGTCGAGGAGGTCGTTGATGAGATGGAGCATGAACTCGCTTGAGGACTTGATCGTGGAGACGAAGTCGCGCTGATTTTCGTCCAGCACGGTGGAGGCCTCGCTTTCGAGGAAGTCGCTGTAGGCGAGGATGACACCGAGCGGGTTGCGGAGGTCGTGCGCGGCCATGCCGAGGAGCCGGTTTTTTTGCTCGTTGAGGTTTTCGAGCGCGGCGTTGCGTTCGAGGAGCTGGCGCTGGCTCTCGCGCAGGGCGCGCAGCGCCTCGTGAAGCTGGCGGCGGGCGATGCACGCGTCCGCGTGGTAGCGGACCCGCGCGACCAGCTCGATCGGATCGGGAAGCTTGACAATGTAATCGTTGGCCCCGGCTTCGAATGCGGCTTTTTTTACGACCGGATCGTCCTTGGTCGAGAGGACGACCACGGGCGTTTCCTGCAGCTCCGGGCAATTGCGGTAGGCCTTCACAAGCTCCAGGCCGTCCGCGCCGGGCATCACGAGATCCTGGAGGATGACCGAGGGGGAAAGCTTGATCGCGGTGCGCACGGCAAGCTCGGCCTGCGAGCAATAGTGGAAATCCAGTCCCTCTTGGGATTGCAGGATCCTGCGGACCGCCTCGCCGATGATGGCTTGATCATCCACGAGGAGAATCATCGCGGAATGATTATCGTCTTTCGGGGTTGGGGTGTGCTGGTTCATTTGTTGGTTTTTATCCATCGGTTGATTCGCGTGGCCATCGAGGAAAGCGGGAGGATTTCGGAAGCGAAGGGGGCCGCGGCTTTGGGCATTCCGAAAAGGGCCGAGGATTTTTCGTCCTGGGCGACGGTGAGAAACCCGGCCTCGCGCATCGCGCGCAGCCCGATCGCGCCATCGCGGCCCATGCCGGTGAGGATGACACCCAGCGCGCGGCCCCGCCAGTTGCGGGCGACGCTCGACAAAAAAACATTCACCGACGGCTGGTAGGCGGATCCCGCGAGGTTCGGATCGTATCGAAGACGCGAGCACAGGTGCGCCTCGAGGTGCCCCTCCTTGCCGGCAAGGTAGATGTGCCCGGGCTCGATGAGATCGTCCTGGGCGACAAGCCGGAGCGGATCTTTGCTGAAATCCTTGAGCCACTTCGCAAGATCCTCGACGAATCGTGCGTCAATGTGCTGGACGAGGACGACCGCCGCAGGGGCGACGGGCGCGAGACCGCGCAGGATTTCCGCGAGGGCGGCCGGGCCGCCGGCCGAGCAGCCGATGGCCACGAGCGCTTCGGTCGAGCCCGGCGCACCGCACGAGAGGATCTCCGGCCGGCAGAGTGGCGGCGGGGCCGGGGCGTGCTGCTCGGCGATGATCACTCCGATCTGTGCGATCTTTTCGAGGAATTCCCGGCGCCCGGTGCTGTTCGAGAGTGAGGGGGTCGCGATGACATCGATGGCCCCGGCACCCATGGCCTCGAATGCGAGCGCCCGGTTGCCGGCGATGGATGCCGTGACGACGAGGATGCCGGTCGGGCAGAGGCCCATGATCTGCCGCGTGGCTTCGGCCCCGTTCATGCCGGGCATCACGAGATCCATGAGAACAAGTTCCGGCGTGCTCTCCCGGCAGAGCCGGACCGCTTCGGAGCCGCTTCCGGCGGCCCACAGCACGCGGTGCTTCTGGGTCGAGTGGAGCGTGGATGCGATGGCGCTCCTGGCCAGGTCCGAGTCGTTGACGATTCCGATTTTCATGCCGGGGATTCTTCTCCGAGGACATCCGCGACCGCACGGGCGAGGCCCTCGTCATGGAAGCTGCCTTTGGTGAGGTAGTAGTCGGCGCCGGCGTCGAGCCCGCGCAGGCGATCCTCCTCGCGGTCCTTGTAGGAAACGATGATGACCGGGGTGTCGCGGAGGCGGGCGTCGTTTTTGATCAGGCGCGTGAGCTCGATGCCGTCCATGCGCGGCATGTCCACGTCGGTGACCACGGCGGCGAAGCGTCCGGTCCGCACGGCATTCCATGCGTCCATGCCGTCAACGGCCACATCGACCGCGTAGCCGAGCGAGGAGAGGAGCTTGCGTTCGAGTTCGCGCACGGTCAGCGAATCGTCCGCCACGAGGATCTGGCGCGCGGCCTTCTCCGGGCCCGCGGGCTTCCCGGCGATGCCGTGAAGATTTCCGCCGGCCGCCAGGCGCCGGACCGAGAGGAGAAAGTCCTCGACGTCGAGCAGCAGCATCGGCGAACCGTCCTCGGTGAGCGCGGCGGCAGCAATGTCGCGGACGCGTCCAAGCCGCTTGTCCAGTGGTTGAACCACGATCTCACCCTCGCCGAGAAACCGCGAAACGACAATTCCGAAATGCCCCTCGGCGGACGAGAGCAGCAGGACGTTGACCTGTCGGCCTCCGTCGCTTTTCACGGGGCGTCCGAGAACCGCCGCGCCGTCCACGATGCCGGCGCGGGTGTGGCCGACAGGGATATACTGCGCCCCCTCGATGGATTCGATCTCCTCCGCCGGAACGCTCATCACCCGGTCCACCCTGGCAAGCGGGATCGCATAAGGCTCGCCGGCCATCTCGAAAATGAGCGCCTTCATCACCGAGAGAGAAATCGGCAGTTGGAGAACAAAGGCGGTGCCCTGCCCGGGCTCGGAGGAGATCCGCACCGTGCCGCGGGATTCCCTGACAGCGGACTGGACGACGTCGAGCCCGACGCCCCGTCCGGAAATCTCGGTGACCTCGGAGCGCAGCGAAAATCCGGGGAGGAACAGGAATTCGAGAAGTTCGCCGCCTGCCAGTTTTTCGGCCGTCCCGGCATCGGTGAGCCCTCTGGCGAGGACGCGGGATCGCAGCTCCGCGGGATCGACGCCGCGCCCGTCGTCGCTGATGCGGATCACCAGAAACCCGGCGCTGTGCGAAGCTTCGACAACGACGCGGCCCGCGGCGGTCTTGCCCGCGGCAACGCGCTCCGCCGGGAGTTCGATGCCGTGATCGATGGCGTTGCGCACGAGGTGCAGCAGGGGGGATTCGATTTTTTCCAGCAAGTCGCGGTCAACGTCCGTGCCCTCGCCGCGGACTTCGAAGGCCACCTCGCGGCCAAGCTGGCGGGCGGTATCGCGGGCGGCCCGGCGAAGCGAGGAGGCGATCGAGCCGAACGGGCGCATCCGGCAGGCCAGGGCCTGGGCGTAGAGCCGCTCGGAGAGCTGGGCGGAATTCCTCTCATAGCGCTCGAACTCCGCGAGGCCCGCCAGCACGAGCCGGTCGCCCGATTCGATCATCGACTGCAGCTGGCGGAGGGAGGCGGAAACATCGCCGCCGCCGGAGGCGGAAAAGATCGCTTTTTCCAAAGTGGCCGCCGTCTTCCGCTGGTGGCCGTGAAGCCGCCAGAAATCGTTGGAAAACGATCGGATGCGCCGCGAGGCCACCAGCGATTCGCCCGCGCTCCCGAGCAGTTGGTCGAGGCTCTCGGCGGCCACCCGCAGCGAGCGCGAGTCGTCGTCCGCCCGCGCGGCCGGGGCAGCGGGCGAGGGCGCGGAGGCATCATCCTCCGGTGCGGATCCGGCCACAAACCCCTCCACCTCGTCCCGCATTTCCGCGGGCGCTTCCGTCGCGGCGAGCCGGCCGAGCAGATCCACCCCGCGCAGAAGCCGGTCGATCGCGGAGCTGCCGAGAGCGACCTCGCCCTTCTGGGCCGAGACAAATGCGTCCTCCATCGCGTGGGCGACGCGCACGGCTGGATCGAGGTCGATAATGCGCGCGGCCCCCTTCAGCGAGTGGGCGGCGCGCATCAGGGACTCCAGGAGCGCGGGCTCGCCGGGACGGATTTCGAGCGCCACGAGGGCGTCGCTCAGGATGCGGCACTGGGTCTCGCATTCCGCCAGGAAAAGCTCGCGCAGGGAGAGGTTGCTCAGGTCGCTGTTCATAGGCTCATCGCGCCGCCGCGTCGAAAGCTTCAAAGAGTGAGGCGGCGTCAAGCCAGCCAACGCCGGAACCGTTTTCGGATTCAAAAATTCCTTTGACGCGGGCGCGGCCGCCCGCGTGGAGGGTTGCGGGCGGAGGCCGGAGGGAGGATTGCGGGAAGGCCGTCACGCCCTCGGTGTCATCCACCCGGCAGGCCACGCGCCAGCCCCCGTGTGACAGCAAGATCAACATGGGCCGACTCGCGGCGGGCCCGGGCGCGCAGCCGAGAACATCCGCCAGCGAGAAGCACAGCGTGACCGTTCCCCGGACATTGACGGCCCCTGCGACAGACACTCCGCGGTGGGGGATCGAATGGATCCCGGGCAGCGGGGCGGCGTGTTCGACATGGGCGGGCCGGATGCCGAAGCGCTCGCCTCCGACGCGGAAGACGAAGAGCACGAGACGGTCGTGATCGCTGGCGGCGGGAGGCACCGCGGCGATCTCCGAGCGCCAGCGCTCACGATCCGCCACTGCGGGCTCCCGTTGGAAAAATGCGGCATTCATGCGGGAATCTTTTTGGCGCGGCGACGCAAGGGGGCGGATGCCGCCGCGCGTCCATCCAGCTCCAGGAGCAGGGAAAGATGGGTGAGCGATTCATGGTGGGAGGGATCGAGATAAAGCGCCTTGCGATAATACGCCTCCGCCAGGTCGCTGCGGCCGAGCGCCCCGCTCACGACTCCGCGAAGGCAGAAAAAATCCGGATCCGCAGATGCGGGCAGGCGGTCGAGCATCGCCGCCGCCGATTGTTCTTCACCGGCATCGGCGAGGCGGCGCGCGGCTTCCAGCGAGCCTCCGGGAGGCCCGGCAGGTGCGTGGGACGCCATGCGGGATGATGCGGCCGGCTTGGGGGTCGCGACATGCCGGGGG
>Ga0194063_10000833_pt1 | contig 21350 bp, 16 predicted proteins | sample SepL3720m_MetaG_FD_155459 | JGI IMG/M metagenome (GOLD analysis project Ga0194063, IMG submission 155459) | Anoxic zone freshwater microbial communities from boreal shield lake in IISD Experimental Lakes Area, Ontario, Canada - Sep2016-L373-20m | ecosystem: Environmental > Aquatic > Freshwater...
GTGTGGTATTTGCCCTTGCGGAAATCCGAGTTGCGCATGATCGCCTGCTGGAACGGGATCGTGGTCTTGATTCCGGTAATCATGTATTCGCCGAGCGCGCGGGACATCCGCCGGATGCAGGCCTCGCGGGTGGAGGCGATGGCGATGACCTTGGCGACCATCGAGTCGTAATTTGGCGGGATCGGGTATCCGGCGTAGGCGTGGGAATCGATCCGGATCCCGCGGCCGCCAGGAGCGTAATAGAGCTCGATGTTGCCCGGGCACGGCTGGAACCCTTTTTCGGGGTCCTCGGCATTGATCCGGCATTCGATGGCGTGGTGGCGTGGCTGGGCGTTGACGACGTGGTCGCTCAGGTGCGCCCCCGCGGCGACCTGGAGCTGCTGCTTGACGAGATCGCATCCGTAAACCTCCTCCGTGATCGGGTGCTCGACCTGGATGCGGGTGTTCATCTCCATGAAATAGAAATTTCCGGCATCGTCCACGAGGTATTCGATCGTCCCGGCGTTCGAGTAGCCGACCTGCTCGCAGAGTTTGATCGAGGCCTCACCCATTTTTTTCCGGAGGTCGGGGGTCATGAGCGGGGAGGGGCATTCCTCGACGATTTTCTGGTTCCGGCGCTGGAGGGAGCAGTCGCGCTCGCCGAGGTGGACGATCCGCCCGTGCTCGTCGCCGAACACCTGGAACTCGATGTGGTGCGGGTTGACGATGAATTTCTCGATATAGACCGCCCCGTTGCCGAAAGCCTTCTCCGCTTCCATCCGCGCGGCGTGGTAGCCCTGCACGAGGCTGCCTTCGTTGCTGGCGATCCGCATGCCGCGCCCTCCGCCGCCGGCCACCGCCTTGATCATCACCGGGTAGCCGATCTTGCGCGCGATCTTGATCGCCTCGGACTCGGAGTCCACGGTGCCGTCGCTGCCGGGCGAGATCGGGACGCCCGCGTTCCGGGCGCATTCGCGCGCGGAGTTTTTGTCACCCATCAGGCGGATCGCCTGGGCGGACGGCCCGATGAACTTGATGTTGCAGCTCGCGCACACCTCGGCGAAGTGGGCGTTCTCGGCCAGAAACCCGTAGCCGGGGTGGATGGCATCGACGTCCGAGATTTCGGCCGCGCTGATGATGCGGTCGATTTTCAGGTAGCTCGCCGAGCTGGCGGCGGGCCCGATGCAGATCGCCTCGTCCGCGAGCTGGACGTGGAGGCTGTCGAGGTCCGGTTCCGAATACACCGCGACCGATTGGATCCCGAGTTCCTTGCAGGCCCGGATGATGCGCAGCGCGATCTCGCCCCGGTTGGCGATCAGGATTTTTTTGAACATGGGACTATTTCAACCGGAACAGTGTCTGGCCGAACTGCACGGGCTTCCCGTTTTCCGCCAGAACCTCGGCGACGGTTCCGGAGACCTCCGCCTTGATCTCGTTCATCACCTTCATGGCCTCGATGATGCAAACGACGGTGTCCGGAGTGACCTCCTGCCCCGGGGCGACAAAGGGGGCGGTTTCGGGGGAGGCGGACGCGTAGAATGTGCCGACCATCGGGGACTTGATCTCGATGCCGTCCGCAATAGCGGGTGACGGTGCGGCCGGAGCCTCCGCAGAAAGGGCGGGGGCCGGATAGGGCGCGGCCTGGGCCGGCGCCGACGTGACATAGTGGACCGGGCTGCCGGCCTCGCCGGTCTTCATGGTGATTTTGAATCCTTCTTTCTCCATTTTGAAAACGGCGATGCCGTTTTTCTTCATGAGATCGACCAGCGTGCGAATTTCTTTGAGGTCCACGTTATTATGTTTTTTGACTGAACTCAAAATTCTGACACGCGAGAGTTGGCAGGGTCAAGACTTTGGAGATGTTTCCTGAGGGGCGACGCCGAGAATCTCGAGGATTTTCGGGTAGGAGATCCGGATTTTTTCGTCCGGTTGGTTCGGGTCGATCATGTCGTGCGGGACGCCGTCAATTTCCGGGAATTCAAAAATCGTGACGGGGCCGGGGTTCCGTGCAGCCCAGTCGGTGGCGAGTTGGCCGGTGAGGATATTGTTGGCACCCTTGTCGGTGCCGGTGGTGAGGATGTCGAGGCGGCCGGCTTTCAGCGGGTGTTGGTTCATCCGGGCGCGGACATTTCGGGAGAGTTGGATTGTGTCCGCCATGCAGAAAGATCCATAGCGAGGATAGGTGTAGTGGGGGCGGGGGATCTTTTCCTTCAAATCATCGTTCCACCATTTGTAGAAATTCGGGGCCTTGGAAAGAATGGCCGACAGGGAATCGATCATCCAGACCGGGTGCCCGCTGAGGCTGAAGAACGGTGCGAGGAGGAGCACGGAGTCGATGCTGCCGCGGTTTTCCGCCATCCAGGCTGCGGCCACCGCGCTTCCGGAGAGGCCGACGAGCGTCACCCGTTCGCCGAGGCCCGCCGCAATGTCTAGCCCTACTGCCGCCTGATCCAGGAGGTCCTGGCCGGACTGAAGCCCCTGCACATCGTTCAACGTGTCGGAATACCCGGCATAGCGGGCGCGCGGGATCACGACATTGGCGCCGGATTGAAACAGGATGCGGGCCAGCGGGACAAATTGTTCCGGGCAGTTCGTGAGGCCGTGCAGGAGGACAAAGACGCGATCCGTCTTTTTGCCGTGCGTGAACAGGCGGCTTTTTCCCTCGGGGGCGAGGGGTAGGGGGGATTCGATTTTTTCGAGACCCGAGAACTTTTCCATCGCTTCCCTGCCATCCCGGGCCGGGTGCGGGGCTGACCGGAAATCCGGAATCCTGAAGACGAACCAGACGGCTGTAGCCAGAGCGGCGAGTATCCCCAGGAGGATGAGGCTGCGCTTCATGCGCGGAACTTCGGCGCCCATGATGGCTTGAGCATGGCGTAAAGCAGGAACGCGGCGCCGATGGCCACGAGAAAAAGTGACAGGAATTGGCCGCGGGTCAGCCCCGCCGTCAGCGGGGCATCCGGCTCCCGGAACATTTCCCCGATGATCCGGAGGATCGCATAGGCGACAAAGAAGACGCCCGTAAGAACCCCGTTCGGAAGCCGGAAGCGGGTGCGCAGGAGGTAGAGGAGGGCGAAGAGGAGCGCCCCTTCGAGCATCGCCTCGTAAATCTGCGAGGGATGCCGCGGCGAAAGCGTGTCGGCCAATTGCCCGCGGAGGGCCGGGGAGATCCGCGCGTTCTCCACGACGGCGGCGACGGTTGTCCACTCGGGGTTCAAGGTGGCCGCCCCCGAGATCGCGAGCCGGACGGTCTCCGTCGGCGCGTCGTAAAGTTCTTTGGGAAACTGGACAGCCCAGGGGACTCCCGCCATGCGGCCGAAGAGCTCCCCGTTGATGAAGTTCGCGCAGCGGCCGAAAAAGAGCCCGATCGGCGCGACGACCACGAGGTTGTCCCCGATGTTGAGCCAGGAAACGCGCTTGCGCCACGAGTAGATGAACGTGAAGACGACGATGCCGAGGATTCCCCCGTGACTCGACATCCCGCCGTCCCAGAATTTGAAAAACACGAGCGGGTTCGCGCAAAAGTTCGGCCAGTCGTAGAAAACCATGTAGCCGAGCCGTCCGCCGAGGATCACGCCGAACAGTGCCACGCCCGTGATGAAGTCGCCGACCCGCTCGGGCGCGAGGTCCGAGTAGCCGCGTTTTGCCAGGCCGATATACAGGCGGTATCCGGCAAAAAATGCGGCGACATAAGCGAGGCCATACCAGCGGAGCCCGAAGCCGTTTCCGAAATCCAAAAGAAACGGGCTCAGGCCGTGAACGTAATACGCGAGAAACACAGGAGCAGAACATTGCCGCCAGCCGCGGCTCTGACAACCCCAAAGCGATTGACACCCGGCAGGGTTCTGCGTTTATCTGTGCCCCGTGAAACCTTCCCTCGTCCTTCTCGCAATGGCGGCTTTGTCGCTCGCATCCTGCACGACTCTTGAAAACCGCCGCGACATGTATAACCCGCAGAAGGTGAACGGTCCTTACACCCGGATGGTGAAGGATGGCATCCCGAAATACCAGCATGTCCTCGTGCCGGTGCAGGGCGGCCATTCGTCCGATGGCAAGTCCGTCGTCCGGTAGCGGCTGTGGCCAGTCCCGTTAAAAGGAAGGGCAACCTCAGCCTCTCGTCCTCCGCCAATCTCCTGGCCTACAAGGCGGTCTTCGGGCTTCTGACAAAAGTGAGGCCGCCGGTGGCCAGGCCGATCCGGCTGGGCCCGGAAAGCCGGGTGCTGGTGTTTTCCACGGCGGGCCTGGGTGATGCCTTGCTCGACTCGGCCGGGATCAACGCGCTGGCATCGGAATATCCGGGGATCCGCATCCATGCCGTCGTGCACCACAGGCGGACGGATATCGCCCGGCACAATCCGCTCTTGGAAAAACTGCATTTTTTGCGGAAGGGCCCGCACGCGTTTCTGGCGCTGTGGTGGCGGCTCCGGAAGCATGGCCCGTGGGATGCGGTGCTGTATCTGAGCTGCCACGATCCCGAGGCCCGGTGCCTGGGATATTTGCTGGCGCCCGACGCCACGGTCGGGTTGGCATGGCGGACAGAAATGCCGTGGCTTTGCGCGAGAAACATCGACGATCCCGGGCTGCGGCGGGCGCATCTTGCGGTCCAGGCGGTGCGCGTGGCCGCCGAGGCCGGAGCGGCGGCTGCAGAGGGCGCAAGTGCAATCGGGGATGGATGTCTAAGGAGCATGGGCGTCTCGCCCGTGTCGGGCGCAGCGGCCCGCTGCGAGAGCCTGGGTCTAAACAGGTGGGACGCCTGTTCTCCCTGTTTAAACGTTTCGGAGATGCGCCCGGCCGCCGAGGCGAGGATGGTTTACGAGGTTGCTGCGGAAGACAGGATCGCTTTGGACAGGAGTTTGTCGGGAAGGGGTTTCCCGTTGCGGCCGGGGGTGATCTTCCAGCTCGGCGGAGGCGGCGGCCCCTACCGCGACTGGCCGGTCGAACATTTTCTCAAGCTCGCCGAACTCGCGCACGCGGCGGGCATCGGGCCGGTCTTTCTGCTCGGCGGTCCCGACCACCGGGAAAAAGCCGGGGAATTTTTTGCGGCGGCCGCCGGACGGAATCTGCCGTTCTTCGATGTGGTCGGACGGCTGCCTCTGCCGCAGTCCGCGGCCCTGCTCGAGCGGAGCCGGTGCCTTGTTTCGACCGACACCGGGATTATGCACCTTGCGTTTGCTCTGGGCACGCCGACGGTCGCCCTCCTCCACTGCTCGCCAGGTGATGCGCGTGTGGGCCCGCTGGCCGACAGGGACAGACATGTCGTCATCCAGATCGCCAAGCCCGCCGGATACCGCGTGCCGTCCGATGCCTCGATGGCCAACCTTCGTCCGGAGGATGTCTTTCCCGGCCTCAAGGAGTTATTTTTCCGCAACGCATGAACGCCTCTCCCCGCGAACCGCAAGCCGTGCTGGTCATCTGCCTCCGGTATCTGGGCGACACCCTGTTGCTTCGGCCCGCGTTGCGCGCCCTCCGCGCGGCGTATCCCGGTGCCAGGATCGATGCGGTGGTGACGGCCGGAACGGCCTGCGCGCTCGACGATTGCCCGGATGTTTCGCGGGTCATCGAGTGGCCCAGGCGCAGCCTCGTGCGCGAGCTTGCCGCGGGTTTGAAAATTTCCCGGGGCGGGTATGATTGGGTCATTGATTTTACCGGCAACGACCGCAGCGCGCTCGTGTCCATGGTTTCGCGGGCCCCGTTCCGCGTCGCCTACGAGCGCCCGAAACTTCCCTCATGGTCGCTGAGAAGGGCGGCGTATCATTTCCGTCCCCTTCACAAAAAAACGAAACCACACTCCGTGATCCAGCGCCTCGAATTGCTGGAGGCGTGCGGTGTGCCCCCGCAGGGAACCGGCTCCGGGCTTGTGCCGAGGGCCGAGGCCATCGAGGCCGCCCGTCGCGAGCTGGAGAGTCTGCCGGAAAAACTTTTCCACGCCCACGTGACCTCGCGCGACATGCAGAAGGCGATCCCCGCCGGCGTCGTCCGCGAGGTCCTCGCCGCGGCTATCGAAAACGGATACGGGGTCGTGGTGACCGGCGGACGGGATGCCGCCGAGCGGGCGCACGTGCTCCGCTGCACCTCGGGGCTTCCACTAGATAAATTCCGCGTGTTTCACGAACTCGACTGGCACGGGCTCGTCGCGGTGATTTCGCTCTGTGGGCGGTATTGGGGGTCGGACACCGCCCCAGCCCACATTGCCGCCGCGTTCGAAAAGCCGATGCTCATCCATTACGGGCCGTCGCGCGCGGAGCATTGGCGACCGCTTCATCCCGGCGGGCTGGCCGACGTGCACCCCTGCTCCTGCCTGAAAAAGGTGCAATGCCCGCGCGGTGAGCCCGGCGCGTGCCTCTGCAAGATCAGCGCCGGGGATGTCATCGCCTGGCTGAAATCCTGACCTGCCCCTCGCGGGAACGTGGTCAGCGCCAGGATGCTGCCCATTCAGGGAAGGAACCCTTTTGTCGCGAATACCCAGGGCGGCGTCTGCTTCGCAGGCTTGCCCTGGGCTGTTGGATGCAGGCCCTTTGGGCAACAAGAAGCCGTTAACTTGACGCGCATGCCCGTTGGGGCTTGAGCACCATTCTTGTCAGCTCAGAATTTTTTCCAGGTTGACGACCGCGTCGAAGCAATCCTTCGCGCAGCGCCGGGCCGCCTTGGAGAGAGGCTTCCAATCGCAACGAACTTTTCGGACGGCCTCGGATGCTTCTTCCAGGCTGCGGACAAAAAGGATTCCGCTTTGCTCCGGAAGATACGGCTCCGCGCCGGAGGGTTCGGTGATCACCGGCCGGCCGAGGGCGAGATAGACGGCCGAGCGGTCGCTCAGCCATCCGGACATCGCGAAGCTCTCGAGCTTGATGGCGGTGAATTCGGCGGTCGAGCGGCGCAGGTATTGGTAGTAAAGGCGCGGGGTGCGGGCGATCGAGTGCGGTGGGATATGGTGCCAGCCGAGGGCCGCGATGCGCTTTCTCTCCGGATCATCCGCGGCAAGATTCATGGCCAGCTCGAACCTTGCTTCCGGGTAGAGCGAGGGGAGGGTTTGGAATTTTTCAAACGCGGCCTTTTTCGAAAAGTCCCGCCACTCGCCATCCCATTCGATGCAGCCGTCCCAATACCACTGGCCGATCGTGGTGAACCGGTCTTCCGGCGGGCGGGGCGCCGCTTCGAACAGCGTCGTGTCCACGAGCGGAAAATACGTTTTCCAGCGCACTTTGGTCGCTGGCACGCGCGAGCCTGGCCCGTAAATGTTCAGCCCGATCGACCAGAACTCGTCGTGTTCGGACTGCCCCATTTCCATGCGCTGCATCCAGAAGCACACCTCGGTGGGATCGAGGCTGCAGAGCTTGCGCGTGCCAAACATCCCGAGCAGCGGGTTCCGGATCGAGTAGCTCAGGTTCAGCAGCACGCACGGGCCGCCCAGAAGATCCAGAAGCTTCCGGCGGGACATCCCGAAAAATCTTGCCGAAGCCGGATCGTGCGAGCCTTGCGGGAAAATGATCAGGCAATAGTTCCGGTCGAGGTCGAACTCCCGCAGCCGCCGGCGGAAAGTGTCCGCCACGCGACCGTCGAGCCCGGGGTCTCCGGTCGATTGCATGACCTCGAGCCACAGCGCTGGCCGGCGCATCCGCCGGAGCCCGAGAAGGTATTGCAGGGGGACGGAAAAATTCCCTCCGCCCTCCGGATACTTGGCTGCAAAACCGCAGCCGACAACGGTCAAATCTTTGCGGTTACCCGTCACAATAAGAAATCCACCGACGGTTCAGTCGATTTTTTTTGCGATCTTCCGGAGGACGGAAGCGCTTTCGTCGAGAAGATCGGAAAGGGATTCCGAGGCTTTGTCGAAGAGGCTGTGGGCTTGTTTCCTGGCTTCCCGGCGGGCCTCTTCACTGGAATCGGCAGTGGTGTTAATCCCCTTGCGCAGGAGCGCTGCCGCTTCATCAACAAACTTCAGCGCGCTTGCGCTTACCGAATAGTCCTTGGACTTCGGAGCGGTTTTTTGTGCGGATTTTTTCTTTGTGGCAGGCATGGAGTAAAATTACTCCCATTTCCTGCGCTTGCCAAGCGGCGACTGGGTTTTCATGATGCAGGTCCTTTATGGATGCCATCATTGATCTCCTGCAACAGAACGCGCTGATGCCCCGTGCCGAAATGGCGCGGCTGCTGGACATGGAACTCGAGGAAGTCGAGTCCGCGATCACCAAGCTCGAGGCCGAGGGGATTGTGCTCGGCTATCAGGCGATCATCAACCGCGAGAAATGGGACACGGAAAAAGTCACGGCGATCATCGAGGTCAAGATCACGCCCGAGCGCGACGGGGGATTCGACCGCATCGCCGCCCGCATCGCAAAGTTCGAAGAGGTGCAGAGCTGCTACCTCGTCAGCGGAGGCTACGACCTGCTGATCATCGTCGAGGCGGCGAACCTGCGGAACGCGGCAGCCTTCGTCGCGCAGAAGCTCAGCACGATCGACGCCGTCCAAGCCACAGCGACCCACTTCCGGCTGAAGACTTACAAAGAAAACGGGGCCTTCCACCAATTCGATTCCGCTCCCGAGCGGCTGTCCGTCTCGCCGTGAGCATCCGGATCGCCGACCACGTCCGCGATATTCCGCGCTCCGGGATCCGCGACTTTTTCGAGATCGTCCAGACGATGGACGATGTCATTTCCTTGGGCATCGGGGAGCCGGACTTCGCCACGCCGTGGCACATCCGCGAGGCCGCGATCTACGCGCTCGAAAAGGGTCGGACCGGCTACACGTCGAACCTCGGCCTCCCGCGCCTGCGGCGTTCGATCTCCGATTATGTCCGCAACAAGTTTGGCCTGAAGTATGAGCCGCTCACGGAAATCCTGGTGTCGGTCGGCGTCTCGGAGGCTATCGATCTCGCTCTCCGCGCGCTGCTGAACCCCGGCGACGAGGTGCTCTACCACGAGCCCTGCTACGTCTCCTACGCCCCGAGCATCACGCTCGCCCGAGGTGTGGCCTGTGCGATCGAGACCAGGGCGGAGGATGGATTTTCGCTCCGCGCCGACGCCCTCGAAAAAGCGATCACCCCCCGCACGAAGGTGCTCATGCTGAATTTTCCGACCAACCCGACCGGGGCGACGATGACCGAGGCGCAGTGGGAGCCGATCGCGGAGATCAGCGTGCGGCATAACCTCGTCGTCCTGACCGATGAGATTTACAGCGAGCTGACATTCGAGGGCGGCACGCACTCGACCATCACCACGTGCCCCGGCATGCAGGAGCGGACGGTTTTTCTGCACGGGCTCTCCAAGGCGTTCGCGATGACCGGATGGCGGATCGGATACGCCTGCGCGCCGGCCCCGCTGATCGAGGCGATGATGAAGATCCACCAATACGCGATCCTCTGCGCGCCGATCATGGGCCAGGACGCCGCGATCGAAGCTCTCGATCGCGGGGACGAAAGCGTGGCCAGCATGCGGCGCGAATACGAGCGGCGGAGAAATTTCATCACCCGCGCGCTGAACGAGATGGGCCTCGAATGCCTGAAGCCCAAAGGGTCGTTCTACGTGTTTCCGAAGATCACCTCCACCGGGCTCACCAGCCGCGAGTTTTCGATGCGGCTCCTGCACGAACACAAAGTCGCCGTCGTTCCCGGAACGGCCTTCGGCCCGAGCGGCGAGGGCCATGTCCGCTGCAGCTTCGCTACCGGCCTCGACCAGATCAAGGTCGCCATGGAGCGCATGGCGGTCTTTGTCGGCCGCTGAAGGTGTTTTGTCCGTTACGTGACACTAGTCGCGAATCTCTTCGAATCTTATGACAACACTACCATCCATTCAGCAGAGACCGAAAAATGCTTTGTCCAAAACATTCCGTGGCATGGGCATCTTGCCCATGTCTTGTTGGATTGTGTGCCTTTTGCAGGCGGCCCCTGCCAACGCGGCCGCCGGGCAGGGCGAAAAACCCATCGTCACCACGGCGAGCGGGAAGGTGGAAGGCATCCAGACTAAGAACGGAGTGCTGGCGTTTCTGGGAATTCCCTTTGCCCAGCCACCCAAGGGCGACCTGCGATTTGCGGCGCCGGTGGAAGTCGCGCCATGGGTAGGCGTGAAGGAAGCCACAAAGTCCGGACCAGCGGCTCCGCAACCGGCTGATGCCAGCGACCCTTCATCTCAATATGCCCAGGATGAAGATTGCCTGAACCTCGACATCTGGACGCCCGGGATTGATGGGCGGAAAAGGCCAGTTCTCGTTTTCATTCACGGCGGGGCCTTCATGGTCGACAGATCGGGTGATCCCGTCTACGATGGCGCAAATATTTCCAAGCGCGGAGACATTGTTTTTGCCAGCATCAACTACCGCCTCGGCGCGCTGGGGTTTCTCTATCTTGAGGATTATGGCGCGGAGTATCAGGGGTCCGGCTCGAATGGCATCCGCGACCAGATCATGGCGCTGCGCTGGTTGAAGAACAATATCGCCCGGTTCGGTGGCGATCCGGAAAATATCACCATCATGGGGGAGTCTGCGGGCGCGATGAGCGTCTTCGTGCTGATGGGCCTGCCCCAGGCCAAGGGTCTTTTCCAGAAGGCGATTGCCGAGAGCGCGCCCATCAATTGGTTCAGGACCAAGGGAGAGGCGGCGGACGTCACTAAGCAGTTCATGAAGACAGCCGGCCTCAACGATGTCGCCGCTTTGCGGAAGCTGACGCCGGGCCAGATCCTTGAAGCTCAGGCCAAAGTGCTAATGCAGATGGGCGAGAATTCTATTCGCATGTGCATGCCGGTCATCGACGGAACGGTGATCCCCAAGGACCCGTTTGCAGCCATCCAGGATGGCGAGGCAGACGGAATTGCGCTGCTCAACGGCACCAATCACAACGAATATGGCTTCTTTATCCAGTTTTCCCCCGGTCTGCAATCCCCGCTCAATGTGTTCCTGCAGGATTGGCCATGGATCAAGGAAAAGCTGGGCGCTCGCAAACAGGAGGTGCTGGACTTCTATAACAAACGAAATCCGACCCCCGGGCCCGATAAATCCAGCATATCCAGCAGCGTCGCCTACCTCACCGATGGCATGTTCCTCGTGCCGCATATCAAGGCTTCAGAGGCGCAGTCAAAGTATTCAAAAGTTTGGATGTATCGTTTCGACTGGAAGGCGAATGTGAAGAACAAGGAATACCTGAATGCCTGTCATGGCCTCGAGTTGCCCTTTCTCTTCAAATCCTTTGACCCTGATTCCGACGACGACATCGTCGGCCCCAACCCGCCGATGGGCCTCTCCGATGCCATGCAGGACGCGTGGATCTCGTTTGCCCGGACGGGCGACCCGAATCACAAGGGCCTGCCCGAATGGCCAGCCTACAAGCCCGAGCACCGGGCCACGATGATTTTCGACACGAAGAGCAAAGCGGTCGAAGACCCGGACCCCGAAATCCGCCAGTTCTTCAAAGACATTCCGCTCTGAATACTAATTATGAAAAAAACTCTCCATCCGTCATCCGCCATCAGCGCCCCCATGTTCAGGCTGCGTCAAATTTTGGCGATTCTCCCTCTGGCCTTTGTGTTGCTGCCGGGAATGCCGGCCTCCGGTAAACCGCCCGGTCCTAAAGCCGCGCCGGTGGCTGCCGCCTCGAATCGACCTGCGCCATCCAAGCCGGTGCTTTTCAAGGGCGGAGAGATCGTGACCCTGGACCCCTCGCATCCGAAGGCTAAAGCCGTGCTCGTGCTCCATGGAAAGATCGAGGCATTCGACAAGGAGGCGCTGAACCACCCGGCCGCAAAGGATGCGGAGGTGGTGGACCTGGCCGACGCAACGGCCATGCCTGCATGGGTTGACGCCCATGCGCATCCGCTTTTGGGAGGCCCGGAGCTGGAGACCCTGGATCTTCGCGATGCCAAATCGGATGAGGAGGTTCTGGCACTCGTCCGCAAATGGGCTGATTCTCATCCTAAGGAAGACTGGATCCTCGGACACGGTTTCAATGAAGCGATTGTTAGTTTCGACGCAACTAAACTCGACACGGCCTGCAAGGATCGTCCGGTCGTTCTCAAGGGGGGAAGCGAGCATTACATGTGGGTCAACTCCGAGGCGCTCCAACGCGCGGGGATAACCAAGGATACTCCCACGCCTTGGGGTTCGCTCATTTTTCGAAGGCCGGACGGCGAGCCGAGCGGCGCCCTGATCGACTGGGGTGCCATGGCGCTGATGCAGCGCTGCATGCCTGCAAGATCGATCGGACAGGATGTGGCCGGGCTGCGCGGGGCCTCGGAAATGTTCGCCTCGTGCGGAATCACGTATGTGCAAGACTGCCTCGTCACCCCGGAGGGAGCCGCCCGATATCTCGAAGCCGCGAAATCGGGAGCTCTCTCGCACCGTGCGAATCTCGCTGTTATGCTACAGATGCAAACATGGAGAGAAGATCTCAAGGCGGCAATCAAGGCGCGGGAGCAAGTCGAACAGGCCGCCAAGGACGGGCTTGTGGACCAGGCCGGCGACCCGTGGGTTACCCTACACACAGCAAAGTTTTTCGCCGATGGCGGCGGCATTGGCATGGCCATGAAGGCTCCCTTCAGCAATGCGGGGCCTGATTCACCGAGCCAGCGCGGGCTTCCGCAGTGGACGCAGGAGGAATTGGACCAGGCCTTGATCGCCGCAGACAAAGCCGGATTCCAAGTGCATGTCCATGCCATGGGCGATGCCGCTATCCATCAGGCACTCGACAGCATCGAGCAGATGGTAGCCAAGAACGGTCCCCGCGACCGCCGTCCGTGCATGGTGCACAACACGGTCATCGACCCTGGCGACATCGCCCGTTACGGCAAGATTGGAGTCATCCCCGTCGTGTCCCCCTATTGGGCAGGCGACAAGGACGGATCGTTGGTCCTCCTCGGACCGGTTCGCAACAACTGGCAGTATCCCTATGCTAGCCTCGCAAAGACCGGGGCTACGCTCGCGTTCAACTCGGACTGGCCGATTGACACGGCCAACCCGCTCGCCACGATGCCGGTCGCGATCCGCCGCGTCGATGCGGGAAAGACTCTCGCCGATGCGCTCGTTCCCAGCGAAGCCCTGACACCGATGCAGGCGCTCCTCGGATACACCCAGGGATCGGCGCATGCGGTATTCGAAGAGCCGCGCCTGGGCATGCTCAAAAAAGGGATGCGTGGGGACATCGTGGTTCTTGCGAAAAACCCGCTCGCGACACCGGCGGAGGAATGGCCGGGAATCCCGTTGCTTAGCACCTGGCGCGCAGGAGTCCGCACCTATGCCGCCCCTCAAAGCTCAGTTGCCAAACCCATCGTCACCACGACGAGCGGGAAGGTGGAAGGCTTTCAAACCAAGAACGGCGTGCTGGCGTTTCTGGGAATTCCCTTCGCCCAGCCGCCCAAGGGAGACCTGCGATTTGCGCCGCCGGTGGAGGTGACCCCGTGGGAGGGTGTGCGGGACGCCACAAAGTCCGCACCCTCGGCTCCGCAGCCGCTGGATGATTACGAGCCCTCATCCAAGTTTGTCCAGGACGAGGATTGCCTGGGCCTCGATATCTGGACGACCGGGATCGATGGGCGGAAACGACCGGTCATCGTCTATATTCACGGCGGAGGGTATCTCAACGGTGGATCGAATGATCCTGTTTATGACGGCGCTAACATTTCCAAGCGCGGAGACATTGTTTTCGCCAGCATTAACTACCGGGTCAGCATGCTGGGGTTCCTCTACCTGGAGGATTTTGGCGCGGAGTATAAAGGTTCCGGCTCCAACGGCATCCGGGATCAGATCATGGCGCTGCGCTGGCTGAAGAACAATATCGCCCAGTTCGGCGGAGATCCTGAAAACATCACCATCATGGGGGAGTCTGCTGGCGGGGAGAGCGTCTTTGTGCTGATGGGCCTGCCGCAGGCCAGGGGGCTTTTCCATAAGGCGATTTCCGAGAGCGCGCCCCTGAATTCGTTCAGGACGAGGGAAGAGGCGGCAGAAATCACAAAACAGTTCATGAAGAAGGCCAACGTCACGGATATCGCCGGCTTGCGGAAGCTGAAGCCGGCAGAGATCATCGACGCCCAGTCCCGGCTGGGATCGGATATCGGTGTGCTCGGTGAACGCATGTGCATGCCGGTCATCGACGGGACGGTGATCCCCAAGGACCCGTTTTCAGCCATCCAGGATGGTGCGGCTGCCGGAATTGCACTGCTCAACGGCACGAATCACGACGAATACTGCTACTGGATTGACTCTTACCCCGCCCTTCAGTCCAAGCCGCTCAGCCAGTTCTTTGCGGAAACCCCTTGGGCCACGAAGGATCTCGGCGAGCGGAAGCAGGAGGTGCTGGACTTCTATACAAAACGGAACCCGACTCCCGGGCCCGATAAATCCAGCATATCCAGCACCATTGCCTTTATCACCGATCAGCAGTTCCTCACATCGCATCTCAAGGCTTCGGAAGCCCAGGCAAAGCACGCAAAGGTATGGATGTATCGCTTCGACTGGAAGTCGCAAGTGAAGAACAAGGAGTTTCTGAATGCCTGCCATGCCATCGAGGTGCCGTTTGTCCTCAATACCTTTTCCACCGCACTCGCGGACGAAATCGTCGGCCCGAACCCGCCGATGGGCCTCTCCGAGGCCATGCAGGACGCGTGGATCTCATTTGCCCGGACGGGCGACCCCAATCACAAGGGTCTGCCCAAGTGGCCGGCCTATGAGCCAGCGCACCGGGCCACGATGATTTTCAATACGAAGAGCAAAGTTGTCGATGACCCGGACCCCAAAGTGCGTCAACTTTTTAAAGACATTCCACTCTAAAAAATACTCATGAAAACACTAATATATACTCAGCAGAACCAAAAACTATGACCCAACAACAACAGCGAAGACACAAGAAGTTGGGAGCCGACACCTGCGCGGCCATGATTAGCATGATGTGCCTTATGCAGGCAGCACCTGCAAATGCGGCCGCGGGGCAGTCCGAAAGCCCTATCGTGGCCACGGCGAGCGGGAAGGTGGAAGGCATTCAAACCAAAAACGGAGTGCTCGCATTTCTGGGAATCCCCTTCGCGCAGCCGCCCGTGGGCGACCTGCGGTTTGCGCCGCCGGTGGAAGTCAAGCCATGGGAGGGCGTGCGGGATGCCACAAAGTCGGGGCCAGTGGCTCCGCAGATGGTGGATGATTTTGAGCCCGCATCCAAAGATGCCCAGGATGAGGATTGCCTGAACCTCGACATCTGGACGCCCGGGATAGATGGGCGGAAGCGCCCGGTCATCGTATATATGCACGGCGGTGCCTACGTCGGGGGCGGATCGAACGATCCCGTCTATGATGGCGCAAACATTTCCAAGCGAGGGGACATAGTTTTTGCCAGCATCAACTATCGACTCGGCATGCTGGGGTTCCTCTACCTGGAAGATTTTGGCGCGGAGTATCAGGGCACCGGCTCGAATGGCATCCGGGACCACATCCTGGCGCTGCGCTGGCTGAAGAACAATATCGCCAGGTTTGGCGGCGATCCAGAAAACATCACGATCATGGGGGAGTCTGCGGGCGCGATGAGCGTCTTGGCCCTGATGGGCCTGCCGGAGGCCAGGGGGCTTTTCCAGAAGGGGATTGCCGAGAGCGGGCCGTTCAATTGGTTCAGAACAAAAGAAGAGGCCGCGCAGCTCACGGCAGATTTTATGGAGATTTGCAAAAAGAAATACGGCATCACAGATGTTGCCGGCTTGCGGAAGCTGAAGCCCGAAGAGATCGTTGACGCACAAGTCCGGCTGGCATCCGACGTCGGCCCGCTTGCTGTCCGCATGTGCGCTCCCGTCATCGACGGGACAGTGCTCCCCAAGGAACCGTTTGCAGCCATCCAGGATGGCGCGGCGGCCGGGATCGCGCTGCTCAACGGCACGGTTCATGACGAATACTGCTACTGGATCAATTATTACCCATCCTTACAAACGCAGCCGCTCAGCCAGTTCCTTGCGAAAACCCCTTGGTTTGCGAAAAATCTCGGCGATCAAAAACCGGAAGTGGTGGAGTTTTTTAATAAACGAAACCCGACTCCCGTGCCTGAGAAATCCAGCGTACCCAGCAGCGCTGCCTTCGTGACCGCTGAGGGTTTTCTTATACCGCATATCAAGGCATCCGAGGCGCAGGCCAAGCATGCGAAGGTGTGGATGTATCGCTTCGACTGGAAGTCGCAGGTGCCGAACAAGGAGTATCTGAATGCCTGCCATGCCATCGAGGTGCCGTTTGTCCTCAATAACTTTTCCACTGCCCTCGCGGACGAAATCGTCGGCCCGAACCCGCCGATGGGCTTGTCCGATGTCATGCAGGACGCGTGGATTTCATTCGCCCGGACGGGCGACCCCAATCACAAGGGCCTGCCCGAATGGCCGGCCTACGAGCCCGCACACCGGGCCACGATGATTTTTGACACGAAGAGCAAAGTGGTCGAAGACCCGGACCCCGAAGTGCGGAAACTCTTCAAAGATATCCCACTCTAAAAACCAACCAACCGTAAATAACTCACATGAAGACACCAACATCCATACAGAAGAGACCGAAAAGCATGACGCGACGCCGCAGGCAGTTAGGATCCAACACCTGCTTAGCCATCATGAGCATTCTGTGCCTGTCGCATGCGGCATGCCTGGCGGCCGGGCAGGGCGAAAACCCTATCGTGGCCACGGCGAGCGGAAAGGTGGAAGGCTTTCGAACCAAAAATGGCGTGCTGGCGTTTCTGGGAATTCCTTTTGCGCAGCCGCCCAAGGGCGACCTGCGATTTGCGCCGCCGGTGGAAGTCAAGCCATGGGAGGGCGTGCGGGATGCCACAAAGCCCGGATTCACAGCTCCGCAGCAGCTTGATGAAACCGAACCCGCATCCAAGCTTCCCCAGGACGAGGATTGCCTGAACCTCGACATCTGGACACCCGGGGCTGATGGGCAGAAACGACCGGTCCTCGTCTATATTCACGGCGGCGCCTACAAGTTCGGAGGGTCGGGCGATGCCGCCTATGACGGCGCAAACATTTCCAAGAGCGGAGACATCGTGTTTGCGAGCATCAATTTCCGGGTCGGCATGCTGGGGTTCCTCTACCTGGATGATTTTGGCGCGGAATATCAGGGTTCCGGCTCGAATGGCATCCGGGACCATATCCTGGCCCTCCGCTGGCTGAAGAACAATATCGCCCGGTTCGGAGGTGATCCGGAAAATATCACGATCATGGGTGAGTCTGCCGGTGCGATGAGCGTCTTCACGCTGATGGGGATGCCCGAGGCGAAGGGGCTTTTCCAGAAGGCGATTGCCCAAAGCGGGCCCAGCAATTGGTGCAGGACCAAGGAAGAGGCGGCGGCCCTCACAAAACAGTTCATGGAGTTTGCGGGCGTCACTGATGTCGCCGCCTTGAGGAAGCTGACTCCGAAACAGATAATTGATGCCCAGGTAAAAGTGCAAAGCCTGAGCGGATCGAATTCCCTCCGCATATGCACACCCGTCATCGACGGGACGGTGATCTCCAAGGACCCGTCTGCAGCCATCCGTGATGGCGCGGCGGCCGGAATCGCGCTGCTCAACGGCACGAATCGTGACGAGTATTGCTACTTTATCCAGTATACTGCGGCTCTGCAATCCCTGCCGGTCAATCAATTCCTGCCGGATTGGCCTTGGATGAAGGAAAAGCTGGGTGCCAGGGAACAGGATGTTGTGCACTTCTATAATAAACGAAACCCGACCCCCGGGCCCGATAAATCCAGCGTCTCCTCCGCGACGGCCTTTGCAACCGATGCGAGTTTTTTGGCGCCGCAAATCAAAGATTCAGAGGCCCAGTCAAAGCACGCCAAGGTTTGGATGTATCGCTTCGACTGGAAGGCGCAGGTTCCGAACAAGGAGTATCTGAATGCCTGCCATGCCATCGAGGTCCCGTTTGTCCTCAATACCTTCACGAGCGAACTCGCCGACGAAATCATCGGCCCCAACCCGCCGATGGGCCTTTCCGATGCGATGCAGGACGCGTGGGTCTCGTTTGCACGGACGGGCGACCCCAATCACAAGGGCCTGCCCGAATGGCCGGCCTATGAGCCCGCGCACCGGGCTACGATGATTTTTGACACGAAGAGCCAAGTGGTCGAAGACCCGGATCCCGAAATACGCAAACTCTTCGAAGGCATTCCGCTGTAGAACAATTAGGAAAACCTCAATATGAAAACCCTGCTCCATCCGTCATATGCCCGCCCCATCGCGATGTTAAGATTGCGGCAATTCCTGGCGTTTCTCCCTCTGGCCATGGTGTTGCTGCCGGGAATGCCGGCCTCCGGTGAATCGCCCGCCCTCAAAACCACGCCTGCGGCCGCCGCGCCGAATCAACCTGCGCCTTCCAGACCGGTGCTTTTCAAGGGGGGCGAAATTGTGACGCTCGACCCCTCGCATCCGAGCGGCAAGGCCGTGCTCGTTCTCCATGGAAAGATCGAAGCATTCGACGACGAGGCGCTGAACCACCCCGCCGCGAAGGATGCGGAGTTAGTGGACCTGGCTGGCGCAACGGCCATGCCGGCATGGGTCGACGCCCATGCGCATCCGTATATGAGAACCAAGGTCAAAATGGACAGTTTGGATCTCGACGATACACACTCGATCAAGGAGGTGCTGGCACTTGTCGGCAAATGGGCCGATTCTCATCCCAAGGACGACTGGATCACCGGGCGCGGTTTCAAGGAAAAGGTTGCTCCCGTTGATGAGTTCGACGCGCACCTCCTCGACGCGGTCTGCAAGGATCGCCCGGTCGTTCTCACCGGCGAGGGCGGCCACAGCGTGTGGGTCAACTCCGAGGCGCTTCGCCGCGCGGGAGTCAACAAGGATACTCCCACGCCTCAGGGGTCGGAGATTCCTCGCAGGCCGGACGGCCAGCCGATCGGCAACCTGATCGAGTTCAATGCAATGGATTTGGTGCAAAACGCCATGCCGGCAAACTCCCTCGAACAGGATGTGGCCGAATTGCGCGGAGCCTTTGACGCCTTTGCAACGTGCGGAATCACCTGCGTGCAGGACTGCTACATCCCAGCGGACTTCGTCCCCCGTTATCTGGAAGTCGCGAAATCGGGAGCCCTTTCCTGTCGCGTGAATCTGACTCCCCTGATCCATGCGGCCACATGGCGCGAGGATATCAAAGATGCGATCAAGGCGCGTGAGCTGGTCGAACAGGCCGCCAAGGACGGGCTCGTGGACGAGGCCGGCGACCCGCTGGTCACCGTTCGCACAGTGAAGTTTTTCGGCGATGGAGTCATCGAGATCAACTCCGCGTTCATGACGGATCCCTTCAGCAATGCAAGAGCTGGTGACGCAAACCCGCGCGGGCTTCCCCAGTGGACGCAAGAGGAACTCGACCAGGCCTTGGTCGCCGCCGACAAAGCGCGCTTTCAGGTGCATGTCCATACCATTGGCGATGCTGCGGTCCACCAGGCGCTCGACAGCATCGAGCAGATGGTGGCCACGAACGGCCCCCGCGACCGCCGTCCGTGCATCTCGCACTGCCAGGTCATCCAGCCGGGCGACATCGCCCGTTTCGGCAAGATGGGAGTCATCCCCGTCGTAACTCCCTATTGGGCCGGCGACAGGGACGGGGTGCTGGACCGCCTCGGACCGGTTCGCAACGAGTGGCAGTATCCCTATGCGAGCCTCGCTAAGACCGGTGCCACGCTCGCGTTCAACTCCGATTGGCCGGTGCAAACAGCAAGCCCGCTCGCCGGGATGCCGGTCGCCATCCGCCGCATCGAGCCGGGCAAGACATTTCCGCTCGTTCCCGGCGAAGCCCTGACCCCGATGCAGGCGCTCCTGGGATATACGCAAGGGGCTGCCTATTCGGTGTTCGAAGAGTCGCGCTTAGGCATGCTCAAGAAGGGGATGCGTGGAGACATCGTGGTCCTTGCCAGGAACCCGCTCACAACACCGGTGGAGGAATGGCCGGGAATCCGATTGCTCAGCACCTGGCGCGCGGGAGTTCGAACCTATGCCGCCCCGACTGCTGCGACCGGCGGTCAGTCGCATCTCCGAAAGTTGCAGAGCACAGGGGGAACGGGCGTCCCGCCCGTTTAGAGACTGGAAATCGTATCGGAGATGCGCCCCCGGCGGCCAGGGCGACAGACCCATCGTTGACACGGCGAGCGGGAAGGTTTTCAAACCAAGAACGGGGTGCTGGCGTTTCAGGCTTTCCAAAAAATCGGCCCCTGTTTGAATCCGGGCATGATGTTTGTCCTCAGACGTCTTTTCCTCCTCTTTGTCATCGGCGTGGCCGCCTATTGTTTCTGGCCGAGATCGGGTTCGATGGCGGACTTTGATCCGGAGCGGATGTCGGAATTGCAGATCGAGGTGTGGAAGGCGGCGGCGGATAAAAAACTGCCGGCCCCGATCCTCCCCCTCTACAAGATTTACAATGGTCAATACCACCTGCCCCCGGTTTCGGCCTTGAAAATGGCCTTCGACACATCCCGCGCGCTGCGGCTTTTTCACACATCGCCGGATGCCGCGGACCAGGAAAAGGCGCTGCTGCCGCAGCAAACGGTTTTCGTGGCCCTCCAGTCCGGGACGAAATCCGGCTTCGACCCGATGGCCGCCGCGCGGATGGAATTCATGATCTGGACTCTTCGGGCCGACCGCACCAAGCGCACCCAGCTCACGACCGCCTGGTCGGAGGAGCTGGCGCTTCTCTACGGGCACACCGCCGGGGAGTGCCTGCCGGCAGCGAAACAATTTTCCATCGCGTCCAAGCTGGCGGATGAAGGCAAGTGGGCGGAGGCTCAAGCGGGCATGCTCGAGGCCTGGAAGAATCTCAAGAGCCTGACGCCTGTAGAAAAATAGTTTCCTCACCCGCGCAGGAACGGGGCGAGCTTGTCCGAGAGATCCTGCAATTTGAAGGGTTTGGAGAGGAACCCGTCCATGCCGGAGGCCTGGCATCGCTCGCGGTCGCCGGACATCACGTTCGCGGTCATCGCGAGGATCGGAACATTGCCCGATCGCGCAGCCGCCTCGATCTCACGGATCTTTTTCGTGGCCTCGATCCCGTCCATCACCGGCATCGACACATCCATGAGGATGGCGGCAAATTTTCCCGGTGCGAAGGCCTTGACCGCCTCGGCTCCGTCGGCCGAAAATTCCGCGCGGCAGCCGAGGTTCCGGAGCATGATGCCGGTAAGCGTGCGGCTGTCCGAATTGTCTTCGACGACGAGCACGAGCGCGCCGGGATGCAGCGCCGGGGTCGCGTCGCTTGGACGGCCCGGCCGGGCTCTGCTTCCGCCAGGGGAGGGAGCCGGTTCCAGCGGGAGGCGGAAGCGGAACGTGCTCCCTTTTCCCGGAGCCGACTCCACGGCGATCGATCCGCCCATGGCTTCTGCGATGCGCTTCGAGATCGCCAGGCCGAGCCCCGTGCCTTCAAACCGACGGTGCAACGTCGTTT
>Ga0194063_10000834_pt1 | contig 21320 bp, 20 predicted proteins | sample SepL3720m_MetaG_FD_155459 | JGI IMG/M metagenome (GOLD analysis project Ga0194063, IMG submission 155459) | Anoxic zone freshwater microbial communities from boreal shield lake in IISD Experimental Lakes Area, Ontario, Canada - Sep2016-L373-20m | ecosystem: Environmental > Aquatic > Freshwater...
AACAGCGCGTTGAACGTGCCCTCGAGCGTGTCGCGAAACATGAAGGTGCCCGACAGGAACGCTGTGCTCACGATGATGGCCAACGCCGTAAGCAGGATGCGCCCAAAGCGGGCGGTGACATTTCTGAGGGCGAGGCGCAGCATGGTCGGGTCAGGCGCGCTTGATCGAAATGTGGGTGGAGATCACGTGGTGGAGATGGCTGCGAGAATGTCGGACTTCGCTGCTTTGCGAGCAGGCCACCAGGCAGCGACAATCGCGAAGATGACTGCCGCAATTGCGAACGACAGGATTGATGCAGGCGACACGCTGAACACGGTGAAGCCTTGGGGTCGCAGCGCACGTACCACGATCCACCCCAGCGCCACGCCGAGACCGGTGCCCATCAAAGCGCCAAGCACCGCGGTGACGATGGCCTCCCAGCGGATGCTGCCGCGCACTTGGCCGCGTGTCATGCCGATGGCGCGCATGAGGCCGAGTTCGCGTCGACGTTCGAACACCGCAAGCAGCAGTGTGAGCACGATGCCGAGCACTGCAATGAACACCGACATGAGCAGCAGCGCATAGACGAAGTTGAGAATGCCACTGACCTGATCGACCTGAGCCTGCACGAACTCGCCCCGGCTCTGGAGTTTGGCGGTGGGGTACTGATCAGTCACCACCTTGATGGCTGCGGCAGCTTTGGCTTCGGACACGCCCGCCTTGGTGAGCGCGAAGATCTGCACATCGAACAGGCTGACACCGCGGCCGTCGAACAACGCGCGATCGACAATGAAGTTGCCGAAGGTCTTGTTGTCGAAGATGCCCGCAACCTTGATGGTCTGCGTGGAGTTGTCGAGGAACGACACCGAGAGTTCGCTGCCTACCGTGAGGCCATCGCGATCGGCTTTGTCTTTGGACACCAAGATGGTGGTGTTGTTGAGAGCGTCCCAACCGCCTTGTGTGAACTCAAAGTTGAAAAGTCCGACGGCGTGCTTGGGATCGACGGTGATGACGCCTCTGGCTTTCGGCGTTCCTTTTTCAACGACTCGAATCTGGGCGATGCCCAAGCCGGCTGCATCACTGACTTCGGGCAATGCGTTGAGTTCGTCGGTGAGCTTGGTGGGTAGACCGCCGAACCCTTGACCATCGCCGGTGCTGATTGCGAAGTTGCCCGTGAACTGTTCGCCAATCGTTTGGCGAATAGAACCCTGAAGCGATGAACCCAGCGTGGCAACAGCAACGAGCAGAGCGAGGCCGATGCCGAGCGCCGCCGCGGTGAGCGCGGTGCGTTCGGGGCTGCGCGCAGCGTTGCGAACAGCGATCTCGCCGGTGACACCGCGAAGTGCGGTGAGTGGACGCTGCAACAATCGTGTGGTGGGGCCCACCGCGATTGGTCCGAGAGCGATGAGCGCAGCGAACAGCGCCCCAACACCAGGAGCTAGCCACACTGCTGAACTGTTGAGCCCAAGCACAGTGCCGATGACAGCGACAATCATGAGGACGGCGCCGGTAATAATCCTGCGGCGAGAGAGGCCCGAGCGGTCGATGCTGACATCGCGCAGCGCAGCGAGCGGTGGTACGCGTCCAGCGCGAAGAGCGGGCAAGGTGGCACACAAGATGGTGACGAGGAAACCGACGATGAAGGTAATGACAAACGAACCGGCATTGATGGTGAGCTTTGTGCCGCTGGGGCCGTTGCCGACTGCTTTGAGCAGACTGAGAATGAGCGAGGCAAGCACGACCCCGCCAAGGAATCCGAGCACGGCGCCGACGATTCCAACGACGCCTGCTTCAACGAACAACGAGCGCACGACTTGGCTACGACTCGCGCCGATAGCGCGCATGAGCGCACTCTCTTGTTTGCGTTGCGCCGACGTGATGCGGAACACGTTGTAAATCACGAAGCTGCCGACAAGCAGTGCAATGGCGGCGAAGATGGTGAGCACCGTGCTGAACAGATTGAAGAACTTCGCCACCGTGTTTTGGGTTTCAGTGGTGATCTCGGCACCGGTGAGTACTTGTACCGTGTCGCCCGTAAGAGCGTTGGTGATGTTGGCTTTGAGTTGAATATCGGAGACCGAACCGTCGCCGCGCACGATGACCGAATCGATCTTGCCGGGCTCGCCAACCACGAATTCTTCGGCGGTGTTCAGGTCGAACAGCGCCCATGTCGCACCACCAGAGGTGTCTTCACTTCCGAAGGTGACGATGGCTACAACGGTGAAGGGTTGAGCACCAGTTTTCGCAGTGATCGTGACCGAATCGCCGAGCTTGATCTTGCCCTCTTTGGCAGATCGGCGGTCGATGGCCACCTCGGTTGACCCTCGTGGCACGTTGCCTTCAGCGAGTTTCCAAGGCGTGCTTGGGGAATCGGTGAGCACCCCGCCGTACTTGGGTGGACCATCGATGCCCAGCGGCTTGCCTGCTGCGGTGGCGATGCGTGCGAAGCCCTGAATGTCGCCAACTGCTTCGCTGACGCCAGGCACAGCCGCGACTTTTGCGACCATCGTGTCCGACAAACGCGCTCTCGTGTCGGCCCCAAAGTCGCCCTCAATGACATTCGACGACCGCACGAACGCATCGGTCTTTTCGTAGGCCATCGAGAACATGCGGTTGATGCTGGCGTTGATCGTGTCGCTGAACACGAAGACGCCGCTGAGAAACGCGCAGCTTGCGATGACAGCAAGCGCAGTCAGCAGCAGACGACCTTTACGGGCCAAAACGTTTTTGAGTGCAATACGAAACATCTCAGTCGCCGAAGCGTTTCATACGATCGAGCACGTCGGCGGCTGTGGGATTCTGCAGTTCGTCGACAATGCGTCCATCGGCGAGAAAGATGACTCGGTCTGAGTACGCGGCAGCCACTGGATCGTGAGTGACCATCACGATTGTCTGTCCGAGCTCGTTCACGGCCAAGCGCATGAACGACAAGATCTCGGCGCCGGTACGACTGTCGAGGTTGCCGGTGGGCTCGTCGGCGAAGATGATGGTGGGCTTGCTGGCGAGGGCACGTGCAACGGCAACGCGCTGTTGCTGGCCACCCGAGAGTTCGCTGGGGCGATGCTTGAGCCGATCGCGCAGACCCACCGTGTCGATGACGCGATTGATCCACGCTTCGTCGCCCTTTGAGTTGCCGAGCAGCAGTGGCAAGCGAATGTTCTCTTCGGCCGACAGCGTTGGGATCAAGTTGTAGGCCTGGAAGATGAATCCGACTTCGCGACGACGAAGCTCGGTGAGCTCTTTGTCTTTCAAGCTGGCCAGCGCCGTGGAGCCGATGTACACCGACCCAGAGGTGAGGCCATCGAGGCCTGCCAGCGAATGCATCAGCGTGCTCTTGCCGGAGCCCGACGGGCCCATGATGGCGGTGAACTTGCCGGCCTCGAACTGAACGGTGACGCCGTCGAGGGCGCGAACTTCGCTATCGCCAGAGCCATAGACCTTGGTGGCGTCGACGGCTCCGGCAGCGGCAGTCATGGTTGGGGCATCAGTCATCCCACATTTCTACCGCACCGCAGGTGGGGGTCCCTGCGCACGGCGCAATTTCGCCCTGTTCGGCGGCGGACTCCTGTCACGTTCGATTCATCGCTCAAACTCATACCTGCGGAATGGAACTCATGCCGTACGATCTTGGCGTGAGTTCGTGCCCCTCCTGCGCAAATCCGGTAGCAGTCGGCTCCCGCTTTTGCCCAACGTGTGGATTCGCTCTTGCTGCGTCAACATCTGAAGAGCGACGTGTCGTCACCGTGCTGTTCGCCGATCTCGTTGGTTTCACGTCACTCTCCGAGAATCTTGACCCAGAGCAAGTGAAACGCCTGATCGATGTGTGCTTCGAGCGCCTCGTTGCCGACATCACCGCCTTTGGTGGCACGGTCGACAAGTTGATGGGCGATGGCATCGTTGCCCTGTTTGGGGTACCGGTCGCTCATGAAGACGACGCAGAGCGCGCCGTGCGGGCAGGTTTGCGAATGCAAGAGTCTCTGGCCTCGTTCGCGTCATCGGGCTTCGCCTCCGATTCGCCAAGCGAACTGCAGATGCGAGTGGGTATCAACACCGGAGTTGCGCTCGTCGGCATTGTGGCGGGCACCGATCACACCGCAATGGGCGACGTGGTCAACACCGCCTCACGGTTGCAATCGTTGGCGCCCCCCGGGGGAGTGCTCGTTGGCGAGACCACCTACGCGTTGTCCGAAGCAAACATCACGTACGCCTCGCAGGGTGATCTGGCGGCCAAGGGGCGCGAGGCGCCGGTTGCGGCGTGGCTAGCAGTCGCTGCGGTAGCGCAGCCCGGAGCCAGAGTGCGCCGGCGTGACGTGCCGATGATGGGTCGCTCCACCGAACTTGCGTTGATGCAAGCGGCGGTCGACTTTACCCTCATGAATTCGCAGGCGGCCTTGGTTGCTGTCGACGGTGAGGGCGGCGTCGGCAAGAGCCGCATCGTCGACGAACTGCTTGAGACGACCCGAGAGGCCAAGTCGGCTTTCATCATGGAGGGCTACTCGGTTCCGTACGGCGAGGCCAACGTGTGGTGGCCTATCGCAACAGCTCTGTTTGACCATTTCGACCTCGACGCATCTACCTATTTCGGAAGTCTGCGCGATACCACTGACGCGTTCTTGGCTGAGCTGTTTAGCGATGCCGATGCGGCGACTCATACTCAACTCTCTGAGGCGTTGTTACATCTGCTGGGTGCTCCGTCGAAACTGGACGACGTCGAGCCCGCAGTGGCGCGAGATGGTGTTACTCACGCCGTCACCACTGTGCTTGAAGCCAGGCTGCGCAGCGGCCCGGTGATGCTGTCGATCACCGACTTGCACTGGGCCGACCCTGCGGTTCTTTCGTTGTGTGAGCACTTACTCATCGCATTGGCGCGCAGCCCGTTTGTGCTCATCACTACCAATCGCCCCGACTCTGAGCTGGTGTGGCCCCCGCTGAGCACGCGTGCCGCTGTTGTTCGATTGCCGCTCGAACCACTCGGGCCGATTGCGGCCGCGCGTTTGTGTCGGGCAATCATCGGCGACGACGCCGACGAAACGGTTATCTCCACGATCTACGAGCGGTCCGGTGGCAACCCGCTGTTCCTCGAAGAGTTGGCCGTTTTGGTAGCCGACGGCGGCGATGTGGCTGCGTTACCCGACTCGCTACGAGCCGTAGTTGCAGCCCGCCTTGATCGACTGCCACCTGATCAGCGTGCCGTTATCGACAACGCTGCGGTGCTTGGTCCCTCTGGTGCCATTCAGTCGCTCGAGCGATTCGGCGATGCGTTGGGGCAACAGATGGGCCCGGGCGTGCTCGACGCATTGGCCGATCTCGGCCTTCTCGAACTCGAGGGCCGGCGTTGGTCGTTTAGATCTGATTCGGTGCGCGAGGTTGCGTATCAAACGCTCACCAAGGCCGTGCGGGCAGCGCGGCACATGGGTGTTGCGACTGTCATGGAGTCGCGTCAGGTCAGCCCCGACGAGGTCGCTCACCACCTTGCAGCGGCCGCCGAGTTGGTGTCAGAAATCGGTCCAGTAGATCTTGTGCCAGCCGACATCAACGAACGCGCCCTTGTAGCGCTCGAAGCGGCTACTGAGCGCGCAATCGAGCAAGGCAACCTGCGCCTCATCGTGCGCTATTCATCACGCGCCATCGAGTTGCTTGAGCTGATGGGGGTTCCCGAGAAGACGCGTGGCCGTCGTGCTGAATTGCGGCTCGTCCGGCTTGACGCGTTGATTTTGCGCCGACTTCTCGAGCGCGCGCGAGTCGAGTCAGACTCGATGCTCACCGAAGCAATGGCGGCTCACGACCAAGCCACAGAGGCGTGTGTGCGTCGCGCCCGCGGTGTGATCAGCCAAGTCGAAGGAGACCTGGCGACGGCACGGAGGCAATTGGGCGAAGCGGTTGCGATCTTCCGTTTGCTCGACGATCCGCAGCAGTTGGCCGACACCCTTCGGGCCCGCGGTTTCCTTGAATTGTTTGGCGGTTCGCTCGCCGATGCAGAGTGGTTGTTCGGCGAGGCCGAGGGCCTGTACACCACACTTGGCGACCGGCGCGGGCTCGGCAACATCGAGCAACACCGCGGCTTTATGTCGTTCCTTAGCGGCGACATCAACCTTGCCGAAGAACGCATCAATAACTCGATTGTTGCGATGACCGAGCTCGGCGATCGCGCCGGCCTCGGTTGGGCATATGGGGTGCTCGCGTTCATTCACTTCTATAACCGCAGATTCCCCGAAGCCGAAGCGCTCGCCACCCAAGTGCGCACCGAGGCTCGCGAGCGCGGCGACGAATGGGCCGAGAGCATCATGATGTCGTTGCTGGCGAACTTGCGTCTCTGGTCGGGCCAGATCGAGGCTGCGGCGGCACTTGCCGAGCAGGCGCGCAACAAGTTCAAGCGACTTGGCGATGGGTTCGGTCTGCGCCAGGCGCTCACCGTGTTGGGTCGCACGCAGGTGGCGGTACGCGATCCCAACGTGTCGCGCACGACCGAGGCGTTGTTGGCCCAGACAGGCGATCTCGATCAACCGGCGTTTCCGTTGCTTGCCGCGGCGGGCATCGCAATGCACGCGGGCGATGGCAAGACCACCGTGTCGCTGGCCGAAGAAGCCATGCGTCGTCTCAACGAGACCTTTGCCGACCCCAACGAATCACGCGTCGTCTTGGCTGTCGGCCTCGCTCAGACGGGTCGATACGACGAAGCCCACACTTCGCTGGCTCAGGTATCGCTCGGGCCCGACGCGCATCCGTTTATGCAAGCGGCCGTTGCGCTGGTGGCTGCGCTGCAGGGCCGTTCGGCTGAGGCCATCGAGGCGGCCACGCGCGTGTCTGACGCTGGCGGCCATACCTATCTCGACGGCGTTATTGCCGGCGTTGCTGCGGGCGCTTCGGCAGCGTCCGAAGGCGATGCTGGAGCCGCTCGCACGTGGCTCGAGGGGGCAGTGTCGTTGGCCGCTGCCACGCAAGATCAGGTGGCTACCGCACTTGCGTTGTGTGCTCACCAACATGTGCTTGGTGTTGCCCACGAACGTGGAGCTGGCGTTATCGAGGCGCTTGGCCCCGGGTGGCGCTCGGTTGTAGATGCGCTACCGACGCTGCGCGAGGCTGTGGCATGACTTGGCTGCAGCCATCAGCGTTAGCGCTCATCGAACATCGCGCACCGCTTGCCGAACGCGTCAACGAAATCACCACCAAGGCCGCAGCGGCAGCGCCGGGCCGCACCGGTGAGCTGGCCCGCATCCGGGTGCAGCAGTTGTTGTGCGCTCCGTGGCACGAGTCATTGCCCGCAGACCTCACGCCTGCCGAGCACGCAGCATTGGCAGTTGTCGAGCAGTTCATCATCGATGTGCATGGCCTCGACGACGCCACGTTCGCAGCGCTCTCCGATCACTACACGCACGCCGAGCAGATGGGACTGTTGTTTCATCTCGCGTTGCTCGATGGTTTCACCAAACTCGATCTCGTCGCCCCCAACCCGGTCCACTGAGTCAGGCAGCTACAGATGTCCACGTCACCTCGCATGCCATCAGCGTTCGGCGAAGAGATCACTTCGTACGGCGGCATGTTGTATCACCAGCCCGAGCTTGTGGGCATCTACGCCAAGCTGTACTCGCAGTTCTGGAGCCACGGCGTGCTCGACCAACCCACCAAAGAAGTGGTGCGCCTGCGAAACGCGCGCACGATTGATTGTGGGTATTGACGCAACGTTCGCTTCGCGGTCGCGAAGCAAGAGCTCGTTACCGAAGCGGTAGCCGAGATGGTCGACGACAACTTTCAGGCCAGCGCGTTAACGCCGCGGCACAAGGCGGCGCTTGCCTTCAGCGACGCATTCTTTGCCGCCGCTGGCCCGCCAGATGCGGCTGCGCAAGCGGCGATCTCTGCGCAGTTCACCGATGCCGAGATTGCTGAGATGGGCATTGGGCTTGCCCTGTTTCATGGCTTCAGCAAGTTGCTCATCGCCGTGGGTGCAGAGCCGGAGCAGATGGACATCACGGTGCTGCGAACCCCTGGTTCGCCCACCGAGAAGTAGATGTCGATGTCGAACGACGAGCGCTATTCCACGGGGCTGATCATCGGTCGGTTCAATCCGCCACACCTTGGTCATTCGTTCATGATCGATTGGGCTGCGCAGCGCACTGATCAGTTGGTCGTCTTCGTGAACACACGCGATGGCGAACTTGTACCGGGCCATCTACGCGCCCAGTGGCTTGCCGAGCTGCACCCGCATGTGTCGGTTGTTGAGGTGCGCCACGATCTCGAGAACGACTTCAACAACGAAGAGCTGTGGGCCAAGTGGATGCTGTTGCTGCGGTCGCGTTGGCCGCACGACACCGGACCTCATGTGGTGTTCAGCAGCGATGCGTATATCGCCGAACTCGCCCGGCGATTCGATGCGCAAGCGGTTGTGGTCGATGCTGAGCGGGTCACGGTGCCCATCAGCGCGACCCAGATACGCGAAGCGCCAGCCGATCATCTCGACCGGCTGGCGCCTTCAGTACGTGCCTGGGTTCAGGCCAATTTGTTGTAGTTGCCGCGAGCGGCAAGCGTCACTTACCGGGCTGTGGAAGAACGCGCAGGTATGGCTTCACGGTGGTCCAACCCTGTGGGAACAACTGCTTGGCTTCGTCGTCTGACACTGCGGCGCCGATGATGACATCGCCACCAGCGGTCCAGTTAGCAGGTGTTGCAACCTTGTACTGCGCAGTGAGCTGCAACGAGTCGATGACGCGAAGGATCTCTTCGAAGTTGCGGCCGGTTGACGCTGGGTAGGTGATCTGCAGCTTGACCTTCTTGTCTGGGCCGATCACGAACACCGAGCGCACTGTCTGCGTGTCGTTGGCGTTGGGGTGGATCATGTCGTACAGGTTGGCAACGGTCTTGTCGGTGTCGCCGATCATTGGGAAGTTCACGGGGGTTCCCTGGGTCTCGCCAATGTCGCCTTCCCACTTGAGGTGGCTCTCGACCGAGTCAACCGAGAGGCCGATGACCTTCACGTTGCGCTTGTCGAACTCTGGCTTGATCTTGGCCACGTAGCCAAGCTCGGTGGTGCACACTGGCGTGAAGTCGCGCGGGTGGCTGAAGAGCACGCCCCAGCTGTCGCCGAGCCATTCGTGGAAGTTGATGTCGCCCTGTGTTGTTGGAGCGTCGAAGTTTGGTGCGATATCGCCAAGACGAACAGTCATGGTGGGTTCTCCTCTGTGAGTGGTTGGCCCGGGCATGCAATGGCTCGAGCGGTGCTTCGGTGGACACGCTACGTGCAATTCCCGACTAATCCACTCAAGAATTGGCGGAGATGCCGTTCGTCCTCCAGTTCAGTAACCGAGCGATGCATCTAGGGTGAGGGCATGAGTGTTGTCGTATCTCTTGCCGAACTCCCCGCAGCCATCGAGCGTCAGATCGGCTGGTGCTATTTGCTCACCGTGTCCGATCAGGGCAGCGCTCGCGCTGTAGCGATTGCTCCGGTGTGGGGTCACGAGTCTGGGACACTGACCGCTGAGGTGGGTCGTCGCACCGCCGACAACGCGGCAGCGCGCCCGTCGGTATCGATGGTGTGGCCGCCCGCTGACCCCTACGGATACAGCCTCATTGTCGATGGCACCGTGCAGGTGCACGATGTGACCATCACGTTTACGCCAACCAGCGCAGTGATGCATCGGCCAGCAATTTCGCTAGCCGATTCGTAGAGCGAACGCGGGACGATCGTCGGGGCGAATGGGTAGCTCGACGAGATCGCCTGATCGGTGCAGCAGACCGCTGTAGCCAAGCAGTTGCACGGGCCCCTCGGGTAGACCAGCGATGACGATTTCGCGGCCCGAAGGTTGCCCCATCACGATTGCGTATGACTCGCCTTCGGCGCCAGCGGTGACGCGCACAACATGGCCTTCGCTCGTGGTCAGCGTTGAGGTTTCGTGTGGCTTTGTGGAGTAGATGGCTGCGCCGTTTACCTTGAGCCACTGGCCAATGTCGAGCAGACGTTGCTGCTGTGCGAATGGAATCTCGCCGCTTGCCGTAGGGCCAACGTTGAGCAACAGGTTGCCGCCATCGGCAACGACGTTGATGAGTAACTGAATCAATTCTCGAGACGACATGTATGTGGTCTCGTCTTCGATCTGGTTGTACCCAAAGCTCGTGCCAATGCCGCGGCACCACTCGAACGGCTTGTCGTTGCGAATAAAGCCGAGCGCATATTCGGGCGTGATGTAGTCGGCATGCGACGTACCGAGAGCAACACCGATTGGGTCGAAGCGATCGTTGACGATTCCGTTTGGATTGCCGTTGTAATAGTCGGCCATTAACTGCGCGGCACCTTGGCCGAAACCGGGGAAGCCCACGTCGTTCCAGATGAGGTCGGGTGCGTATCGCTCGATGAGCTCGTAGTAATGGCCGAGGGCATAGTCGCGGTATTCGTCGCTTTGAGGCACTGCAGCGAAGATGGTCTCCCAGCTGTTGTAACCAAGACCTTGGAAGGTGAGATCAAGGCCGCCGCAGTAGTACATCCCCATGCGAATACCGACAGAGCGAATGGCATCGAACGCATCGCCCACAATGTCGCGTGGCGAGGTCCAGGCCGACCCCTTGTATGGGTTCGTGAACTTGCTCGGCCACAGCAGCACACCATCGAGATGCTTGGTGCCCATCACGCAGTACTTCGCCCCGGCGGCGGCGAACAGGTCGGCCCAACGCTGTGGTTGCCAGCCAGCTGATGCTTCGTAGAACTCAGCGACGAACTCGTCGTAGGGCTTGTCGCCATAGGTGGCGAGATGGTGCGTGTGAACCGACGAGCCTTCGCACGCGAGTGAGTTCATGTACCACTCTGAATATGGGCACTCGGTGAACGCGATGTAGTCACCCTTTTCGCGGGCCAACGTGAAGGGGTCATCGTTGATTGGCGCATACGCCGGCACCGACGATGGGTAGTAATGCACAAACACGCCAAACTTGGCTTCGCCAAACCATTGGGGCACAACGTGTTGCTGTAACGACTCGAAGTCGGCGGTGAACTCTCCCATGGCGGCGACCTTACCGATCGGGTGAGGTCGTTCAGCGAACTGTTAGCGCGACGTGGCGCTCGCCCCCAGAGGTGAAATATCCTCCGGGCATGAACATCGAAGGTGAGTATGTCCCCAGTAGGTCGAAATGGGTCAGCGACCAGATCGATGCCTACGAAGCTTCTGGCGGCACAGAGGGCAACTCGCTGTTCGACACCGGTATCCCAATTATCGTTGTCACGATGCGCGGCCACCGCAGCGGCAACGTACGCAAGATCGCGCTCATGCGAGTAGAGCACGAGGGCCAGTACGCGCTTGTGGCTTCAATGGGTGGCGCACCCAGCAACCCGGGTTGGTATAAGAACCTGGTTGCCGATCCCGACGAAGTGTTCGTGCAAGACGGCCCTACTCCGGTTGCCGTCTCGGTGCGCGAAGTGTTCGGTGAAGAACGTGCGCTGTGGTGGCAGCGTTCGGTTGCGGTGTATCCGAGTTACGCCGACTACGAAGCCAAGACCGACCGGATCATTCCGGTGTTCGTGACCACCAACCGCTGATCCCGCTCAGGCGACCGCAGCCTCAAAGCCCACAGCATCTGCTGTCGGCCGATGCGTAACCAACACCACGCCAGCGATCACCACGAGTCCGCCGAGCACCTCGGTGACTGTTGGGGCGTTACCCAGAATGACCCACGCAACGATCACGCTGGTTGGTGTGACCACGGTGCTGATGGACGCGGTCGTTGTGGCTGAGATCACGGTCATCACGCGTGCCATCGCAAAGTAGATGAATGCAGAACTTGCCGACCCCAGCCAGATCACGGCGATCCATGCCTTGAGCGACATGCTCGCGAATTCGTGCAGGCCGGGTATGTCGATGATCAGAATGAACACGGCGCCGATCACGGTGCCGGGTGTGTTCAGCCACCAGGGGTCATAGCGGTGGGCGATGCTGCGGGTTGCAACCGTGACGCCCGCCCATGTGAGCGTGGACAACATCACGGCGATCATGCCGGTAACGGTTGATCCTGTCTGCGAGCCGCCGCCGGCGATTCCAATCACTGCGCACCCGGCTGCTGCCAGCGCGAGACCAGTCACTTGAGCTCGACTCAGACGATGGTGCAAGAAGGCAACTTCGCCGATGGCGACCATCACAGGAAAGGTGGCCATGATCACCGATGCGATGGCGACCGACACGTGGAGCTGCCCCCAACTGAACAGCAAGTGAAAGATCGCCGAGCCACCAAAGCCGCACAGCAATACTCGTACGCGATCGCCACGCGCAATGGGCCGTCGCCGATGGGGCGAGCGCATGATCACCGTGGTGAACACCAGTGCCGATACGACGACACGCCCGGTGGCGAGGTTCAGCGGGGAGATCTCTTTGAGGGCGAGCTTCACGAGCGTGAACGCCATGCTTCCGAACGCCACGGTCATCGCTAACAAGATGTAGGCGTTGCGCCGCGACGATGGTGAAAGAGAGGCGGGCGACGACGACATAAGGGGACGCGCTCGACGATAACCAGTTGGTGTTGGCTATTTCACGGACCTGTGAACGCAGCACCAGTTGAGCGCTGATCGCCCTTGAGGCCAGCCAAGCGCTCGGCTTCGCGGTTCTTCACCTCGGCGCGTGACACCACTTGGTGGTGCACTTCGTCGGGGCCGTCGGCCAGACGCAGCGTGCGCTGGCTGTGCCACATGTCGGCCAGCGGGAACCACTGCGAGATGCCGGCGGCACCGTGCATCTGGATGGCTTCATCGATGATGTCGCAGCACTTCTCAGGAACCATTGCCTTCACGGCGCTGACCCAGACGCGAGCCTCGGCGTTGCCGAGGGTGTCCATTGCCTTGGCGGCACGGAGCACCATCAGACGCATTGACTCGACGTCGATACGCGCACGCGACACGACTTCCATGTTCTTGCCAAGGTTGATCAGCCGCTTGCCAAAGCCTTCGCGTGACAGACCACGATCGACCATCATCTCGATGGCGCGCTCGGCGGCACCGATGCTGCGCATGCAGTGATGGATACGACCAGGCCCGAGACGAAGCTGCGAGATCTCAAAGCCACGGCCTTCGCCGAGCAAGATGTTTGACTTCGGCACGCGCACATCGGTGAAGCGGATGTGCATGTGGCCGTGAGGCGCATCGTCGGCGCCGAACACGTGCATCGGGCCCACGATCTCAACGCCAGGTGTGTCGACCGGAATGAGAATCTGCGACTGCTGCTTGTAGGTGTCGGCATCGGGGTTGGTGCGCACCATCGTGATCATGATCTTGCAGCGCGGATCGCCAGCACCCGAGATGTAGAACTTCTCGCCGTTGATCAGCCACTCGTCGCCATCGAGCACGGCGCTGGTCTGGATCTGCTTGGCGTCGGAGCTCATCACGCCCGGCTCGGTCATTGCATAGGCCGAACGAATCTCGCCGCGGAGCAATGGCTCGAGCCACTGCTTCTTTTGCTCGGGTGTACCGACGCGCTCGATGACTTCCATGTTGCCGGTGTCGGGCGCCGAACAGTTGAGGCACTCAGAAGCGAGGCTGTTCTTGCCGAGCTCGTTGGCGATGTATGCGTAATCGAGGTTGCTCAGGCCTTGGCCGGTCTCGGCGTTGGGCAAGAAGAAGTTCCACAGACCAAGTTCGCGAGCCTTGGCCTTGGCGCCTTCGAGCAACTCGAGTTGGCCGTCTCCGTAGCTCCAACGATCGGCACGGTTCTCGCCGAGGCGGTAGTACTCCTCGGTGATTGGATCGACGACGTCGCGGATGAAGGCGATTACCGCCTCATAGAGAGGGCGAACCCCTTCGGACATCCTCAGGTCGAGGTCGTCCATATTGGCCATCTTCAGTGCGCCACCAACCATGTCATTTCTCCATTCGCTGAGCTACAAGCAGTTGGCTCACCGTACCCCGATGTGCCGTTGAGTCAGGTATTGCGCTCGGCAATGTGTTGATCGGGTCGCATAATAAGCGTTGCGGTTGGTGGCAATGCAAGCACTGTTCCCCACCAATCGTTGGGGTCGTCGAAGTCGGTGCCGAGTCGAAGAACTGGCAGCTCAGATGTGGTTTCGGCGTCGCTGCCAGCAATGACGACATGAGAATCGAGCGGCACGAGGTCGAGCGATGAGATCGTGACACCATTGCGCTGCAACCAACCGTGGGGGAGTCGGCCGCCGGGCTGACTCGATGGTGTGTAGGTGCGAATCACCGCTTCGCTGAGTGGCTCCAAGGGCGCTACTGATTCGTCGAGTACGTAGCGGAAACCCATCTGCAGGCCGAGCATGTCGAAGTGGGTTGCTTGATTGGCGATGGCCGCGCTGATGGCTTCGCGGTCGCCCGTGGGCAACGCGGCGAACACATCGAACATCTTGAACGCGTTCTCGAGGCTGGCGTCGGTGTTGCGTTGCGCAATCACTCGACGTTCGGTCTCATAGGTGTCGAGCAGCGAATCGTCGGCCGATGCATGCATCACTGCGTTGAGCTTCCACGCGAGGTTGTGCGCATCTTGAACGCCGGTGTTCAGGCCCATGCCTCCGGTGGGAGGAAAGCGGTGCGCCGAATCGCCCAACAAGAACACGCGCCCACTGCGATAGCGCTGTGCGAGTTGCGCGGTCATGGTCCACGACGAGGCTTTCAGAATCTCGATCTCGATGTCGTCCGAGCCGTCGATCAATGCGGTTCGAATTGCGGCTTCGAGGTCTGCATTCGTGAGGCCTGAGGTATCGGCGTCGGGCTCGATCGGGGCCATGTAGACCCACTCATTGTCGCCGCCGTGAGACACCAAAGTGCCGCCGGAATCGGGCGCACAGATCCAGTGCAGGATGCCCGGGTTTGCTGCCACCAACGGCTGCAAGTTGGCCGTGAAGTGGGTCATCGAAAAGGTCTGGAGGTTGTCGGGGCCTTCCATCTCGATGCCGCACGCTCTTCGCACTGCGCTCGATGAGCCGTCGCACGCAAGCAACCAGCGACTCGTGACCGTCTCGCTTGCGTTGCCGCGAGTGATGGTGGACACAACGACATCGACGTCGCCGTCGGTGGCGCTGTCGGAGGCGCTGTCGAGCGAGCTCCATGTTGTTGAGTACTCAACTGATGTGCCCATGGCCGCGAGCTCGGTGAGCAGCAGCGGCTCGAGTTGATGCTGCGAGAGGTTGCGCAGTGGCGTTGGGGTGATGAACAGCTGATCGTCGCCCTGTTGTTCGTATGGCAGCGAACCGAAAACATCTCCGCCGAGCTTGGTGACCCAGTGCACCTGGCCAGCGGCCGCGGGGGATTGCGCGTGGGCGCGAATGCGATCGACATCGATGCCGAGCTGACGCCAGATTTCAAACGTGCGTGCATTGATCACATGCGCTGCGGGCGCACGCTGGGGCCCATCACGACGTTCGATAATCCGTACCGTATGGCCCATTCGAGTGAGCAACATCGCGGTGCTCAAGCCAACCGGGCCAGCGCCAACGATGAGTGCGTCGAGCGTGGTGCCGCTCATCAGAACAACCCGTGGTACGAGCCACCATCAAGGTGCAAGCTCTGGCCCGAGATGAAGCCTGCTTGGGCGCTGCACAGATACGCGCACGCGTCGCCAACTTCTTCGGGCAGCCCCAGCCGTTTCGCGGCGATTGATTGAGCCATCTCTACATAGGCCTCGTCGACTGTGATGCCTTTGAGTTGTGCGGTGAGCGTGGCCATCGTGAGTTGACGATTGGTGTTGATGCGCTCGGGAAGAATGTTGTTGATGGTCACGTTGGCCGGAGCGACGTCTCTCGACAATCCCTTGACCACCGAGATGAGCCCGGTGCGCGCCGCCGATGACAGACCCATCGGCGATAGCGGGCTCTTCACCATTGCAGACGTGATGTTCACGATGCGGCCAAAGCGCCGCGAGACCATGCCGTCGAGCACGTCGCGAATGAGGAACAGCGGCGCAAGCATGTTGCTATCAACAGCGTTGTGCCACGCGTCGCGATCCCAGTCTTGAAAGCGGCCGGGCGGCGGTCCGCCGTTGTTGGTCACCACGATGTCGGGCTCGGGGCACGCCTGCAGCAACGCAGCGCGAGTGTCGTCGAGAGTGATGTCGCCGACCACAAGCGAGATCTCGCCGAGGGCTGTGGCCCGCAACTGCTCGGCCGCGGCCTGGAGCCGGTCGGTATCGCGACCGTTGATGGTGACGTTGACGCCTTCGTTGGCGAGAGAACGGGCACAGGCGAATCCGAGACCGGTGCTTGATGCGGCCACGATGGCGTGGCGACCTGCAATGCCGAGATCCATCAGAAGTCCAGATCTGCTGGAGGGTTCGGCCCCCACTGGTTGATGCCTTCGAAAATCGAATGCGACTGTGGCGGAACCGATGCGGTGAGCAGATCGCTGTCGGTCCAGTGCTCGATGGTGAAGCCGAGTGGGTCCTTCCAATAGTCGAAAATCTGTCCGCCGAGAATGTGTCGGCCGACGCCCCAATAGTGCTGGGCCCCAGATGCGAGCAGCGGCTCACGGCCGGCCATCAAGTCGTCTAGGTCGGCGACTTCCCATGCGCAGTGGCCGAGACGAACTTCGCCGGTCTCCAAGATGAGCAAGGTGTGGTGATCAGTTGGGGCATCGCCCACGTTGCAGCGCATGAACCGACCCATTGGTTGGTCGGGAGACTCGACGTACATGTCATCGGAGATCAGCAGACCGAGTGTGGATGCGTACCAGTTGGCCAGCGTGCTCAGCGACGTGGTCTTGATTGCTGCATGGCCGAATCGTTTCACCTGTGATGCGCCAGGAGTGACCCGCTGCAACTCGTCGACTCGCTGACGAAGTGCGCCGTTGTTGTGGGCGGCGTGTCCGCGTACCGCAAGCGGCTCGAGTTGCTGCATGTTCGCGAACACGTCGACGCGCCGCCCATCTGGATCGGTGAGCCGAACGACCATGCCGCCGCCGGGTTCGTTCGATGTTTCAACAGGAACGCCAGTGGCGGCTGACAGCACGGCGAGATCGTCGAGCGTTGCGTTGAACGCGAGACCAAGAAATGCTGCGGGTCCGTGATGAGTGACATGCACATGGTGATCGCTGTCTGTGCCGCGCATGTACAGCGCATCGGCTGTGCGCACCGAGGTGACCATTCCGAAGGTGTGCAGAAACGTCTCCATCAGGTCGAGATCGGGTGCCTGGAACCGTGGAAACGCAACGTCGCTGACGCAAATGATTGGGATGCTCATGCCGAGATAGTACGACATCAAACTATTTGATATCAAACGATTGTTGAGGACTACAGTCGGGCCATGGGAATTGAGCGCCTGATCGACGAAACCATCGATACGTGGTCGGCCGAGCGACCCGATCTCGCGTTCGCGGCAATGTCTACGTCGCTCAAGATTGGCGCCTTGGTGCGTGAGGTCAGCGACGAGATCAGTGCTCGTATCGCCACCCTCGGAATCAACGTCGGCGAGTTCGATGTGTTGGCCACGTTGCGCCGGCGTGGCCGTGGCGCAGTGCTCACCCCCAAAGAGATCGCTGCGGCAGCGATCGTGTCGCCGAGTGGCCTCACTCATCGCTTGGTGCGCCTCGAGAACATGGAACTCATCGTCAGAACCGCTGACCCAGCCGATCGTCGCAGCGCGCTCATCCGCATCTCGCCGAAGGGCAAGCGGGTCGTCGATAAGGCCATTGGGATCGTTGTCGAAACGGAAGGTCGAATGTTCGGTGCACTGCTCGCCAGCGAGCACAAGGCACTCGATCGCATACTCGACCGCTTGATCACGCATGTCGACAGTGGAGCCGCCGTCGAAACACCACTTTGCTGCTAACACCTGTTTGGTTATTGTTCACTGCATTGCTCGCCAACTTCTGAGGCACCCGAGAGGCCACCGATGACCATCATCCACACCAGTCCGCTGCCCGACGTCGATATCCCGGCGACAACCATCACCGCTCATGTGCTTCGCCACGCCGCAACGAACCCTGATCTCGTGGCAATCCGAGATATTTCTGGAGCCACCTCGTACACGTTTGCCGAGCTCAGTAAGGCGATTCATTCGCTAGCCGGCGGGCTGCAAGCTCGCGGCTTCGGTATCGATTCGGTGCTTGGGCTGATGGCGCCGAACCTGCCCGAATATGCCGTGGTGTTTCATGGTGCTGCAGTAGCCGGCGGCGCTGTCACCACCATCAACCCCACCTACGGCGCCGACGAAGTTCGCTTTCAACTCAACGACGCAGGTGCCACCATTCTCGTCACGGTGCCCGCCTTTCTTGAGACCGCAATTGCCGCCGCCAAAGGCACCGCAGTCACTGAGGTAGTCGTCATCGGCGAGGGCGCGGGCGCTACTCCGCTCAGTGATCTGTTCGGTGATCCCATCGAGCAAGTGCCTGTCGACGTTGCGACGCACACGATTGTGCTTCCGTACTCGTCGGGCACTACGGGGCTTCCCAAGGGCGTCATGCTCACGCACTACAACCTGGTCGCGAACATCGAGCAGTGCTCGGTCACCATGCAGTTCGCATCCGATGACGTTGCTTTGGCGGCGCTCCCGTTCTTCCACATCTACGGCATGCAAGTGCTGATGAACCAACTGCTGGCCAACGCCGTCACCGCTATCACGATGCCGCGCTTCGATCTTGTCGAGGCGCTCGGCGCCGTGCAGAACCTGAAGATCACTCGCTTCTTTGCGGTGCCGCCGATGATTCTCGGTCTCGCAAAATCTCCTGTGGTCGATGACTTCGATCTGTCATCGCTCACTCAGGTCTTCTCGGGGGCTGCCCCACTTGGCGCCGACATCGCTGCCGAGGCAGCGGCGCGCATCGGCTGCGAGATCGTGCAGGGTTACGGCATGACCGAACTCAGCCCGGTGAGCCACGCCACCCCCGAGGGTCAGTATCGCCCCGGTACTAGCGGCGTTACGTTGCCAAACACCGAGTGCCGCATCGTCGATCCCGAGACTGGCCAAGACCTCGGCGTGGGCGAGCGCGGCGAGCTGTGGGTTCGCGGTCCGCAGGTGATGCAGGGTTATCTCAACAATCCTTCGGCCACGGCCGAGACCATCGATGGCGAGGGATGGTTGCACACGGGCGACGTAGCAATCATCGACGAACACCATCACATGAGCATCGTCGATCGCCTCAAAGAACTCATCAAGTACAAGGGTTTTCAGGTTCCACCTGCCGAGCTCGAGGCCTTGATTATCACCCATCCAAAGGTTGCCGACGTTGCAGTCATTGGTGTTCCCGACGACGAAGCAGGCGAACTGCCCAAGGCCTTCGTGGTGCCTCGCCCGGGCGAGACCATCACACTCGAAGAAATCCAAGCGCTCGTGAAAGAGCATCTGGTGAGCTATAAGCAGATTCGTTTGCTGCAGATCGTCGATGTCATTCCCAAGAGCGCCTCGGGCAAGATTCTTCGACGCGAACTACGCACCCTCTAAGCAGCGCGGGTGCGTTAGGCCACCGCGTCACCACTTTGCTCACCACTTTGCTCACCACCGCGTCACCACTTTGCTCACCACTTTGCTTCACCAAACGGTTTGTTGAAGACAATTGGTCAACCCCCAACCTGTTGTCTTCAACAAATCGGCGATCGACGTGGGTTCCGCATTGTCGAGGATCCCAGCGGACTACGTCGCCTCATCGATTGGAGCGAGCCCATGGGCTGACGGCAGGTCCTACGACTTTGGTCCAGTTGACTGAGGACCCCGCCGGGCGCAGGATGTGGCCGCGTTCGCTGACCTAGCTACGCACAGTGAACACATGGACGTAGAAGTTGGCGTTTGTGCACTCTTTCGAAGGAGCAAACCGCCATGAACCATCGTTCGTTTTCTTTCAAAGCCGCGGCGCGTGCAGCGGGCGCCGTAGCGCTTGTCGCCGGCGTCTTGTCGGGTGTAACCCTCGTTCCTGCCTCCGCTGATGGCGGAGGAGATTCAGTGGTGGTTCGCTTGCGCGACGATTGCGACCCTGCCACGTTTAACGCGATTGTTGGCCCAGGGGCTTGTGTCGGCGGTGGTGGTACCACCTTCTCTGAGTTTGTTGCTGCGATGGCGGGCGGGGGGCATCACGGTTGGCGCTTCCAGCCGAGTATCAAAGACGTAAAGCCGGGTACCACATTGCGCATCGAGAACCGCGGTGGAGAAACGCACAGCTTCACTGAAGTGGTGAACTTCGGGACGATCACCTTGCCTGATCCAAACGCCACGGCTCTGTTGAACAGCTCGCTACCAACTGGCACGCCGAAGGCCGTGCCGGTAAACCCAGAGCCCGCCGCGGTAGGCGCCACGTTCGTGCCTGCCGGTGGAACCTTGATGCTGCCGGTCCTCAGTCCCGGCGTGCATAAGTTCGAGTGCTTCATCCATCCCTGGATGCGCAGCACTATCAACGTCAAGAAGTAGCACCCGAGGCCTTGTTGTCGCAGGGGAACAGTTGGTTATTGCACGGGTGTCGCTGCGCTCAAGTTTGAGGGCGCGCGGCGGTGGGCGTTGCGTCACCGCGGATTGATTCCTCGATGAATGCGGCGCCGTAGCAGGCATGACCGAGCACGTGTCACCACTTCGCTTCAACAAACGGTTTGTTGAAGACAATTGGTCAACCCCCAACCTGTTGTCTTCAACAAACCGGCGATCGATCGATCGACCGACCGACCGAAGCGGGCCGACCGACCGAAGCGGGCCGACCGACCGAAGCGGGCCGACCGACCGACCGACCGATCGAGGACTGCGTCGGACGCAATCGATGCGGCTAGTAGTGGCCGTCGCCTGACCAAAAATCGGTGAAGAAGCCCATCGGCTCTCTCGTTACATAGTGATCGCTGAGTCCGCCGGCACCGAAGTGGAGGTTGTCTCGTACTGAACAGGCAATAACGTTCGCTCGCTCTGCCTCGTCCTTGTAGTTAATAGAGATGAGAACCGTGGTTGGGTCCTCGCTGCTCTGCATGAATCGGCTGGCGACTCCGTGGGGGCGGCACGTTGAGCCTTCGGCGCATATGTCTGTGTGCTCGGTCTTAATGTGCTCGTAGCTGCTCGCAAATGCGGCGACGTCGGTGACTCCTGTGAATTTAACGATCCATTCCATATCGGTGCTCGGTTCTGTTGATCGACATCAGGCTTGATGCGCGGCGGCACATTATGTGCCTTGACCTGCCCAGCTATCAGCGAGTGAACCAGGCACACGGAACAGTGCGCCAGCGACGGGTTGTAGGTCAGATTTTTTGAGCCAAACTTTTGGCAACCCGACGGGCGTGTCCTAGGTCGAAGCGATCATCCAACATCCAAGACAGACGATCGCTTCGACCGGACCCTAACGAGAGGAAATCATAATGCAAGTAAAAACAAAGGTTGCAGGAATCGCGCTGGCATGCATGTTGGCCGGTGCGGGAGTCGCCGGCGCTGCATCGCCCGCAGCTTCGCTGATTGGCTTTGCTCGTCGG
>Ga0194063_10000835_pt1 | contig 21282 bp, 17 predicted proteins | sample SepL3720m_MetaG_FD_155459 | JGI IMG/M metagenome (GOLD analysis project Ga0194063, IMG submission 155459) | Anoxic zone freshwater microbial communities from boreal shield lake in IISD Experimental Lakes Area, Ontario, Canada - Sep2016-L373-20m | ecosystem: Environmental > Aquatic > Freshwater...
AACAGTTCCGCGCCACTTTCGATGAACTCAGCATCGAGGTTGTCCGCGCCAATGTCCTTGAGCGCGGCAAGCGTATCGACGGCCGCGGCGCGGACGATATCCGCCCCCTGACCGCCAAGGTTGGCCTCTTACCCCGCGTTCATGGTTCGGCATTCTTCGGGCGTGGCGAGACCCATGCGCTGGGCACAGTGACTCTCGGCACAAGCGGGGATGCACAGGACATGGACGCCATCACGGGTGGCCCCACATCCAAGTCGTTCATGTTACACTACAACTTCCCGCCTTACAGCGTCGGCGAGACCGGACGCTTCGGGTCACCCGGACGCCGTGAAATCGGCCACGGCAATCTGGCTGAGCGCTCCCTCGCGGAAGTCGTGCCGAAAGACTACCCGTATACGATCCGTCTGTTGTCGGACATCATGGGCTCCAACGGATCCAGTTCAATGGCCAGTATCTGCGTGGGTACGTTGGCCCTCATGGACGCCGGGGTTCCAATCACCAGTCCGGTGGCCGGTATTTCCTGCGGTCTTTTCACTGCGCCGGGCAAGGCCAAGACAGTGGTGGATATCCTCGGCGACGAGGATCATTGCGGAGACATGGACTTCAAGGTCGGCGGCACCCGGCAAGGCATCACGGGATTCCAATTGGATCTGAAAATCCGCGGGTTGGAGTGGCCCATTGTCGTTGAAGCCTTCGAGAAGTGCCGCGTGGCGCGCATGAAGATCCTCGACTACATGGAGAGCATCATTGCCAAACCCCGAGAGGAACTTTCTCCCTACGCGCCCCGTATCACGGTGGTGACCATTCCGATAGACAAAATCGGCGAACTGATCGGCCCCGGCGGAAAGAATATCCGCCGGATCGTGGAACTGACCGGCGCGCAGATCGACATCAATGATGACGGTACGGTAAAGATCTTCAGTTCCAAGGCGGAAGGAATGCAGATGGCGGTCAAGGAGATCAACATGATCACCGCCGAGCCTGAAGAAGGAGCCATATACGACGGTGTCGTGACCGGAATCACCAAGTTTGGATGCTTTGTCGAGATATTCCCCGGCCGCGATGGCCTGGTTCACATCAGCGAACTCGCCGACTTCCATGTGAAGAATGTGGAGGATGTCTGCAAGGTTGGCGACCAGATGTGGGTCAAATGTATCGGAGTCGATGATCGGGGCCGCGTGAAACTCAGTCGTCGCGCCGCCGTGGCGGAGAAGGACGCCTCGGAAAACAAACCGGACGCACCGTAAGCACAATCACTGAAATAAGGAACGCGGGATGCCGGACAACCGGCTTCCCGCGTTTTGTTTCCACATAACGACCCCATGGGTCTGGCGGCTCTATTCCTGCGGCATGCGCAACTGGAATGAGCGCCCGTACTTCGGCGAGTTGATGATCACGGGCGCAGGTTTTGCCGACGCAGACGGAGTGTTGGTTCTCGGGAAAGACTCCTGCGCCTGGGCTTCCAAATCGGCGCTGACCCGGTCGCGATCCTCCAGCGCGCTGACTCGCAGCCCGAGTTCCACCACCCGCCTTGAGAGCATGGCATTTTCAATTTCAATCGAGGAAATCTTTTCCTTGAGACGTTCGGCCTCACTGTCGCGCCCGGACAATTCGGATGACACGTTCGACGCGATTACCGAATGGGCCCACACAATATTCCGCGCAATGTCCTTCCTCATCTGGCTGACATTCTGGGTCGCCGTGACCGACGCCTGCTCTCCGAGGCGTTGAATCTCGGCCTGGGTTTCCAGGCGGGACTGTTTAGCCAGATTGCTTGTTTTTGCAATATCCGCCTTGATTTCCTGAGCGCTCTCGCTGTTCTGCCAGACAATGACAACCACGACCCCCGAGAACACCATGGTGAAGCCAAGGAGAACCCACAGAAGCCGCTTCCGAGTACGCCTCCGCTCCTGATCGAGAAAGTTCTTGAATGAATTCAGCACCGGCAACGATTCCTCGTTCAGGGCGGGGTCATGCGCCAGAACCGGCAGATTGCCTGATTCGCGCCCGACTCCCGGTTGGAAGGGAGGGGGAACCTGAATCGGAGTTGAGTCCGGTGGAGCGCCACGCATCCCCGCCATCCGCTCGGAAATGCGCGACAGGGCTTCTGCCTGTAACCGCAATACTTCAGTCAGTCCATCCATCGCACGATGCTCGTTATCTGCATTACGTTTGTCGTCTGTCATGATGATTTCCACCGGAACCATTTTCCCAAGGTTCCATTCTTATTGCCTTTGTGACGTTTCAAATTCTCCCACTGTTTCAATTCCCGCCTGAGTTGGTTTTCCACCGAACTCAAAAGCCTGTCCGCCTCCGGCTTGGAACTTTCGGATCCACGTTCTCCCGCCCTGATATCCGGCGGCCCGTCCGGGCGGGCCGTCGCTTCGGGGCCCAGCGTCACCGAATGGATGACTTCAGCGTCCATGACGACGGGATTATCCGACCGGACGGCCCCCTGGCCCCCGGCTTTTTTCCTCACTTCACGAAGCAGGCTTTCCCGCTTTTCCAATTCCTGCATCGTCTGGGTAAGCAACTCCGCTGAAGTCTTAACCTCTTTCTGCAATTGAGCAAGCTTTTCCGCCGATTCCCTCTCCCGGATCGAGCTATCCCTGCCAAGCAATTCACAGCGGCTTTTCACCGTCGCCAGTTCCCGCCTCATGAGTTCCTTTTGCTCGGCGGATGCCTGAAGTTCCTTCTGCAATACAACCCATTTTTCAGCCATCGTTAGTTTGGCAAAACGGGACTCAAAATCGTCTCCTTCCTCTTTGGAGGCCGGTGTCGATACACCCCCCCCAAGCCAATCGACAGGATCACGCCTGGAGGGCTCGAAAACCTGTTTGACACAGCGACTGGCGAGCATCAGGCCATTCAAGTCAGTCTGGATGGCGGCTATTTCATCCTTCAGTTTCTGCTCCGTGAGACGACCTGCTTTCTGGGCCTTGGCTAAGGAATCCCTGGTCTGATTCAATTGCATCGTCAAGGCGTGAACAGAGTGGTTCGCCAGTTGCAGGTCTTTCTCCAACACGGTGTTTTTTGACTTCAGCATGGCCATCCGCTTGTCCGTCTCCGCCTGCTGGATGGCTATCTCGGATTCCTTTCCTCGCGCCTCATTCGTTCTGTTCTGCAAGTCTTCCTGAACCTCATGCAGTTGGCGCGACAAGGCGTCATAATCGACTTTCAACTGAGCCAGCGCTTCGGCATCCTTCTCCTTCTGCTCCAGGGCCGCCGTCAACGACTTCCGGGACGAGACCAGTTCGGCCTCCGCTCCGACGAGGGTGGCCCGCGCCTCCCGCTCTCTCTTTCCGGCAGTCACGGCGGATTCATGTTCTGCGGCGAGGCTCAGTCTGTCCTTTTCGAGTTGCGTCAGAGCAGAGGCCAATTCCGACTCCAAACGGACGATTTCCCTATTTGCCGCCACCCCCTGCTGTTCGACCCGGGTTAACGTCTGACGCAATTCGTTTAGGCTGGCATCCCGGATCGCCAACTGGGCTATGGCGTCCTTCTGGTTCAGGGAGAGGGCGGAGATCTCGAGTCCCATAAGACGACCACGCACCGACAGCACCTGGCGACATTCCTGGACGAGCAAGGGGTAGATCGTCTCATTCACGACGACCTTGCGGCCCGACTCTTTCTCAACCAGTGCAACGCCCTTGGGAATAGACTCCTCTGTGACCAGAACCCAGATCGCGAGGAGGTTCAGGGGGCCATAGGTAGTGCCATCTTCGAACTGAACATACCAATTGAGGCGCAATTCGGGATAGTTTTCAACGGGCACCCAGTTCTCGCGATCCTCCGACAACACACAACCGGGGATCACCCGGGCATCCGTAGCCCAGGTACACAAGGTGGCAATGTCAACAGGACCGTACACCGATCCATCCGGCGTTCGCAGATAGTGCTGGGCGCCCGCCTGAGAACTGACCTCGTTTAAGTTTGTATTCATCCCCCGTTACCCGATTCGTTCTTCCGGTACTGGGGCACCCGCCGGGGTTTCCGGCAGGGATTCTGATTCACGGCAACGTACACGGAATCCTCCCCCAGTATGTGCTCCAGTTCATGCACCAAAGATTCGTCACACGTCACTTTATACTGACTATCCGTATCCATGAATACTTTTTCGCCGGATTGAAACTCGAGACAGATATGAACGTCGGTGCGCCCCGGATGGGCATTCAGCACATCCCGAACCCGCGTCATGAGGCCGGGGCTATCCGTCACCTGCCCGGTCGGAAAATGGAGACTGATATGCTCCACGAACAGGGCCGGACACTCGCGCAGGGGATAGACCTCGCTGGCGACAATCCGTGGCGCCTCATCCTCAAACCTGACCTCTCCACACAACATGATCGCCTGATCCTGGACCAACAGGGGTTTATAATCCCGGTAGGCGTCGGGATAGACAACAACCTCGATGCTTCCGTCAAGATCCTCGAGTTTCATGACGGCCATGGGTTCTTTCTTCTTGGTCATCCGGGGCGTCAACGAGGCGATCAACCCGCCCAGCCGCGTCATGTGGCCTGCGGGTAGCGCTTTCAACCCCTGTATGGTGGTCAGTTGATATCGCTCCAACAGACCCACATACTGGCTTAACGGGTGGCCGGACATGTAGATGCCAAGGAGTTCCCGCTCGCCCGCCAGCAATTCACTTTCGGACATTTTATCCGCCGGGGGCAGCGCCGCGTCTGTTGCCGCGACCTGCGGTTCCGTTGACATCAGATCAAACAGGCTGGCCTGCCCGGAGGCATGATCCCGTGCGGCGGCGTTGGCCCGGTTCAGGGCGAAGTCGATTCCGGCCAGCATCCGAGCCCGGTCTGAACCGGGCAGGTCAAAAGCACCGCACCGGATCAGGCTTTCGATCACCTTCTTATTGATCACCTGGCCCTGAAGACGCTGGCAGAAGTTCATCAGGCCCTTGTAGGGTCCATTCCGCTTCTGCTCTTCCACAATCTCATGCGAGGCCCCCTCACCCACATTCTTGATCCCGGCAAGGCCGTAGCGAACCGCCTTCGGGGCGGGACTGAAACGGATCTTGCTCGCATTGATATGAGGCGGCAACACCTCCAGCCCGATCACCCGGCACTCGTTAATGAAAACAGGAATCTTGTCCAGGTTCCCCATTTCACTGGAAAGCAAGGCGGACATATATTCCGCCGGATAATGGGTTTTCAGGTAGGCCGTCTGGAAGGCCACGACACTGTAGGCGGCGCTATGGGACTTGTTGAACCCGTAACCCGCGAACTTGTCGATCAAATCGAAGACTTCTTCCGCCTTCTGCGCGGGAATTTGGTTTTCCTCGGCGCACCCCTTAACAAACTTTGCGCGCATCTTGGCCATTTCATCGGCCTTCTTTTTTCCGATGGCCCGTCGCAGGTTATCCCCCATGGCGAGCGAGAAGCCAGCGAGGACATTTGCCACCCGCTGCACCTGCTCCTGGTAGATCATGTAGCCGTAGGTCCCCTTCAGGATGGTTTCCATCAAGGGATGCCCATATTCAATCTTCTCCCGCCCGAATTTCCGGTTAATGAAACTGTCGATGAACTCCATCGGACCCGGCCGGTACAGCGCATTCATGGCAATGAGTTCTTCAATCGACGTAGGGCCCAGTTTGCGCAGGCTTTCGCGCATGCCACTACTTTCAAACTGGAACACACCGACCGTGTCACCGCGTTGGAATAACTCAAAGGTGGCCTTGTCATCCATGGGGATGTCATCAATGTCCAGAGCCACCCCGGCGGTCTGTTGAATCAGGTCTACGGCTTCCTTGATCACCGTGAGGGTCTTGAGCCCGAGAAAATCCATCTTGAGCAGACCGATCTTGCCGATCGGCTCCATGGAATACTGGGTAATGACCTGCTCCTCCTTATCAAGCGCAAGCGGCACAATCTCGATGAGCGGCTTCTCGCCGATCACAACGCCGGCCGCATGGGTTCCGGCATTCCGAAAAAGCCCTTCCAATACAAAGCCGTAATCCAGGATGCGCTTGCAGTTCGCCTCCGTGTCATAGGCTTTCTTGAAGTCCGGGTTCTGTTCCAGCGCCTTGGCAAGGGTGATTTTGGGGTCATCAGGAATCATCTTGGCCAGCCGGTCGCACTCGGAAAACGGCAGTTCCATCACACGCCCGAGATCGCGAACGACCGTCTTGGCGCCCAGCGAACCGAAGGTGATGATCTGGGCGCAGTTCTCACGGCCATACTTGTTCTTGACGTATTCAATCACCTCGCCGCGCCGGCTCTGGCAGAAATCAATATCAAAGTCCGGTGGCGACACGCGTTCGGGATTCAGGAAGCGCTCAAATATCAAGTCATACCGTATCGGGTCAATGCCGGTAATTTCCAGAAGATAGGCCACCAGACTTCCCGCCCCGGAACCGCGACCCGGACCCACCGGGATCTTCTGTTTTTTGGCATAGTCGATGAAATCCCACACCACGAGGAAATAATTAATGAACCCGGTTTTCTCTATGACGGACAACTCGTAGTCGCAGCGCACGACCAGTTCTTTTTCACGGGCATCCCGAGGATGATCGGGATCCTGCACTCCGTAGCGTTTCAGCAGGCCTTTGTTGCACAATTGAATCAGGTGTTCCTTTTGCGTCACCCCTGACGGCACTGTGAACTGGGGAAAGTGCAGGCCGTTGAAGTCAAAATTCACATTGCACCGTTCTGCGATACCGAGGGTGTTCGTGATCGACTGCGGCAAATCCCTGAAAATACGGGCCATCTCGTCCCCGCTCTTGAAGTAAAATTCCGATGACGGGTACTTCATGCGCTTGGGATCGCTTAGCACGGTCTGGGTCTGGAGGCACAGCATCAGTTCGTGCGCCTCGGCGTGTTCCCTCTTCAGATAGTGAACGTCGTTGGTCGCCACCAAGTCCAGGCCGGTTTTACCCGCCAAACCCACCATCATCTTGTTCACCTTACGTTGCTCCGGCATCAGGTGATCCTGGATTTCCAGGAAAAAGTTCCCCTTCCCCAGGATGTCCGAGTAGAGTCCGGCCAACCGCAGGGCGCCGGGCTCGTCATCGTCCAATAGGCGGCTGGGAACCTCGCCTTTCAGACAGGCGGACAGTCCGATCAACCCCCCGGAATGGCGGGCGAGCAGGTCGTGATCGATGCGGGGTTTGTAGTAGAAACCCTCCAGGTGCGCGGCGCTGCTCAGGCGGACCAGATTCCGGTAGCCCATCTCATTTGTGGCCAGCAGAACCAGGTGATGGGCCTGCGACTTGGACGCGTCTTCCGCCTTGCGATCAAACCGGCTTCCGCCGGTGATGTACATTTCGCACCCGATAATGGGCTTGATCCCGCCGGCCTGCGCCGCCTCATAGAACGGAATCACCCCGTACATGACGCCATGATCCGTGATGGCCACGGACGTCATCCCCATGGATCTGACCGCGCTGACCCGCTCGGGTTCGCCCTGTTTCTTGGACTTCTCGCCCATCAAATCCCTGATGCGGCAGGCTCCATCCAACATGCTGTATTCGGTGTGAACGTGAAGATGGACAAAGGGAGTGGTCATTTCATCACGTCTATCGCCATCGCCACTTCGGGACAGGTGAAGGGGGAATCGTACTTGGCGCAGTTGATGCAGCCCACGTAGAGCTTGTGCATCAGGGACTCCTTGGGCACCTCATGGAACCCCATTTTCGCAAAGAAACCCGGCGTAAAGGTCAGACAGATGATCTGGGAGGGATTCAAAATCCGGATCCGTTCAATCGCGGCCTCAACTAACAGCCGCCCCACGCCATGCTTCCGGAGTGATTTCTTCACCGAAAGTGATTTCACCTCAACGGCGGGATGCCGCACATGTCCGATTTCGGGCAGAATAGACCACGACACCGTCCCCACGACGGCGCCCCTTGACTCGCAGACAATAAACCGGTCAATGTTTTCGGCAATGTCGGAGATAGGACGCGGCAGAAGTTCTTTGGGATAGGCCTTGATCAGATTGTAAATCCCCTCCGCATCGGTGAATCCCGCATTCCGGACAATGAATTTTGGTTTTCTTTTCACACCTCCCAGAATACCCTACCCCGCTTCTCCGTGCCAAGGAAAAGTAGGGATCGTTTTTCTCCTTAAGGCCACGTGCGACATCCTCGCGGCTGAACTGAAGGTCAGGAACGGCAACACGGTCTTCACGCAGGGATGATGCCGCCATTGGGGCTTGAACAACACCCCCCTCCCTTGTCATACTCCATGACCCACTTGGACACTTGGTATGGATCGACTCACCTATTTTATACGGCGCCTGCTTCTGGTGATCCCGACCTTTATCGGGATCACATTGGTCTGTTACGGAATTGTCCAAGTCGTGCCGGGCGGTCCGGTGGAGCAGGCCATCATGCAAATGAAAGGCATGGGCGGCAGTGAAGAAAAACTGAGCGGCGGCGCCTCGGGTACCATTTCAACCGAGCAGCGAAAAGCACTGGAAAAGCATTTCGGGTTCGACAAGCCATTCCTCACCCGGTACTGGAAATGGCTCGCCCACGACCGGCTTGGAATGCGCCAGGACTCATTTAAATATCCGAACAAAACCGCATGGCAACTCATCCGGGAACGATTCCCCGTCTCCCTCATCTTCGGCCTCGCCGGAATGGCGCTGAGCTACCTCATCTGCATACCACTGGGCATCACCAAGGCGTTGCGTAACGGGGGAGCCTTCGATATGGCTTCCAGTGTGGTCATCCTGACCGGCTACGCCATCCCGGCGCTGGCCCTGGGCATGGTTCTCAAAATGGTTTTCTGCGGAACCGTTGAGAACCTGTGGGACGTCCTACCCCTGTCGGGATTCCATTCGGACACCTACGCCACCCTGTCACTTTGGGGACAATTGACAGACACGGTCCGACACATGGCGCTTCCCGTTCTATGTTATGTCATTGGCGATTTCGCCGTACTGACGCTCTTGATGAAGAATTCGCTTCTTGAACAGATCGGGAAGGACTACCTTCGAACCGTCCTGGCCAAGGGCGGCTCAGCCAGGCGCGCCATCTGGGGCCATGCCTTCCGCAATGCCCTGATCCCCATCGCCACCGGAATCGGCGGCATCCTCAGCGTGATGTTTGCAGGCTCGGTCATCATCGAGCAAATCTTCGAAATTCCAGGGATGGGCCGTCTGAGTCTGGAGGCCATTGTCGGAAGGGATTATCCGGTCTTCATGGCCATCCTCGCCCTGACCGCCGTCCTCGGCCTACTCGGCAATATTCTCTCGGATTTCTGTTATGTTCTGATCGACCCAAGGATTAATTTCACAAAATAGCCCCCTACACCCATGATTATTGAACCTCATATTCACATGTACTCCAGAACCACGGATGACTATGTCGCCCTGTTCAAGGCGGACGTCCGGGTCTGCGTGGAACCCTCTTTCTGGATGGGATGCAACCGCCGGTATGCCGGAACCTTCTTCGATTATTTCAACCTGATCCTGGAGTTCGAAACGGTTCGTGCGAGGCGTTTCGGAATCGACCACTTTTGCGCCATCGCGCTCAATCCCAAGGAGGCGGAGGACACCGTCCTGGCCACCGAAGTCATCGACGGCCTACCGCCCTACCTTGACCATCCGCGTTGCGTCGCCCTGGGGGAAATCGGGCTCAACAACATCACCGGCCCTGAAGAGAAGGCCTTTTCACGCCAACTTCACATGGCCCATGAACGCCGGATACCGGTCATTGTGCATCTGCCTCATCTCGACAAATTACGCGGCGCCCTCCGTATCCTGGATATCGTGAAGGCCGAGGGAATTAATCCTGACTGGGTGGTGATCGACCACAACACCGAGGAGACCATCCGTCTCTCACGGGAAAGCGGCTGCTACAGCGGAATGACGGTCTACCCGATTTCAAAACTCAATCCTGAACGCGTCTCCGCCATCATCCGCGAGTACGGCAGCGAGCGCATGATTGTGAACGGTTCGGCTGACTGGGGGGTCTCTGATCCCCTGAGCCTGATCAAAGTCGTGGCCCGACTGCAACAGGACGGGCATTCGTCAAAGGATATCCAGCGCCTGACCTTCGACAACGCCATGGCTTTTTACAGTCAATCCAAGAACTGGAAACCGGATTTCGCGATTGAACCCCTGGATCCCCGTGATTTCCAGAGATGAAAACAGCCTGCATCCCCTCGAGGGAGGGTCGCTACATCAGGTTCATCAATAATTTCCCGCCCATCACAAACAGCAGCACGCCAAACCCGCGTCTCAGCACGGCAACAGGCAGGCGGTGGGCCAGACGGGCACCAAGGGGTGCTGTCAGGACGCTTAAGCAGACAATTCCGGCAACCGCTGGCAGGTAAACATAACCGAGGGCCAGGGGGGGCAATCCGGGGACACGGAGGCCGGTGATGATGCTACCAGCGGATCCAGACAGAGCTATGAAGAACCCGATGGCAGCGGAGGTGCCGATGGCGACCCTTATGGCCACCCTGAACCACGTCAGCAAAGGCACGATCATGCTCCCGCCGCCAACCCCCACCAGACCCGACATCCCGCCAATCAGTCCACCCGCCACCGACAGCCACGCATAACCGATCTTTGTACCCGATACATGTTCCCGGGGCGTCATGAACATCTGGGCAGCCACACTGAAGAGAAACACCACAAACGTCCACTGCAGAACCCGGCCGGACACTGACGAGGCCACCCACGTCCCGGTGAAAGCACCGATGAGAATGGCCGGCGTGATCTTCCTGACTATCCTCCAATCAACGAAGTCCTTATCGTGATGGGCTCTCATGCTGGAAATGGAGGTAAACACAATGCACGCCAGCGACGTTCCAACAGCCAGGTGCTGAATCAGACCGGGCGGGAATTGCTGTTTCGCGAACAGCACACACAACCCCGGCACAATAATGACGCCGCCGCCAACGCCAAGCAGTCCCGCCAACACCCCCGCACAGCCACCCAACAGGCAATACCAGATCCACACATCCATGATGTTCCTCTTCTTGTATAAAAGGAGACACTCTATAGCACAGCCCACATAATACGTGCCAATGAAATGATGCTCTTGGTGATCAGGAAGACGCTAAAACCCCGTATGCCTCATGCTTTATGATGGATACAGGGACATCGATCAGTTAATAATCACTGGACTCAAGGATAACTATGAAGACAGGAAAACAAACGACATGATACATGCCTATATTTTCGATCTAGACGGAACTCTGGTCGATTCCGAACTATTGTGGTGCAAGGCCCTGCAGCACCTCGTCGCCGTCCGCGGCTTGTCCATGTCCGATTCCCATGCCTTTGATCTGGTTCTAGGCAGGGCCTGGAGCCACATTGTGACCCGGTTGCGAAGGGATTATCCCACCATCACGGAGGAACCCGATGTTATTGAGAGGGAAAGCGTACGATACTATGCGGCCATGAGGGGAACATCGGACATTCGGATTCACAGTTCTATCCGCCTTCTGGAACGGCTCGCTCAACGTCATCCTGTTGCCATCGTGTCCGGCTCCACACGTCAACAGGTGGCCGACGCCATTGCCCTGATGGGAATCGGCAACCTCCTTCAGTTCTATCTTGGCAGCGAAGACGTCCCTCATGGCAAACCGGATCCAGCCGGATTCCTCCTTGCGGCCCGACGTTTCGGAGTGCCCCCGAACGCCTGCCTGGTTTTTGAGGATTCAACCGCAGGCGTTCTGGCCGCCAAGGCGGCGGGCATGCGTTGCATCGCGCTTCGTCGTCAGGGCCACCCTCACCAGAATCTGGATGGCGCCGATGAAATTCTGCCCGACCTCTCGGGTTTCAATCCCGCCCCGTACGGCACCGCCCTTCCCTGAAGGATTATTGCCTGCCTGAACTCCCTGAAGTCGAAACCGTGGTGCGCGATTTATAGCGCATGGCATCGAAAACTCCTTCATTCAAAAATATCCGCTGTAACCCAAGCCCTCGTGTCGTAATGTTGAGGCTACCCTCCCCTTCTGAATCACTATCAGGGAAACCCTGACAACGATTCAGGGTTTCTCCCAATTGCTGTTGCCGGTATTATAACTCATAATCAGTCTGAAGATATTTGAACTTGGAAAGAGAACTATGGCTCTGAATTACATCATTTCACCGTCGGGGAATCATGTGCAGATTGTGGGAATCGGCAGGATAACCACCCGTGACTGTGTCGGACTAGTCAAGCATATCGTCGCCGACATCCATCGTCACTCCGATGCCACCGCGCTCGTTGATCTGCGTAACGCCTTCTATAGACCCAAAAATCTGGGAGAGATCGGCGAAATCGTCAAAGCCGTCAAGGCCTTCCATTCCGGGATCCACAGCAAAATTGCCATCGTGGCCAAGCGATCCACCCTTTTTCTCGCCGAACTTTTCTCCGCGGCAATGAGAAGAACAACTCCTGTCAGCATCAAGGTTTTCGTGGATGTCGCGGCCGCCGAGACGTTTTGCCGTAAGAGGTGTAATAAGGGCTCAAGCCCCTCAGGGCGCCGCCCTTCGTCGCAGGCCCCTCAGGGTCATTCCTCACACGGCTTTCATGTACGGGGAATGGCTTGCCATGACGAACACGGCGTCAAGTCGCCCTAATGACAACGCCCTACTTCGCCTTGCGGCGGGTACGCCTTGGGCTACGAAGGGCGACCATCCTTCGCTCTGCGCCCATTATTTCTTGGTCGCAGACCATCCGTAGCTCAAGCCGAACGGCGCAGAGCGAAGGATGGTCGGGGCGGCGGGATTTGAACCCACGACTTTCAGCGCCCAAGGCTGACGCGCTACCAGGCTGCGCTACACCCCGAAGTTTAGCGATGAGAAGTCAATCGGAGTTGATCCGCTTAATATCTCACCGGTGACAGGGGATGCAAGGTACAGGGGGTAAAGCCAACAGTCAAGCCTGCTCCCCCTTCACATCGAAATCGCAAACCAGGGGAAGATGATCGGAGAAGACCACGGGAGGCAACTCAAGACGGTTAATCCTGATGCCCGGACTGTGCAGGATGAAATCGAGCTCCATTTTGGGCGCCCAACTGGGATAGGTGGCATGGTGCCCCAGATTGGCGCTTTTGAGACCCGTCGCCGCCAGAAACAATTCAATCTCGGGATCACCCCAGAAGACATTAAAATCACCGGCCACCAAATACGGCTTCTTGGCATCTTTCACCAACGAGTACAAATCGCACAACTGGTGCTGGCGATGCCTGAACTTGATGGAAAGATGAACCAGAAGCATCGTGACCTCTTCCAGTTCCAATTGGATCACCAGACGTTTGACGCCATGGTCGAAATAGAGAAACCGTTGCTCCCGAATGACATCCCGTGTGAGAAAGGCGTTCATTTGGCGATTGGCGACCGGCAGAAATTGAAGCCACGACTGATCGCCATATTTCGACCCATAAGTATGGTAATGTCCGAGGGACGAGGCAATGATTTCAGCCTGGTTCCGACGCCCCGACCTGAAGGATCCGCCATCCACCTCAACCAGTCCGACCACATCCGGATTCTGCTCCTTGATGAACTCGGTGATTTGCGCCAGCATGGGGCCGGTTCGTTTCAGGTATCCAGACCCCGGGAACGGCAAATGGAACCGCGCCCCAATACCCGCGCCGTATCTCACGTTGTAGAGAAGAAACCTCATGATTCATTGTTATACGCTTTCGACCGCACCACTCAAAGAGAAGAATTAGTCTCGAATTCGGGACATGCATTCGTTACAAGTTGCCCTAAAGGAAATCCCATGAAACCAGAAATCATTCTCGCCGTAGATGTGCCCTCCGCCTCCGAGGTCACCTCCTTGCTGAATAAACTGCCCGACTCCCTGACCTGGTTCAAAGTGGGGCTGGAATTGTTTACGGCGGAAGGTCCGGCCATCCTGGCGCCCTTCACAAGCAGGCGCAAACACATCTTCCTGGATCTCAAACTCCACGATATCCCGAGAACCGTGGCGAACGCCGTCACCTCGGCCGCCAAGTTGGGCGTCAGTCTGATGACTGTTCATGCCGTTGGCGGCCGCGCCATGCTCAAGGCGGCGGCGGAAGCGGCGGCGGCCTTCGGGCCCAATCGGCCCCGACTGGTGGCGGTGACCACCCTCACCAGTTTGAATCAGGACGATTTCACCGATCTGGGTATCCAACGAACCGTGGCCGACCAGGCCCTGGCCCTCACCGACATGGCGCTGGCCTGCGGCATTGACGGCGTGGTTACATCCGTCCTCGAAGCCCCGATCCTCAGGCAGAAATTCGGCAAGGATCCCATCCTGGTCACCCCGGGGATTCGTCCCTCCGGCGCTGATGTCGGCGACCAGAAACGTGTGGCCACCCCTGCCAACGCCGTGGAGGCAGGGTCAACCTATCTCGTGATAGGCCGACCCATTGTCGAGGCTGCGGATCCGTTTAAAACGACCCTGTCAATTCAGGCCGAGATGGATCGGGTTTTTGAGGGATTAAGGGGATAACCCTGCCGCTAAACGTCGAATTCAACGGTTCCGGATTCGCGCAGACTGATAAAATCACGGGGCTGGCCTGTACTTCTCCGGCCCAGGATGACATGATCGAGAACCTTGATGCCGATCACCTGCCCCGTCTGGACTATCTGTCGTGTGAGTTTCACGTCCTCAGCCGAGGGGGTCGGGTCGCCTGAGGGATGATTATGAACAAGAACCACGGCGGCACATCCGGTCTGGATTGCGGGCTTGAAGACTTCGCGCGGATGAACCAGGCTGGAATCCAGGATCCCCCGTGAAACCTCCAGAGGCATCCCCTTGATCCGGTTACGGGTGTCCAGGTTCAAGACCCAGAAACGCTCGTGTTCCAACCCCCGTGCCATTTCACGCAGGGTGCCTGCGGCATCCTCCGGGGTCCGGACAAACGCCCCCCTCTCGTCACGGGTTTCATCCGCCATGCGCCTGGCCAGATCCAGGGCCGCACGCACCATCTGTGCTTTGACTTTTCCCAACCCCTTGAAGGTCTTATCGGCTGTCAGTTCCTGAATGGAAGCCCTGGAAAGCGCCGTAAGACTGCCATATTTCACCAGCATCCGCTCCGCCAGATCCATGACATTCAAGCCCCGAGATCCGGTCCTGAGAAGAATCGCAAGCAGGATCGCATCCGACACATTTTCCATTCCCTGCCGTTCCACCGCCTCGCGAGGGCGCAATCGCAGAGGCATGTCGCAGACACGATAACAGACGGGTGACGGCGGCACAGAGTACGGGGTTTCTGCAAGATTAGTCATGGTTATTAATATAATAATATATTAATAATCATTCAGGACAACCACGTCAACCCGGAAAGATCGAACCCGTTAAACGTATACGGGCTGAGGGCCGTGGCGATCCCAATCGAAGGCAACCTGGGCGGCCAGTTGATCCACGGACAAGGAGGATGGGGCCTGAATCCAGGAAACGGTGGCCTGATGCCTGAACCAGGTCATCTGCCGCTTTGCCAACTGGCGGGTCCTCCGAGCGGTTTCTTCCATGGCCTGGTCAACCGTCAGAGTCCCTTTCAGACAGGCAATCGCCTCGGCATACCCGATGGCCTGCGCCGCGGTACCAGAGGGATCCCAACCCCGGTCCAGTAAGGCGCGAGCCTCCTGCAACAGGCCCCCTGCATACATGGCCCTGACCCGTGTGTCGATTCGACCTCTCCGTTCATCCCGGGGCACCTCCAGCCCGGTAATAACGGCTTCCGGCCTGCGCTCAACCCAGGATCGGGGTGGTTCGACACATCCCGCATCCAGCAGTTCAAGCGCCCGGATCAGGCGTCGACTATTTGCCCGATCCGCCAAGGTCTCAAACCATTGTGGATTCCTGACCCTCAAGGTCTTCTGCAACCCGTCCACACCTTCCGCCTCAAAAAGGGTCTGCCAACGCCCACGACTCCCCTCGGGGATGGCGGGAAGTTCATCCAGCCCCTGTAGAAGGGCCTTGACGTAGAGACCTGTCCCCCCCGCCACAATCACGGCTTTATCATGTGTCGATGCCGCCTCGAAACATCGGCGTGCCTCCTCCATAAACCGGGCCACATTGAACGATTCGGAGGGATCGGCCAAATCCACGCCCCAGTAGTGAACCCCGTTCCGTTCCGCAATGGAAGGCTTGGCGGTTCCGATATCCATTCCACGATAGACCAGCATGGAATCGGCGGAGAGGATATCGGCGTGGCGAAGTTCAGCCAACCGCTGGGCGACCACTGTCTTACCGGCAGCGGTTGGTCCGACCAGAAAAAACGCCCGGTGGTTTAGTGCGGACATGACTCTCCTCAAGCCGCTGGTTTATTGGCGGAGGGGAACAAAGCGGAAAGCATATAGAGACCAACACCGACACAAATTGAAGAATCCGCCACATTAAAGGCCGGGAAATGATGATTGCGCCAACAGAAGTCGAGAAAATCCACAACGTACCGCAAGCGGATCCGGTCAAACAAGTTTCCGACAATCCCGCCGATCATCAGGGCCAGGGCAAGGCGATGAATCAGACTGTCAGACAGAAAGGAGCGTCTGAATACAATGAGCACGACGAGAACCACCAATGACAGGATGACCAGAATCCCTGTGAATTCACCGAACATGCCCCATGCCGCCCCGGTATTCCGAACATAGGCCAGGTTAAAGAATCCGGGAACGACGGGCAGACTTTCACCCAGGGTAAAACGTGAGACAATCCAGTATTTGGAAATCTGGTCGAGAATGACAATTCCTAAACTGAGCAGAACCACCAACATCGGGGGATACGGGGCTATTCCGTCTCTTCCTGCTCAACTGTTTCAGGAGTCTGTTCCACACCCTGCGCAATGGTATCGCCAAACGGACGGAATCGGCTACGGCCCTTCTCCTGTTCCGACTGGCACTTCATGCACATCCGGGCGAAGGGTAACGCAAGCAGGCGGGGCTTCTCGATCACACACCCGCATCCGTCGCAAACACCATAGGAGCCATCCTCGATACGACGCAACGCCGCATCAATTTCAAAAACAGAGTCATGCTCGCTACTGACAAGGTTCAACGCCAACTCCCTGTCAAAATCATCCGTCCGATCCTCGGACGAGGCATCATCGACATACTTCAGGGAATCATCGGCCAACGCGCTGATCTGACCGGTTAACCGTTCACGCATCTTGATGAGAGCCTCTTTGAGACTTTTCAAACCTTTCTTATCCACGGCCACTTTCAGGGGACGTTTTTTCGCCACGACCACTTTAACGGCGGGTGTCACAGTCCGTTTGGAGACGCCCCCCCTGGCGGCTGACTTCCTGACCTTGTCAACGGGTTTCGGAGCGGTCTTGGCAACAGGTTTCGGAACAGCCTTCTTAAGCGCCGCCACTTTTCTGGTCGGCGGCTTGGCTTTGATCGTGACCGTTTTTTTCACAACAGATTTTGCTTTTCCGGTTTTCTTTGCCATAAAACTCCCATCTTTCATCCCGCTCTGGTATTTCGTGCGGGAAAAAGCTTGCCTAGATAACAAACGACGCTGTTCCTGTCAACCTTGCCAATCACTCTTCTTTGGCCCAGGCCACCACGGCTTCGGGCAAAGCCGACACATCAACAATCGTACACCGGACTTCACCCTTGTCGCCAGGCACCATCAGTTCATCGCCCGGTCGATGCCCAGTCAGAGTCTTGCCCATCCGGCTACTGCATGAAATGATATTCCGTTCGGTATCCTGATCCCACTCTCCCAGGATATGAAACCGTTGCGTCAGGCCATCCTCCATCCGGATGGTGACCGAGGTTCCCATGCCGGCCAACTCGATCCGGCAATTGGAGAAATCCGTGCCCTTGACGGTATTGAGATCCTGATCCAACTCCCCGCTGCGGCGCATCAGGATACCCTGTTGCTCCTTGGCCGACTTGTACTCGAAGTTCTCGCGAAGATCGCCGTAACTCCGGGCCACGCCGATATCCCGGCTGTTCTTGGGGATATCCTCATTCACGATCTTCGCGAGCAATTTCTGGCGCTGCCGATAGGAACGCCAGGATGTCAATCCGCCCTGGGGAGACGCAGGCGGCGCGTCTTCATCCTGCCGCGAAGACAGGATGGCCGCCAGTTCCGGATACGCCCGAACCATGCGCCCGATCATGGCATGAGTATCCACAGGTACCTTACCCATGGCGCCGTAGAGGTAGCGGATGAAACTTGACCGCTGGACATCGTTCATCACCCGCGCCGCCGCCTCGAGCCATTCGCGCTGCTCCACCAGTTCGGAGAGTTGATTGGCGGCCCGCAGACGTTCTCCCATATAGGTTTTTTCAAGGGCCGGCAGAATCTGAAAAGCCAGGTCGCCGATGGTTCCCAGGCCCCAGGCCTCCATCCGATCCGGACGGCGTGCCAACCAGAACAGAACCTCGACACCTGCCTTGCGCATCCCGACCAGTTCGCGGAAAACCGCGCCACAGGCGGCATCCTGATCCTGGTCGAGCATGAAGGCAACACAGGCGTTGAGCACATTCATCGTCATGTCGGGAATCGAGGAGGTGATGGTACCGTACAGACGGGCGCTGTCGAACTCGACCAGCAACCTCAGAAGCGCATCCAGTCGTTTCGAGGTAATCACCTGCGCTGCCGCCATAAATGCGGCGGGGCCGACGAGCAAGTCGGCCTCACGCACCCAGTCAACCTGCTCCGACGCCACCTTCCACTCCCGCGCCAGCACGACAACCTGGACACGAATGCTCATGTCCTTGTCGCCGAATCCCTTCATCAGGAAGGCGAGGCGTTCCCCGATGGCCCGGCGGCCAACCGGCTCAAGGTCGTCAGGCTTGGCGTTGTCAGCCAATTCATCGAGACGGGCAAAGACCCCTTCCGCCGTGCGCTCGGCCGCCAGGAGGGCAAACCAGGATGCATCATAGGCCTTTGCCTTGTCCAACAGGGTAATCGGTTCATTGCGTTTGGCGGGGATGACCACCAGGGGGTCGGCCTTCAGGGCTTTCCGCGCCGTATCCCAGAATAGTTTCCAACCCTCGGGTTTCACAATCCCATCCGATAGAATCTCCTGCAACCGGGCCACTGGGAGCGGTCCGTAACTGCGCAACGCGATGCGCACCAGTTCCGCCGCCTCGGTCTCGGCGAGGGACGCCAAGGCCACGGCATCCTTGTACTTGCGGGCAAGGAGATGTTCGTCATCCACCATCTGCAAGGTCTCGGCGGCATAGGCAAACGACATCTCGTGCCCCATTTTCCGCGTGAAATCAATCGTCACGCGCTCATAGAAAGCGTCGATTTTCCGGATGGATCCGACGCCCCAGGTCTTGTCGACGCACAGCAGGCCGGGCTTTAAATTCTGAAGGGTGTCCAACCGCCGGAAACACTCATCCAAGGGGACTCCCTTGTCCAGGCCAAGGTTGGCGACAAACTTCTTGCGAACGGGGTCGTTTCGATGGATGGTCGCGAGTTTCTTGGCGCACAGATTGCGAAATACGGTATTCCCGGAATTCCAGCCAGCCCGAAGTCTGAGCACTTTGACAGCCCCTTCCGCCTGTCCCAGATCGATCAGCGCGTCCTCCATCAGTTCCGCCCAGATGGCCGTCTGATCGGTCTTGCCGGCCCGGCGCAATTCGCTGAGCGCGGTCAACATGTCATCGACCGGCATGTTGGGATCGGTGATCCTGGCAAGAAACCATTCTTCAAACTGATCCTCACCCATCGGGATATGCGCTAATGCTTCCATATATCGGATTTCCTTGTAAAAGGGCGGGCTTTGTATCACATCACCGGAATTGGCACAAGACTCAATACACAGACCCGGGAACCGTTACCCTTGCGCGGGTGCTTTACTCGGGGAAGAAAAGCGGCCCGGTCGCCTACGCCGGGGTCGGCGCCGATCATCCCCCCCGGCGCCATGCCGTTCGTCGCGTGGTTCCCACCGAATCGCCAGAGCCTGTTCAAGCGCCTCGCGATGCTCGCCATTTAATCGAACCATAAACTCCAGATAGGCGACGGCTTCAGGGAAAAAATCGCGGGAGGAAAGGGGTTTCGCCCTTCGTCCGCCATCGGCGGTTAATCGGGGCTGGGAGGCCAGTATCTCGGCCGTGCGAAACCGCACAGTCTTCGGAACCTGAACGCGTTCGGTGAGTCCGCCGAAATGCTCCATGGTCACCGAATGCAGGGCCAGTCCCCTGTGCTGCCCCTGATTGGCCAACTCCCCGGCCTGCGACTCGTGCATCCCGCCAAACATCATCGCAAACAGCAGGGCTGGCGACACCTCGCGGCCCGCCTGCCGCCATTCGTCAATCTGACGTAACGCGTCACTGATTCGCTGGCATTCCGTGGTTTCCGGGGAGGGGCCAAGCCAAGTGTTAACATCGGGGAAAAGCATGCCATAAAGCCCGAATTCCCGGAGCAGTTCATAGGCACGCCGGGCGGCCTTGCAGAAGAACAGTTTCTGAACTTCCTCGTAGAGCCGTGACCGGTTGGCCAGGGCCAGTTTTTCGTGGTGCTCAAGGATCGCCGCAGCCGTGGCCGGCTCAAACTCAAAACCCAGCATCGCGGCGAACCTCACCGCACGCACCATCCGGACAGGATCCTCCACGCACCGCACCCCGGGATCGCCGATGAACCGGATCACTCGTTTTCTCAGATCCTCCAAACCGCCCGCGTAATCGATGAGAGAAAAATCACGAATATTGTAAAAAAGAGCGTTAATCGTGAAGTCACGGCGCAGGGCATCCTCCTGGGGCGTCCCAAACAGATTGTCCCGAACGATCAGTCCGTCATCCCGCCGAACATGATGCAAGGATTCCGGAGAGGGGGGGCGGTCAGGCGAGTCAGACATGTCAGACGTGTCTGACATGTCCGACGATTCCGACGCATCGGCGGCATCCGGCGACAGATTGGAACGGAACGTGGCCACCTCAATGATCTTATCCCTGCCAAAAAATACATGCGCAAGACGGAATCGGCGTCCGATCAACCGGGAATTACGGAACACCCGCCTGACCTCATTGGGGGTGGCATCGGTCACGATATCAAAATCCTTGGGCTGGCGGCCCAGAAGAAGGTCGCGGACACCCCCACCGGCGATATAGGCCACATAGCCGGCATCCTTAAGACCATACAGCACCTTCAGTGCCTCGGGGCTGATATTCTCGCGACTCAGGCCATGCTCAGATCGTTGGACAATAACGGGTTCCACTCTGGTTCCTCAAATAATCTTATTAGTATCGCACTTCGCAGGCAAACTTGTCAATCCTGCGGTTCTTATTATCCCCACTTATGATACCTGCGATTCAGACACTGGGGAGGGGCTCGGAGGGTGCCAACCCTGACCGTTAAAAACCCCTGATCTGAGCGCGACTTCTGGCGCACCCCCTTCCGCGCGGCCAATGGGTTTAATAAAAAACCTGAAA
>Ga0194063_10000837_pt1 | contig 21235 bp, 17 predicted proteins | sample SepL3720m_MetaG_FD_155459 | JGI IMG/M metagenome (GOLD analysis project Ga0194063, IMG submission 155459) | Anoxic zone freshwater microbial communities from boreal shield lake in IISD Experimental Lakes Area, Ontario, Canada - Sep2016-L373-20m | ecosystem: Environmental > Aquatic > Freshwater...
ATGGAGGGCGGGGCGGAATTCCCCCCTGAAACCCCCCTTCCGCCCCGCCCGCATCTTTGCTCACGTTTTTGGGAATTTTCGTTACAAATGCAAAAGGAAAATGCGGAGAAAAAATGAGGGTGCGGTTGAGGACCAGATGGGTACTCACCTTCTTTTACTTTTTATTTTTAAACACAAACACACACCACAGTGACTCGAAGCGGCCCACTTCCGCTTCTACAGAGTCTCGTGGCACGCCATACGCACATACCAGAACGGCTCCCGCGCTTCCCACCGTTGCTAGGGCAATCGTGGGGCGCGTCCGCCATACAGATATGTGCGAGACGTGAAGAAACTACTGTGAGAAGAAGCGAAAGTCGACCGCTTCTCGATGAGAGCTTAGTTGTTAACTGTTTATGCACTGATTTATGTAAAAAATATTTCTTGCTTTCTGAAAAATTTGGTAAAATACAAACATGAGTGAGAAAAAATATTTTATATATACCAGAAAATCTACCGACACCGAGGATCGGCAAGTGAGATCTCTTGCCGACCAGCTCTCCGAGCTACGCGAGCTCGCCAAAAAGGAGCAATTGGAGGTTGTAGACATCTTCATCGAGAAACAAACTGCCAAAACTCCTGGTAGGCCTGTATTTGCGGAGATGTTGGAGCGTATAGAAGCCAGAGAAGCCTCTGGCATTTTGGCATGGCATCCTGATAGGCTCGCTCGTAACTCGGTGGATGGTGGCAAAATTATTTATATGGTGGACACCGGTGTTATCACCGACCTAAAATTTCCAACTTTCTGGTTTGATGCAACACCCCAAGGAAAATTTATGCTTTCCATTTCTTTTTCGCAGTCAAAATATTATGTGGACAATCTGTCTGAAAATGTAAAGCGTAGTTACAAACAAAAATTGAAGAATGGAATCTGGCCACAGAAAGCTCCAATCGGTTACCTCAATGACAAGAAAACTAAATTGATAGTTGTTGATCCCGAAAAAGCACCATTCATCAAGAAAGCTTTTGAAACTTACGCTACAGGAAATTATACTCTATCAGCCCTCCGTAAAAGTATGGGCGAGCTTGGATTGACTGGGCACAAGGGCAAGGAACTTTCTATTTCCAACTACCAGTATCTACTCAAAAATAATTTGTACCACGGACTCATACTTTTTCATGGTGAATTTTACGAAGGTAAGCATGAGCCAATCATCACCAAGAAAATTTTTGATATATGCCAGGAAGTTATGACCAAAAAAAGCAAACCCCAACATGACGGTGATCTCAAGCCGTATGTGTATCGCGGACTGTTCAAGTGCGCTGAATGTGGCTGTTGCCTTACGATTGAAACCCAGAAGGGTCATAACTATTTGAGGTGTACAAAGCACAAAGGCCCATGTTCACAAAAATACGTTCGTGAGGAAGCTATGACAACACTCATTCAGGAGGAGCTAAAAAAAGTATCACTTTCTGATGAAGTGGCAAACTGGCTAATTGCAGAGGTTGAGAAAGATCGAGCTAAGGACGATGACTCTTCGAAAAATCAGATTCAGAAAGTAAGTGATGAGGCACTAGCCATTAACGCTAAACTAGAAAAACTCATGACTGCATACCTTGGCAATGCCCTAACTCTTGAAGAATACCAGACAACCAAAAACAAACTTGTAACCGAAAAGCAGGTTTTGAAGGACAAAATTACTGCTTTCGGTAAAGTTTCTAACGATCGGTTCGAACCAGTGATTAACTTCCTAAAAGACTGCAAGGAAGCCTCTATTTTGGCAGAGAGTACAGATACTACGAAAATTCGATCATTCTTTGAAAAAGTCGGTTCGAACCCACTCGTCCTCAACCGCACCCTCATTTTTTCTCCGCATTTTCCTTTTGCTTTCGTCACGAAAATTCCCAAAAACGTGAGCAAAGATGCGGGCGGGGCGGAAGGGGGGTTTCAGGGGGGAATTCCGCCCCGCCCTCCATATTCTGCGATTCTTTCGCCTTTTTCGGGCGATTCTGCGATTTTTGCGAAATTGCTGCGGGACTTGGACTCGAACCAAGATAACATCCTCCAGAGGGATGTGGCCTACCATTAGCCGATCCCGCAATAAATTTTCAATACTTTCTAAACTCGATTAATTCTAGCAATTTCACAACTTCTTCTTTTCTAGATACTTGAACCTTATCCTTACTCAAATGAGGATGAAAACCAAGCTTCTCCAACAAAATTTTCACATTTGATAACATCGACATGTTTCTATTCGAAAAGAACAATTTATATGTAGATGTTGGCAGATGAACACTATATGATCCCTCAGCTTCGTATAAACCACGAAGATACCTAACTATAAAGGAAATATCGCCCAAAATCCAGTCCGGTACAACTATGTCCAATTTGCCCCGCGGACTATATGGGATCTGTATTCGTTCCTGCAAGAATTTTTGATATATTCTAATCCTAATACATTTCTTTCCACTGTGAATAGTTTCTGCAGGTTTCATATCAAATATACGCTCTACCAGACCACTATATCTCCTGACAATTCCTTCGTTTGTTGAATTAGAAAAGATCGACAATTCATCGGTACGTGGATATTTTCTCAAATGTCCATCTCCAAGAATAACACCGATAAGCTCTGCGAGATCTCCATCGCGCTTCAATATCGGGTATACGCTCCGCATTTTTCCTTGTTTTTTAGCCATCTCTCGCCAAGAAAATAAATTATCTACCGCTTTAGCCTTCATTTTTACTGAAGTCATCATAATTGACGGGTGCGTATATTTTGTAAGTCCTTTATTCCAACTTGTATTCATCAAAATATTGTATCATTACAAAAAAACGACAGAAATATTGACAATACAAAAATAAAAGCGCCACATGTATTAGAAGTGGCGCATTTTTGAAACCAACAAAACCCAGTCACACTCCAAAATTGGATTTGATGAAGACCACTATTGGTTCGAACAATCCAATCGAATAACCAGTCCAGATAACCGTCGCGAGTGCAGAACTTCCGCACAGCATACCGATCTCTGTTGTCGTATCCCCCTTTTTACCCTCTTTCCGAAGGCAGAGCAACGCAAGCGGCGGAATGAACTGCCACGAACAAAATGCGAACTCCAGTGCCCGAGCTATATTCCTATAACGATCTAGGAATCTGCCCCAGCGTGGAAAACGCATGCGAACCTTCTGGCTTTGCCACTCGATCTTCATCTTGATGCTAGCCAATCCGACAATATCTCTACCGATATAGTCATACATGAACCAACAAACCAGAGAAACCAAAAACTGCATGCAGAAGAGTGATGGAACCGCCCGAAGCGCTCCGATCTTACCGATCAAGAATGGAAAGAATAGATAGTAGAACGATCCACAAACCACTTTCTCCATAACGATCGTCGCCGCGAACCGTAACCACGCCAACATAGTCGAATAGATCTTTCTAATGTTTTTCCCTTTCTTCTAAGTATATTTGATTTTTTTGTACAAAGTTATGTTGATATTATATCATTTTCTTAGCACTTTGGCAATACACCATTCGATCGACTCGCAAAACCAGATCACTAGGATTACCTATTGCAATTCCCCTCTATTAAAGTTATAAAATACGTAGATTCGGACTAAAAATTCAACCAAAGGATCAATGTGAACATTGAAAAAGCATTACTCGTAATCGTAGTCTTGGCCGTATTCTATCTCTATCTGGGCAATCCCCGCTCATTACAGAACATGAACTGGAATCGCAAGAAACTACTCAAGTTTCTGGACGATAACCATATTCCGTACAGCTTGTGGAAACATCAAGGAGTAGACCAAAAGAAATCTGGTAATCTGAAGGCTGTCGATGGCCTACTCGACTCTCTCCAAAATGGCGAAATGTGGGTAGAAGAAAATTCCATGAAGAAACGTCCTGCTCTACATGTGAGTGTTGCCGTGATCACCGTGACTCACTATCACAATGGTCACAAGGAAACTCTGCATGAATTCCGCAGGACTGAAAAAAATGAAGAATACAAAAAGAGGCCATTTACAGGCAGCCTCGGCGGTAAGATCAAGCTGCGCACTGAAATGCCAGAAGATGCCGCTTTCAGACTACTCGAGAGTGTCCTAGGATTCAAAGATGCCAGAGAATTCAAGCTCAACAAGGGTGAAGTGGAAATAGTGAATACGGACACATCACTGTTCTATCTAGGATTCGTTGATGTGTACCATCGACACCATTTCACTGTTCACCTCGAAGCGAACAATCTCTTGTACAGACACAAATACATTTTCATTGAAAATGGCCACGAAACTCATTTCTGTTGGCAGAATGGGGATCCGAAAGTTGCCTGACATCTGTGAGTTCCGTCGCACATTCGAAACACCTCAGGGATATTCGTACTTCTCATACACGCAAAACGCTACTACAGCTGCACCGACCCTATGGTGCAGCTTCTTTATTGGGACTCATGACAACATCAAACAGAGGTCGTAACTGTCAATACTGTAACTGACTATCCTCTATGTTCATTGTTAATAGAAACCTCATCAATCACCCTCTTGGCGCCATTCACAGCCGCCTCAATGAAAGCGGTAAAGAGTGGATGTGGCGTAAGTGGTCTAGCCAAAAATTCCGGATGAAACTGAGTTCCCAGAAAGAATGGGTGGCCATTTCCCCCAGTTTCCCCTACCGAATATGGTAACTCAGCTATCTCCATCAAAGTGCCGTCAGGTGACTTTCCAGAAAATATCAAGCCGCCTTTCTCCAGTTGCTTCACATATCTTAGATTGACTTCATAACGATGACGATGCCGTTCTTCGATCAGAATATCTTTCATTTTCAATCTATCTTTTGGATTGTCTCCGGTCTTTGATCTGCTCTCTCTAGCTGCCAACTTATCTAGCCATTTCAAATATGCAGAATGGGCGATGGTGTGAGGAGAAAGCTTTGCTGGATAAAGCCCTAGCCTCATGCTGCCTCCATAATTACCGATGTCTATCTTCTTTTTCTGATCCGGCATGATGTCGATGATCGTATGCGGTGACTTTGGATCTATCTCCGCAGTATGTGAACCTTTCAATCCGAGTACATTTCTCGCATATTCTATCGTCATGAGCTGCATACCATAACATAATCCAAAGTATGGAATCTTCTTCTCACGCGCATATCTGATAACATTCAATTTACCTTCTATGCCCGTTGCACCAAATCCACCAGGAACGATGATGCCATCATATTTGTCCAAGACTGAAGCTGCACCATCCGGTAAATATGGAAAATCTGGATCATTCTGTTGCCTTGTAACTTTCTCAAAATCACCAGCATTAACTGCAGTTATGACCGCTTTGACACCAACTCTATTGGCTGAATACTTGATCGCTTCCAAAACTGACAGATACGAATCATTCAACATGAAATTTCCTGTTGCAAAATATTTTCCAACTATGGCGATATTCACTTTCTTACGCGTCCCGTCCTTGATACCACGTGCCATCTTCGCCCATTTATTGAAATCAATACCAGACTCCCCACCTTTTCTACCATGCACATCTATATTCAATGCTTTGAGTACGATCTCATCTATCTTACCTTGCTTGAAATTGACAGGAACATCATAAACACTCTCGATGTCTGGAGCTGAGATGACATTTTCAATAGGAATATTGCAGGCTGTCGCTATCTTTTCTTTACGACGTAAGTCCAAAGGATGATCAGCTCTAGCGATCACAATGTCCGTATTCACTCCATATGATGCTAGTTGCTGTACTGCGTGCTGAGTAGGGCGAGTCTTCATCTCACCTAACTTCGATGGAACAGGCAAATAACTAACCATAATAAAAATGACATCTGTAGGATGTCGCATTTTGAGAAATCTCGCCGCCTCTATGAACATAGTGTTTTGGTAGTCACCGACTGTACCACCGATCTCTATTATGGAAATGTCTGACTTATTGATCTTGGCAGAATGTTCGAACCTATGGACGATCTCATCGCGCAGATGAGGTATCGCTTCTACACATTTGCCCCCATAGCCGAGTGCTCTCTCTTTTTCGATCACATGCTTATATACCATCCCACTAGTTATATAGTCATTGGCGGTTAGATCTTTTCCGAGGAATCTCTCATAATTACCCATATCCTGATCCGTTTCCAGTCCAGAATTCAATACGAAAACCTCACCATGTTCGGTAGGATTCATAGTACCAGCATCAACATTGAGATATGGATCTACTTTGACCAGGTTGATCGAATAGCCCTTACTCGAAAGTAATGTCCCTATAGACGAAGTCGCTATACCTTTTCCTACCCCAGACATCACACCGCCAAGAACGAATATGTATTTGTGTGGCAATTTTGAAGATCGTTTCATCCGTCCATTCTATGAAAGACTGGCTGACTTGTCACCTTGACTTTTCCCAATTTTTGTGTAGGATTACGCACAGACAGTAAACAGACCAAAAAACAAATACTAGGAGAACATGACTATATTAACTAGAAAGATAAGCCTGTTAGAATTCCGAAAGGAATTGAAAAATGCCCATGTGCCATTCGAAAAATGGAAAACCCCGAAGACTGTAGAAGATCTACATCTCGAGGTTCAGACAGAGCTCAGCCAGGTCGCCATCGTACATAAGGACGGCGGCGGCTATGGTGCAGACAGGTACGTCAAGAATGTACTCATCGCCGTTTGCACAGTTGATGACGACGGCGAGATCGAGATGCTCTGTGAAAAGAAGCGCTCGATCGGCAACAGGAACGTACAGCCAAGACAAAACAGTATCTGTGGCAAGATGAGGGTTGGTGAGATCGACACCTTTGCCGCGGCCATACGCTGCATCAAGGACAAACTCGGCATTGAGTGCAACTTTACTCGAGTCTATCCTCGCCCAGACGAAGAGCCACTACAGGCGGCGGTTCGGGAAATTACAGAGGGGATCTGCCCTTTGGGTACCGGCGCTATAGTCGCGATCGATATGTATGAACCAGGCGAACCGACAACGGAGTCGTACCCCGGCCTCCAGACATTTCGGGAGATGCACACATTCATCTGTGTCATTCCCAAGGACTTGAGTCCGAGACAAGAAATCGTCCGGCATTCCCCAACCAAGAATGTCGTCCTCGACTGGATTAGAGTCGAAGAAGATACCGTCAGCCACCAGCTCGCTATGGGAGCTGCTTGATCTAGCAATCGCGCTGATTTCGCTCCTTCAGCCGCCAGCATTACACTGGCGGTTTTTTTATTTAAACCTTGAGATACCTCCTAGCTGCAACGTAACTAGATAGAGCGCCGAGCACCACACCAGCACCCATAATCAATATAAATATCTGACTGAAATTTGCCGAAAAATATTTTGACAACACATTTACCACTAATTCAAAATTCGCGGCTATCTCTACACCGGCGAACCGTAATATGACTACATCACTCCAATACGAGAACGCGGCCATCAATATGAGCGTTATGACGCCTGAGATGATGCCATACATCACACCAGAAACAACCAGAGGACCTCTCACATATATATTACTTGCACCAACTAGTTTCATAACTGAGATTTCATCTTTTGAAGTATATACAATGAGTCTGATCGTATTGAATACAACGATGATAGCGACTACTACCATGATGAACCCTGTGATCGATCCGGCTTTCTCTATCGCAGGTATGATCGTACCTAGTCTATCAATGATCAGTTTATTCTGTTCATAATTGACCTTCTCGATGAGCGGTGTGCCATCAGTCATTGTCAGATCCTTGTTCTGTAAGTACTGAGTGATACCTCCATATTGACCAGGATCTTTCGCTTTTACATTCAAGGTTGCTGGAAATGGATTGTCTCCGATCTCCTCGAGTCCTTGCATGATCAAAGTATTATCTTGCCACTTTGCTTTGAAATTGACCAAAACTTGATCGCTCGAGATAAATGTCGTGCTAGCAACCTCTGGCAAACGTTTGAGATCTGACTGCACCGCCAACATATCCTGCAGAGGAGCAGACAGAGCGAAATATACATTGATATCTACTTTATCCTTTACATCAGCTATGAGTGCCCTACCGAATGCGCCTAGAAAGATGATGCTACCAAATGAAAGTAATGCGAGTGTGAGAACTACTATCGCAGCAAAAGAAAGAAACCCATTTCTCCAGAAATTTACGAAGCCTGTTCTAGTAATTCTCTTGAATGTTGTGAATACCATATAAAGTTTATTATTATAGAATATATTTACCTGCCTTATCATCTCTTATCACCTTCCCTTTCTCCATCGTTATGACACGACCGCCAACCTTATCGACAACACCTTTGTTATGAGTGGTTAACAGAACAGTGGTACCAAGTTCATTGATTTTCTGTAAAATACGAATAATTTCATAAGTATTTGTAGGATCGAGGTTACCAGTAGGCTCATCAGCGATCACGATATCAGGTTGTGTAACGATCGCTCTCGCAATAGCCACACGCTGACGTTCACCACCGGACAGTTCTCTCGGAAAATTCCATATCTTGTGGCCGAGATCGACGAGTTCGAGAACGTGCGGAACATCAGCAGCTATCTCACTATCAGACCTGCCAGTTGCTTCCATAGCAAAAGCGATATTTTCATAGACGGTCTTGTTTGGTAGTAATCTATAATCTTGAAAAACTGTGCCGATCCTGCGTCGCAACTTACTCATCTCTCTCTTATTCAATTTGTGAATATTACTGGATTCTAGAAATACAGCTCCTTCTGTTGGCCAATCCTCTGCTATGAGCATCTTCATGAGAGTTGTCTTGCCCGCACCAGAGTGCCCCACGATCGTCACGAATTCCTTTGGTTCAACACCAAAACTGACTGAATCAAGCGCAACTGACTTGTCAGGATATATTTTCGTGACTTTGTCGTAGTAGATCATGTGTAACAGTATAGCGTACTAAGTGTGAATTATAAACTCTTCTCCGCTTCTATAAACTCCTGCAAGTCACCCTCTAGCACCTTATCAACTTGTGTCGTCTCATGATCATTCCGATGATCCTTGACCATCTTATACGGATGCATAACATATGAGCGGATCTGATTGCCCCACTCGATAGCAGTAGTCGAGGAGATCTGCATGCCCTTTTCTCTGGCAATCCTTTCGTCCTCCATTTTCTTCCACAACTTTCCACGTAATATATCCATAGCTTTCTCACGGTTCTGAGCTTGAGAACGTTCAGATGTCACATGTATTGAGATGCTAGTCGGTTTATGGACGAGACGTACCGCTGTTTCCCTTTTATTGACATTTTGCCCTCCTGGACCGCCAGACTTTGCGATACTGACCTCTAGATCGCTATCAGGAATATGTAGATCACCTGCCGAAGTCTTTTCGAATTCTGGTATAACCTCAACCATCGAAAATGACGTTTGTCGTTTCTGATTGGCATTGAATGGAGAGATGCGGACCAATCTATGAACTCCTGACTCATTTTTGAGAGTTCCATACGCACCCAAACTCCCTCCATCATCAGTTGTCACGCCGCCACTCTTCCCTGTAATTTCGACAGTTACGTTTCTATACCCGCCGTGATCATTTTCATTCGAATGTATGAGGGACCAACCCCAGCCTTTACCCTCAGCATAGCGCCTATACATCCGAAGTAGCATCGCAGAAAAGTCCTCCGCATCATCACCACCTGCACCAGAGAGGATCGAAAGTATTGCATTCCCTCTATCGTATTTACCGAGTCCGGCCAAACTATCCTTCAGATTTTGCAACTCCTTTATCTTGGCTTGCGCTTTCACTTTGTCAGACCAAAAATCGCCGGAAGCCATCAGGGCCTCAAGTTCGGCGATCTTTGATTCTATTTCTTGTTTATCTAATGCCATAATTACAGAATATCAGAAAATTCAGAAAAAGATACACTCGAGATTGATCACCTTACACTTTATACGGTAGATGATGTCTGTCGACCTATCTCAATAATCCCTGTTGCTTCAGATCTATCAAATATCTCTGATAATGACTAGCCCAAGGTGTACCCCAGAAATTTGATTTGTAATCGGCATCGAGACACTTTGCTATACCACCAACAGCTGGCATTTGGAAATTCTTGAGTAAAGCCTGGAATTGTGGATTTGACCAATCATTCGTGTTCGGAGTATAAAATTTTGAATCTTCTAATCCATCACTATTGATATATGGTTCATACCTCTTTGATCCATCCCAGTTATTTCCACTATGATTGTTCACCATATAGAACATCTGTGCCTGAAGCCAAGACAAACTAACTCCATCATTGACCAATAGTATCCTAGAATTATTCATATAGTCATCCTGAATGCCACTAGCTGCATTCGTCGCTGACAGTTGTTTTGCAACAGACAGACTAACAGCATTCTTACAGAAGTTCGAACTGAGATTATTGGCTAAACCGAAGGTCTTTACCCCGATCAGATTACTTTTACTTATCCACGGATTCTTGTAATTCGTCACACTATTGGCCTCGCCCATAACACATTTCCAATATTCAGTCAGTGTGCGGATGTTGTTATCAGTATCAACATTGCTCTTGCCTATACAATATGGATCATTCGTAGAAACTGAAGTGTTTTCGACTGTTACACTCGTGTCCATAGGCAGAGGAGTGATGAAATTATTCACACAACCATGAGTCTTGTCATACCAGAACTGATTGTCCTTACATTTTGGAATGATCGCTTTTCCGATTGCGGGGACGACATAATCCGCCCCGACAACCGCGTATATCTTATTTACATCTGTACTCAAATTCATACCAGCAAATGGGTTTGGTACACCATCATCAACTCCCAGACTACTCACAACCGGTATTGTTACAACCTGACTTGATGGAGTGGTCAGAATTGTTGATGAAGAATTCGCCGCAGCAGAAGTTGTGCCGTTCGTAACAGTTGTTCCAGTTGCATTCGTAATCGTCCTACTACTTCCTGAACCACTCAGATATGTCCTATAGAATGATCCCTGAACATATGTCGCGCCGACCACACCAGAAGTCGTAGTTTGTGGAGTACAGACATAACCTAGAGGACAGGCAACTGGAGTTTGAGTAGTGGCTGTACAATTGTAGCCTGCTGGACATGTCACTGAACCAAGAGAAGCACCAGTTGATCCGGAACTTGCACCAGAAGCAGTTCCACAACTCTCTGACTGAATAGCACCTCTAGTCAAAGGACCAACATAGCCTGTCGAGACGAAATTGTGAGCTGTCTGATAATTCTTCACTGCATTCAATGTCACATTTCCAAAATATCCAGTAGACTCAGTATTGAAATACCCAGTAACTGATAGATAATCTTGCAATTTCGTAACATTATCTCCCGATGATCCAAAGGCAATGTCTCCAGAAAATACTGTGCAAAGAGATTGAGATGATGCGCTAGACGGAGCATAATCTCCTTCTAGGGCAAATACTGGAGTCTGTATAGCAGCGGATACTATCATGGCTGTGGCAAACGTTGTGTAAAGAATTTTTTTCATGGATTCATAATTCATAATTAATAATTTTATAAAATTTTATTAATTATTACAATTTAACTGCTGCCACCTTGTCTCCGTTGTATATAAGGCCGGAGGAACCGACACAGTTACTACCAGGACATAGATTGCTCATAACCAGAGTTGCGTAGCCATTCGCTTCACCTATCAATTTCACACCATCAGCATCAGCACCGGCGATAGACTGGATCGCAAAAGCTTCAGTCTTTGTCGCCATCCTATAACCCATTGAAGCCAACTTGGCAGCAACAACTGAACCATTGATAGATACTCCTTGCTCATTCGGCACAATCTGTTGGATATTATCAACGTGGAAAATATATACGGTGGTATTTCCAGCACTATATGACTTTGAAGTCAGACTGAACGATCTCGGCGTGTTTACTCCAGCGATTTGAACACTAGACTGAGTCGCATCTGGTAATACTATTAACTGAGTCTTCGGTGTGTTCATCGTTATTATTGCCGACTTGTCATAACCAGCTGGCACATTGGAAATATAATTTGGATCTAGACACAGATCAAAGACATACATTTTATTTGCAGGATATGGAGACTGACTAGTTCCAGCAGCCGTAATAATAGAAAAGTATCTTGTATCGATCGACCCTTCTGTTCCGCCATATCTCATATGCAGTGTTGATGGGCTAATGATCGCGGCACGTGCTGACTGACTCAAACCTGCTATATCTGCAGCACGATTTGCTGCCTCAAAAGTCGTTTGATTCTTGCACACTCCAGTATTGATGATCTTTGCCCCTGTGTAGTAGCAACCCGCGTATTTACATGAAATAGCCAAATACTGAGAGGCCGGAACATTCATAACATTGGTTGTGGCATTAGCCAACGTCGTTCGTAATGTCGCATTGTTCGCAGTACGTGCTGCCTCATTGGCCTGATACTGCTCAGCTGTCATAGAACTGACAGGTGTCTCATATTGAGCCTGAGAAGAAACATTACCATAGTCAATATTCAGAGGTTCACTTCCATTGGAAGCTTTCCAAATATTTACTTGCTCCTGTGTAAGCCCGAAGTATTGACTTGTCCACGTTCCAGGAACATAAGTTGAAGCCGCAGCACTTGTCGTCTTATTTTTTACACAAACCGCACGTGCTGGACAGATCGCACCATCAGCCATGACGGTTTGAGCCTTCACTGAATCCACAGAAATCAAGACTGATAAAGCGACGATCGAAAGGACTGCAAAAATGTTATATTTTTTATTCATTTAATTAAATTTAATTTGATAATTATTAATGACGAAAGTTTATAGGAAAAATGCTCGGCCTATATCAACCACAACTTACTGAACCAAACCTTGTTTACGTAATCCTGCCATCGCCGAAAAGAACATATGCTGCCATGGTGTAAAATTCGACGTATAACCAGCATCTAGACACTTATATAGGAAATTCGATGATAACTGTAAGTGAGATAGCAGACTCTGAAATTCTGGGTCACTCCAATCATTGATATCAAATGTATTGATAGTGCTTGGCTGAGTGACGCTCACCTCACCATTCCAGAAATATATAGTGTGATCGATCGTTTGAGAACTCAAACGGCTCTGGAACCAATCAGGAGTAAAACTCTCCTTCGTAGCTGTTGGGTTCAAAATGAGCAACCTAGAATTATTCATGAAGTCATTCTGAATACCATTGGCAGTCAATAATGTTGCTAACGTCTTAGCGGTCGTCAATTTCACTGGATTCTGACATAGGTTTGTGACTTTAGTACCATCTAGGGACGCACTCACCTTCTTACCAGATACAGTCTTTTCACCATTCAGGTTTGTATATATAGTTGCAGGAGTAGCTACTGTAATAGTTGGGATAGCACTGGGATTGGCTGTACACTTCTTTGTATTGCTATCATAATACTGACTCGCTCCACATGTATAAGTCAGAGGTTTTCCCGCACCAGAGACCTTATATCCGCCACTTATAGCATAATATCCGAGAGTACCGATCGGATTCTGTGATATGTTTTGCAGAGAATTTACTGCACTCGATACTGCGGCAACATCATCAGAAACGAAATCACTTGGAGGAACGTCTGAAACAGCAACTGAGTTTATCGGCTGACATGAGTAACCTGATGGACAATCGATGGCTACCTTCTCACATATATAACCTTCTGGGCAGACTAACACGCCACTAGTAGCGACCGATCGAGATGGTACATTGTTGACTATGAATAGTCCGAAAATCCCAAGAGCTAAGACTGTAACTGCCAATAGTGGTGCGTGCTTCATAATAAAATAATTAAATTTAATAAAATGCCCAAATTGTCTAATACTCGTCAAATTATAACATAGATATCTGAATACAAGTGCACAGGTTGCACCAAAATGTCACATATGCTAGTATAAATACCAATGAAGTCCCTCCTCCCTTACATCCAGATCATTCTGTCCGTTGTTTTGGTCGCTATAATACTGCTCCAAAGAACTGGTGCTCAAGTAGGCGGTGCATTTGGAGGAAACGATAACTTCAGCTCAGCATTCCATACGAGACGCGGCATGGAGAAGATTCTATTCATTATAACCATTGTAGTCGCTATCCTGTTCGCTGTTTCAGCTCTACTTAACCTTATATAAACACCTTATAGAATCAAAGTACCAGTTTTGGCGTTGCGATTACTCGTATCATTGGTATGCATTCGTATATTAGCATCGCAATAATATCGATACTTAATTCCTAATATTTTATACTTTTATTATCGTGACCGAAACATCCCCAAAAGAGTTGGGCTTCAAGAAAAGCTCGAAAATCATAAGCTACATCAAACAATTCTCAGCTACCGAGAAGGCTGTTTATAGTATATTCATCTTGGCAGCACTCGTAACGACGATCATGATGACTGGGAGTATCAACTCATATTTCATGATCCAAGTTCCGGCTTATGGCGGTGAACTCCGCGAAGGTATGATCGGCCTTCCTAGAAATGTGAATCCTGTACTAGCTATCAATGATATAGATCGTGATATTGCCAGTTTGGTCTATTCAGGCCTCATGAAATGGAACGACGGTGAACTCACTACCGACCTAGCAAAATCATACAAGATCTCTGACGACGGACTAACATATACTTTCACACTCCGTGATGATGTTCGTTTCCAAGATGGTACTCTCATGACTACTGACGACATCGTCTTCACTATTCAGAAAATCCAAGATCCTACACTGAAAAGTCCTAGGAAATCTGACTGGTCGAATGTCACGGTCCAAGCAACTTCTCCGAAAGAGATACGTTTTATTTTGAAACAAGCCTATTCACCTTTTCTGACTAACACAACGCTTGGCATACTACCAAAACATATCTGGAATACGATAAATGACGACCAATTCATTTTCAGTCATTACAATATTGATCCTATAGGTTCTGGACCATACAAGGTTTCTGGTATCGACTATGATTCAACAGGTATACCAACCAATTTCACACTCTCAACATGGAGTGGCTATTATGGAAAAAAGCCCTATTTGAGTAATATTCTTTTTTCATTCTACGCAGACGAAGACAAAGCCCTGTCTGCTCTAGACAATGGCACTATCACTAGTTTGGCCACAGTCTCCGCAACAGAAGCTGTGAAATTGGCGTCAAATAAAGCACAACCATACACCGTACTCCAATCATCTCTACCTAGAATATTTGGTGTCTTCTTCAATCAGAACCAAGCCCCAGTCTTGGCTGACAAGATCGTGAGACAGGCTCTCGATATGTCTATAGATAGAAAAGCTATCGTGAATACAGTACTTTCTGGTTATGGAGTACCTATCGATAGTCCTCTACCTTCGAATATTGAGACAGACAATGGAAAAGTAACACCTGGTATCGATATTGCAGGTGCAAAATCATTACTAGAGAAAAATGGCTGGAAAATCGATGCTGCTTCTGGAATATATTCAAAGAAAAATTCAAAAGGTGCAGTCCAGAATATCTCATTCGATATATACACAGCTGACACAGCCGACTTGAAACAGGCGGCTCAGATGGTCAAAGATTCTTGGACGAAACTAGGTGCACAAGTCAATCTCCGAGTATTCAATGCGAGCGATCTATACCAGAACGTCATACGCACTAGAAAATATGACTCTCTACTATTCGGCGAGCTCATAGGCAAAGACCAAGACCTATACGCATTCTGGCACTCTTCTCAGATCAAAGCACCGGGACTGAACATCGCTCTATATACGAATAGCAAAGTAGACAAACTTCTAGAAGATATACGAACTACAAATGACGATGTGACACGCACGATGAAATATGCCCAATTTGAAGACAATATCTCAACTGACATCCCCGCGATATTCCTATATTCACCAAATTTCATATACGTAGTACCAAAAGAATTGAAAAACATAAAATTACAAGATATAACAATCCCCACTGATCGATGGAACTCCGTCAGTGATTGGTACATCCAGACAGCAAATATTTGGAGCGTATTCGCAAACAAGAATTAATACTATATACAAAGCACACATTAAATTTAATAAAAATAAAATAAACTCAATTACAATTAATCAAACAACGATAATATAATAACAATGAACAACGAACAACAACCAATAAAGAAACCTAACAACTTCCCTCCTTCGAGACCACGATTCAGTCCACGCGGTCCCGTAAGACCGAATCAAAATACAGGCGGTTATCAAGGTTCCAACAACCAGAATCGAAGTTTCAATAGGCCAGCGACGACTAGATCGTACACAACAGATACTAGGACTACGAAACCGGGCTTTACAAATGCTGCGCCTCATACACCAAGCACGACAGCTAACGGACATCGCATAGTACTAGGCAAGGGCGCACGCAAGCACCCAGAAGCAGTAACCCATATCGCCGGAGCACGTATGAATGTTATCCGCAAAGAATCTCGCCCAATGAAGCGAGGTGGCCCAGCGAGATCACTAACTTACCAGCAGAACGAGGACAAGATACCACCTATAGCTGCTGATACTATCCGTATCATACCACTCGGTGGTGTTGAAGAAGTTGGTCGCAACATGACCGCTATCGAATACGCCGGAGAGATCATCGTGATCGACCTCGGTTTCCAATTCAAAGATGAGAATACTCCAGGTATCGACTATATTCTACCAAATACGAAATACCTAGAAGAGAGGCTCGGTATGATCAAAGCCCTCATCATCACACACGGTCACTTGGATCACACAGGTGGTATTCCATATATCATGCCACGTATCGGTAATCCTCCAGTCTATACTAGACTACTCACCTCTATCTTGATCCAAAAGAGACAGGAAGAGTTCCCTCATGTACCAAAGATAGACATGAACCTAGTCGAGCAAAATTCAACAGTTACAATAGGTAAATTCAAGGTCAAATTCTTTTCAGTCACGCATACTATTCCAGATGCTATGGGAGTGATCATCGAAACTCCGTATGGATCGATAGTCCACACTGGAGACCTCAAGATGGATCATGAAAATGGGATACCTACAGAAGCTGAATCTGCAGAATATGAGCGTGCTTTCAAGAATGAAAAGGTACTCATGCTCATGGCAGACTCAACCAACGTAGAGACCCCAGGATTTTCTGTTCCTGAGAGACAAGTGCACAAAAACCTCGAGGAATATATCAAGAATTCCAAAGGACGTCTCATCATAGCGACATTCTCTTCCCTACTCGAGAGACTACTCAAAATGGTTGAGTTTGCAGAAAAATACAACAAGAAAGTTGTGATCGAAGGCCGCAGTTTGAAATCAAATATTGAAATCTGTTGGCACCTCGGTTTACTCAAAGCAAAGAAAGAGACGATCATATCTAGTGATGATATGGATAACTATCCACCTGACAGGATCGTCATATTGGCAACAGGAGCTCAGGGCGATGAATTCGCAGCTCTAATGCGTATGTCTAACAAGACTCATACAAAGATCAAGATCAATACTCGAGATACTGTTATTCTCTCATCATCTGTTATCCCAGGAAATGAACGCGCCGTTCAGAAATTGAAAGACAACCTGTCACGTCAGGGTGCCAAGATCATTCACTATAGAACTGCCGAAGTTCACTCCACTGGTCACGCATACCGTGATGAAACATTGTGGATACACAGACAGATCAAACCAAAATTCTTCATGCCACTACATGGTTATCACTACATGCTCCGAGTGCATGCTGACGTAGCAAAGGAAGCCAATGGTCTCAAAGAAGAAGATGTCGTCGTACCAGACAATAGTTCCATCATCGAGATCCAGAACGGTGGTACGAAGCTGGTAAAATTGAAAGAAAAAGCTCCATCAGGACTCGTCCTCGTAGATGGATTCTCTGTTGGTAATGTGCAGGATGTGGTTATACGCGACCGACAGGCACTAGCACAAGATGGAATATTCATCATCTTTGGTATCATGAATAGTCAAACTGGTAAGCTCAAGAAATCTCCAGATATCATCTCCCGTGGTTTCGTCTACCTTCGCGAATCTCAGGAATTGCTGCATGAAGTACGCCTACTCATTCGCGAAACCGTTGAGAAGACTTCTCGCGGCCAAAACCCTATCAATGTGGACTTCGTCAAAGACAGTGTCACCGATGCTGTCAGCAAATACCTGATGCAGAAGACCGCAAAGAGACCGATGGTTATACCGGTTATACTGACGATATAGTTAACAGTAAAACCACGAGAAATACGGATTCAGGGGCACGGATATTTTCTTGCTAGAAAATTCCTCGTGCTCGCGTCGACACGCTCGCAAGTCCCCTTCACCCGTATTTCTCGTGGTTTTACAGACACTAATACTTTATCTTTACAACAAATCTATCTTATTTCTCTGTATATTATCAACAAGTGTCATAACACTCTTACCATAAGTACAAGTACTTCCGCCCCCTCCATAATATCTGCAAGCTGCGCGGATCTCGGATGAATATGTACCAGCGCCAGCACCGAGATCTTTCACGAAGACAGCGAGGGCCATGACGGCATGTGCAGGATTCCATGGGTCCAATTCGGTTGACAAGCCTAGATTCGCAGAAGCTGTGCTCTTGATCAGTTCCCATGTCGAAGGAATGAATTGTGCAGGACCCATAGCACCACCATAGCCTCTACCAGAATAATACTTGGCACTGCCAATAGGACACGATACTGTTCTAGTCGTCCAATCAACCCCAAGGGCCGTTGTGATCGCTTTGAAAGGATCAGTATCACGAGGAGCCTTCATGACTTTTTCGAAAAATACACCAGAAGTCTTACCTTTTCCATCTCCAGTAGCGAGGTTTGTAACCAGACATTTTCCTACATTGAGTCCGAGGTCTGACTCTTTGGTCAATATTGCCAATATGAATGCCGGTCTCACACCAGTCTTTTTTGACGCTATAGTTGCATACTCCAAAGCCTGTTCAAATGTGATAGCTGCGGCATCACGTAATTGGAAGAGGGCTGCCCTGATCTGTGCTGCCTTGGCCTGTTTTTGGGCCAATAGAGATGAATAAGCCTTCTCATTACCCTTACTTATATTCAATAACTGGGTCTTCTGTGTCTGATCACCTTGAATGTTTTTCTTCTCCTGTTCTACAGCATATTTCGCATCCATGGCAGTATTCTGTCTAGTCGTGAGGGCTTCCTTTTCTTCTGTCGTTGATGCTTGGTCAGATTGTAATTGATCGAATGTGGAACTCAACCCTTGTCTCAGAGACTCGAAACTATCGAGGTTCTGAAAAAAACCAGTTACACTATTTTGAGATAATAATAATTCTGGCAACGAACTTGAATCGATCTCATTTGTCTTGACCAGTATCTGAGCTAATGTTTCTTTGCCTTTATTGATGTGTGCTTCTAGATCATTTATATGTTTCTGTTTCTGTGTGATGTCATTGCCTAGGGTCTGGATCAATAGATTCTTTGCCTTTATATTTGCCTGTGCAACCTTGATCTTGGCGTCTAGGACCGTGACAGCCTGTTTCAATGACGAACTTTGGGCTTGTGCATCGACGAGCTGTGCCTGCGCAGCTCTTGCCTCAGCCTCTGCAGCTGCGAGGTCTGCCTGACATTGTACTTTTTGGGCTGGTGTATCACATTGCAATGTCTGTGCATGAGATATTCTAATACCACTTACGAAATATGGCACTCCGAATACCGTGACCAACAACATCAAAGCACTTATTTTCATAAGTTTCATCTGATTATTATAACAGAAAAGCGCATCAACTGCGCCTTCTGTTTCCAAAAAATTTGTTGTAGGATTATTTCTTGTCTTCTTTCTTTGCGTCTTTCTTTGCATCAGCTGGCTTTGCATCTGCGGCACCGGCCTCACCTTCCTTGACCTCCTTGCCCTTGGCTTCGACTTCGATAGCTGACATGTCGATCGCTGCTGGCTTTTCCTCGACTTCTTCCTTGGCTTCTGATATCGAAGCGATAACTTCATCAGCACCGATCTTGAGTTCTACTCCAGAAGAAATATTCAAATCCTTGGCCTTTATAACATCTGTAAATTCAACAAGTTTGGAAATATCAACTTTGATCTCATGAGGAAGATCGCGAGGAGCAGCCTCAACTTCGACTTCACGTCGAACCTTGACCAGGATAGCACCCTTGTCTTTCACTGCTGGGGAAACACCCTCGTAAACTAGTTTAACTGAAACCTTCACTTTCTTGCCCTTTTCGATGACATAGAAGTCTGCATGCCTAGCATCACCTGAAAGTGGATGCACATCGATATCGTGTATCAATACCTCGTGTTCAGTATTACCTTCTTTAAGTATAATAACTGACGACTGACCTGCCTTCCTCCATGTTTTTGTAAAATCCTTTGCATTGATGATGATAGGTGTACTGGCTTCTTTTGGACCATAAAAAACCGCAGGAATAGAGCCGTTTTTGCGGATCGCTTCTGGGGTCACCTTCATATCGCGCTTTTCTACGTTTAGGGTTAACATGTGGGGTATATTACACTATTTTAGAAAAAGTGCAAATTTTTGAGGCCCGAGTTCAATGTTGAGTTCAGATCAATCTCGACAATTAATATTTAGTCAAATTATATATTACGACTTGATCGATTATCATAGACGCAGTACTATATTGAACCGCTGGATCGCCGATACTCACAACAGAGCCAGAAAAAGTAGGTGGTGATGTGGAAACTTTATCCAGTTTACCATTTATATATATACTTGTCTTATTAGTAGCACTAGTGTCCCACGACACGTAGACATGATTCCACTTATTCATAACAACCGGTGTATTACCGTCTATTGCAGGTGAGCTGATCTGAATAGCTCCAGTGCCAGACTTAATGATGATTTTTACACCATTAACCGACATAACAACACCTGAAGCGGACGGCTTTATCCAGAAAGAGACAGCTCCTTTTGTTGTACTAAAACTAAGTGTCGCATTACAATATGCCATATTCGAGCCTGCCAATTGAACACTCAATCCTTTACCAAATAATGCGCCAGCTTCAGTCATAATTTGCGGCGGAGTATTACAAGTAGTAAGATTGGCATTATTTCCAGATGTATCTTTAATACTTGAAACTTCACTACCCGTAATACCCAACTCATCAAAATTATACACAGCATACGCATCCGCGCCATACGCTCGATATGTATGAGTGTCAAATTTTTTTCCTGCGGCGATCGCTCCGTTTATTCGAGCATTAGAAACTGACACGATCACAACAGCCGCCAATATTCCTATGATAGCGATGACGACTAGTAACTCTATGAGAGTGAACCCTGATTGCTTTGTGGAACGGTTTGCTTTCATAATGATATATATGTTGATAAAATTTATTTTGATTCTGAACTATAT